>Ga0335076_10000386_pt1 | contig 40085 bp, 33 predicted proteins | sample Lox_Sample_25_FD_206717 | JGI IMG/M metagenome (GOLD analysis project Ga0335076, IMG submission 206717) | Soil microbial communities from Loxahatchee National Wildlife Refuge, Florida, United States - Lox_Sample_2.5 | ecosystem: Environmental > Terrestrial > Soil > Wetlands | place: USA...
CTGATGCTCTATCCAACTGAGCTACGGGCGCGGCGCTGCGATCTTACTCAGAAATCACAGCGCCGTGGTTATCGCGGGCATTTCCCTCACCGCGCCCGTCACGGCAGAATGGCCGGCGGTCCGCACCGGGAGCTTGGCATGACGATGTTCGACCTGTCGGGCAAGGTTGCCCTGATCACCGGCTCGAGCCGCGGCATCGGCAAGTCGATCGCGATGCAGATGGCCCTGCACGGCGCCCGGGTCGTCGTCTCGAGCCGCAAAGCCGAGAGCTGCGAGGCGACCGCCGCGGAGATCAGCGCAGCGGGAGGCATGGCGCTGGCCCGCGCCTGTCACGTCGGTCACAAGGAGGAGCTGCAGGCGCTGGTCAACGCGACGCTCGAGCACTGGGGGCGGATCGATATCGTGGTGTGCAACGCCGCCGCGAATCCGCACTTCGGCCCCTCGATCACGACCCCGGACGAAGTGTTCGACAAGATCATCCACACCAACCTGCACAGTCACGTCTGGTTGTGCAACATGACGTTGCCGGCGATGGCCGAGCGCAAGGACGGCGTGGTGATCATCGTCTCCTCGGTCGGTGGCTTCATCGGCAGCGGCTACCTCGGGGCCTATTGCATCTCCAAGGCGGCGGACATGCAGCTGGCGCGCAATCTGGCGGTCGAATGGGGACCGCACAACATCCGCGTGAACTGCATCGCTCCGGGCATCATCCGCACGCACTTCTCCAAGGCGCTGTGGGCGAATTCCGAGCGCGCCGCGGCGTTCGCCCAGCGCAACCCGCTGCGCCGCCTCGGTGATCCGGACGATGTCGCCGGTGTCGCCGTGATGCTCGCCTCGCGCGCCGGTAACTTCATCTGCGGCCAGACGCTGGTGGTCGACGGCGGTGGTCTGATCGGCGGGGGCGAGCCGTTGCTGTAGACGCGCGGGGCTCTCGACGCAGGGGCTACGCCGGCACCCGCGGCGGGCGTCCCAGGCACAGGTAGCCCGCGCCCAACAACGCGAACCACACCGGCGCCACGTACAGCGCCACGCGCGTGTCGGGGTCGCGCACCAGCATGACGCTCACCAGCACGAGGAAAGCGAGCACCACCCAGTTGGCGACCGGTGCACCCGGCATGCGGAATGGCGCCGCGGCCGCGCGCCCGGCCGCGACGGCGCGCCGATAGTTGGCATGCGCCACCAGGATGATTCCCCAGGTCCACAGCGTGCCGATGAGCGCGACGCTGGTCACCATCGTGAACACCCGCTCGGGCACCAGGTAGTTCAGCACCACGCCGAGCAGCATGACGGCGGCGGAGGCGTGGATGCCGGCGGCGGGCACCTGGTGGTTGTTCAACGCGGCGAGCGCACGCGGGCCCTGACCGCGCCGCGCCAGCGTCCACAGCATGCGCCCGGTGCTGAACAGGCCGCTGTTGCACGATGATGCCGCCGCCGTGATGACTACGAGATTGATGATGCTGGCCGCGCCCGGGAGTCCCAGCTTGCCGAACACGAATACGAACGGGCTCACCTTGGGATCGAGCTCGGTCCAGGGCACGAGGGACATGATGATGAGGAGCGCGCCGATATAGAAGATGAGGATGCGGGCGATGATGCCGTTGGTGGCCCTGGGCAGGGTCACCTCAGGGTGTTGCGCCTCCCCCGCGGTGACCCCGATGAGCTCGACACCCTCGTAGGCGAACATCACGATCTGCAGTGCCAGCAGCACCGCGATTAAGCCGCCCGGCAGGAATCCGCCGTGCGACCAGAGGTTGGAGAAACTCGCCGTGGCACCGAGCGCGCCCACGTGGAATACGATCACGAACACCCCGGCTGCGATCAGCGCCACGATGGTCACGACCTTGATGAGCGCGAACCAGAACTCGAGCTCGCCGAATACCCGCACCGCGAGCAGATTCGTCCCGTAGAGCACCAGCAGGGCGACGAGCGGTGGCAGCCACTGCGGCACCGCGGGCAGCCAATAGCGCACGTAGATGCCGATCGCCGTGATTTCGGCCATCACCGTCACGACCCAGGCGAACCAGTAGGACCAGCCCGTGACGAAGCCGGGAAAGGGTCCGCAGAACTCCTCGGCGTAGGTGGCGAACGAGCCGGCCACCGGCCGATAGGTCAGCAGCTCGCCGAGCGCGCGCATGATGAAGAAGACGGCCACGCCGCCGAGCGCGTAAGCGAGCAGCAGCCCGGGGCCCGCGTTGTGGATTGCCTTGGCCGAGCCGAGGAACAGGCCGACGCCTATCGTTCCGCCGATGGCGATCAGCTGGATGTGGCGGTTGTGCAGGTTGCGCGAGAGGCCGGGATCTGAATGCGACATGAGGGTCCCCGCAGGCTCGTGATGTTGCGATCGGTGCTTCAGGAGGGCGGTGCGCCGAGGAGTGCGTAACGCCTGCCCTGCGGCAGCTCGTAGCGCGTGACGAGCGCCGCCGCGCCCGAGGCGACCAGGCGCCCGGCGACGCCGTCGTCGGGCGCAGCGCTGCGGTGAAAGCGCTCGAGCCAGCGCGTGAGCGGGCCGGGAGCGTGACCCGGCATGAGCACCAGCACCCGCCCCGTGCGGTCGTGGGCTGCGAGCCACTCGGTGACCTGCTGCCGCGGCAGCTGAGCGCCACTCTTGAGTATCGTAGCGGGCGTTTCGAGGCCGCGGTCGAGCATGGCGATCGTGGTCTCATCGGGATCCAGGAGCGCGAGGCTGTCGTGCGCGGTGTCCGCGTGGATACGCCGGGCGAGGGCGGGCAGATCCTGCCAGCGATCGATGATCGGCAACGCCGCGAGCGCGGCGAGGCACACCGCGGCTGCGTAACCGCCGTAGCTCCAGAGGAGACTGCGTTGCAGCTCCCCGCCGCGCTGCGCCCGCGCGCCGAGAAGCAGCGCAGCATGGACGGCCGCGAGCACCGCGAGTGCCGCAGCGAGGCACGCAGGCCGCGAGCCGGCGCCGGCGGCGGCGAGCACGGCGAGCGCGGCCGCGAGCCCCCAGCCGATCAGCGTCACGAGCCAGCCGGTGAGGCGCACCGCGACGCGGTCGAACGGCAGCGGCGCCCGCCGTGTATCGTGTGCCCAGAGCGCGGCGAGCAGTCCGAAGCCGAGCAGCGCCGGAGCCGCATAGATGTCGCGCGCCGTCGCGGCGAGTGACAGCAGCACGAGAAACGGCACGCTGGCCGCGAGCGCGAAACGCCAGCGCGTGCCGTCGAGGTGCGGCTCGCGGGCGCTGCGCCACGCGCGCGCGAGCGCTGCAGCCACCACGAGCGTCCACGGCAGCAGATACACCGGCAGCTCGAGCAGGTACTTGCCGGCGAAGTTGCGATGTCCGCTCGTGTAGTCGAGCGCCGGCGGTGCGGCGATCCGGGTAAAGCGTCCGACCACGTTGTGCCAGAACAGAGCGCGCAACGCCTCCTCGCCGTGCGCCGAGCGCGCGACGGCGAACAGCCACGGACCGATGATCAGGGCCTGCAGCGCGAGCCCGGCGTACAGCTCCCAGCGCCGCAGCTCCGACCAGCGGCGCTCCCAGACGATGAGTGCAAGCAACGCCAGCGCCGGCACCAGCCAACCCGGCGCGCTCTTGGCCATGAAGCCGATCGCTGCACCGACGTGCATCAAGGCGTAGCCGGCCGCCTTGGCGGCGCCCGGCGGCGCGCGGTAGCCGCGCCAGGCGCCGAGCAGCGCGAGCGCACACGCGCCGAGCAGACACGCATCGGGAGCGAGCCAGATGCTGACGCGATAGGCCGTCAGCGCGCTCATGGCAACGAGCGCCGCGACGACCGCCGGGATCACCTCGGGATGCATGGCGAGCGCGAGGGCGCCGAGCGCGAGCGCCCCGGCGAGTGCATACAGCAGGTTGGGAGCGCGGGCGGCTGCGGCGGAGTCACCGAACACTGACAGCGCACCCGCGGACAGCCAATAGGAGAGCGGCGGCTTCTCGAGGAACGGCGTACCGGCGAGCTGCGGCAGGGAGCGATCGCTCTGCAGGCTCATGCGCCATGCGATGTCGGCCTCCCGCGGCTCATCGGGCGTCCACAGTCCGCGCCCGAAGATCCCGGTGAGCCACAGCGGCGCGAGCGCCAGTGCAATCAGCATGCCCGCTGAGCGCGCAGGCGCGGACGGACGCAGCGATGAAAGCAACAGCTCACCTCGAAGGCGCGAGCGTTCGCGGTGGCGCGATTATGCGCAGGTTAGCCCGGCAGAGAGTAGCGTACGATCACGCGCACGACGCGCGCGTGGTCGGCCGACCAGTGTGCGAAACCCTGACACACCTGCCGCGCGCCGGCCTCGGGCGTGCCTTCGGAATATTTCTCCGCGAACCGTGCCTGTCCGGATTCCTGTCCCGGCAGGAAGCGACCCGCGCTCCAGGGTGTGTCGGCGTCGGCGATACGGCTGAACAGGGCAACTTCCGTGATGCTGGCGTTGCCCGGGATCGTTGCGCACAACGTCATCGGGGTCGCATCGGCCTCGGTGCAGGTGCGGGCCGCGGGCGCGGCAGCATCCGTTGCGGCGCCGGGCGGCGAAGCGCTGCCCGGCGCGCTCACCACCAGTGCCGGCCGGCACGGTGCGACCGTCGCCATGACCACGACACCGTCATTGCCGAGACGGCGCAGCACGCCGTTTTCGATCTCGGCCCGCTCGCTCCCGCGGGTGAGCTCGAGCTGATTGGCGGTGCGGCTGATCTCGGCGACGCGTGCCTGCAGCTCGCGCTGAAGCACGCCCTGTGCGAGGCGCTCGCTCTCGGTGAGCCACTGCGACAGGGCAAAGCCCGCCGCCGCCGCCGCGCCGACGATCACGAGCAGGATGATCAGCTGCAGTCGGCGGCTCTTGCGGCGCGATGCCGCCGAGGCGCCGCGCGTCGCGGAGTTGTCGCGCAGCAGCGCACTGCGCAGCTGCAGGAAAGACGCGGACAGCGTCGCGGTTCCCGCGATGATGGCGGCGAGCACTGAATCGGGCATGAGCACAGGCGGGCGACTCCGAGCGTCACGCTAGCATGACGCGGCGCCGCGTGAGCGGGCGCAGGCCACGGAAACCGAAAAACGCGATGCCGGTCACAGGAGCGGGCTGGCGGCGTCGCGCGGCGGGCGCCCGGCATGGGCGTTCGCCGCGAGCCAGCGCTCGAGCGGACCCAGGTCGGCCTGCATCAGGTGCAGGCCGAGTTTCGAGCGCCGCCACAGAATGTCCTCGGTGCTCTGCGCGAACTCCTCGCGGCACAGGTACGCGACCTCGCGCTCATAGAGTCCGGGCAGGAGTTCCTTGCCGAGGTCGGTAAGCCTGGTCGCCGTACCGAGCACCCGCTCGAGGCGGCTGCCATAGGCGTGCGCGCAGCGCAGGCGCACGGGTGCGGGCAGCCAGGAGTAGCGGCGTTCGACGGTGCGCAGAAACACCGCGAAGCTGCCCTCGGGCAGATCGCCGCCCGGTAGCAACGCCTGCGCGGTCCACGGCGGTGCGCGTATCGCGAGCGGCTCGGCGAGCAGACCGACGGCATCCTCGGCGAGGCGGCGGTAGGTGGTGATCTTCCCGCCAAACACCGACAGCAGCGGTGCGGGCTGCCGCTCGAGCTCGAGAACGTAGTCGCGTGTGACACTCATCGGGTCGCTCGCTTCGTCGCCGACGAGCGGCCTGACCCCGGAGTAGCTCCAGACGACGTCCGCCGGTGCGATCTGTTGACGGAGGTAACGGTTGGCCAGCGCGCACAGATACGCGATCTCGCCGGGCGCGATAGCCACCTCGCGCGGGTCGCCCTGATAGTCGACGTCGGTGGTACCGAGGAGCGTGAAGTCGTGTTCGTACGGAATCGCGAACACGATGCGCCGGTCCTCGTTCTGGAAAATATAGGCGAAGCGGTGCGCGAACAGGCGTGGCACCACGATGTGGCTGCCCTTGACGAGGCGCACCCGGTGCGCCGCGCGCAGCGGCGTGGCGTCCGTCAGGAACTCACTGACCCACGGTCCGGCGGCGTTCACCACCGCCCGTGCCTCGAGCAGCCGCTCGCGGCCGCTGCCGCTCAGGGTTGCGCGCCAGCGTCCCTGCTGCGGGGCGAGCCGCAGGCAGCGCGTACGCGTGAGAATGGTTGCGCCGCGTGCCTCGGCGTCCAGGGCGTTGAGCACCACCAGACGCGCGTCATCGGTCTGGCCGTCGCTGTAGACGAAGCCCCGCCGGTAAGGCGCCTGCAGCTGCTCGCCGGCGATGTGCCGGCGCAGGTCGATGGCGGTGGAGGCCGCCAGGCGCGCGCGCGGTGCGAGATGGTCGTAGAGCAAGAGGCCTGCGCGGATCATCCACGCCGGCCGCAGGTGCGCGGCGTGCGGCATGACGAAGCGCAGCGGGCGCATGATGTGGGGCGCCGCGGCGAGCAGCACCGCGCGCTCCTTGAGCGCCTTGCGCACCAGCGCGAAATGAAAGTCCTCGAGATAGCGCAGGCCGCCATGTATCAACTTGGTGCTGGCGGAAGAGGTGTGCGCGGCCAGATCGTCCTGCTCGCACAGCACCACCGACAGTCCACGCCCGGCGGCATCCCGGGCGATGCCGGTACCGTTGACGCCTCCGCCAACGACCAGCAGGTCGCAGCTTGCAGGCGGGGCGCCGCTCACGCCCGGCGCGGCGCCTGCCGACCGTAGTAATCAGGATAGTCTGCCGAGAGTCCCTTGAAGCGGCGGTGAATCCACAGATACTGCTCGGGGACGCGCCGCACCTGCGCTTCGATCATGCGATTGAAGCGCTCGGTGTCGGCCACCGCGCATTCGCTCGGAAAGTTCTCCAGCGGCGGATGGATGACTCCGCGGTAACCCTGCGTGCCGGGCAGACGCTCGAAGAAATAAGGCAGCACCGTCGCGCCGGTCATGCGCGCGAGGCGCGAGGTGAGGGTATTGGTGGCCGCAGGGATGCCGAACAGCGGCACCATTTCCGCCCCCTTGTGGCGATAGCTCTGATCGGGAGCGTACCAGACGCACTCATTGTGCCGCAGCGCCGAGATGAACGCGCGGATGTCGTCCCTGGGAATCGGGTGGCCGCCATAGCCGACGCGAAAGCGCTTGAGCGCGTAGGCGATGACCTCGTTCTTCGGCGGCCGGTAGAGAAAACCAACCGGCGCGACGGCGAGCAGCGCACGGCCGGCCATCTCGAGGGAGGTGAAGTGGGCGGTGAGGAGGATGACGCCGCGCTTGCGCTCGCGCGCCGCGCGCAGGTGCTCGATGCCCTCGAGGTGCACGATCTTCGCGAGGCGCTTGGGCTTGCTCCACCAGGCGAACGGTATCTCGAGCAGCCCGATGCCGAGGCTGGCGAAGTGCTCACGCAGCAACCGCGCGCGCTCCTGCGGCGACAGCTCCGGCAGACACAGCTCCATGTTGCGCCGTGCCGTGCGCACGAAACTGATCGGCAGCCGACGCAGCACGGCGCCGATCACCCGCCCGAATCCCACGATGGCGACGAACGGCAGCAACGCCAGAACGCGCAGCAGCCCGAGCCCGGCCCATGTGAGCCAGTATCGTGGCGCCAGCAAGCGCAACTGCATCGTGATCCCCAAGGCCTGCGCGCAAGGCCCCTTGTGGCCAGCGAGAATAGCGCATTGGCGGCTGACAACTGTGATCCAATGCGGGCAATGACCGGCGCCCATCCGCACTATCTCGAGGTGCGCCTGACAGGCGCCTGCCTCCGGCGCGCCGGGCGCGAAGTCCTCAGCGATATCAGCTGGCACGTCCGACCGGGTGAGCACTGGGTGCTCGCCGGCGGCAACGGCGCCGGCAAGACTCAGCTGCTGAAACTCGTCGCCGGCATCGTCTGGCCGGCGCCGGCAGAGCCGCCACCGTTGCATTACCGTCTCGGCGAGGAGCAGCTGACCACGCCCTACGGGGTGAAGGACGAAATCGCCTATCTCGGGGCGGAGCGCCAGGACAAGTACCAGCGCTACGGCTGGAACTCCACGGCGGCGCGCGTCGTGGCCACCGGCGTCCATCGCACCGACATTCCGCTCGCGGAGCTGACCGCGGCGCACCGGGGGCGTGTCAGAGCAGCGCTCGCTTCACTCGGTGTGGCGCGGCTCGCGCGGCGGCCGTTCCTGTCGCTCTCTTACGGAGAGCGCCGCGTCATTCTGCTCGCGCGGGCGCTGGCGTCGCGACCGCGATTGCTGCTGCTCGATGAGGTATTGAACGGACTCGACGCACGCAACCGCGAGCGGATCCTGCGCTGGCTAGCCCGGCGCACGCGCCGCCTGCCCTGGGTGCTCTCCACCCACCGCATCGAAGACGTGCCTGCCGGCGCGACGCACGCGCTGGTGCTCGAGCGGGGTCGTATCGTCTACCGCGGCGCGTTGCGCGGCGCGCCTCTGACACGGTGGCTCGCGGGTCGAGGCAGCGTGACGCCGCTCCCCGGCATGCCGCGCCGCCCCGCGCGTCGCCGCTGGCTGGTGCGCTTGAGCAAGGCGCGGGTGTACCTCGAAGAGCGTCGCGTACTCGAGGACGTGTCGCTCACGGTGCACGCCGGTGAGTTCTGGGTCGTGCACGGTCACAATGGTGCGGGCAAGACCACTTTGCTGCGCACACTCTACGGAGACCACGGCGTCGCCGTCGGCGGAAGCGTCGAGCGGGCGCGCGCGGGCGCCGGAATTCCGCTCGAGACCTTCAAGCGGCGCGTAGGCCTGGTGGCTCCCCACCTGCAGGCGGATCATCCGCGGCGGTTGACGGTGGCCGAGGTCGTGCAGTCTGGCGCCCATGCCAGCCTGGGTCTTCACCGCCGCGCGAGCGGTGCCGAGCGGGCGGCGGCGCGACGCGCGCTCGCGACCTTCGGACTCGCGAGTCTTGCGGCACGCACCCTCGGGGAGCTCTCCTATGGTCAGACGCGGCGCGTGCTGTTCGCGCGCGCCTTCCTGCACGAGCCCGAGTTGCTGCTGCTCGATGAGCCGCTGGCGGGCGTCGACGGCCCCACGCGGCGCGAGCTGGCGGGCCGCGTGGCGTCGCTCAGACGGGGCGAAGCCGCCGTGGTGCTGGCGACGCACCGGGTGCACGAATGGGCGGTATGCGCAACACATGAGCTCGAGCTCGCCCGCGGTCGTCCGCTCTATTGCGGGCCGCTGCGGCTGAGCGCGCGGCGTGCGCAGCGCGCATGCGGGGGGCCGCCGTGAAGCGGCCCGCGGGGGGGAAGTTCCTGGCACTCGCCCTCGCGGCCTTGGGCGTCGCGGCGCTCGTCGTCGCGCCGCGACTGTGGCGCGCCCACGGTGGGGCGCGGGTCGAGTTTGCGGCATATCAGCCGCGCGAGCTGGTTGCGGGGGGCGCGCAGCCGCTCGCGCCGCGGGTGGCGCCCGAGCTCGAGCAGCTCGAGCGCGCCGGGCTCGAAGCCGCCGCTACCTATGCCGGCGAGCACGGCTCGCGGGCGCTCATCGTGAGCCGCCACGACCACATTGTGTTCGAGCGCTACTGGCAGGGCACGAGCTTCGACACGCTGAGCGATGCACAGTCCCTCACCCCGCTGCTGGCGGCGCTGGCAGCCGGCGTTGCGGTCTCGCATCGCCGCATCGGCTGGCCGGACGAACCGGTGGGGATGCTCCTCAGCGAGTGGAGTCAGGATCCCCGCGGTGCGATCACCGTGCGCAACCTCATGCAGATGTCAAGTGGCCTCGCGCCCGCAGCGCAGGGGCGCCCTGCTGCTGACCTCGTGGCCGCCGTACTCAACGCCCCGCTGGCCGCGAGCCCCGGCTCGATGCGCCGCGCGCAGTCCACAGATCCGCAGCTGCTCGCCCTGGTGATCGAGCGCGCCACCGGACAGCGCTACGCGACCTACCTTTCCCAGTCCATCTGGCGGCGGGTCGGCGCGGCCGACGCGTGGTTGTGGCTCGACCGGCCCGGAGGCACGCCGCACGCCGACTGCTGCATGCTCTCGCGTCAGGGCGACTGGATCCGCATCGGGCAACTGCTGGTGAGAGATGGCAACTATCGCGGTGATGAAGTCATACGGCCCGGCTGGATTCCACTGATGCGCATGCCTGGCAAGGCCGACCCCGCCTATGGCGCTTACCTACGCGTCGACGCAGGATCGTCGGCGCAGGAGACGTACGCGGCGCGCGACGTGTTCATGGCCGGGAGCGATGGGGGCAATCGGCTGTGGCTCGTGCCCTCGCTGCAGATCGCCATTCTCTGCACCGGCGAGCCGCAGGCGCGCGATGTGGGGTGGGACGACGGCCGCATACCGAACCTCGTCATCCGCGCGGTACGCGACGCCCCAGCCGTCCCCACGCGGCCGCCCGGGACGATGTCGTCCGTCGTGTCGGGACACTGAGCGGCGGGGGCGGCGACGTTGCGCCGACAGCTCGCAGCGCTGTTCCTCTTCTGCGTCATCGACACACTGGGGTTCGGCATTCTCATCCCCCTCGTGCCCTACATGGCCGACCGCTTCGGTGTCGCCCCGCAGTTCATCACACCCGTGCTCGGCAGCTACTCGCTGTGTCAGCTCGTGGCGGCGCCCTGGTGGGGACGCCTGAGTGATCGCTTCGGCCGCCGCCCGGTGCTCATGAGCAGTCTGGCCGGTGCCTGCGCGTCCTACCTCCTGCTCGGCCTGGCGCGCAATGTCTGGTGGCTGCTCGCCTCGCGGGTCCTGGCGGGCTTCATGGCCGGTAACATCGCCGCTGCGTTCGCCTACGCCTCGGACGTCAGCAGACCCGAGAGGCGCGCCGCCACGCTCGGGCTGATCGGCGCGGCCATCGGCATCGGTTTCAGTCTCGGGCCACCGCTCGGCGGCGCGCTCGCGGGCGCCGATGCGCACAGCGCGAATTTTCAGATTCCGGCGGCGGTCTCGGCCTGCCTGAGCGTGCTCGCCATTGCGCTGGCGAGATTCGTGTTGCCCGAGAGTCACGGCGCAGCAAACCGCGCGGCGCACCCGGATGTGTCGCGGCGCGGAGCGCTGCAACTGCTGCGCGAGCGTGCGCCGCTCGCGTTCCTCGCTGCGGCGACGCTGCTCGTTACCTATTCGCAGTCGATCCTCGAGTCGATCTTCGCCATCTATGCGCTGCACCGCTACGGCCTCGGGCCGCGGCCGGTGGGGTTTCTGCTGTTCGGCATCGCGCTGCCGGCGCTGCTCATGCAGGGCGGCGGGGTGCGAGTGCTGGTGCCACGGCTCGGCGAGGCGCGGCTGGCGACCTGCGGCGTACTCGCCTACGTCGTGGGCCTGGTCACGCTCGCCCTGGCGTCCAGCCTCGGCGGTACGGTCCTCGGGCTGCTGCTGTGCGGCAGCGGACTCGGCGCCTACAACCCGAGCGCCTCCGCGCTGGCATCGATGCAGTCGCGCGGCGCGGATCGCGGCGCGGTGATGGGCGCCTACGTGGCGAGCGCCAGTCTCGCCCGCGTACTCGGACCCTTCACTTCCGGGCCGCTCTACGCGCTCATCGGTCCGTCCGCCCCGTTTCTGATCGGCGCCTGCGTCACTCTGCCGGCGGCGTGGCTGGTGCGCCGCGCAGGCTCAGCGCAACGCGGCGAATGACGCGACTGTCAGGCCCGCGGCGCCGAGCGCCCCCGCACGGCCGGCGTCGGCACGGCACAGGCATCGAGCCTCATTCGCCGCTTTCGTCTGCGACCGCCACCTCGATGGTGCCAGCGACGATGCGTACCGCCAGGGTCGGCAGCGGTACGAGCGCGGGTGGACCGAGCACCCGTCCATCACGGACGTCGAACGAGGCGCCGTGTAACGGACACACCAGGCGCGTTGCCCGCAGCCGACCCTCGCACAGCCGGGCATGCGCATGCGTGCAGATGTTGTCGAGCGCGAACACGCCCTCGCGCGTGTGGCATACGATGATCTCGCGACCGCGGATCATGCAGGCCCGCATGCTGCCGGGCGGCAGCTCGGCGAGCGTCAGGGCCGGGGCGAAGCGCGCCATCGCCTCGCTAGAGCAGGATCTCGGTCTGGAAGATCGACACGGCCTGCCCACTGATCCAGACACCGGCGAGCTCGGTGCCGGTGAATTCGAGCTCGACCTCGACGCGCCCGGGGCGGTGGAGCGAGTGTCCCTGAATGCCGGAGAAGCGTGCGCGCTCACCGCTGCGGGCGAGCAAGCCGAGGCTTGCAAGGTAGGCCCCGAGCAGACCGTGGGCGTTGCCGCTCACCGGGTCCTCGGCGATGCCGAGCGCCGGACAGAACATGCGTGACTCGGTGAGATGGTCGGCGGCGTTCGGCGTCAGCGTGAACACGAAATAGCCGGCCGCACCGATCTGCGCCGAGAGGGTCGTCAGCCGGGTGAAGTCCGGCTTGAGGTGCTTGAGCGGGTCCGGACCGCGAACACCGATCAGCAGCCGCGTGCCCGCCGCGCCGACGATGCGCGGAGCGATGCGCGTGTCGAGGCTCTCGGAGGCGAGCGCCAGCGCATCGAGCACCGCCAGCCGCTCGCGGTCATTCAGCTCGCGCCCGAGCGCGGGCGGGCTGCGGCGAATGGCGATGCGGCGATCATCGTCGCTGCCGCGTACTTCCACGTCGACGATTCCCGCCTTGGACTTCTGGCGCTGCCAGCGTGGTGCATCGTGGCGGCGCGACAGCACGTACTGCGCGGCGACTGTCGCATGGCCGACAAAGCCCGCCTCACTGCGCGGGGTGAAGAAGCGCGCCCGCACCGTGTGATCGTCGGCGTCGGGGGCGAGGATGAAAGCGGTCTCGGCGTTGTTGAGCTCGCGGGCGATGGCGAGCATCTGCGCCTCGGTGAGCGCGTCGGCATTGAGCACCACGCCGGTCGGATTGCCGGTAAAGGGCTCGCGGGTGAATGCATCCACCTGGTGGACCTGGATCTTCCGCGTCATCTGCTCACCCGTCGTTTCGGCCCTGAGCGCTCCATTCTAGTCCCTCGGCGCCGATCATAACCGTGCGCGCCGCGCGCGCGTGCAATACTGCCACCCCCGCTCTCACCGAGGCGCTGCGCATGGACATTGGGGTCGAGATCAGCCTGTATCCGCTGCGGGAGGACTTCGTTCCCGCGATCCGTGAATTCCTCAACCGCCTGAGCGGCGATGCGCGGCTGCGGGTGGTGACGAACAGCATGAGCACGCAGGTGTTCGGGACGTACGAGGAGGTCATGGAGGTGTTGCGCCGCGAGCTGCGCACGACCTTCGAGACTCTTAGCGATCGATCAGACAAGGCCGTGTTCGTGATGAAGGTGCTCGGACCCTTGCCGACCGCCTGACACGTGCGCTCCAGTCGCCTCTGGCGGCCTGCAGGGCGAAGCGGCAAACTACCAGATCCCGGGCACGTTCGCCGCAAACAATTAGCAGGGGTCACGGAGTAACGGAGCATGGCGCTTTTGCGTGTCGTGGACCGCGACGGGGTCGAGCACGAGGTCGAGGGCAGGACAGGTCTCAAGGTGATGGAGAATCTCCGTGAGCTCGACTACGGCGTGGCCGCCATCTGCGGCGGCATGTGCTCCTGCGCGACCTGTCACGTGTACGTCGATCCGCAGTGGCAGTCGCGGCTGCCGGCGATGATGTCCGATGAGCGCGAGCTGCTCTCCGAGCTGTCGCACTATCAGGACAACTCGCGGCTGTCGTGTCAGCTCGACTTCACCCCCGAACTTGCCGGACTGCGCGTCAGGATCGCGCCGGACGAGTAGCCCGTGTCCGCACCAACCGTACAGGTCGAGACCCGCGGCGCGGTCGCGCTGGTGACGCTCAACCGCCCGGACAGCGGTAACGCGCTCAATCTGCAGATGGCCATGGATCTGCTCGCAGCCAGCATGACCTGCGCGCGCAACACCGCGGTGCGCGCCGTGGTACTGAGCGGCGCCGGGCGCAACTTCTGCTTCGGCGGCGATCTGCGCGCCATGGCCACGCGCGACACGGCGGGCGATGACTACATCCGCGAGCTCACGACCTATCTGCACGCGGCAATCTCGCACTTCGTGCGCATGGATGCGCCGGTCGTGGCCGCCGTCAACGGCACCGCGGCGGGGGCCGGTGTGGGCCTGGTAGCCATGGCGGATATCGCCGTGTGCGCGCGCGGCGCCAAGTTCAACCTCGCCTACACCAACGCCGGACTCACCCCGGACGCCGGCACCTCGTTCCTCCTGCCGCGCACACTCGGCGTGAAGCGCACCATGGAGCTGCTGCTGCTCAATCGCACGCTGCCCGCGGCCGAGGCATTCTCGTGGGGGCTGGTCAACGAGGTGGTCGCCGACGAGCAGCTGCTCGGGCGCGCGCTGGAGATTGCCGAGCGCCTGGCGCAGGGGGCGAGCGGCGCATTCGGCGCCACCAAACGGCTGATCGCACACTCGCTCGGCGGCTTCGAGTCGCAGATGGTGCTCGAGAGCGAGACCATCGCCGCACACGCGGTGGGCCCGGAGGGCGTGGAAGGCATCAGCGCCTTCCTCGAGAAACGCAAGCCACAGTTCCCCGAGAAGGGCTCGCACTGAAGGCGCAGTGCCGTCGTGACCTGGTCCTACGTGGCATTGCTTGGGGCTCTGGGCATCGTGGTGCTGCGTATCTACTTCAAGCTGCGCGCCGCGCAGAAATCGCGTGCCGAGACCTGGGACGAGCAGGTCATCGGGCGGCTGCGGTCCCAGGGCTACGCACCTTTTAACGACTATCGCGTGGACTTCTTTCTGGCCCTGCCCGATGAGGCCGCCTGTGCCGGGGCCAGGGCGCGGCTCGAGCCGGAATTCAGTGTCGACGTAAAGCCGCTCGCCGACGATCCCGAGCTTTCCTACAGCCTGCATGCCACCAAGACCATGCGGCTCGTCGTCCCCGACGTGCAGGACATCAGCCGTCGGCTGACGGCGCTCGCCACCGAGCTGCGCGGGCGCTACGACGGCTGGGCGGCCTGAGGCGCGGTGCGGGCGGCGCCCGAGGCGCGCGGCCCGGCCGACTCAGCGTTTCTCGGTCTGACGGGCCACGGCTTCCGCGGCGGCGGCTATCGCCGCCGCATCACCGAGGTAACGGCTGCCGCGGGGCCGCAGCTCATCATCGAGCTCATAGAGCAGCGGCACGCCCGTGGGGATGTTGAGCTCGGTGATCTCGCGCTCGCTGACGTCGTCGAGCATCTTCACCATGGCTCGCAGGCTGTTGCCGTGTGCCACGACCAGGGCGTTGCGCCCCGCGCGCAGCTCCGGCGCGATGCGCGCATGCCAGTATGGCAGCACGCGCTGTAACGTATCCTGCAGCGATTCCGTCGCCGGCAACTCCCGCGGGTCGATGCCGGCATAGCGCGGGTCGAAGCGCGGGTGGCGCGGGTCGTCGACGCCGAGCGGCGGCGGTGCGATGTCGTAGCTGCGGCGCCAGACCTTCACCTGCGCTTCGCCGTGCGCGGCGACGGTCTGCGCCTTGTTGAGACCCTGCAGTGCCCCGTAGTGACGCTCGTTGAGCCGCCAGGAGCGCTCCACGGGAATCCACATGAGATCCATCTCGTCGAGGACGATCCACAGCGTGCGGATGGCGCGCTTGAGCACCGAGGTGAAGGCGACGTCGATCGCCAGACGCTCGCCGAGCAGCTCGCGCCCGGCCTGCGCGGCTTCCGTGCGCCCCGGCGCCGACAGGTCGACATCGGTCCAGCCGGTGAACAGGTTCTCGACGTTCCAGGTGCTCTGGCCGTGGCGTACCAGGATCAGCTTGCCCGGCATGATCATCCCGCCAGCTTGCGCACCGCTTCGACGCCCACCGTCAGCGTCGCGAAGTCGCCGGCCTCGGCGGCGCGCATCTCGGCAACCATGCGTTGCCAGTGCGCGAGCTCCTGGCCGGCGGACTCGAGCCACGCCGTGACACGGGCCGGGGCGCTGCCGCGGCTCTTGTGGGCGAGCACCCGCTCGGCGAGCCGCCGGTGCACGCGGAGCGCCGCATCGCGCAGCCCCGTGCGCGCGATGGCCTGCCACGGGCCCTCGACGGTGAGCTTCTCGATGCGGGCCCGCAGCCAGTCGCAGCCGACCCGCGTGCCGACCTCGAAGTACACTTGCGCGGCCTCGGCAACGCTGACGTGGTGGCGGCCGGCGACCTCGACGATGTCGAGCGCGGCGTTGAGCGCCTCGAGGGAGGCAATGCGCGCGGCGAGTGCTGGCGGCAGTCCCGCCTCGAGGTAGTGGCGGCGCCCGTCCTCGAAGCGCGTCAGCTCCGCCCCGGTGAGCACGGCCGGCGTCTGCGCCTCGAGCTGGCGCACCCCATCGCGGAACGCCCGCACCGCGGCATCGACTTGCAGCGTCCCGCCGCGCGAGGTGAGCAGCCAGTAGGTGGCGTGCCGCAGCAGCCGGCTCGTCTGGAAGGCGGCTTCGTACTGCAGCTTGGCGGGCACCTTGTTATCGAGCGCTTCGATCTGCTCCCACACCGCACGCATGGCGAAGATCTCGCGCGCTGCCGTATAGGCGCGCGCCACCTGCGCGGGCTCCGCGCCGACGTCCTCCTGCATGCGCGAGACGAACGTCGGTCCCATGCGGTTCACCAGGCTGTTGGTGGTCGCGGTGGCGATGATCTCGCGACGCAGGCGGTGATGCGTGATGGCGCGCGGGAAGCGCTGCTGCATCGGCGCCGGGAAGTAGCGCTCGAGCTCCGTCGACAGATACGGATCTTCCGGGACGTCCGAGGCAAGCAAGTGGTTGTTGAGCCAGATCTTGCTGTAAGCCAGCAGGATCGCCAGCTCGGGACGTGTCAGACCCACGCCGCTCTTGCGCCGATCGGCCAGCTCATCGTCGCTCGGCAGAAACTCGAGGGTACGGTTGAGGTCGCCGGAGCGCTCGAGCGAGCGGATGAGGTGCTGGAATTCCGGCAGCCGCGTCGCCCCGTGCAGCTCGAGTATGCTGAGCGCCTGGCTCTGCAGGTAGTTGTTGCGCAGCACCAGGGCGGCGACCTCGTTGGTCATGCGCACCAGCAGGCGGTTGCGATCGCCGCGCGACAGCTTGTCTTCCGCGACCAGCGGGTTGAGCGGGATCTTGATGTTCACCTCGACGTCCGAGGTGTTGACACCGGCCGAGTTGTCGATGAAGTCGGTGTTGAGGCGTCCCCTGGCGAGGGCGTATTCGATGCGCCCGCGCTGTGTGAGGCCGAGATTGCCGCCCTCGCCGACCACTTTCGCCAGCAGCTCCCGCCCGTTGATGCGCAAGGCGTCGTTGGTGCGATCGCCGACCTCGGCGTTGCGCTCGTCGCTGGCCTTGACGTACGTGCCAATGCCGCCGTTCCACATGAGGTCGACCGGCAGTGTCAGGATGGCACGGATGACCTCGTTCGGTGCGGCACTCGCACTCTCCAGGCCGAGCAGCGCGCGCGCCTCGGTCGACAGCGCGATCGATTTCGCCGCGCGCAGGTATACCCCGCCGCCACGCGAGACCTTCCTGCGGTCGTAATCGTCCCAGCTCGAGCGCGGCAGGGCGAACAGGCGCGCCCGTTCGGCAAAGCTCACCGCCGGATCCGGATCAGGATCGAGGAAGACGTGGCGATGATCGAAGGCGGCCAGCAGGCGGATGTGGCGCGACAGCAGCATGCCGTTGCCAAAGACGTCCCCGGACATGTCGCCGATGCCCGCCACTGTGAAATCCGCTTTCTGCGTGTCGATGCCCATCTCGCGGAAATGTCGCTTGACGCACTCCCAGGCGCCGCGCGCGGTGATGCCCATCTTCTTGTGGTCGTAGCCGGCGGATCCGCCGGAGGCGAAGGCATCGCCGAGCCAGAAGCCGTAGTCCGCCGATATGGCGTTGGCGATGTCGGAGAACGTAGCCGTGCCCTTGTCGGCCGCCACCACCAGGTACGGATCGTCGCCGTCGCGGCGTATCACATGCGCCGGCGGCGCGATGCGTCCGGAGACGATGTTGTCAGTCAGGTCGAGCAGCCCGCGGATGAAGCTCTGATAGCAGGCGACGACCTCGGCCTGCACCTCCTCGCGGGTACCGCTCGCCGGCAGGCGCTTCGGCACGAAGCCGCCCTTGGCGCCAACCGGAACGATGACGGTGTTCTTGACGTTCTGCGCCTTCATGAGGCCGAGGATCTCGGTGCGGAAGTCCTCGCGCCGGTCGGACCAGCGGATGCCGCCGCGCGCGACCTCGCCCATGCGCAGGTGCACGCCCTCGACGCGCGGACTGTAGACGAAAATCTCGAACTTCGGCTTCGGCAGCGGCAGGTCCGGGATCTTCGCCGGATCGAACTTGAAGGCCACGTAGCTCTTGAGGCGCCCGTCCACGCCAGGCTGGTAGCAGTTGGTGCGCAGCGTCGCCTGCACCAGCGTCAGGTAGGCGCGCAGGATGCGGTCGTCGTCGAGGCTGCTCACGGCATCGAGGCCCGAGCGTATCTGCGCCACGAGGCCCTCGGCACTGCGCTCGCGGGCGTTGCGCGCGGCGGCGGCCGGGTCGAAGCGTGTCTCGAACAGGCGCACCATATTGCGAGCCAGGGCGCCGTTGGCGGCCAGGGCACGCTCCATATACGCCTGGCTGAAGGGCACGCCGGTCTGCAGCAGGTAGCGGCACATCGCCCGCAGCACCACGATCTGGCGCGCCGTGAGGTCGGCACCGATCAGCAGGCGGTTGAAGCCGTCGTTCTCGATGTCGCCCTTCCAGGCGGCGGTGAAGCCGTCACGGAAGTTGCCCTCGACGCGCGGGATGTCTACGCCTAAGCCGTCGCGCTGCTCGAGCTCAAAGTCCTGGATCCAGGCGGCGCCCCCCTCCGGCCAGGCCAGCTCGTACGGTCGCTCGGATATCACCCGCAGGCCGAAGTTCTCGAGCATCGGCAGCACGTCGGAGATCGGCACCGGCTCGCCGAGCCTGACGATCCTCAGGTGCACGCGCTGCGGCGTCTGTCCGGCAGGGCGATGCAGACTCAGCTGCATGGCCTGCGGCTGCTGACGCAATGCCTCGAGGTCGGCGAGATCGCCGAGCGCATCGTCCGGGCGCACGTCGTCCTGGTAGGCGAGCGGGAAGGCGTGCCGGTAACGGCCCGCGAGCGAGAGGGCCGCGGCCTCGCCGCGTCGGGCGATCAGCACCTCGCGCAGGCGGTCGGCCCAGGTGAGCGCCGCCTCGGCGATGCGGTGCTCGATCTGCGCGAAGTCGGGCTTGTGACGGCGCGCCGGGTCGGTGCGCACCACGACGTGCAGCCGTGCGTGACTCGCGCCGGAAATCTGTGCCTGGCTCTCGACGCTCACCCCGGCGAAGCCCTCGCAGGCGATCTGCTCGATGCGCTGGCGCACCTCGGTGTTGTAGCGATCGCGCGGCACGTACACCAGGCACGAGTAGAAGCGGTGATAGGGGTCGCGTCTCACCAGCAGGCGTACCGTGCGCCGCTCGTACAGGTTGACCACGCCGCGCACGATGCGGATGAGGTCGGGCACCCCGGCCTGGAACAGCTCGTCGCGGGGGTAGGTCTCGAGCACGTTGAGCACCGCCTTGCCGTCGTGACTGGCGGGATCGAGGCCGAAGTGCTCGATGACGCGCTCGACCTTGCGCCGCAGGACGGGGATTTCGCGCGGACTGCCGTGATAGGCGGTCGAAGTCCACAGCCCGAGGAAACGGTGCTCGCCATCGACACGGCCGCGGGCATCGAAGGTCTTGACGCCCACGTAGTCGAGCAGCTCGCCCCGATGCACGGTGGCGGTGGAGTTCGCCTTGGTGAGCACCAGTAACTCCGGCTCGCGCGCGCGCGCGCGCACGTCACCGCGCAAAATAGCGGCGCTGCTGCGCGGCGCGCGCCGCCGCGCCTGACTCAGGATCCCCAAGCCCGAGTGCACGTCGGGCACGAGTCGATCCTCGGAACGACCGCGCTGCAGGCGGTAGTGGCGGTAGCCGAGAAACACGAAGTGCCGGCCCTCCATCCAGTCGAGCAGATGGGCGGCCTCGCTCACCTCGCTCGGCGGCAGCGGTGGCGGATCGCTTTCGAGGCGCGTGATGATCTCGCGCACGCGCTCGCGCATCGGCCGCCAGTCGCTGACCGCGACGCGCACATCGGCGAGCGTCACCTCCAGATCGCGCTGCAGCTTCTCGAGCTGCGCCGGATCGGTGACGCGGTCGATCTCATAGAGCTGCCAGGACTCGGGGTGGGTCGCGTGCGCGCCGTTGCTGCCGAGGTCGATCAGCTGCCCGCGCCGATCGCGGCGTACCTGCAGCACCGGGTGCACGATGAGGTGCACGGCCAGCTCGAAGCGGCTGAAAGCCATGCTGAGCGAGTCGACCAGGAAAGGCATGTCATCGGTGACCGTGAGCACCAGCGTGTGCGGCGACTCGAAGCCGTCGCGGCCGGCCTCGGGGTTGAACACCTTGACCAGCGTGCGCCCCGGAGGTCGCCGCGTGGCGAACGCCAGGTGCGCGAGCGCCGCCTTGGCAAGGTGCCGCGGGGTACGTTCGGCGAGATCTTCCTCCGCGACGCCGTGGAAATAAGCGCGCAGGAAGCGTTGCCGCAGCTCGGCGCGGGGGCCGCCGCCGGCGCGCGCGATGCGCTCGATGAATGCGATACGTGCGGCAGGGATGCTGCGGAGCAGGCGGCTATCGTCTGGAGCAACTGGCGCGTGCATGCCAATCTTCCTGGGAGGGCGGCGGTAGCGCGTGCGCGTGGCGCAATTTTCTGCAACGTCGGCGCGGCCGCGGGCCCCGTGGGTGCGCGGCGCGATTATACATGCCGCGCCTGACAGCCCGCCTGCGCGCGGCCTTGCGGGGCGGCTGCGGCGAGACGTGGCAGCGGCCCGGGGGAGTCACAGCCCCGGGGGTTATAATAATGTCGCTGCGCGCACGCGAGCCCGAGGAGCCCCGCAGGTGAGCCCATGAGCGAACCGCACGACAACCCCATGGGTACGGACGGCTTCGAGTTCGTCGAGTACACCGCGCCCGACCCGCAGCTGCTGCGCTCGCTGTTCGAGCGGCTCGGCTTCCCCGTCGTGGCACGCCATCGCTCGAAGAACGTGACCCTGCACCGCCAGGGCGAGATCAATTTCATCATCAATGCCGAGCCCGCCTCCTTCGCACAGAGTTTTGCGCGGGTACACGGGCCGTCCGCCTGCGCCATGGCCTTTCGCGTACGCGACGCCGCCCAGGCCTATGCCCGCTCGCTCGCGCTCGGCGCCAAGCCCGGGCCGCAGAGCGCCGGTCCGATGGAGCTCAACATTCCCTGTATCGAGGGCATCGGCGGCTCGCTCATTTACCTGGTCGATCTCTACGGCGAGCGCTCGATCTATGACGTCGACTTCCGTCCGGTGAGTGTGCCGGCCGCTCGCGAGGTGGCGGGACTCACGGTGATCGATCATCTCACTCATAACGTCGGCCGCGGCCGCATGGACGTGTGGGCCGGCTTCTACGAGAAGCTGTTCAGCTTCCGCGAGATCCGCTACTTCGACATCGAAGGCAAGATGACCGGCCTGCTGTCACGCGCCATGACCAGCCCGTGCGGCAAGATCCGTATCCCGATCAACGAGTCGCAGGACGACAAGAGCCAGATCGAGGAGTACCTGCGCGAGTATCACGGTGAGGGCATCCAGCACATCGCCCTGGCCACCGACGATATCTACCGCACAGTGGACGTGCTGCGCGCGCACGGCGTGGCGTTCCAGGACACGCCGGATACGTACTATGACGCCGTCGCGGCGCGCGTCCCGGGGCATCGCGAGTCGGTGGCGGAGCTGCGCGCCCGACGCATCCTCATCGACGGCAACCCACAAAAGGGTGAGGGCGTGCTGCTGCAGATCTTCACCCGCAACGTCATCGGCCCGATTTTCTTCGAGATCATCCAGCGCAAGGGCAACGAAGGCTTCGGCGAGGGCAATTTCCGCGCGCTGTTCGAATCCATCGAGCAGGACCAGATCCGCCGCGGCGTGATTTGACGATTGGCCGAAATGGCCTGCGGCCATTTCGGCAGGCCGATCCATCAGCACGAGCGAAAGCGCGGGCGAAAGGCGTGGCTTTTGCCCGCGAAAAACTCGCTTGCGCCGGATGGCCTCTTCCGCAGCCCAAGGCGCAGCTGTCTCGTCCACGCGGGCAAGAGGCGCGACCCTTGCGGCGAACGGTAAGCTTGCGCTGCTGGCTGTTGGATTCAGGGCCGGTGCTCGCGGGACAGGTACTGCTCGCTCTGCATCTCCGTGAGGCGGCTCGCGGTGCGTGCGAACAGTGCCGCGAGCCGCTCACCCCGATAGAGCCCTGCGGGCGCTGCCGCCGCGGCAACCACCAGAGTGACGTTGCGATCATAGAGCTCATCGACCAGCGCGATGAAGCGGCGCGCCTCATCCTCGTGCTGAGCGTCGAGCACCGGCACGCCGGACACGATCACCGCGTGGTACTCGCGCGCGATCTCGATGTAGTCGTTCTGGCTGCGTGGTCCGCTGCACAGCGCCGTGAAGTCGAACCACACCACCGCCGCACTGGCGCGGATCACGGCGATGGCGCGATCGTCGATCTCGATCGTGCCGCCCCGGGACGAATCGCGGTCGGCGAGCCGCCCGAACAGCGCCTCGAGGCGCGCTACCGTGTCCGGGGCGCTCGCCGGCAGATAAACGCCCGCCTGCGTCAGCTGCCGCAGCCGGTAATCGACGTCGCCGCCGAGGCGCAGCACCTCGAGATGCGCCTCGAGGAGCCCGATGGCGGGGAGAAAACGCTGTCGTTGCAGGCCGTCGCGGTAGAGATCGACCGGCGGCACGTTGGAGGTCGCCACCAGCGTGACGCCGCGGCGGAACAACCCGGCGAACAGGCTGCCGAGAATCATCGCGTCGGCGATGTCGGCCACCTGCAGCTCATCGAAGCACAGCACGCGCACCTCGCGGGCAATGTCGGCCGCAATCGCCTCGAGCGGCGCGCGCCGCCGCGGCGTGCGTGCGAGCTGGCGGTGCACCTCGTACATGAAGCGGTGAAAGTGTCGCCGGCGCACCAGCGACTGCGGCAGGCTGGCGCAGAACAGGTCCATCAGCCAGGTCTTGCCGCGGCCGACGCTGCCCCACAGGTACAGCCCCGTGAGCGGTGGCTGTGGCGCGCCGCCGGCGAGCGCGGCGAGCCAGCGTGGCAGCAGCGCAGTGCGCGCGCCGCTCGACTCGAGCAGGCGATGCCGCAGCGCCTCGAGCCTGCCCACCGCGACCACCTGCGCGGGGTCGGCGTCGAAGCGGCGCTGCGCGAGCTCGCGCTCGTAGAGCTGCCGCAGTCCCGCGGATGCGGAGGCGAGCTCGGGCGCCGCGGCCGTTGCGCTCGGTGGTGCGTCGCTCACGGGAGCTGTCAGGACTCGAGGTCGGGCAGGTTGCGGAAATGCTCGAGAGCCGCCGCGTTGGCGAGCGCGTCCACGTTCTTCACCGGCAGGCCGTGCACCACGTTGCGCACGGCGAGCTCGGTGACCTTGCCGGAGAGGGTGCGCGGCAGCTCGGGCACTGCAATGATCTTGGCCGGCACGTGCCGCGCGGTGGTGTTGCTGCGGATGACGCTGCGAATCTCTTTCTTCAGCGCCTCATCGAGCTGCACGTCCGCAGCCAGGCGCACGAACAGCACCACGCGCACGTCGCCGTGCCAGTCCTGGCCGATCGCGAGCGCCTCGACTATCTGCGGCAGGCTCTCGACCGCGGAGTAGATCTCGGCGGTACCGATACGCACCCCGCCGGGATTGAGCACCGCGTCCGAGCGCCCATAGATGATCACGCCGTCATGCTCGGTGAGCGCCGCGTAATCGCCGTGGTGCCACACGCCGGGGAAGCGCTCGAAGTATGCCGCGCGGTACTTCGTCCCCTGCGGGTCGTTCCAGAATCCCACCGGCATCGAGGGGAAAGGCGCAGTGCACACGAGCTCGCCGCGGGTACCGTGCACTGCATGCCCGGCATCGTCGAAGATCTCGACAGCCATGCCGAGGCCGCGGCACTGAATCTCCCCGCGATACACCGGCCGCGTCGGACAGCCGAGTGCAAAACAGGAAACGATGTCGGTGCCACCGGAGATCGAGGCGAGCTGCAGGTCGGCCTTTACGGCACGGTAGACGAAGTCGAAGCCCTCCGGCAGCAGTGGCGAGCCGGTCGACAGCAGTGTCCGCAGCGCCGTCAGGTCGACGCTGGCCGCGGGGACGAACTCGCTCTTCTGCAACGAGGAGATGTACTTGGCGCTCGTACCGAACACCGTGAGGCGCTCCTCCTGCGCCATGTCCCACAGCGCCGCGGGGCTCGGATGGAACGGGCTGCCGTCGTAGAGCACCAGCGTCGCGCCGGTGGCGAGTGCGCTCATCAGCCAGTTCCACATCATCCAGCCGCAGGTGGTGAAGTAGAACAGGCGGTCGCTGCGGCTGAGATCGGTGTGCAGCAGGTGCTCCTTCTGATGCTGCAGCAGCGTGCCGCCCGCGCCGTGCACGATGCACTTGGGCACGCCGGTGGTGCCGGACGAATAGAGGAGGTAGAGCGGGTGGTTGAACGGCAACAGCGGGAACGACGGCGCGTCCGCCGGCGTGCCGAACTCGTCCCACGCGCTCGCGCGTGCCGCCGCGGCCCCGAGCTGTGCGAGCTGCGGCTGCGTCTCGACGTACGGTATGACAACCACACACGTCACCGAAGGAAGCTGCTCGAGCACCTGCGCCATCGGCTGCAGCGAATCGAGCCGCTTGCCGGCGTAGAAATAGCCGTCGGCGGTGAACAGCACTTTTGGTGCGATCTGGCCGAAGCGATCGAGTACGCCGCGCACGCCGAAATCGGGCGAGCACGAGGACCAGATGGCACCACAACTCGTGGTGGCGAGCATCGCGATGGCGGCCTCAGGGACGTTGGGCACGAAGCCAGCGACGCGGTCACCGGCGACCACGCCCGCGGCGGCGAGGCCGGCGGCCACGCGCGCAACCTCGGCACGCAGCTCGCGATAGGAAAGGGTGCGGCGCGTGCCGCGCTCGTTGCGGAACACGAGCGCCTCCCTGTCGTCAGCGAACCTCAGCAGGTTGGCGGCAAAGTTGAGCTGTGCGCCCGGAAAGAAGCGCGCGCCGGGCATGAGATGCGGATTCTCGATCACCGGCCCCGAGCCCCACTCGGCGCGCACGTCGGCGAAGCGCGCCAGCTCCGGCCAGAACTCCTCGGGCGCGCGCCGCGACCAGGCGTACAGCTGCGCGTAGTCGCCGAGGCGCAGGCCGCGGCGCGCATTTACGCAGCGCATGAAGCGCGTCAGGTTCGCATCCGCCACGCGCGCGGCAGAGGGACGCCAGAGCTCAGACATGTCGAGGTCAGGTCAAGGGGACTGCCGGAATGTTACAACGACTGGTAGTTGGGCCCCGAGCCCCCCTCGGGCGTGGTCCAGGTGATGATCCGGTAGGGGTCCTTGATGTCGCAGGCCTTGCAGTGCACGCAGTTGGCGGCGTTGATCTGCAAGCGGCGGCCACCCTGGCCGTCGTCGATCATCTCGTAGACGCCCGCCGGACAGAAGCGCTCGCAGGGATTGCCGTATTCCTTGCCGCAGCGCTGCGCACAGATTCCGGTATCGGACACTTTCAGGTGCACCGGCTGGTTCTCGTCATGCGAGTTGCCGGCGAAGAACACGAACGACACGCGATCACGCGGCGGCAGCGTACGCTCGACCCAGTGCCGCTCCGGTGAGGTGAACTCGTCGAGCTTGGCCAAGCGCGACCAGTCTGCGCTGTTCTTCAGCGTCCAGGGCGAGTGGCCACCGCTCAGCATTTCCCACGCGGCGTTGCAAAGCCCCGGCCACAGACCGCGCTTGAAGCCGGGCTTGAAGTTGCGCACTTTCCTCAGCTCCCGGCCGCCCTCCGAGGCGCGCCACGCCTCATCGAAGCCGGCGGCCGCCCCGGTCTGCGCGAGGTGCTCGCCGGCGAGCGCGCCGGAGCGGATCGCCTGATGCACGCCCTTGATCTTGGCGAAGTTGAGGGTGCCGCCGGCATCGCCGACGAGGATCGCCCCGGGCATCTCCAGCGTCGGGGTCGACTGCCAGCCTCCGGCCGCGATGGTGCGCGCGCCCGCCGAGACGATCTCCCCGCCCTCGAGCAGCGCCTTCACGCTCGGGTGATTCTTGTACTGCTGGAACGCCTCGAAGGGCTGCAGCCGCGGATCCTGGTAGTCGAGGCCGACGATGTAGCCGACGTACACACGGTCGTTGTCGAGGTGGTAGAGGAAACTGCCGGCGTAGGTGTGCGGGTCCGCCGGCCAGCCGAGCCCGTGCTCGATGCGACCAGGGCGCACGCGTCCGGCGGGCAGCTGCCACAGCTCCTTGTAGCCGAGCGCGAAGGTCTGCGGGCAGTGGCCGCCGGTGAGATCGAACCTGGCGATGAGCTCCTTCGAGAGCGAGCCGCGCGCACCCTCGGCGAGCACCGTGACCGGTGCGTGGATTTCCACGCCCGGGGTGAAGTTCGGTCCCGGCCGCCCGTCGCGATCGAGTCCCATGTCGCCGACACGCACGCCCTTGACGGTGCCGTGCGCATCGAACACGGCGGCGGCCGCGGCGAAACCCGCGAAGATCTCCGCACCGAGCGCCTCGGCCCGGGAGGCGAGCCACGGCGTCAGCTGGCCGAGCGAGACGATGTAGTTGCCGTGATTGTTGAATGGGGTCGAGTAGGTCATCGAGCGCGGCAGCAGCCGGATGAGCCAGTCAGGCACCGGCTTGTAGGCGCGCGCGCGGCCGAAGATGCGGAAGTCGTCCTCGGTCGCCGGCACCTTCATGCCGGGATACTCGCTGCGCCACTCCGGCAGCAGTGTCTCCAGCGGCCCAGGCTCGAGCACTGCGCCGGACAGCGCATGCGCGCCTACGGCCGCGGCCTTCTCCAGTACGCAGACACTGATCGCGGGCTTGAGCTGCTTCAGGCGGATGGCGCACGAGAGGCCCGCGGGTCCCGCCCCGACGATCACGACGTCGTACTGCATGACGTCGCGCTCGATCGTCTCGGTTGCGACGTCCGCCTCAGCCACGCACCTTCCCCGAGCCCACGATGACCTGAGCGCAGCCTTATTTCGGCTGCATGCGGATCGCGCCGTCGAGGCGCAGCGTCGTGCCGTTGAGCATCGGGATCTCGAACACGCTCGCGACCAGCTGCGCGAACTCTTCCGGCTTGCCGAGACGCGCCGGGAACGGCACCTGGGCGGCGAGCGATTCCTGAACCTCCCGCGGCATGGCATCCATCATGGGGGTGTGGAAGATCCCCGGGGCGATCGACACGCAGCGGATGCCAAAGCGCGCCAGCTCCCGGGCAATCGGCAGCGTCATGCCGGCAACCGCGGCCTTGGTGGCCGCATAGGCCGCCTGGCCGATCTGTCCCTCGAACGCCGCGACTGATGAGGTATGGATGATGAGCCCGCGCTCGCCATCGGCGGCCGGGGCATTGCGCTGCATGATGGCGGCCGCGGCCTTGTCACAGAGGAAAGTGCCGATCAGATTGATCTGGATCACCTTGGTGAAGAACTCCCCCGCCATGGGGCCGTTCTTGCCGAGGACGCGTCCGGCGCCCACCACGCCCGCACAGTTCACCAGCAGGTTGAGGCCGCCGAGCCAGGCGCGGGCCGTGTCCATGGCCGCATTCACCTCGGGCTCGGAGGTGACGTCGCAGCGCACGAAGCTGGCGGCGGTGCCGAGGGCGGCTGCGGCGGCCCGCCCGGGCCCCTCCTGCACGTCGAGCAGGGCGACCTTGCCGCCAGATGCGGCGATGTGCCGTGCAACCGCGTTGCCGAGACCCGAGGCGCCGCCGGTGACCACGGCGCGCGCGTCCTGCATCTTCATCGCTCCTCCCCTGGCGGCTGCGCCTGGCGCTCAGATCATCTCCACCGCCACCGCCACGGCCTCGCCGCCGCCAATGCACAGCGAGCCGATGCCGCGCTTCCCACCGCGGCGGCGCAACGCGTGCAGCAGCGTCGTCAGGATGCGTGCCCCGGTCGCGCCGATCGGATGACCGAGGGCGCAGGCGCCGCCATTCACGTTGACGCGTGCATGGTCGATGTCGATGTCGCGCATCGCCGCCATGGTGACCACGGCGAACGCTTCGTTGATCTCGTACAGGTCGGCGTCATGTGGCTTCCAGTTGAGCTGTGTGAGCACCTTGCGGATCGCACCCACCGGGGCCAGGGTGAACCACTCCGGTTCCTGGGCATGGCTCGCGTAGGCAACGATCCGTGCCAGGGGCTTGAGCCCTCTCGCGGCGGCGGTCTGCGCATTCATGACCACGAGCGCCGCGGCGCCGTCGGAGATGGACGAGGAGCTCGCCGCGGTCACCGTGCCGTCCTTGTTGAACGCCGGCTTCATTGTGGTGATCTTGCTCACGTCGCACGTTCCGGGGGTCTCATCGCGCGCGACCACCGTCTCGCCCTTGCGGCCCTTCACCGTCACCGGTGTCACCTCGACGTCGAACTCCCCCGCCTGCAGCGCCTGCATGGCGCGCCGCACCGACTCGGAGGCAAACGCGTCCTGCTGCGCGCGGGTAAAGCCGTAGCGGCTCGCGGTGGAGTCCGCAAAGCACCCCATCGATTTGCCGTCGAACGGGCTCTGCAAGCCGTCGCGCAGCATGTGATCGACCAGCTCGCCCGGACCCATCCGGTAACCGGTACGCGCCTTCGGCAGCAGGTACGGGGCGTTGCTCATCGACTCGAGGCCGCCCGCGAGCACAATGTCGGCGGTGCCGGAGCGGATCTGATCCGCCGCCATCATTACGGCCTTCATTCCCGACCCACACATCTTGTTTATGGTGGTGCTCGGGGTGGCGATGGGGAGCCCCGCGCCGAGCGCCGCCTGGCGCGCGGGCGCCTGGCCGAGGTTCGCGGGCAGTACACAGCCCATGAGAACTTCCTGAACGTCAGCGGCGCCGATGCCGGCAGCCTCGAGCGCGGCCTTGATGGCGGCGCTGCCGAGCTGCACGGCCGTGAGCGGTGACAGGGCACCAAGGAACGCCCCGATGGGGGTACGTTTGGCGGATACGATGACGACATCTGGACCGGACATAGGAGCCTCGCTTTGACTCGAGTCAGCGCGCCATGGCACCTCGCGCCCGCCGCCGCAGCGGCGCGCGGGCGACCCGGGGGGCGCTGCCGCGCGGTCGCAGGCCCCCCTCGAATACGGCGACGAACGCCTCGGCGATCTGGGCGCCCGTCAGGGATCGGTCCTCACGATACCAGTGCGCGATCCAGTTGAGTGCACCGGCGAGGGCAAAGGCCGTCATTTTTGGGTCGCACGGCTGGATGGAGCCGTCCTGTACCCCTTCGCGGATCAGGCGGCGAATGCCATGGTCGATCTCGGACTTGAGCGACTTGATGTGGCGGCTCATCGCGGGCGAGAGGTCCTGGTCCTCGGCGCGCACCATGCACCAGCCGAACTCGGAGGCTACCGCCTCCCCGTAGTGGCGCAGCACCGCATTCAGCCGCTCACGCGCCGGCACGGCGAGGTGGCGCACATCGCGGAACGCGATGCGGATCTGCTCGACGCCGGCCACGAAACACTCAAACAGCAGCTGCTCCTTGCTGGTGACGTAGTAGTACACCGTGGGCTTGGTGACTTCGAGGCGCGCGGCGATGTCGTCGAGGGAGGTGTTGTGGTAACCCTTGCGGTTGAACTCGCGGGCCGCGGCGCGGATAACGGCGTCGCGCTTGACTTCACGGTCGCGCAGCCGCTCGCGGCTCGCCCGCCACGGCGAGGCGCCCGGTACGAGCGTCTTGCCCGCGGGCGGCGGGTTGCTGCGGCGGCTGTTCATGGGTAAAGAGTATTATAGCGACGTGGGGGTGGCAGCGTGATTGCCGCCGCCGGGAACCGGGCGCCGGCGGGGGCGCGTTGACCGGCCGGCGCGGCCCGATCATACTGGTGGGTAAGTATTTTTACCGGCGGGTAAAGATCCGTCCGGCCCCGGCGCCACGACACAGACAGGAACAGCCAAATGAACGCCGGTCTCGGGGGCAGCGCAGCGCGGGCCAGCAGCGAACACGCCGTGGCACGCCAGCCGCTGCGGTTCGTATCCGCGGCCTCGCTGTTCGACGGCCACGATGCGGCCATCAACATGATCCGCCGGCTGCTGCAGGCACGAGGTGCCGAGGTGGTGCACCTCGGCCACAATCGCAGCGTCGCCGATATCGTGCGCGCCGCCATCGACGAGGATGTCGACGCGATCGCGGTCAGCTCCTATCAGGGCGGTCACAACGAATACTTCACCTACATGGTCGATATGCTGCGCGAGCGCGGCTACGGCCACGTACGCGTCGTGGTCGGCGGGGGCGGCACCATCGCGCCCGCCGAGATCGAGGCGCTCGAGCGGCACGGTGTAGAGAAGATCTACACCCCCGAGGACGGCCGCCGCATGGGTCTTGCCGGCATGATCGACGATGTCTTTGCGCGCATCGGCGCGCATCAGAAGCCGCCCTACGAATTCCGCCCCTTGAACGCCCGCGATCATGGTCTGATCGCCCGCACCATCTCGGTGCTCGAGGGCGCCGGCAGCGCGGACGGCGGCGGCGGGCAGCTCGAGCAGATCCGCCGGGCACTTGCGCGCTCGCGCCACAAGGTCCCGGTGGTCGGCATCACCGGCACCGGCGGCGCGGGCAAGTCGAGTCTCACCGATGAGCTGCTCGCGCGCCTGGTGCGCCACTTCCCCGACAAGCAGATCGCGGTCGTGGCGATGGACCCGACGCGCCGCCGCAGCGGCGGCGCGCTGCTCGGGGATCGCATCCGCATGAACAGTCTCGCGGCGGAGAACGTCTTCATGCGTTCGCTCGCCACGCGGCGCGCGCACCTCGCCACCTCCGCGGTGCTGAAAGAGGTCATCGCGCTGTACAAGGCCGCCGGCTTCGACCTGGTGCTGGTCGAGACGGCCGGCATCGGCCAGTCGGACACCGAGATCGTGGACCTCGCGGATCTGTCGCTGTACGTGATGACCAGCGAATACGGCGCCGCCAGCCAGCTCGAGAAGATCGACATGCTCGACTACGCCGACTTCATCGTGCTCAACAAGAGCGAGAAGCGCGGTGCCGAGGACAGCCTGCGTGACGTGCGCAAGCAGTGGCGCCGCAACCATGCCGAGCGCGCCCGGCTGGCGGACGCCGAGGTCCCCGTCTTTCCCACCATCGCCAGCCGCTTCAACGACCCGGGGGTCAACCGGCTGTTCGCCGCGATCTGCGCCGCACTCGAGGGCAAGCACATCGGCAGTGGCTCGTGGAAGCTCGGCGATCCCGGCCCCACCGCGCTCAGCGCCCGTACCCCGCTCATTCCCGGCCCGCGCACGCGCTATCTCGCGGAGATCGCGCACGGCGGGCGCGCGGCGCGCGCGCGCATCGAGACCCAGGTCGAGGCGGCACGGCGCGCCTTCGGCCTGTATGAGGCCCTCAAGGCACTGCAGGAGGCGCGGTTACCCGCTGCGCTTGAGCGCTACCCGCAGGAGGCGCTCACCGAGGCCGGCGCCGACGTGAGCCGTCGCGAGCTGCGCGCCGCTTACAACCGCGCTCTCGAGGAGATGGGCGCGGAGGCGGTGGCGGAGCTGAAGGCTTGGCCGGAGCGCATGCGCTCGGCGAGCGACGAGACCTACTCCTACAAAGTGCGCGAACGGCTCGTCAAGGGGGAGAACTACACCGAGAGCCTGTCGCGCTCGGCGATCCCCAAGCTCGCCTTGCCGCGCCTGAAGGACTGGGGTGAGGTGCTGCACTTCATCCTCACCGAGAACCTGCCGGGCTCCTATCCCTACACCGGCGGCGTGTATCCCTACCGCCGCGAGGAGGAGGACCCAACGCGCATGTTCGCCGGCGAGGGCGGCCCGGAGCGCACCAACCGTCGCTTTCATTACCTCGCGCACGGGCACGGTCCGCGACTCTCGACGGCGTTCGACTCGACCACGCTCTACGGGGAGGACCCGGACACTCGCCCCGACGTTTACGGGCGCACCGGCAACTCCGGCGTGTCGATCGCCACGCTCGATGACATGAAGAGGCTCTACTCGGGTTTCGATCTGTGCGACCCGGCGACCTCGGTGTCCATGACCATCAATGGCCCGGCGCCGATCCTGCTGGCGATGTTCATGAATACTGCGATCGACCAGCAGGTCGAGCGCTATCTGCGCGGGGCCGGCCGCTGGGAGGCCGCCGCGCAAAAGATCGCCGCGCTGCACGCGGCCGAGGCGGCGCGCGGGGTTGCGCCACCGCGCTACAAGGGCGCGCTGCCGCCCTACCATGACGGCTCGGGCCTGGCGCTGCTCGGGGCGAGCGGCGCTGAGCTGCTCGAGGCCGACATCTACGAGCGCATCCGCTCGCAGGCGCTGCAGGCCGTGCGCGGCACCGTGCAGGCCGACATCCTCAAGGAGGACCAGGCGCAGAACACCTGTATCTTCTCGACCGAGTTCGCACTGCGCATGATGGGCGACGTGCAGCAGTACTTCATCGAGCGGCAGGTGCGCAATTTCTATTCCGTGTCCATCTCCGGCTATCACATCGCCGAGGCGGGCGCCAACCCGATCTCGCAGCTCGCCTTCACGCTCGCGAACGGTTTCACCATCGTCGAGTACTACCTCGCCCGTGGGATGAAGATCGACGATTTCGCGCCCAACCTGTCGTTCTTCTTCTCCAACGGCATGGATCCGGAGTACGTGGTCATCGGCCGCGTGGCGCGGCGTATCTGGGCGCGCGCCATGCGCGAGCGCTATCACGCCGGCCCCCGCAGCCAGATGCTCAAGTACCACGTGCAGACTTCCGGCCGCAGCCTGCACGCCCGTGAGATCTCCTTCAACGACATCCGCACGACGCTGCAGGCGCTGTACGCGCTGTTCGACAACTGCAACAGCCTGCACACCAACGCCTACGACGAGGCGCTCACCACGCCGACCGAGGAGAGCGTACGCCGCGCGGTCGCGATCCAGCTGATCATCAATCGCGAGCTCGGCCTCAACAAGATTCAGAATCCGTGGCAGGGCTCATTCGCCATCGATTACCTGACGGACCTGGTGGAGGAGGCGGTTTATCGCGAGTTCGAGGCACTGTCAGAGCGCGGCGGCGTGCTGGGCGCGATGGAGACCATGTACCAGCGCGGCAAGATCCAGGAGGAGTCGCTCTATTACGAGACGAAGAAGCACGATGGCTCGCTGCCGATCGTGGGGGTCAACACCTTTCTCTCGGGCACCGATGCTGCCGAGGAGCACAAGGGGGCACAGCTGATCCGCTCCACCGAGGAGGAGAAGCAGGATCAGGTAGCCGCGGTGCGTGCCTTCCAGGCGCGCAACGCGCAGCGCGCCCCCGCAGCGCTTGCACGGCTGCAGCAGGCGGCGGCTGCGGGCGGCAACGTATTCGCCGAGCTCATGGAATGCGTCAAGGTCTGCTCGCTCGGACAGATCTCGCGGGCGCTGTACCAGGTGGGCGGTCAGTATCGCCGCAACATGTGAGGTCGGGCTCCGCGAGCGCCGTAAGGATCACCTGACGCGCGCGGTCACGCAGCTCGGCCGGGGCCCGATCGCCCGGGCCGGGCGCCGCAGCGAGCAGCGGCAGGATTTCCAGCTCGATCGCTCCGGGTCGCGGCAGCAAGCGCTGCGGCGGCAGCGCGCGGCGCGTGCCGCGCAGTGCCGCCGGCACCAGCGGGCAGCCAGCGCGGATCGCCGTGGCAAACGCACCGGTGTGGAACTTCAGCAGCCCCGGGGTCCGGGTGAACGTGCCCTCCGGGAAGAACACCAGCGAGTGGCCCTGGATGGCGTTGCGCAACACGCGACGCGCATCGCGTGCGCCGCGCTGGCGATCGAAGCGCTCGACGAACTCCGAGCCGAGCCGCCGCAGCAGTGCGCCGGCGAGCGGCACCGCGGCCATCTCGCGCTTGATGACGAAGCCAAAGCGCGCCGGTAGCGCCGCGGTGAGCACGATGCCGTCGAGATAGCTGGCGTGGTTGCACACCACTACGCACTGTCCTGGTGGCAGCCGCTCGGCAAAGCGCACCGTGAGCGGCATGCCAACGAGCCGCAGCAGCGTGCGGGCAGCGGCGCGCGCCGCGCGCCGCCGCCGCATGACGCCCGGTAGCCCTACGAGCAGCAGCAGCAGCGTGAGCCCCACGCCGAGAAACGCCAACAGCGCCCACACGGCGTAGGTAAGCCGCAGCGGGAGGAGAGCCAGCTGCAGTCGGGCGGGCGGCTTCATGGGGGTCCGACGGCCATGGGAGTGCGGTAGTTTGCGGTACGAACTGTGACCCTGTTCTCTTTATGTTAATGCCGGAGGCCAGATGTGAAGGTCATCACGTCGATGGCACGGCCGCGCTCACCATACTGCCCGCACCACTTTACCGGGAAAGCGTCGCTCGGGGGCCGCGAGCCGCGCGGTGCTGAGCCGGACCCTGCAGCGAGACAAGGCTTGTCCAATTCCGCCACCGCCATGACAGCCAACACCGATTCCGCAGATCCTGCGGTGTCCCGCTTTCTCGATGCGGTGTGGATGGAACGCGGCCTGTCGCCCAATACGCTGGCGGCCTACCGCGCCGACCTGACCGCACTCGCCCGCTGGCTGGCCGAGCGCAACGTGCCTATCATGCGCACCTCGCGCGCCGACCTGCAGGACTTCATCGCCTACCGCGTGCGCGCCGGCGCCCGGCCACGCTCCACGGCGCGCCAGCTTTCCAGCTTCCGCCGCTTCTTCCGCTACTTCATGCGCGAGGGCGTCATCCGCGAGGATCCCACCGCGCAGATCGCCATGCCGAAGATCGGCCGCTCGCTGCCACGCTCGCTCTCCGAGGAGGAGGTCGAAGCGCTGCTGTCGGCGCCGGTCGTGAGCGATCCGCTCGGCAACCGTGATCGCACCATGCTCGAGGTACTCTACGCTACCGGGCTGCGGGTCTCGGAGCTCGTCAACCTGCGCCAGGGCCAGATCAACCTCAACCAGGGCGTGATCCGCATCCTCGGCAAAGGCGATCGGGAACGGCTCATTCCCCTCGGCGAGGAGGCGATGCGTGCGCTCAAGGAGTTCGCTCGCAGCGCGCGTGGCGAGATCCTGCTCGAGCGGCAGACCGACTACCTGTTCCCTACCCGCCGCGGCGACCGCATGACGCGCCAGGCGTTCTGGCACATCATCAAGCGCTACGCGCGCAAGGCGGGCATTGCCAAGGAGCTCTCGCCGCACACCCTGCGTCACGCCTTCGCCACACATCTGCTCAATCACGGCGCCGACCTGCGCGTGGTGCAGATGCTGCTCGGGCACAGCGATCTGTCGACCACGCAGATCTACACGCACGTGGCGCGCGAGCGTCTGAAGGAACTGCACGCTCTGCACCACCCGCGCGGCTGAAGGCTTCGGCAACGCTGAAAGCGGCTGCAGGAGCGCCTCCGTGCTAGACTGCGCTCCCCGTTCCGCGCCGAGTCCTGAGGGCGAACCTTCGCAGGCCGTTGCGGTCGAATTGCCACCTAACTCCGGCGGTCGTGTCATGAGTACCAAGAGACTGGTCGTGTTGCTGACGCTCTGTGCGGCGGCGCATTCGGCCGCGGCACAGCAGGCGCAGCCCGCATCGCCGGCGCAGCCAACGGCGCAGGGAGTGCAGACACAACTGCAGCAGGTGCAGCAGGCGATCCAGCAGCTGCAGGCGCAGGCCCAGGCCAAGGCCGACCCGCGTGCCGAGGTCGCCAGTCACATCTCCGGCGCGCACCCCGACGAGCTGCGCGCCACGCCGATACCCGGTGTGTGGGAGCTCACCCGCGGTCTCGACATCGCCTACGTGACTGCCGACGGCAAGTACGCACTGACCGGCGACCTGGTCGATCTTGGCACCAACGACAATCTCACCGAGGCGCGCCGCCGCGAGCTGCGCGCCAAGGCGCTCGCGGCTTTCCCCGAGAGTGAGATGTTGGTCTTCGGTCCCAAGGACCCGAAGTACACGGTCACCGTGTTCACCGATGTGGATTGCCCCTACTGCCGCAAGCTCCACAGTCAGATGGCCGAATACAACCATCTGGGCATCCGCGTGCGCTACCTGCTCTACCCGCGCACCGGTCCCAACACTGAGTCCTGGACCAAGGCCGAGCAGGTCTGGTGTTCGCCGAATCGCAACGACGCCCTGACACGGGCCAAGCTCGGCGAGGAGCTGAAGACCAAAGCCTGCCCCAACAACCCGGTGGCGCACAGCTGGGCGCTCGGACAGGATTTCGATCTGCAGGGAACCCCGGCGATCCTCCTCGCCGACGGCGAGCTGGTGCCGGGCTACGTGCCGCCGGACGTTCTGGCGAAGCGTCTCAAGGACGGCAAGTAGCGCACGCCGGCGGCGTGCGCAGCGCGAAACCCGCCCCGGGGCGCTCGCTCAGCGCTCGAGCAGCTTGATCTTGTCGGGCCGGCCTTCCCATTCCTTGGCGTCGGCGGGCGGCTCCTTTTTCTCAGTGATCACCGGCCATGTCTTGGCGAGTTCCGCGTTGAGCTGTTTGAAGTGCTCCTGCCCCGCGGGCAGCTCCTCCTCGGAGAAAATCGCCTCCACCGGACACTCCGGCTCACACAGCGTGCAGTCGATGCACTCCTCGGGATCGATGGTGAGGAAGTTCGGTCCTTCGTGGAAGCAGTCGACCGGACAGACCTCGACACAGTCCATGTACTTGCACTTGATGCAGTTTTCGGTGACGACAAAAGTCATGCGGTTTCCCCGGGGAAAACAGCGGCGCACACAGCTGGCGGCCGGCGCAGCGATCTGCCGGCATTGTGCCACGCCGGCGCCGCGGGGGTGAATCAGCCGCCGCCGGAGGTGCGCGTCACGCGCCGGTCGATCGTGGTGAAGTGATAGGGCTCACGGCCGCTCGCGCGGTCCTCGAGGTAGCGCCGCAGGGTGAAGTCCGTGCTCGGAAAGGCGATATCGGCCCAGGGAATGTCCGCTGGGTCCACCAGTGCCACCTCGAGGCTTTCCGGCCCAGCCGCGTAACGCGCGACCGGCAGTCGCGCGCGAAAGAACACGTGCACCTGCTCGGCGTGCAGTACATGCACCACCGAGAGCAGTGAGCCGATCGCGACCTCGGCGAGCGCCTCCTCGTGCGACTCGCGCGCCGCGGCCTGCTGCAGTGTCTCGCCGTTTTCCATGAAGCCCGCGGGCACGGTCCAGTAACCGCGCCGCGGCTCGATGGCACGGCGGCACAGCAGGATGCGACCCTCGTGCTCGGGGACACAGCCGACCACGAGTCTCGGGTTCTGGTAATGAATCGCCCCGCACGCGTCGCATACGTGACGCTGCAGATGGTCGCCCTCGGGCACGCGCCGCGCTACCGGCGCGCCGCATTGACTGCAGAACTTCATGGTGCGGCGGCGAGGATACGGTCGCGGCCGCGCCTTGTCGACGCTCAGCAAGAAACGGGATGCACGCACGCCGTGCCGGCACGCAGACTGGCGTGCAGTGGCACATTGCAGGAGTCAGTCATGAGTTTTCGTATCAGTGGACTTGCGGCCAGCGAGTTTTCGGGCCTCTTCGGCCTCTCGGATGCCGAGCTCGCCGCCCGCAACGCCTGCCGCGTGGTAGCCGATCGACATCCCGGCTTTCCCTGCCGCGTGAGTCTCGTCGATGCGCAGCCCGGCGAGAGGCTGCTGCTCGTCAACTACGAGCATCTCCCCGTGACCAGCCCTTACCGCTCACGCTATGCGATCTACGTGCGCGAGAACGCGAGCGAAGCTCAGCTCGGTGTGAATGAGATCCCGCAGGTGCTGCAACATCGCTTGCTGTCGCTGCGTGCGTTCGATCCTGCGGGCATGCTCCTCGATGCCGACGTCGTGGAGGGTGCCGCGCTCGTGCCGGCACTCGAGCGGCTCCTCGCCCCGCCGCAGGTCGCGTACCTGCACGTGCACAACGCGCGACCGGGCTGCTTCGCCGCGCGCGTAGACCGAGCCTGACGACCTCGGAGGAGCGTCGCGGACGACCCCGGAGGAGCGTCGCGCCTCAGGTGCCGGGCGGAGTGTCTGCAGGCGGCGTCTCGGGTGGCGGCGGCGCCTCAGGGGGCGGCGGCGCCTGAGCTGCTGGCGGCGGCGTGATGCCCGGCGGTGTCGGGGCGGGCGGCGGCGAGGGCCCCGGCGCCGGATCGCCCGGCGGAGTGGGTGCTGTGCCGGGTGGGTTCGGCGGCGCGCCGGGCGGTGGCGTGGGCGGAGCGAGCGACGGAGGCGGAGGCGCAGCCGCTGGCGGCGCTGGAGCGGTCGGGGTGGGCGTCCCGGTTCCCGGGAAGCCGGGAACCATACCCGGGGCGGTTGGCGATGCCCCGCCCGGTGCTGTCGGTGCTGCGCCGGTCGCGCCTGCGGGCGGTGCGGTGACTGGGCGGCCCGCGCAGACGGTACAGAGGCCGAGACCCAGGACTGAGGCTGCGAGCACTGCAGGTTTCATACGCGTGACATCCTTGCTGTGCTCACAGGCTAGGCGCGTCGCGACCCCCTCACGATCTCTCGCGCGCCCCGACGGACTGTCGGACGGCGCCCACACCGGCATCCTCGCTGAGCCACGATGTGGCGCTAACGCACTGGAGCGCGTCAGTTCGTGCGCGTCAGCCGTCGCAGGTGTTGGCTCGCGGCTCTACGGCAGGAGGCCGAATACCGCCACGCCGCTTTGCGTGCCAACGAAGACCTTGCCACCGGCAATGGTCGGCGTGATGAACTTGTTGCCGGCGCCGAAATGGTCACGACCGCCCGCGGCCTGCGAGCTGTTGTAAAGCTCGTGCGCAAGGTTGCGCGCGTCGTAGGCGTGCAGCACCGCGGGATTGCCATTTTCGTGGGCCCAAAGAATGGCGTTGAGCTTGCCGTTCGCGGAAATCGCCGGCGCGGTCCCCGGATAGCGGAAGCTGGTCGCGGTTTGTGCCGCAGGGGTGTTGGAGAAGTGCGCACTGCTTGCGGTGAACGCAAGCACGCCGCGACCGACGGGGCCGTAATACAACGTGCCGTTGAACCACGCCGGCGTCGACCAGATACCGGCGTGGAGTGTCGCGGGCAGCTCCTGCCAGATGTTGTCACCGGCTGGATCGAACTTGCCCATCGCGTCGCGATTGACGACATACAGAGTGCCGTTCTTGCCGGCGCCTACTGCGAGGTGCCGCGTCGTCCCGTCGGCGTCGGCGAGATCCGGCAGGAGCATCGCACCCCCCGAGCCGAGGTCGGTGTCCGCCGCCGACTCGTTCGTCTCATCATGCATGGTGAAGTAGTCTGCGACGCGCAAACCGCCCGAGGTGGCCGAAAGTTTCAGGAAGGAGTTGCCGTAGTCGCCCTTGTCGGGGAAGCCCTGGGCATCGAGGGTCGTCTCGAAGACGCCATTGCCGGTGAGCAGGTACACGTTGCCGGCACTGTCTGCCGCTGGACCCCCGCCGCTCATCCAGATCGCCGGCCCTGCCGAGGCATATCCGGTGCCCGTGCCGTTCGGCGCTACGTTGAGCACCGCGGTTTGCGCAAGCGTCGCCTCGCTGTAGGCGATGATCCAGCCGGTGTAGGGCGCGCGATCACAGTGCGAGGTCCAGCTCGTGTAAATCGTTCCCCGCGACAGCAACAGGGCGGCGCGCTCCTCGTACTGGCCGGGATCGAAGCTGCGCGTGGACCCGTCGCGCGCGGGGTACGTGGCTGAGATCTCCCGCGGTCCGCCGAGGAGCTCCGCCCCGCTGGCGACGTCGAGCGCGTGCAGGCGCTGGTGATAATTGCCGGCGTTGGACATTGCGACGACGTAGAGCGTGCCGTGTGGCCCTGCCGCACGATCTATGACCGGAGTCGAGGTGACGCCGATAACCGGCGCCACCTGATTGCAGCCGCGTGAGTCGCTCGGGCTCTCACCGGAGCCGAGCAGCGACACGTGCCACAGTGTTGCTCCGGTATCAGCGTCGAACGCGTAGACCGAAGCGTTCTCGGTAGCGACGTACACGACGTTGTGCGTCTTGCCCGCCACGTCGAGCGCCGACAGGTACAGCGGCTGCGCGTCCACCTTGCCGTCAGCGGCGAGGAAGCGCAGCTTGCCGAAGCTCGCGGCGGTCACGTTGCCCGGCGTCAGCACGGTCTCCTTGAGATTCTGCCCCGTGCGCGCGAGATCGTTCTTGTAGGTAACCACGTCGGCCGCGGCGCTCGGCGGCGGTGACGGCGGCGGCGGTGACGGCGGCGGCGGTGACGGCGGTGGCGGTGACGGCGGCGGTGGTGACGGCGGTGGTGACGGCGGCGGTGACGGCGGCGGTGACGGCGGCGGTGACGGCGGCGGTGACGGCGGCGGTGACGGCGGCGGTGACGGCGGCGGTGACGGCGGCGGTGATGGCGGCGGTGACGGCGGCGGTGACGGCGGTGTTGGTGTCGGAGGCGGTGTCGGCGTCGTCGAGCCGGCCGATGGAGGCACGCCCGAGCCGCTTCCGCCGTCGCGAGCGTCGCTGGCGGGTTGCGAC
>Ga0335076_10000387_pt1 | contig 40071 bp, 33 predicted proteins | sample Lox_Sample_25_FD_206717 | JGI IMG/M metagenome (GOLD analysis project Ga0335076, IMG submission 206717) | Soil microbial communities from Loxahatchee National Wildlife Refuge, Florida, United States - Lox_Sample_2.5 | ecosystem: Environmental > Terrestrial > Soil > Wetlands | place: USA...
ATTACCAGCATCGCATCGACCCGACGGTGCCGATCGAGGACACCGTCGGCGCCATGGCGAAGCTGGTGCAGCAAGGCAAGGTGCGCGCGCTCGGCATCAGCGAGGCAAGTCCCGCCACCGTCCGCCGCGCGCACGCGACCTATCCGATCTCGGCGGTGCAGAACGAAATGTCGCTGATCTATCGCGCCGATGCCGAGGAGACCTTGGCGACGACGCGCAAGCTCAATATCGCGTTCGTCGCCTACTCGCCGCTCGGCCGCGGCCTGCTCACCGGCGGCATCGAGCTTGCGGAAACCGACGCGCGGCGCCGCCATCCGCGCTTTGCCGGCGACAATCTCGACACCAATATCTCGCTTGCGCAGCGCCTTGCGGCGCTGGCGAAGACGAAGAACTGCACCAGCGGCCAGCTCGTGCTGGCGTGGCTCCTGGCGCAAGGCAATGACATCATCCCGATCCCCGGCACCAAGCACAAAGAACGGCTGCTCGAAAACATCGGCGCGCTGTCGGTGAAGCTCACCGACGCCGAGCTTAAGCAGATGTCGGATGCGATCCCGATCGGGGCCGCCGCAGGGCTGCGCTATCCGGAAGCGCAGATGAAGAGCGTTTATGTCTGAGGTGATCTTTCGCCGCGCGCGTGTTTCGCCGCGTCCGCCGCACGCAAAACATCATCGCAGGTAAGTCATGCAAAAAGTCGCGCTGGGCCGTAACGGTCCGGAGGTCTCGGTCCTTGGCCTTGGCTGCATGGGCATGTCGCCCGGCGTCTATGGCACATCCGACGAGGCCGAAAGCGTCGCCACGCTGCGCGCCGCGGTCGAAGCCGGCGTCACGCTGATCGACACCGGCGACTTCTACGGCATGGGCCACAACGAAATGCTGATCCGCCGCGCGCTCGAGGGCGTGCCGCGCGCGCAGCTGGTCTATTCGGTGAAGTTCGGCGCGCTGCGCGGGCCGGACGGCAGCTGGGGCGGCAATGATGGCCGGCCGCAGGCGGTGAAGAATTTTCTCGCCTATTCGCTGCGGCGCCTCGGCACCGACCATATCGACGTCTATCGTCCGGCGCGGCTCGATCCGGCGGTGCCGATCGAAGACACGATCGGCGCCATCGCCGACATGGTGCGCGCCGGTTACGTCCGCCACATCGGGCTTTCGGAAGTCGGCGCGGCGACCATCCGCCGCGCGCAGGCGGTGCATCCGATCTGCGATCTGCAGATCGAGTATTCGCTGATGAGCCGCGGCATCGAACAGTCGATCCTGCCGACGACACGCGAACTCGGCATCGCGATCACCGCCTATGGCGTGCTGTCGCGCGGAATTTTGAGCGGCCGCGTGCCCGATGCGTCGGTCAAAGGCGATATCCGCGTCATTCGCATGCCGCGCTATGCGCAAGGCAATCTGCAGAGGAATTTGACGCTGGTCGAGGCGCTGGCCCAGATCGGCAAGGCGAAGGGCGCGACCCCGGCACAGCTTGCCATCGCCTGGGCGCGTTCGCGCGGTTCCGACATCGTGCCGGTGATCGGCGCGCGCCGCCGCGCCCAGCTTGAGGAGAGCCTCGGCGCGCTGAAACTATCGCTGACGGCCGATGAATTGGCGCGGATCGATGCGGCGGTGTCGCCGCAACTGACCTCGGGCGAACGCTACGACCCGACGCAAATGGCGCATCTCGACAGCGAAGCGCGGCACTAGCGCCAAGCCGTTTGGATCGACTCCGTCGCCGCCGAATAAAGGTCGTCCTTCGGTGTTACCTCAGGCGGAACGGAACTGTCATGCCGGGAGATGCGGTCATGACGTCACGGGCTTTCTGGCTGATCGTAACGATCGGCTTCATCGTGATGCTGGCCTCGGGTGCGAGTGCGGCGACCAAAACCAAGAAAACAAGACACAATGTGCCGGTGAGTGGCGCACGGACGGCGGGTGCGGCGTCATCCTGTCGCGGCGGCAATCTGTTTCCCTGCGGGCCGGTTTACAACGGCACCGATTATCTCGGCAGCGATCCCGATCCGTTCATCCGCCTGATGATCCAGCGCGATCTCGGCGCTAGATACGGCGGCGAGAGCTAAGCGCAGCGCGATATCACGGCTGCGGCTTGCGCATGTCTGCCGATATGGCGGAAGAAATTGTCGGCCGCTTCCGGCCACGCTAAGGTCTTGTCTCAGAGTCTTGCCTGCAAGAGCGGTGCAGTCTGCGAACGCGGCGCCGCGACAAACAGCGACAAGAAGCGTCACGCAGAGGACGCGGCAAGACCGAACGGGAGGCGGGAATGTGGATCGCGCTCGTGATCACCCACGGGCTGTCGGCGTTTCTCCTTTTAGGAGCCGGGCGGCTATTTCACGCATTGAGGTGGCAATGGCGTTCCGCCGCTCCCTGATTGTCGCTTCGCTCGCGGTTTCGCTCTCGGGTCTTGCCTCGACGCTTCCGGCGCGCGCGGGCGGCGTGAATTTCGGCGAAGACAGCGACACCAATGACGGCCCGTCCTATTTCGGCTTCGTGCGCGACAGCGACGGCTCGCCGGTGGCCGGTGCGCGCGTGACCGCGGCGCCGAAGGCCGGCGGCTCGCTGGTGACACGCTCCAACAGCATGGGCGTCTACAAGATTCCGGGCTTCGCCAAGGAGATCGATCCGAAGACCGTCGACATATCCTGCGCCAAGGACGGCTATAGCCAGGCCAGCGTGCTGCGCCGCGGCCAGGTCGACACCAAGGACCCGGTCGAAATCGACTGCACCTTGCAGAAGCAATGACTCATGGAGGCCGCGCCATGAGATGCGCCATGAGATGCGCCACCAGATGGGCCACCACTTGGGCCACGACGCGCATCATGAGAATTGCGCTTGGCGTCTTCGCGGCGGTCCTCTTCTTTGTTTTGGTTCAGCCCGGCCGCGCGCAAACGCTGACCGGCACAGTCAGTTCCGCCGCGGAAGGCGCCATGGAAGGCGTGTTGGTCAGCGCGCAAAAGGACGGCTCGCCGATCACGGTGACCGTGGTCAGCGACGCGTCCGGCCATTTCCGCTTTCCCGATGGCCGCCTGTCGCCCGGACATTATGCGCTGCGCATCCGTGCCATTGGCTATGATCTCGACGGGCCGCAGAGCGTCGATCTCGGTGCGACGGCGCGGGATGTTGCGATCCGGCTGCGTAAGACGTCGGACCTTGCCGCTCAGCTCACCAATACCGAATGGTTCATGAGCATGCCGGGCACCGCCGAAGACAAGCGGCCGCTGATCGAATGCATGAGCTGCCACAGCTTCGAACGGATCGTGCGTTCGACCTATGATGCCGACAGCTTCGTGCCCGTGCTCAAGCGCATGGCGCAATATGCCAACAATACGATCCAGGCGCGGGTGCAATCGCGCGTCGCCGCGCGCGATGTCAACGACGCGTCGGTGCGCAAGCTTGCCGCCTATCTGGCGACGGTCAATCTGTCGCGCGGGCCGGTCTGGAACTATGAGCTGCGGACCCTGCCGCGTCCCAAGGGTCGCGCCACGCGCGTGGTCGTCACCGAATATGACTTGCCGCGCAAGACCATCGCGCCGCACGACGTGCGCATTGACCGCAACGGCCAAAACGGTTCGGGCCCAAACGGTTCGGGCCCAAACGGTTCGGGCCATGTCTGGTATTCGGACTTTGTCGAAAATTTTCTCGGCGAGCTCGATCCGCAGACCGGCGCCGTCACCGAATATCCGATACCCGTCGCCAAGCCCGGCTTCCCGGCCGGCACGCTTGATCTGGAGCCCGACGCCGACGGCAATCTGTGGCTGGCGCTGATGTTCCAGACCGGGCTCGCCCGCTTCGACATGGCGCGCAAGACCTTCAAGATCTTTCCGCTGCCGGCGGCGCTCAATGACGACGCCATGCAGCAATCCATGGTGATGCCGGCCTCGGCAAGCGTCGACGGCAAAGTCTGGACCAACGACGTCGCCCGGCAATCGATCATGCGGCTCGATACCAAGACCGGCGCCTACGAGCGGATCAATCCTTTCGCTTTTCTCGGCAATAGCCATCTGCATGCGCCCTATGGCATGGCCGCCGACAAGGCGAACGATCTCTACTTCATGGATTTCGGCGGCGAGGCGGTCGGCCGCGTCGATGCCAAAAGCCTCGCGCCGACATTGTTTCCCACCCCGACGGAAAAATCGCGGCCGCGCCGCACCATGCTCGATGCACAAGGGCATCTGTGGTTCACCGAATTCGCCGCCAACAAGCTCGCCATGTTCGACCTCAAGACCGAGGCCTTCAAGGAATGGGCGGTGCCGACGCCGCACACTTATCCCTATGACGTATTCCGCGACAAAAACGGCGAGCTGTGGAGCGGCGGCATGGCCAGCGATCGCGTGCTGCGCTTCGATCCGCAAACCGGCCAATCGGTCGAATATCTGCTGCCGCGCCCGACCAATATCCGGCGCGTCTTTGTCGATGATTCCACAAGCCCGGTGACGTTTTGGGCTGGTAATAATCACGGCGCGGCGATTGTGCGGCTCGAGCCGCAGGATTAGCTCGCGCAGGAGGCCGGGTCATGAAAAAGCAAATCGTGCTGGTTGGCTTGACTGCGGCGGTCTTCGTTGCCGTGGCGCAGGCGCAGCAGGCGGCGCCGCCGGCACCGCAGACTCCCGTGCCCTATGTGCTGACCATGGGCGACATGATGAACACCCTCGTTCAGCCGCGCCACGCCAAGCTGGGTCTCGCCGGCCATGCCGGCAATTGGCGACTCGCCGCTTATGCGCTTGCCGAAATCCGTGAAGCCTTCGCCGGCATCGTCAAGGCGCAACCGAAATTTCACGGCTATCCGGTCGCCGATCTCGCCGATGCGGCGCTGAAGCAGCCGCTCGCCGCCGTCGACGACGCGATCAAGGCGGAGGATCCGAAGAAATTCGCGGCGGCTTATGCTCGGCTCACCCAAGGCTGCAATGCCTGTCACGCCTCGCTCGATCATCCCTTCGTCGTGATCAAAGTCCCCGATGCCTCGGCATTCCCGAACCAGGAATTCAATGCCCGTCCTTAGAACGGTGTGACGATGATCACGCCAGAGCGCCAAGCGCCGCGCGCAAAATCTCGCGCGACGGTTCCGAGCCGTCGACCAACCGCGAAATGCGGCGCTTGATCTTCCAGCCTGACGGCGTGCGCATGAGCTCCCAGCGATTGGTCACCACGCGATGGATGTGATAGCCGCGCGAGGCGCCGTGATTGGGCACCTCGATTGGTGCGCCGGTTTTGTTCGGCGTGAGAATTTGCAGGTATGAGATGACGACGGCTTCATCGCCGTCGATGGTCACGTGCGGCAGGCCGGTGAAATGGGCGAGCCCACAGCCGATGGCCGCCTGATGGCCCTCGCTCTTGAGATTGGCGCCGATGGATTTGTTGCCGGACCAGCTCGAGAGCTCGGCGCCGCGGTCGAACACGCCGTCCTCCATGTAGACCGCCTCGGCATAGGCCTGGGCGCCGGTATCGGCGCTTGGCGGATGGCTGGCGATCAGGTTGTAGATTTCGAGCCGGTCCTCGATGGCCCGCAGGCGGTGCTCGAGTGTGGATTGGCTGTGCGCCGGGTCGGCAGGTAGGTGCGTTGGCATGGGAGATTCCCCGCAATGTGATTTTTGCCGGAACCGATCCTAGTTTATTGTCTTCTTCCTGTTACCGGGGTTTTTATGTCTGGCCGGAACCTGGCATTGTTCTGCCGGGAAATCATGGGGTTACCAGGGGGTAGTTCATGGGGTCTAGCGGCGGTTTCAATCGCCGTTCATTCCTTATTGCGGCGACCGCGACCGGCGGCGGCGTGGCGCTGGGCTTTGCCATTCCGCTCGATCCGCGGCGCTCGGGCAGTTCGGCGCAGGCCGCCGAAGCCCCGGAAATCACCTGTTGGGTGACCATCGCGCGCGACGACACCGTCACAATCCGCGTGGCGCATTCCGAGATGGGCCAGGGCGCGCTGACCGGCCTCGCCATGCTCGTTGCCGAAGAGCTCGAATGCGACTGGGCGAAGGTGCGCACGCAATTGGTGTCGCCGACGCAGAACATGCAGCGCGACAATGCCTGGGGCGATACCTCGACCGGCGCCAGCCGTTCGATCGCCTCGTCGCAGCTTTACCTGCGGCAGGCCGGCGCCACAGCGCGCGACATGCTGATCACCGCGGCGGCCGAGCGCTGGAAAGTGCCGGCCCGGCAATGCAGCGCCCGCAACAGCATCGTCACGCACCAGCCGAGCGGGCGGACATTGAGCTATGGCGCAGTCGCCGAAGACGCCGCCAAAGTCAAAGTGCCGACCGATATCAAGCTGAAGAGGCCCGAGGAATGGCGGCTCGCCGGCACGCCGCGGAAGCGGCTCGATGTCCGCGACAAGGTCACCGGCGCGCCGATCTATGCCATCGATGTGCGGCTGCCGGGCATGCTCTACGCGGCCATCGTGCATTGCCCGGTATTCAAGGGGACGCCGAAATCCATCGACGAAAGCTCGATCGCCGGCATGAAAGGCGTGCGCAAGATCGTGCGCATGGATGACGCGGTGGCGGTGATCGCGGATTCGTGGTGGCGGGCGAAGCGCGCGGCGGATGCGCTCAAAGTGACATGGGACGACCGCGGCAATGGCGCGCTGTCGAGCGCCGCGATCGCCGAACTGGTGCGCAGCGGGCTCGACACGCAGGCGGCGCAGGTCGGCCATAAGCGCGGCGATACCGCAACGGCGCTCGGCGGCGCGGTCAAACAGCTCACCGCCGATTATGAAGTGCCGTTCCTGGCGCATGCGACCATGGAGCCGCAGAACTGCACCGCGCATGTGAAGCCGGGCAGCGTCGAAATCTGGGTGCCGTCGCAGGATCCGGCGACCGCGCTCGCCACCGCGGCGCTCGCCGCCGGCGTGCCGAACGAAAAGGTCACCGTGCATCGCATGATGCTCGGCGGCGGCTTCGGCCGGCGCGCGCCGATCCAGGAATATGTCCGGCAGTCCGTGCTGATCGCCAAGGAAGTCAGCGAGCCGGTGAAGCTCGTCTGGACCCGCGAAGAAGACACCAAGCACGATCTCTATCGGCCGTACAGCATGGCGCGGCTCGCCGCCGGCCTCGATGCCGAAGGCATGCCGGCGGCGCTGACCATCCGCCTCGCCGGGCCGTCCTTCGTCGCCTCGCTGGTGCCGGCCTTCCTCCCGAGCGTGGTCGACTGGACCTATATCAGCGGTCTCGGCGACGAGATGAGTTATGACGTGCCGAATTACCTCGTCGACTATGCGATCCGCGCCACCCCGGTGCCGCTCGGCGTCTGGCGCGCCATCAACTACACGCAGAATGTCTTCTACAGAGAAAGCTTCATCGACGAGATGGCGCATGAAGCCGGCATCGATCCCTATCTCTATCGCCGCCGGCTGTTGCGCCATTCGCCGCGCGATCTCGCCGTGCTCGACGCCGTGGCCGCACGAGCGGATTGGACTTCGCCGCCGCCGCAGGGCCTGTTCCGCGGCATTGCGCTGAGCCGCGCCTGCAGCACCTATTGCGCGCAAGTGGTGGAAATTTCGATCGACCACGGCCGGCTCCGCGTCCGCCGCGTGATCTCCGCGATCGATCCGGGTTACGCGGTCAATCCGCTGTCGATCGAGATGCAGACCCAAGGCGGCATTGTTTTTGCGCTGACGGCGGCGCTCTTTGGCGAAATCACCATCGCCGACGGCGGCGTCGAGCAATCGAATTTCGACACCTACGAAATGCTGCGCCTGGCGGACACGCCGCAGGTCGAGACCGTGGTGGTGGCGAGCGGCGGCTTCTGGGGCGGCGTCGGCGAGCCGCCGGTGCCGCCTTTGGCGCCCGCTTTGTGCAATGCGATCTTCGCCGCCACCGGCAGGCGCGTGCGCACGCTGCCGCTGAAGAACCACGATTTTCTGTCGATTTGAACGCGCCGGGCGTATGCCCCGCCCCCTGCCTGAGAAGGCAGGTGCGTCAACGCTCGAACAATCTTTCCAGGAAATCGAGCGGGCCGTCGCTGTCGCGATTGTTCCGCACGTTTTGCTGATAGCCCGGCTGATATCCGGGTTGATATCCCGGCGGGTAGCTCGGCTGGCCATAGCGGTTGGTTGTGATCGGGGCCGGCGGCTGCAAGCCGGGTTGCACGTTTGCCGGCGGATTTTGCGCGAACCAGCCGCCGTTTTCCAGGCCCGGCAGCGGCGACGGCGCGACGCCTTGATGCGCGACACGCATGAAGCGGCTCCAGATGTCGACCGGCAGCCCGCCGCCGACGGCTTTTTTGGTCGGTGAATTGTCGTCATTGCCGAGCCAGACGCCGGTGACGAGATGCGAGGTGTAGCCGATGAACCAGGCGTCGCGATAATCCTGGCTGGTGCCGGTCTTGCCGGCGGCCTGCCAGCCCGGAAGATTGGCGCCGCGCGCGGTGCCCGACAGCAGCACCTGCTGCAGCATCGTGTTCATCATGCCGACGTAGCGCGCATCGACGACGCGGCCGAGCGGCTGATCGGCGCGATCGTAGAGCGTCTTGCCGTCGGCAGTGCGGATGCGGGTGACGACATGCGGCACCACCGCAAGCCCGCCATTGGCAAAGGTCGAATAGGCGGTGACCATTTCGATCGGCGTCACTTCCGACGTGCCGAGCGCGATCGAGGCATTGGGTTCGAGCATCGAGGTGATGCCGAGCCGATAGGCGGTGCGCACCACGGCTTCCGGCGTGACTTCGAGCGTGAGCCGCACCGAGACGGTGTTGAGCGAATTGGCGAGCGCCTGGGTCAGCGTCACCGGCCCGGCATATTGGCGCTCGAAATTCTCCGGCTTCCAGCCTTTGACCTGGATCGGCGCATCGTCGCGCACGCTGTCGGGCGTCAGGCCGTGTTCGAGCGCGGTGAGATAGACAAAGGCCTTGAAGGACGAGCCGGGCTGGCGCTTGGCATCGATGGCGCGGTTGAACTGGCTTTCGCCGTAATTCCTTCCACCGACCAGCGCGCGCACCGTGCCGTTCGGCATCATCGCCACCAGCGCGCCTTGCGATATGTTGAGCCTGTCGCCTTTTTGCGCGAGCGTATCGTCGAGCGCCTGTTCGGCCGCGCTTTGCAGCGCCGGATCGATCGTGGTTTGCACCACGATGTCTTCGTCGAACTTGCCGATCAGGTCGTCGACCGCATCCATCACCCAGTCGGCGACATAATTGGCCGAGCCGCCGCCGGCCGGCTTCACGGCGCGGGCCGGATGGTCGATCGCCGCTTTGTAGGCACCGGCGCCGATCATCTTCTGATCCAGCATGTCGGCGAGCACGATGGCGGCGCGGCGCTGCGCGCCTTCCGGATTGTGGTTCGGCGCGAGCCGCGACGGCGATTGCACGAGGCCGGCAAGCATGGCCGCTTCCGCCAAGGTCAGCTTGCGCGCCGACTTGCCGAAATAGCGCTGCGCCGCGCCTTCGACGCCATAGGCGCCGGCGCCGAAATAGACGCGGTTGAGATAAAGATCGAGGATCTGCTTCTTCGAGTATTTGTGCTCGAGCCAGAGCGCGAGCACGACCTCCTGCGCCTTGCGCGACAGCGTGCGCTCCTGGGTGAGGAACAGATTCTTGGCGAGCTGCTGCGTCAGCGTCGAGCCGCCTTGCGACGCGCCGCGGCGCAACACGTCGCGCACCGCGGCGCGGAGAATGCCGAGCGGATCGATGCCGAAATGCGAATAGAAGCGGCGGTCTTCGATGGCGATGAAGGCGTTCGGCACGTAGCTCGGCAACTCGGCAAGCGGCACCGCCGCGCCGCCCATGTCGCCGCGGGTCGCGAGCGTCGCGCCGTTGGAACCGAGGATGAGCACCGAAGGCGGCCGCTTGGGGATTTCCAGCGACTCGATCGGCGGCAGATGCATGCCGATCCAGACCAAGGCGCCGATGCCGGCGATGACGCCCCACAGCGCCAGCACGCAACCCCAATAGACGAGACGGCCGAAACCGAAACGGCGTTTGCCGGAACTTCTGCGCTTCCTGCTCTCGCGCGGCGGGCCCGGATCGCGGCGGCGGCGGCTGGTGTCGGCGCGGCCTTTCGGTGGACCGCCGGTGCGGTCGGCCGGAGTGAGCCGCAGGTCGAGGCCGGAGCTGCGTGCGCGCTTACGTCCCTGTCGCCACGCCATAATGCGGAACCCGCTCCCGGCGCCCGGAAGCCCCCCGGAAGCCCCTTCGGTGCGCCGGAAATCACGGTAGAGCGCGGCGTTTAAGGGGCGGTTACTGGGCGGGCAACGGGCTCGGACCCAGCGCGGATCCGGCTGCATTCCGGCATTTGGGCGGCTGATCTCGCGCCGATTCCGGCAACTCAGCCGCGCTCAATCCAGCTTTGCCGGACCGGCATAGGCGGAATCGCCGCGCGCGGTTATGTATCGCAGGCGGCACCATTGCCGCGGGCCGACGACGCTTTTGCCGGGATGACGTATCCTTCCGACCCTGCGATGCCGGGAAGCGAGCTTGCTTCGCCGGACTTTCGACCGTCACCGCTGAAGTGGCTGGCGCGGCGCGCCTGGTCGTCGGTCTGGTGTTCGGCCTGGACGCTGTTGTTCCTCACCAATCTGTTCTGGGCCGGCAATATCGTGATCGGCCGCGCGGTTGTCGGCCGCGTGCCGCCGGTAACGCTGGCGTATTTGCGCTGGACCGGCGCCTTTGTCGTCGCCTTCGGCGTCGCCTGGCCGCATTTGAGGCGCGATTGGCCGCAGCTCTTGCGGCAGTGGCCGATGGTGCTCGTGCTCGCCGCCACCGGCATCGCGACCTACAACACGATGAGCTATGTCGGCCTGCAATATACCAGCGCGCTGAACGCGCTGCTGCTGCAGTCGGCGATGCCGCTGATCGTCCTGGTCTGGGACTTCGCCCTGTTCGCCGCGCGGCCGGGCCGGTGGCAGATCCTCGGCGTGCTGTTGTCGCTGCTCGGCGTCGTCGCCATCATCAGCAAGCTCTCGCTGACGGCGTTCTCGCATATTTCGCTCAATGCCGGCGACCTGTGGATCCTCGGCGCGGTCGTGGTCTACGGGTTCTATGCGCCGCTGTTGCGGCGGCGGCCGCCGGCGCATCCGCTGAGCCTTCTGGTGACGATGATGGGGCTCGGCTCGCTGATGATCCTGCCGTTCTGTCTCGCCGAACTGGCGCGTGGCGCCGCGATCCAGGGCGGCCTGCCGTCCTACGCGGCCATTGCCTATGCGGCGGTGCTGCCGTCGTTCGTCGCTTATCTGTTTTTCAATCGCGGCGTGGAATTGATCGGGCCCGCGCGCGCCGGACAGTCGGCGCATCTGATGCCGGTGCTCGGCGCGATCCTCGCGGTATTGTTTCTCGGCGAGCGCTTCCACCTTTATCACGTGGTCGGCATCGTGCTGATCGGCGCGGGGATTCTGCTGGCGAGCAAGGGTGCGCGCGGCGCGGCCGGGTCGCCGTAACCGGCCATATCCGGCCGTGACGGCCCGCGATCAGGCCGCCCTGCCCTCTTCCGGCGCGGTGAACAGCGCCAGCAGCGGCCGCTTGATCGCAGCCTGCCGGGTCGCCGCGGTGACCTGCGCGCCGAGGAGATCGGTGACATAGAACACGTCGACCACGCGCTCGCCGAAGGTCGCAACGTGAGCGGAAGCGATGTTGAGATTGAGCTTCGAGAGCGTGGTCGTCAGCTCATAGAGCAGGCCGGGCCGGTCGAGGCCGGTGACTTCGACCACGGTATAGCGGCTCGACCATTGATTATTGATGGTGACTTCGGGCTCGATGGCGAAGGCCTTGAGCCGGCCCTTGGGCGGCGCGCGCTTGGCCACCACGTCGGGCAGTTTCAGTTCGCCGCGCAAGGCCTTTTCGATGGCGTCGCCGATGCGCGCGGCGCGGCGCGCTTCGTCCTCGTCGTGCTCGAACTCGCGCGATACCGCGATGGTGTCGAGCGCAAGGCCGTCGGTGGTCGTGTAAATCTGGGCGTCGACGATGTTGGCGCCGGCGAGCGCGCAGGCGCCGGCGATGATCGACAGCAGCCACGGATGATCCGGCGCGTAGACGGTGAGCTCGGTGACGCCGCGCGCGGCGTCGAAACCGACGCAGGTGGCGAGCGACTTTCCCGCGATCTCGGTTTCGCGCACAAAGCTGGCATGCGCCACCTTGTGCGGCAGGTCGACCTTGAGCCAGTAGGCCGGATAAAGCCGCTCGATATAGGCGTCGAGCGCGGGCTCCGGCAGATCCTTGAACTTGGCCATGAGCTCGGCGCGAAATTCGGCCTGCGCCATGGCGACGCGCTGGGCGCGATTGACCTCGGAAAAGCCGCCGGTGAGCACCGGCTCGGTCTCGTAATAGAGCGAGCGCAAGAGCTGCGCCTTCCAGCCGTTCCACACGCCGGGCCCGACGGCGCGGATATCGGCGGTGGTGAGAATGGTCAGAAGCTTCATCCGCTCCAACGACTGCACCACCGCGGCGAAATTCTCGATGGTCCTGCGGTCGGACAGGTCGCGCGACTGCGCCACCGTCGACATCACCAGATGCACTTCGACTAGCCAGGTGATCAGCTCGGTATCGGCGGCATTGAAGCCGAGCCGCGGCGCCAGCCGCCGCGCCAGCCGCGCGCCGGCAATCGAGTGATCCTCGATGCGGCCTTTGGCGATGTCGTGGAGGAACAAGGCGAGACAAAGAACGGCACGGTGCTGCGGCTGGATCGTCTTGATCAGATCGTTGGCGAGCGAAAATTCCGGATTCTCACCCCGCTCGATCTCGTTGAGCACGCCGATGCAGCGGATCAGATGCTCGTCCACCGTATAGTGGTGATACATGTTGAACTGCATCATCGCCACGATGCGGCCGAAGGCGTGGATGAAGGCGCCGAGCACGCCTGTCTCGTTCATCCGCCGCAGCACGATCTCGGTGGCGTTCTGCGCGGTCAGGATTTCCAGAAACAGCCTGTTGGCTTCCGCATCCTCGCGCACGTCCTTGTCGATGAGCTTCAGCGAATGGGTGGCGATCCGCATCGCTTCCGGGTGGAAGGCGAGATTGTGCTTCTGCGCCAGGCGGAAGATGCGGATCAGATTGACCGGGTCGCGGCGGAACACGTCGGCGCGCGCCACGTTGATGCGGTTATTGTCGATGACGAAGTCGTCGGATTCCGAGATCTTCCTGCGCGCCGGCGATGAACGGCGCCGCCATTGGGTGAGCCGGCTCAGGACCGCGGCGGGCTTGGCCTGCCGCTCCTCGAGCCCGGCGCAGAGAATGGCGGTGAGATCGCCGACATCCTTGGCGATCAGGAAATAGTGCTTCATGAAACGTTCGACGTCGCGCAGGCCGGGATGGGCGGTATAGCCGAGCCGCACCGCGATATCGCGCTGGATGTCGAACGACAGCCGCTCCTCGGCGCGGCCGGCGAGGAAATGCATGTTGCAGCGGACCGACCACAGAAAGTCCTCGCAGCGGCGGAACAGCTTGAACTCGTCGCGGTCGAACACGCCGCGCGCGATCAGGCCTTCCGGCTCGCGCACGCGGTAGACGTATTTGGCGATCCAGAACAGCGTGTGCAGGTCGCGCAAGCCGCCCTTGCCGTCCTTTACATTGGGCTCGACCAGATAGCGCGACTGGCCGGCGCGGCGGTGGCGCTCTTCGCGCTCGGCAAGCTTGGCGGCGACGAATTCCGGTCCGGTGCCCTGCGCGATTTCCTTGTCGAAACGCGAGGTCAGCTCCTCGTAGAGCTTCTTGTCGCCGAACAGATAACGCGACTCGAGCAGGCTCGTGCGGATGGTCATGTCCGCCTTGGCCTGGCGGATGCATTCGTTGACCGAACGCGAGGCGTGGCCGACCTTCAGGCCCATGTCCCACAGGCAATAGAGCAGGGCTTCGGCGATCGACTCGCTCCAGGCGGTCTGCTTGTAGGGCAATAGAAACAGCAGATCGATGTCGGAGCCCGGCGCCAGCAGACCGCGGCCATAGCCGCCGGTCGCGACCACGGCCATGCGCTCGGCTTCCGAGCGCACTTGCGGCGGATAAATCACCGTACTGACGAAATCGAACAGGAGCTGAATGATATCGTCCTGCATCTGGCACAGCCGCTCGGCGCAGCGGCGGCCATGGCGATCTTTCAACAGCAGGGCTTCGGCGCGCGCCCGGCCGGCGATCAGCGTCGCCTTCAGCCGCTGCGCCATGGCAGTGCGCAATTCGCGCTCGCGCCCCTCATAGGTCTTGGCCAGCGTCTCGAGGTCGGCCGTGATCGCCGCCGGATCGATCAGCGATCCGGTGTCGGACACAGGCTGCGGCGCGTCCTTCTGGGTGTCGAGCATCATCGGTTACGAGATAGCGGAGCAGCGGCTGACTGTCATCGCTCGTGCTCCCGGGTAGCGGGAAATGTCGGAGGCAAAACAGGGGAGAGAAGCGGAGCCGGTTATAGAAATAAAATTGCGTTATTTTGCCAATTTATGGTTTTTATTTCCAATTGACGTCATTTGCTGCGTCTCATAAAGAAAAATCATATTGCAGGGAGGTTCCTATGCTGTCTCGCCGTGGACTGGTGCGAAGTTTTCTGGGAAGCGCCATCGGCGCCGGCCTTGGCCCGCTCATGCTGCCGCGGCTTGCCCGCGCCGCCGGCAAGCCCTCCGAGATCCGCGTCGACTGGGCGACCTACAATCCGGTCTCCATGGTGCTCAAGCAGAATGGGCTGCTGGATAAAGAGTTCGCCAAAGACGGCATCGGCGTGCGCTGGGTGCAATCGCTCGGCTCCAACAAGGCGCTGGAATTCCTGAACGCCGGCTCGATCGATTTCGGCTCGACGGCGGGTTCCGCCGCGCTCCTCGGCAAGATCAACGGCAATCCGATCAAATCGATCTATGTCTATTCGCGCCCGGAATGGACGGCCTTGGTGACGCGCAAGGACACGTCGATCAACAAGATCGAGGATCTCAAGGGCAAACGGGTCGCGGTGACGCGGGGCACCGATCCGCACATTTTCCTGGTGCGCGCATTGCTGTCGGTCGGCATGAGCGAGAAGGACATCGTCCCGGTCTTGCTGCAGCATCCCGACGGCAAGATCGCGCTCATTCGCGGCGACGTCGACGCCTGGGCCGGCCTCGATCCGATGATGGCGCAGGCCCAGGTCGAAGACGGCGCGCGGCTGTTCTATCGCAACAAGGCGGCCAACACCTACGGCATCCTCAATGCCAGCGAGGATTTCCTCGGCAAATACCCCGATCTCACCAAGCGCGTGCTCGGCGTCTATGAGGACGCGCGCAAATTCTGCCTCGCCAATTACGGTGCCGAGAAGCGCGTCTTCATGGACGTGACCAGGCTTCCCGAAAACATCGTCGACATTCAGCTCAAAGAGCGCACCGATCTGACATTCAGCCGCATCGGCCCGGACCAGCGCGACACCATCCTGCAGGCGGGCCTGGCGCTGCAAAAGGCCGGCGTGATCGAGCCGGGCGTCGACGTCAAGAAGACGCTCGACGATCTGATCGACGATCGCTTTGTGACCGCGGCGTGAGTTTCATCTTCCCGGCGCCGGGGAGGTGGAACGGACCGCATTGCTTTTCCCGGCGCCGCCATGTCTCTTGAAGTCATGACCGTCGCCGAAGGCACATCCGGCCAAAGCGCCGCCGCGCAAGCGCCGGCGCGCGCGGCATCATGGACGCGCAACCGGACGCGCAACCGGACGCGCCACTGGATGCGGCTGTCGCGGCCGGTGCTGGGCCTGCTACTGCCGGTGACGGCTGCCGTCGTCTGGGAAGTCATTGTCCGCATGGGCTTCGCCAGCGGACGGCTGGTGCCGCCGCCGTCGGTGGTGTTCCAGACCTTCGTCGACCTTGCGCGAACCGGCGATCTGCAGCGTGACACGCTGGTCACGCTCGGCCGTGTCGCTGCGGGCTTCGGCTTCGGCGTGGCCGCCGCCACGATCGTCGGCGCCGCGGCCGGCTACTCGCCGTTCGTCCGGCGGCTGCTCGATCCGACCTTGCAGGCGCTGCGCGCCATTCCCTCGATCGCCTGGGTGCCGCTGTTCATTCTCTGGCTCGGGATTTTCGAGGCGTCGAAAATCACGCTGATCGCGGTCGGCGTGTTCTTTCCGGTCTATCTCGGCCTGATGGGCGCGATCCAATCGGTCGACCGCAAGCTCGTCGAGGTCGGCCGCGCGTTCCGGCTGACCGACGCCGAAATGGTCTATCGCATTCTGCTGCCGGCGGTGCTGCCGGCTTATGTGATCTCGCTGCGCTCGGGACTCGGGCTCGGCTGGATGTTCGTCGTCGCCGCCGAATTCATGGGCGCATCGGAAGGCCTCGGTTATTTGCTGATCGACGGCCAGCAGCTCGGCAAGCCGGCCGAGATCGTCGCCGCCATCGTCGCCTTCGCCATCATCGGCAAGGCCAGCGACTGGCTGATCGCGCTCGCCGCCGCGCCGTTCCTGCGCTGGGAAGACGTGTTGAGACAAGAGTAGATTCGCCATGCTCGCTCTCGAACGCGTCGGCAAAACCTATCCCAACGGCGTGCATGCGCTGGGCGGCGTGACGCTCGCTGTCGATCCCGGCGAGATCGTCGCCGTGATCGGCGGCTCGGGCTGCGGGAAATCGACATTGCTGCGCGCGATATCGGGGCTTGATCCGGCAAGCGAAGGCGCCGTCGTGCTCGACGGCGAGCGCATCGCCGCGCCGCATGAAAAGATCGGCATCATCTTCCAGGAGCCGCGGCTGTTGCCGTGGCTGAAAGTCGCCGACAATGTCGGCTTCGGCCTGCGCAAGCGGCCGCGGCTTGAGCGGGTGCGGCGCGTGAGCGCGGCGCTCGATCGCGTCGGGCTCTCCGACAAGGCCACGGTGTGGCCGCGCGAATTGTCCGGCGGCCAGGCGCAGCGCGTCGCCATCGCCCGCGCGCTGCTGCCGCGGCCGGAAGTGCTGCTGCTCGATGAGCCGTTCTCCGCGCTGGACGCTTTCACCCGCGCCGATCTGCAGGATCATCTGCTCGATCTGTGGGCCGACGCCACGCCGACCTTGATCCTGGTGACTCACGACGTCGACGAGGCGATCGTTCTCGCCAATCGCGTCCTGGTGATGCGCCCGCGCCCGGGCCGCGTCTTCGAGGAGATCGCGGTCGATCTGCCGCGGCCGCGCGACCGGCAATCCGCCGCCTTCGATTTCGTCAAGCGGCATGTGCTTTCGGCGCTTGACCGCTCGCTGGATCGCGCCGCAGGCGACGCCGCGCAAGAGCCGAAGGCCGAGGCCGGCGCTGCGATGTGGTGGTAGCCCATGAGGCTTCGCCGGTGGACACGATGCCTATCAATGGCTAGTTGAGTGCCGGTTGTCGCGGGCCTTCACACCGCGTTGAGGAGGACACATGGACGCCGCCGGGCTGCGGGCGCTGCAAGCGCCGATCAAGGAGCGCTACAAGGCCGATCCCAAGGCCGGGTTCATCACGCTCAAAGCCAAGGGCACGCTCGACGACAGCAATATCGCCTGCAAGGTCGAGACCGGCCGCGCGCTTGCGGTCGCGGGGCTGCATCCGGCCACCGGCGGGTCCGGCATGGAATTGTGCTCCGGCGACATGCTGCTCGAGGCGCTCGTCGCCTGCGCCGGCGTGACGCTGAAGGCCGTTGCCACCGCGATCGAGATTCCGCTGAAATCCGGCACGGTGTCGGCCGAGGGCGATCTCGATTTCCGCGGCACGCTCGGCGTCGCCAAGGATGCGCCTGTCGGCTTTGCGCAAATCCGCCTGCGCTTTGATGTCGACACCGATGCGCCGCAGGACAAGCTCGATCAGCTCTTGAAGCTCACCGAGCGCTATTGCGTCGTCTATCAGACAATAAAGAGCGGACCGCCGGTCGCGGTGTCCTTGCAGCGGACGTGACGGCCAAAAAAGGGCGAGCCATGAGCGCCGTGGTCGGACTCGATCATCTGCAATTGGCCATGCCGGCAGAAAGGGAAGCCGAGGCGCGCGCCTTCTATGGCGAGTTGCTCGGCCTGCCGGAACTGAAAAAGCCGCCGCATCTGCAAGTGCGCGGCGGTGTCTGGTTCGCGCTCGGCAGTCAGCAGCTGCATCTCGGCGTCGAGAAGGATTTCCGGCCGGCGCAGAAGGCGCATCCGGCTTTTCTGGTCAACGATCTCGGCGGCCTGCGCGCCCGGCTGGTGCAGCACGGCTACGCGCCCTACGAGGATGAACCTCTCGCCGGCTACCGGCGATTCTATGTCGCGGATCCGTTCGGCAACCGGCTCGAAATCATGGAGCATGATCCCGAAAAGTGGCATCCGGTTTTCGGAAAAGATCATGCGTCCACAAAAGACTGAGCCGGTGCCGCAATAATGTCCGCTGATCTCATATTCTGGTACGGCCTGGCGCTGAAAATGGCGCTGACGGCCGTTGTCGTCGTTGTCACCTCCCTGGTCGTCGAGCGCTCCGGGCCGTTCATCGGCGCGATGATCGCGGCATTGCCGACGGCGGCGGGCGCGGCCTATGCGATCCTCGCCGTCGAGCATCCGCCGGAATTCATCGCATCGAGCGCCGTCGGCAGCGTTGCCGTCAGCGCCGCGGTCTCGATCTTTTCCGCGGTCTACATCGTGCTGGCGCAGCGCCGCGGCATGGTGCTGAGCCTCAGTGTGTCGCTCGCGGTCTGGTTCGCGGTCGCAGCGCTCTTACGCCTGATCGCGTGGACGCCGCTGACGGCCGTGCTGCTCAACGTGGTCGTCTTCGGCATCACGGTTCCGCTGAGCTGGAGCTACCGCGAAAGCGGCCCGCCGAAGAAATTTCTGCGCACGCGTTACGATATTCCGCTGCGCGCCATCGCCGCCGCCGTCGTTGTCGCCATCGTCACCACGGCCAGCAATCGCATTGGCTCGTTTGCTTCGGGCATGTTCGCGGTGTTTCCGATCATCCTGTGCAGTTCGATTGTCATTCTGCATCCCCGCGTCGGCGGCAAGGCGACGGCGAGCATGCTGGCGCATGCGCAGATCGCTTTCGTCGGATTATCGCTCGGCTTCCTCGCCCTGCATTACACGGCCGTGCCGCTGGGCTCGTGGTGGGCCTTTGCCGTCGGCCTCTCGATCTGCATCGGCTGGAGCAGTGTGCTGATGTTGCTGCGGATGCGAAAGATGAAGCGCGCCGCACCGCAGCCTATGGCTTCGCCGCAAGCTTCGCCTTGAGCGCATAGAGCGCGTCGAGTGCCTCCCGCGGCGACATGTCGTCGGGATTGAGCGCCTTCAGCGCTTCGACGAGCGCGGTCAGCGCGGCATCGGCTTGCGCCGCGGCGGCCGGCGCAGATCCGGATTTGGATTTCGATGTGGATGTAGCTTCTTGCCGCGCGGCGAACAGCGGCAGGTCGTCGATCAATCCCCGCGTCGGCGAGGTGCGGTCTTCGGCCTCGATCTGGGCGAGCACCACCTTGGCGCGCTCGATCACGCTCGGCGGCAGCCCCGCGAGCTTCGCCACCTGAATGCCGTAGGACCGGTCGGCGGCGCCGGCCACGACTTCGTGCAGGAACACGACGTCGCCCTGCCATTCCTTGACCCGCATCGTGGCATTGTGCAGCCGCGGCAGCTTGGCGGCGAGCGCGGTCATTTCGTGAAAATGCGTGGCGAACAGCGCGCGGCAGCGATTGTCCTCGTGCAGGTGCTCGATGGTCGCCCAGGCGATGGAGAGGCCGTCGAAGGTCGCGGTGCCGCGGCCGATCTCGTCCAAAATCACCAATGCGCGTTCGCCGGCCTGATTGAGGATGGCCGCGGTCTCGACCATCTCGACCATGAAGGTCGAATGGCCGCGCGCGAGATCGTCGGCGGCGCCGACGCGCGAGAACAGCCGGTCGACCACACCGATATGGGCGGCTTTGGCCGGCACGAAGCTTCCCATCTGCGCCATCACCGCGATGAGGGCGTTCTGGCGCAGGAACGTCGATTTGCCGGCCATGTTCGGGCCGGTGATCAGCCAGATGCGGCCGGCCGCCTTCGCCGCGGCCGCTTTGGCGGGCGGCGACAGATCGCAATCATTGGCGACGAACGGTCCGCCGTCGCCGGCCAGGGCCTGTTCCACCACCGGATGCCGGCCGCGGCTGACGGCGAAAGCGAGACTGTCATCGACGTCCGGCCGCGCGTAATCGCGCTCGACGGCGAGCGTCGCGAGCGACGTCGCAACATCGAGCATGGCGAGCGCCGCCGCGGCGTCCTTGATCGCGGCGCTGGCGGCGGTGACCGCTGCGGCGAGGCGTTCGAACACCTCAAGCTCGAGCGCCAGCGCGCGATCGGCCGCGCTCGCGATCTTGGATTCAAGCGCGCCGAGCTCGGTCGTGGTGAAGCGCACCTGGCCGGCGGTGGTCTGGCGATGGATGAAGGTCGCGTTGAGCGGCGCCGCCATCAGCTTGTCGCCGTGCTGGGCCGAGACGTCGACGAAATAGCCGAGCACGTTGTTGTGCTTGATCTTGAGCGAGCGGATGCCGGTGGTCTCGGCATATTGCATCTGCAGCGCGGCGATGACGCGGCGGGATTCGTCGCGCAGCGCGCGGGTTTCGTCGAGCGCCGGCAAGTAGCCCGAACGCACGAAGCCGCCGTCGCGGCGGAACGCCGGCAATTCGTCGCCGAGCGCCCGCGCAAGCTCTTTGGCGAGCGCGGCATCGGGCTTGCGCAGCGATTCTACGGCCTGCGCCAGCTCGCGCGGCAAATCCGTCAGGTCTGGCGGGTTCGTCAGGGCCTCGAGCCGCGCGGCGAATTCCGCCGCGGCGAAAATGCCGTCGCGGATCGCGGCGAGGTCGCGCGGGCCGCCGCGGGCGACGACGATCCGGGCCAGCGCGCGGGCAAGATCAGGCACGGCCTTCAACAGCGCGCGCAGATCCGAACGCGCGGCGCTGGCGCCGACGAAAGCGCCGACGGTGTCGAGGCGGTGTGCGATTTCGGCCGGATCGGTCAGCGGTGCCGCGAGCCGCTGCGCCAGAAGCCGCGCGCCGGCCGAGGTCAAAGTCCGGTCGATGGCGGCCAACAACGAGCCGCGCCGCTCGCCGGATATCGTGCGGACAAGCTCGAGATTGCCGCGCGTCGCCTGATCGATCGCCAGCGTCGCGCCGGCGCTCTCGCGCGCGGGCGGCGACAGCGGCGGGCGTTTGCCGAGTTGCGTGCGCTCGATATAGGTCACCGCAGCCGCGGCGGCAGCGAGTTCAAGCCGGGAGAAGGCGCCGAACGCGGCGGTGGTGGCGACGCCGAAGAACGACGCCAGCCGCCGCTCGGCGGTGGCGCCATCGAACACGTCGCGGGTGAGCGGCATCACCGCGGGCCAGGCGCGCAAGAGCGGCGCCAGCTCGGTATCGGCATGGATCGCGTCGGAGACGATGATCTCGCCGGGCTCGATACGCGCCATTTCGGCGCCAAGGCTGGCGCGGGCGCATTCGGCGACGCGGAACTCGCCGGTCGAAATGTCGATCCAGGCCAGCGCAAAGCGATCGTCGCCCGCTGAAGCTCGCGAGCGCGCGATCGCCAGCAGATAATTGTTGCGGGAAGCGTCGAGGAGCGAGTCTTCAGTGAGTGTGCCCGGCGTGACCAGCCGGATCACATTGCGGCGCACCACGCTCTTGCCGCCGCGTTTGCGCGCCTCCGCCGGGTCTTCGATCTGCTCGCAGACGGCGACGCGGTGGCCCTGCGCGATCAGGCGATGCAGATATTCGTCGGCGCGCTCGACCGGCACGCCGCACATCGGAATGTCCTGGCCGAGATGCTTGCCGCGCTTGGTCAGCACGATGTTGAGGGCGCGCGACGCAATTTCCGCGTCCCCAAAGAAAAGCTCATAGAAGTCACCCATCCGGTAGAACAAAAGGCAGTCCGGATTTGCGGCTTTGATCTCGATATATTGCTCCATCATGGGAGTTACGCGAGCGACCTCGTCGCTCGCTTTGGGAGTGCCGCGGCCGCCATCGTCGGCCGGCTCGAGCGCGGCGGGAACCGCCGTGGCGGCGGGCTGTTCGGCCGCCGTGTCCTCGGATTCCGTCATAATGGTGCGGGCGGCTTCCATGCGGCCGGACGCTAGCAGATGGGCGCGTGTGTTTCACCGATCTCCGCCGCGCCGTCCCCAGGCGAAACACCGGGCCATTCCGTGGCAAGGCTGACCGATGAGCCGAGCAGGGCGGCAGCGTGATTGCCGATGCAGGAAGCCTCTTCCCGCGCCGGGGAGAGGGCCGTCATTGCGATACGTCACGCTTGCCGTTCAAGCTGTTCCGCGAACGGCAACAGCCCGGTCTGCGGGTGACAGTTGAAATATTCGAACGGCGGGTTGTCCGCCTCGACAATGAAAATCTCGTTGTAGGTGTGGAGTTGCAGCTTCTCTTGATATTTCTTCCGGGCCGCCAAGGCGCTGGTATAGATCGCGAGATGGCTCGGATGATCCTTGCTCCAGGTTTCCAGATGTTTCATCGAGACGAAGGCGCCGAGCGAATAGGCCTCGGCGAGCTTCCGGCCGTCCGCTGAAATCGACTCGACCTGGCGCAGCGAGAAGCAGCCGGTCGCGCCCGGATTCTCGCGCAGATATGTCATCCCGGCATCGAGCTTCGGCTTGATGCGCTCGCGCCAATCCTTGAGCTGCTCGCCGTCGCATTTCTCCCACGACACGCCGGAGCGGATCACGCACATGTTGTTCGGCGGCTGCACCTTGCGATAGGACGCTGCCGTCACCGGACAGCGCTCGCTGGCCGCGACCGTCGCGTCGAACGGGTCGTTGCCGGCGCCGGGAATACGGTCGCGCGCCGCGCCCCAGTAACCGGTGTGGTCGGTCGCATTGAGGCCCATCGCCGGACAGCCGGAAAAGCCGCGGCGGAATTCCTTGAACGTGACCGTCTCCATGCGCCGCGCATCGACGACAACCGGCTCCCACCACAGGCCGACGGACGTCTCGCGGCGCAGGCGCGCACGCCATTCCTTGACCGACGGAGATTCCAGCCACGTCTGAAATTGCGCGGTGTCGAGCCAATAGAGCGCGGCAACGCGGTTGAGATAGCCTTGCAGGTCGGTGTAGGTCGCCTGGTCGATATAGACCGGCGCCGCGGTGTCCCTGGCGATGCACGCGAGAAATTCGCCCAAGCCCGCGTCCGGCAGCGACTCGGACCGGGCCTGCAGGCCGAGAAACAGCACGGCGACTTTCGCCTTCACCGCGGCCGAATAGCGCGGCACCGGCGCCTTGTGGCCTTCCGGCTGATTGAGCGGAAAGCGGCGGACCGGGCACGCATTCGCGCCCGCCGCCGCTTCCGTGTCTTCCTTCACGTCGGTCACTTTCACGTCCATCGCGGGCGACCTCCGCAGATCGGAACTCCTACTTCACCAGCTTCACTTTACCAGTTTCTTGCCGGTGACCGCTTCGAGATTCTTGTAGAACACCTTGTCGTGGGTTGCCTTGTCCATGCCGAGCGAGTCGAGAATCTTCAACGTCTCGCGCGGGAACATGGTGCCGCCCTCCGGATCGAACGGGCAGTCGGACGCGAACACGATCTTGTCGATGTCGTAGAATTCCATGCCCGCCTTGGTTGCCGGCACCGCGGTGAAGGCCGCGGTGTCGGCCCAGAAGTCGTGCTTGAAATAATCGAGCGGGCGCTTCTTCAGGCTCTTGCGCAGCGAGACATAGTCTTCGTCGGTGGTGCGCGAGCCCATCACGTCATTGCCGGGGCCGATGCGACCTTCCAGCATCGGCACGATGCCGCCGAAGTGATGGGTGATGATTTTCAGGTTCGGATGGTTGTCCATGATCTTGGAATAAACCAGCCGCATCATGGCGGCGGCGGTCTCGTAGGACCAGCCGAAGGTCCACCAGATCTCATAGAGCGATTTCGATTCGGAAATATAGTCCGGCGTCTCGGCGCCGCGCGCCGGATGCAGCCAGACCGGCGCGCCGAGCTCGTTCATCTTCTTGAAGAACGGCAGATATTCCGGCCGGTCGAGCGCCTTGCCGGCGACATTGGTGTAGATCTGCACGCCGAGCGCACCGTTCTTGATCGCGCGTTCGGCCTCGGCAACGCCGCAGTCTTTCGCGGCGAGCGAAACCTGCGCCACCCAGCCCGGGAAGTGATCCTTTTCCTTCGTCGTCAGTTCGGCGAAGCCGTCATTGATGATCTTGCAGAACTCGTCGATGTCGGCCGGCGACTTGGCGAATTTCTCGATCGGCGGCTGCGGATAGGACAGGATCTGCTGATAGTCCTTGTGACCGTCGACGATCTTCTTGCGCACGTTGAGATCGAACAAAGCCGGCAGCGAGCGGATGCGCTTGCCCATGTCCTTGTAGTCGCCCGCGACTTCATTCAGCTTGGTGAAGAAGCGTTCCGGAAAAAAGTGCGTATAGGCGTCAACTCGCATCGGCGTTCATCTCCCTTGAGAGCATGATCCGGAAAAGCGGATACCGGCTTTCCGAAAGATCATGCTCTATCAAAATGCCGGAGCGCCCATTGGTTCAATAAACAATTTCGCTCCAGCGGCCCGCTTCTAGCATAAGTGCGCAGCGGAGCGGCAAGAGACGCGGGCGCGAGTTCCGCTTTGGGCGCGGTGCTTGCGCTATTTGCTATGCGTCAGCCGCGCGACAAATTCAGCCGGGATGGGCTGGCCCTTCATGCGCTCGGGGTCGGCCGGATCGGGAGCGACAAAAACGCGCGTCTCGAAGCCCTCGACCGAGATATCGTCGCCTTTCATCAGGCGATGCTCGATCTTGATGCTGGACTTGCCCAGGCCCGCGATCGAGGTGGTGATCGAGACCCGGTCGCCGAAACGGTTGGGGACGCGGAAAATGGCGCGGGTCTCGACGATCGGATGGCCGATGAATTTGAAGGCTTTGAGGTATTCGAATTTGCTCATGCCGATCGCGGCTTCCATCATCTCCGTGGTCGACGTGTCGAACATCGCGAAATAGCGCGGATAGAAGACGATGCCAGCAGGGTCGCAGTCGCCCCATTCGATGCGCAGATGCCGGGTATTGCTGAACATTATCCGTTAGGTCCTTCGCAAAGGCTGCACAAAAGTGTGGGCTGCCTCTCTACAGGAAAGCGGAGAAGCAACAAAATGACGTCTTGCCGTTATTTCGGAGCCATCCGCAGCGCGCCGTCAAGCCGCACCACTTCGCCGTTGAGATAGCGGTTCTCGATCATGTGGCGCACCAGAGCGGCGAATTGGGGCGGCTGCCCAAGGAGCCTTGGGAACGGGACTGCGGCCGCAAGGCTTTGCTGCGCAGCTTCCGGCAGCGCGTGCAGCATCGGTGTCGAGAAAATGCCCGGCGCCACGGCGGTGACGCGGATGCCGAACTGGGAGAATTCCCGCGCCGCCGGAAGGACGAGGCTGACCACGCCGCCTTTCGACGCCGCATAGGCGGCCTGACCGATCTGGCCGTCATAGGCGGCGACCGACGCCGTGCAGACGATGATGCCGCGCTCGCCGTCCTGCATCGGCTCGAGGTTTTGCATCTTGGCCGCGGCAAGCCGCATCACGTTGAAGGTGCCGATCAGGTTGATCGCGATGACCTTGGAAAATTCCTCGAGCGGCATCGGCCCGTCGCGGCCGACAATGCGCTTGGCCGGACCGATGCCGGCGCAACTGACCACGATGCGCGCCGGGCCGTGATCGGCGGCGGCCTTGGCGACGGCCTTTTCCGTCGCGTCGCTGCTGGTGACATCGCACGCGACGGCGATGCCGTTGATGTCGATGGCGACTTCGGCGGCCGCCTTATGGTTGATATCGAGCACCGCAACCTTGGCGCCGGCTTGCGCCAGCATGCGCGCGGTGGCCGCGCCCAGGCCGGACGCGCCGCCGGTGACGATGGCAGCCTGTCCTTTGATGTCCATGCGCTTAGTTCTTCCCGTTCTCGATCAAGAGCGCAATACCCTGACCGCCGCCGATGCAGGCCGATGCGATGCCGTAGCGTCCGCCGCTCTTGCGCAGTTCGCGCGCCAGCGTAACGGCGAGGCGTACGCCGGTCGCACCAAGCGGATGACCGATGGCGATCGCTCCGCCATTGACGTTCAGCTTGTCCTCGTCGAGGCCGAGCTCGCGCGCGCAAGCCATCACCTGAGCGCCGAAGGCTTCGTTGATCTCGAAGCGGTCGATGTCGGCAAGCGTCAGCCCGGCGCGTTCGAGCACGGCGCGGATCGCCGGCACCGGTCCGATGCCCATGATCTCCGGCGGCACGCCGACGGCGGCGACAGCGAGGAGCCGTGCGAGCGGCTCGCGTCCGTGTCTCTTGGCGTATGCAGAGGAGGACACCAGCGCGGCCGCGGCGCCGTCGACGATGGCCGACGAATTGCCGCCGGTCTGCACGCCGCCGAAGGCCGGGCGGATCGCGGCCAAGGCCTCGGCCGGTGACGGACGCACATGGCTGTCGGCTGTGAGTTCGCCTTTCAGCTTGATGCCGCGCGGCTGCAAGTCGTCGCGCACGAAGCGCTCCGATTTCACCGGCGCGATCTCGCCGGCGAAGAAGCCGCTCTGCTGCGCGGCGACGGCACGCGCGAAGCTGCGCGAAGCATATTCGTCGACCTGCGGCCGGGTGATCTGGTATTGCCGCGCCAGATTCTCCGCGGTGTCGCCCATCGTGGCGTTCGGCGCGGGATCGAGCAGCGCCTCCCACAAAAAATCCTTGAACTCGACCTGGCCCATGCGGAAGCCGCTGCGATGCGTGTAAGCGGCGACCGGATTGCGGCTCATCGATTCGGTGCCGACGCAAAGGGCAAGCTCGGCGCGGCCGAGCGATACCGCATCCGCCGCCTGGCTCAGGACTTCGATGCCGGTGCCGCAGACGCGCTGCACCAGATGCGCGGGCACCTCGACCGGCACACCGGCATAAAGCCCGATATGGCGCGGCAGCATGTAGGCGTCGAAGCTCGCCTGCGCCATCGAGCCGGCAACCACCGTGCCGATATCCTGCGGCGGCACGTCCGCCTTGGCGATCACCTCGCGCGCGACCTTGATGCCGAGATCGATCGGCGAAATGTTCGCCAGCGCGCCGTTATAGTCGGCAAACGGCGTGCGCACGCCGTCGAGCAAAACGGCATCATCGAAGGTCGTGCCGATCCCGGTTGCCATCAGCTCCTCACAGACGTGGCGGCGATGATCCGCGGTGAAGGCGTTTCCGCGTATAGCTCATCGACCAGAGCGGCGCGATGCGTGAGCACCGCACGCTGGTTGATCGAGCCCTTGTCGGTCATCTCGCCGATGTCGAGGGAGGGCGGGTCGGCAAGGAGCATCATGCGCGGAATGCGGTTGGAGGTCCCGGTGCTTGCGGCGACAAAACCGTCCAGCAAGCGTGAAAATGCGGCGCCGACATTCGGAGCGGCGACGAGCGCTTGCGGCGTTGCGTCTGGCGGCAGAGCCGGCGCGAGCTTCCTGCAAGCTTCGAGGTCGGGAAAGACGAGCGCCGTCACCTCGTCGCGATCGGCGCCCGCAAAAACCACGTCGCGCACCAGCGGAGCGAAATGCGCAATGAAAGACGAGCGCAGCGATCCGACGCTCACCCACGTGCCGGTGGCGAGCTTGAAATCCTCCGCGATCCGGCCGTCGAACAGCAAGCCTTTGGCGGGATCGCCGGGATCCTCGAACTTCAGGGCGTCGCCGAGCTTGTAGTAGCCTTCCTCGTCGAAGGCCGCCGCGGTGAGCTCTGGCGCGCGCCAATAGCCCGGCGTGATGTTCGGCCCTTTCAGCCGCGCTTCGAGCTTGCCGCCGCTCGGCACCAGCTTCAGTTCGACGCCGGGCGCGGGCAGGCCGATATTGGCGGCGTGCCCGGATTCCCAAGTCAGGGCGATCGCCAGCGGTGCAGTCTCGGTCGAGCCAAGGCTCGCTAAAAAGATGATCCGCTCGCCGGTAGTGGCGACGGCAAGCTCTTCCAGCTCGTTACGCACGTGCTGCGCAAGGCTCGCGCCGGCGTAGAACAGCGCTTTCAGCCGGCTGAAGAAACGCGCCCGCAATTCCGCGTCACGGCGCAGATAGGGCAGCAGCATTTCATAGCCTTTGGGCACGTTGAGATAGATCGTCGGCGCGATGTCGCGCAGATTGCGCACGGTGGCCTCGATTGCGCCGGGCAGCGGCCGGCCCTCGTCGATATAAAACGAACCGCCATTGTCGAGCACCATGCCGAAATCGTGATTGCCGCCGAACGTGTGGTTCCACGGCGGCCAGTCGACGAGGACTGGCGGCTCGTCGGCCAGAAAAGCGAAGCCGGCGCGGATCATCGCCTGGTTGGCGCACAGCATCAGCTGCGTATTGATCACGCCTTTGGGCGGACCGGTCGAGCCGGACGTGAACAGCACCTTGGCGATGGTCTTTTCGCTGACCTGCGCATGCGCGGCCTCCACCGCAGGCGTCGGCGGGGCGTGCAAGAACGTCTCGAACGGACTTGTCGGCCGGTCGGCGAGCGGATTGGCGGTCACGGCAATCTCGATCCCGGCAGGCACGGCCGCCTGAATGGCGCGGGCGAAAGCTGTGCCGTTCGCGGCAAACACAAGGCCGGGCGTGAGAATCTTGATGATCGCCTTGAGCTTGCTGAAATCCTGCGACATCAGCGAATAGGGCACCGAGATCGGCGCATAGGGGATGCCGACATGCATTGCGGCGAGCGCCAGCAGCGCATGCTCGATATCGTTGCCGGAAAGAATTGCGATCGGCCGCTCCGGCGTCAGATCGCGCTGCAGCAGCGCCGAGGCGAGCGAGCGCACCGCGGCGAAGGTCTGCGCATAGGTCAGCGCGCGCCAGCCGCCCGCAGCGTCGCGTTGCGCAATGAAGATGCGCTCGGGAGCAGCCTGCGCCCAATAGACAAGCCGTTCGGTCAGCTTCCGCGGGTGCGCCGGCAGCTCGCGCGGCGAGCGCAGCAGGATCGCGCCGTCACCGCGACGCTCGACCACGACCTCCGGGGAGCCGAGCTTCACCGGCCGCAGCGGCGGCCGGCTTTGCTTGGTCAAGGACGCCGCGGCTGTCATTATCAGCTCCGCGCCACTTTCGGCCCGCGCTTCTCCAGGAAGGCCTTCAGCCGCGCCTTGGCTTCCTCGTCGCCCTGCGCAATGGCGGCGGCCAGCGACTCGGCGATGAAGCCGGCCGCCGGATCGCTTCTGGCGATGCGCGGCAGCAAATGCGTCACGGCAAAATTGGTGAAGGGCGCATTGCCGGCCATGCGGTGCGCGAGCTCCATGCCCTTGGACAGGCCTTGACCTTCGTCGACCAGATATTGCGTCAGCCCGACGATCTGGCCTTCTTCGGCCGACAGCGTGCGCCCGGTGAGCATCATGTCCATGACGCGCGCGGTGCCGATCAGCGCCGGCAGCCGCACCGAACCGCCGCCGCCGACATAAATGCCGCGGCTTGCTTCCGGCAGCGCATAGAAGGCCGAGCGTTCGGCGACGCGGATATGCGCCGCCGCCGCCAGTTCAAGCCCGCCGCCGACCACGGCGCCATGCAGCACCGCGACCACCGGCACTTTGCCGAACTCGATATGCTCGAAGGCGCGGTGCCAGGAGCGCGAATGATCGATGCCTTCGAAGGTATTGCGTGCGGTCAACTCGCTGAGATCGAGACCGGCGGAGAAGTGCTCGCCTTCGCCGGCGATGACGACGGCGCGGACGTCGTCGGGCAGCGTCGAGAAGAAAGTCTCGATGCCGAGCACCGTCGGATCGTCGAGCGCATTGCGCTTTTCCGCGCGCGCGAGCTTCAGCACGGCCACGGCATCGTGCCGCTCGGCTTTCAGCGAGGACGGAAGGTCGGACCACTGCGAAGACATATGAACCTCGGCGACGTGAGCCTTGGTGAGCTGAGCTTTGGTGAGCTGAGCTTTGGCGAGCGGGCCGTCACCCGCAACAAATCGGTCATTGCGGGCTTGGTCAAGTTTTCCCCGCCGAAGATCAGCCAGGTTCCATCAGTTCTGTTTGCTCACCAGCGGACAGCCGCCTTCGTTCAGCGGCCGAAAGGCCTGATCGGCCGGGATGGTCGCCGTAAGCTTGAACACGTCCCACGTCCCCTTCGATTCGGCCGGGGTTTTGACCTGCAAGAGGTACATCGGATGCACGGCACGCCCATCCTCGCGGATGGTGACGCGGCCAAACAGCGGGTCGTCCACCGGCGTTGCCTTCATCGCGGATACAACCGCGCGACCGTCGGCAGGTGAACCGACTTTGTCGACGGCCCGCAGGTAGTCCATGGTCGCGGAATAGACGCCGGCCTGCATGTGATTGGGCATTTCCTTTTGCGGATGCCGTTCCTGATAGCGCTTCGACCAGGCGCGGGTCTGATCGTTCATGTCCCAATAGAACGCGTTCAGCGCGGTGATGCCTTCAGCCGATTTGAGCCCCAGCGCCGGAACGCTCTGCAGATCGAAAATGAGCGCGACGATCTTCTGCTTGGCGCCGAGATTGAATTCGGCCGCCTGCTTGATGGCGTTGACGGTATCGCCGCCGGCATTGGCGAGCGCGATCACTTGCGCGCCGGAGGCCTGCGCCTGCAGCAGGAACGAGGAGAAATCATTGGTGCCGAGCGGATGGCGGACATTGCCGAGCACCCGGCCGCCCTCGGCGAGGACTTCATCGCTCGCCTGCTTCTGCAGATCGGCGCCGAAAGCATAGTCGGCGCTGACGAAGAACCAGCTCTTGTTGCCTTGTTGCATCAGCGCGCGGGCAACGCCATGGCCCATCGCCCAGGTGTCGTAGGTCCAGTGCACGGTGTTCGGCGAGCACTTGGCGCCGGTGAGCAGCGCGCTGCCGGCGCCGGAGCCGATGAACACTTTGTTCTTATCGCGGGCGATATCGGCGACCGCGAAGGCCACCGCGGAATTGGGGACGTCGATGATCATGTCGACGCCGTCGACATCGAACCAGCGCCGCGCGATCTCGGCGCCGATATCGGGCTTGTTCTGGTGATCCGCCGAAAGGATCTCGACCTTGCGCTTGGACGTTTTGGCGAAGTCCTCGGCCGCGAGCTGCGCCGCAATCACCGAGCCGGGGCCCTGAAAGTCGGCATAGACGCTCGACATGTCGTTGAGCACGCCGATGCGCAGCACCCCGTTATTCTCGGCGGCTGCGGGACAGCACAGCGAAACGGCCAGAACGGCCGACAGTAGTGCGGGCCTGATCATGCATTCCTCCCATGACGGCGGTGAACCGCGGCGCTCTTGCTTCGGCGCTGATCCAATATGTTGTCATTGACAACAATCTCCGTCAAGCCCCACTGTTTTTGCTGGCGAATCTGCTACAGAGGGCGCTACAGGCAGATCTGGAGCACCGACGCGTGGCAGTCCCCAGACAGGCGAAGACCCAAGGTTCAAAGAGCCAAGGTTCAAAGAGCCAGGGTTCAAAGAGCCAGGGTTCAAAGCGCCAAGGCTCAAAACGCCAAGGCGCAAAGCGGCAAGCCGCGGCGCCGCCAGGCGAAGGCCAAAGGCTCGATTTTGGCGAGCTCAACGACCACATCGGTTATTTCCTGCGCCGCTTGCAGGTTGCGGTGTTCACGAGCTTCATCAGGACCCTTTCCCCGCTCGATGTCCGGCCGGCGCAATATTCGGTGCTGGTGCTGATCGCCGCCAATCCGGGCCGCTCGCAGTCCGCCATTGGGCAGGCGCTCAACATCGAGCGTGCGCGGCTCGCGCGGATGCTGCACGATCTCGAGCGGCGGGAGTGGATCGAGCGCCGCGCGGCGCCGGACGATCGCCGCTCGCATTCGCTGTTTCTCACCGAGACGGGCGCCAAGGCGATGGCGCGGATCAGAGGCTTCGCTGCGCGCCACGAAGAGCGCATGGTCGAAATGATCGGGCGCGAGCGCCGCCTGCTCCTGCTCGACCTGTTGCGTGAGTTCGGCTGATCGGCGCGCGCTGCGCGTCGATTGACCCACTGTGGCCTGCCTCGTACAAACAGCGCGAGGATGATTTATTTTACGCATGTCCTCGTCGGAAAACCGGTATCCACTTTTCCGGGACATGCGCCGGCAAACGAGTAGATGGAGCGGCCGATGCGAGACGTATTCATTTGCGATGCCGCGCGCACCCCGATCGGCCGCTATGGCGGAAGGCTCGCGAAAGTGCGTGCCGACGATCTGGCCGCGGTGCCGATCAAGGCCTTGATCGCCCGCAATGCCAAGGCCGATTGGTCGCGGCTCGACGAAGTGTTCCTCGGCTGCGCCAACCAGTCCGGCGAGGACAACCGCAACGTCGCGCGCATGGCGCTGCTGCTGGCCGGCCTGCCGGACAAGATCCCGGGCGTCACCGTCAACCGGCTCTGCGCCTCGGGGCTCAATGCGGTGGGCGATGCCGCGCGTGCCATCCGCGCCGGCGAAATGGATTTCGCCATTGCCGGCGGCGTCGAATCGATGACGCGGGCGCCGTTCGTGATGGGCAAGTCCGGCGAGGCGTTTTCGCGCTCGGCCGAGATTTTCGACACCACGCTCGGCTGGCGCTTCATCAATCCGCTGATGAGGGCGCAATACGGCGTCGACTCCATGGCCGAGACGGCGGAGAACGTCGCCGAGGAATTCCAGGTCACCCGCGCCGATCAGGACGCGTTCGCGTTGCGCTCGCAGCAGCGCGCCGCCAAGGCCATCGCCACCGGCTTTTTTGCCAAGGAGATCGTTCCGGTCGAAGTGCCGAACGGCAAAGCCGGCCCGATGGCCTGCTGCGAGGACGAGCATCCGCGGCCGGACACGACGCTGGAAAATCTTCAGAAGCTCAAGCCGATCGTGCGCAATCCCGGCACGGTCACCGCCGGCAACGCGTCCGGCATCAACGACGGGGCGGCCGCGATCGTTCTGGCGAGCGAAGAGGCGGCGAAGGCGCATGGGCTGACGCCGCGGGCGCGCATTCTCGGCATGGCGTCGGCCGGCGTGCCGCCGCGCATCATGGGCATCGGCCCGGTGCCCTCGACCAAGAAGCTGATGGAGAAGCTTAATCTCAAGATCACCGATTTCGATCTGATTGAGATCAACGAGGCCTTTGCCGCGCAGGGGCTCGCGTGTCTCCGCCAGCTTGGCGTCGCCGACGACGCCGAACACGTCAATCCGCACGGCGGCGCCATCGCGCTCGGTCATCCGCTCGGCATGTCGGGCGCGCGGCTGGCGCTGACGGCGGTGCACGGCCTGGAAAGGCATCACGGCAAGCGGGCGCTCGCCACCATGTGCGTCGGCGTCGGGCAGGGCGTGTCGATGGCGCTGGAGCTGGTCTGAACGATTTTTCTGCCCATTCCTCGATGCCCTGCCGTCGCGGGGCTTAACTCGAAGACGGAGAACGCGCGCGTGCCGATGTCGCCCGGTTACATTCCCTTTCATCCCAACCCGTCGAAGCCGAAATACAAGCCGCCGGCCGGCGCGGTCGATGCGCATTGTCATGTGTTCGGGCCGGAAGCGAAATTTCCCTATGCGCCGGAGCGCAAATACACGCCCTGCGATGCGCCGAAGGAAAAGCTGTTCGCGCTGCGCGATTTCCTCGGCTTCGACAAGAACGTGATCGTCCAGGCCTCGTGCCATTCCAAGGACAACCGCGCCATGGTCGACGCGCTCGACGCCTCGAACGGCCGCGCCAAGGGCGTTGCCTTTGTCGGCGAGGAAGTCGCCGACGACGAGCTGAAGTGGATGGACAAAGCCGGCGTGCGCGGCGTGCGCTTCAACTTCCTCAAGCGGCTGGTCGATTTCACCCCGCGCGACGTGCTGCAGCGGATCGCCAAGCGGGTCGAGAAGCTCGGCTGGCACATCGTCGTTTATTTCGAAATGCCCGATCTGCCGGAACTCGAAAGCTTCTTCACCGCGCTGCCCACCGCCGTCGTGGTCGATCACATGGGCACCCCCACGGTGAAAAAGGGCGTCAACGATCCGGAGAACCAGCGCTTCCATGATCTCATGGACAAGCACAAGAATTTCTGGGTGAAGGCGACCTGCCCCGAGCGCATGACCCTTGCCGGACCGCCCTATGACGACGTCGTGCCGTTCGGCAAGGCGTTGGTCGACCACTTTCCCGACCGCGTGATCTGGGGCACCGATTGGCCGCATCCCAACATGAAGAAGGATGCCCCGGACGACGGCGTTCTGGTCGATTACATCCCCAGGATCGCAACCAGCGCGGCGGCGCAGCAGAAGCTGTTGGTCGACAACCCGATGCGGCTTTATTGGAGTTAGCCGGGCCGGTTCTGCGCATCCGCGGTGGAAGCGGGATTCCGGGCCAGCTTGCAAGGATTCTAAATTATTTCTTGCACTGCCCTTCTGGTGGCGCATGGCACGCGCAGGAGGGAAGGCTTACGTTGCCAAGCTTTCCCGCGCTATATATGTCAGACCAATTGGGAGAAGGCCGATGGCCCGCGAACAACAGCACGATTACGACGACATCCCGGGCACCTTTGTGTTCGACGCCGAACGGTCCCGGGAAGGGTTCGGCATCAACATGTTCTGCATGTCGCTGATGAAGGATGCGAACCGCACGGCGTTCAAGGCGAACGAGGCGGAATATCTGAAGAAATTCAACCTCACGCCGGAGCAGACCGACGCCATCCTCAGGCGGGACTATAACCGCATGCTGGAACTCGGCGGCAACATCTATTTCACCGCCAAGCTCGGCGCGACCGACGGCCATTCGTTCCAGCATCTGGCCGCGGTCATGACCAGCTCGACGCAGCAAGACTATGCCGACATGATGCTCAAGGGCGGCCGCTCGGTCGAAGGCAACCGCTCGCGCACCGGCAGGAATAAGCCGTCCAACTTCCTTGTCGGCGCGCCGGAGAAGAAGGCCGCCGCAAAGGCCAAAGTCAAAGCCAAATCTAAGGCGAGCCCCAAGACCAAGGCGAAAGCCAAGGTCGGCAAATCAAAGTCCAAACCCAAGTCAGCAAAACGGAAGTGACGCCGTGGCCAGGATCATCGCAGGAATAGGTTCATCGCACGTCCCCGCCATCGGGGCCGCTCTCGACCTCGGCAAGACCGAGGAGCCCTATTGGAAGCGGGTGTTCTCCGGTTTCGAGAAGTCGCAGGAATGGATGCGGCAGACCAAGCCCGATGTCGCCATCGTGGTCTATAACGATCACGCCTCGGCGTTTTCGGTCGAGATGATCCCGACCTTCGCGCTCGGCTGCGCCGCGGAATTCCCGCCGGCCGACGAAGGCTGGGGCCCGCGTCCGGTGCCGGTCGCCAAGGGCCATCCGGCGCTCGCCTCGCATATCGCGCAGTCCTGCATTCTCGACGAGTTCGATCTCACCATCTGCAACAAGATGGAGATCGATCACGGCATGACGGTGCCGATGAACCTGCTGTTCGGCAAGATCGAGAAGGACGGTCACTGGCCGTGCCCGGTCATTCCGCTCGCGGTCAACGTGGTGATGTATCCGCCGCCCACCGGGCACCGCTGTTTCATGCTCGGCAAGGCGATCAAGAAGGCGGTCGAATCGTTCCCCGACGATCTGCGCGTCGTGATCTTCGGCACCGGCGGGTTGTCGCACCAGATTTCCGGTCCGCGCGCCGGCCTGATCAACAGCAAATGGGACAAGGCCTTCCTCGACAATCTGTCGAAGGATCCGCAGAAGCTCGTGAAGATCCCGCATATCGATTACATGCGCGAAGCCGGCGCCGAAGGCATCGAGATGGTGATGTGGCTGATCATGCGCGGCGCGCTCGACGACAAGGTGGACGAAGTCTATCGCTTCTACACCGTGCCGGCGTCGAATACCGCGGTCGGCCATATCATTCTGGAGAACAAGGCGCGCAAAGGCGCGGGCAAGAGTGCGAGCAAATCCGCGGTCAGGCACAAGCGCGCCGCGGCGCGGGCGAAAGTCGATCGTATTCGCAGCTGATCGTCATCGCGAGGAGCCAGGCGACGAAGCAATCCGGGTCTGCGATGCCGCGCTGGATTCCTCGTCTGCGCCCGCAATGACGGCTGGGACATCAACTTGATTGGAAGAGGAAGCCAATGAAAATTTGCGTAGCGGGACAGGGCGCGTTCGGCCAGAAACATCTTGATGCGCTCAAGCGCATTCCCGGCGTCGAAGTGACGTCGCTGGTGGGCGGCAATCAGGACTCCACCGCCCAGGTCGCCAAGAAATACGGCATTCCGCATTACTCCGGCGAATTGTCCGAGGGCATCAAGCGCGCCGATGCGGTGATCCTGACCACGCCGACCAAGATGCACTTCCGCCAGGGCGAGCAGGTGATGCGCGCCGGCAAGCATGTGCTGGTCGAGATCCCGGTCACCGACAGCGTCGAGGACGCCGAAAACCTGGTGAAGATCGCCAAAGAGACCGGCGTCACCGCCATGGGCGGCCACGTCCGGCGCTTCAATCCGAGCCATCAATACATCCACAAGAAGATCAAAGCCGGCGAGCTGAAGATCCAGCAGATGGACGTGCAGACCTATTTCTTCCGTAGGAAGAACATCAACGCTGCCGGCAATGCGCGCAGCTGGACCGACCATCTGTTGTGGCATCACGCCGCGCACACCATCGATCTGTTCCAGTATCAAGTCGGCGAAAACATTTCCGATTGCTACGCGGTGCAGGGCCCGATCCATCCCGAGCTCAATATCGCCATGGATATGGGGATCGTCGCCAAGACGCCGTCCGGCGCGATCCTCACGCTGTCATTGTCGTTCAACAATGACGGGCCGCTCGGCTCGTTCTTCCGCTATATCGGCGATACCGGCACCTACAAGGCGTTCTACGACGACCTGTCCGACGGCAAGGACAACAAGATCGACGTTTCGAAGGTCGACGTGTCGATGGACGGCATCGAGCTCGAGGATCGCGAGTTCATCGCCGCGATCAAGGAAAAGCGCGAGCCCAATGCCAGCCTGGCGCAGCTGCTGCCCTGCATGCATGTGCTCGGCAAGCTGGAAAAGATCATCGACCCGCAGCGCAAGGCGCACGCTTAAGCCTCCCAAGGCGCACGCTTCGCCTCCAATGTGCGCCGGCTCCGTTGTGTCCTTTCCCGTTGCGGGTCTTGCGGGAGAGGACGGCGCGATAGTTAATCCGGCACGGGAGGGTGAGGGGGACGGCGCCGCAACCTTCACCCGGCCGATATTGCCGCAGAGCCGCACGGCCCTCTCCGGCAGGAGGCCCGGATCGCGGGCCCGGTCGCTCGACACCGGAGGCTTCGCCAGGGCGACGCGGCGACTACGACAAGCGGGGACCGGTGATCAAAGCCGCAGGGCCACAAGATCGATAGGTCTCAAGATCGCGTGATGCGTGCCATCTTGAAACATTCAGAAACATGCCGCGGCGCTTCAAGAAAGATCATGCCCGAACAGCCAGCTGAAATGGCACAACTCGCCTGCGCCAGGTCATTTCGGCAGGGCCCGCCGCGTCGCGGCTTTGCGGCAATGAATCGCGGCCGCTATGAGACAAACCGCTAACTGGACAATGTCGACGTCAAATGTTGGTATGCGCGCCAATCGCGTATCCTAATGAACGCCTTCGGGAGGAACTCTATGAAATTCAAGAATTTTTTGCTGGCGGCCGGCGCCGCCACGGCGCTCGCCGTTGCGGCCGGCGCAGCGCAGGCACAGGACGTCAAGATCGGCTTCATCCTGCCGATGACCGGCCAACAGCAATCGACCGGCAAACAAGAAGCCGCCGGGGCCAAGCTCTATATGCAGCAGCACGGCGACACCGTCGCCGGCAAGAAGATCCAGCTGATCATCAAGGACGACGGCGCCGTCCCGGATAACACCAAGCGCATCGCGCAAGACCTGATCGTCAACGACAAGGTGAATTTCCTCGCCGGCTTCGGCGTCACGCCGGCGGCGCTCGCGGTCGCTCCGCTTGCGACCGAAGCCAAAGTGCCGGAGATCGTCACCGCCGCCGGCACGTCGATCATCACCGAGAAGTCGCCTTACATCGCGCGCACGAGCTTTACGCTGGCGCAATCGACGGTGCCGATGGCCGACTGGGCGGCGAAGAACGGCATCAAGAAAGTCGTCAGCATGGTGTCCGACTATGCGCCGGGCGCCGACGCCGCGAAATCCTTCGCCGCCGAGTTCACCGCCAAGGGCGGCCAGATCCTCGACAGCATCACCTTCCCGCTCGCCAATCCGGACTTCGCGCCGTTCCTGCAGCGCGCCGCCGACCACAAGCCGGACGCGATCTTTGTCTTCGTGCCGTCCGGGCAAGGCGGCATTTTCGTCAAGCAATTCGCCGAGCGCGGCATGGACAAAGCCGGCATCAAGATCATCGGGCCGGGCGACGTGACCGACGACGACCTGCTCAACGGCATGGGCGATCCGGTGCTCGGCACCATCACCGCGCATATCTATTCGGCCGATCACGATTCGCCGACCAACAAGGCCTTCGTCGCCGCGTTCGAGAAGGCCAATGGCGGCATGCGGCCGAACTTCATGGCGGTCGGCGGCTACGACGGCATGCACCTGATCTATGAAGCGCTGAAGAAGACCAACGGCAATACCGACGGCGATGCGCTGATCGCCGCGATGAAAGGCATGGCCTGGGAGAGCCCGCGCGGGCCGATATCGATCGATCCGGACACGCGCGACATCATCCAGAATGTCTATATCCGAAAGGTCGAAAAAAAGAACGGTCAACTCTATAACGTGGAATTCGAGACCTTCCCCTCGGTCAAGGACCCGATCAAGGCGGCCGAGAAGAAGTAAGCTTTGCTCGATGCAATACCCTCTCCCCGCCTGGCGGGGAGAGGTCGATTGAGCGAATATCGGAATGTATGGAAAGTCTCGGTGGTTGGGGACCACTGCGAGTGGGTTTTTGTGACGGCCGATCCAGGGGCGCGTTGACGAGATCATGCTGACCATTTTGTTCGACGGCATTGCCTACGGCATGCTTCTGTTCGTTCTGGCATGCGGTCTGTCCGTCACGCTCGGCCTGATGAATTTCATCAATCTCGCCCACGGCGCCTTCGCCATGGCCGGCGGCTACTGCACCGTCGTTCTGGTCAACCGCTACGGGGTGCCTTTTGCGCTCGGCCTGCCACTCGCCTTTCTGGTGACGGCGCTGCTCGGCGGCCTGTTCGAGCGCACGCTTTACGTCCACGTCTACGCGCGGCCGCATCTCGACCAGGTGCTGTTCACCATCGGGCTCGTCTTCATGTCGGTGGCGGCCGTCGATTATACGATGGGCTCGTCGCAGCAATTCGTGCAGATTCCTGACGTGCTGCAGGGCCAGTTCAATGTGCTCGGCATCGGCATGGGCAAATACCGCCTGCTGATCATCGCGATCTGCGGCCTCCTCACCATCGCGCTGCAATTGATGCTGACCAAGACGCGGTTCGGCAGCCGGCTGCGCGCCGCGGTCGACGATCAGCGCGTCGCGCGCGGGCTCGGCATCAATGTCGGCGCGGTGTTCGGGCTGACTTTCGCCTTCGGGTCGGGCCTTGCCGGGCTGGGCGGCGCGCTCGGCGCGGAAATTCTCGGCCTCGACCCGACCTTCCCGCTCAAATACATGATCTACTTCCTGATCGTGGTGACGGTCGGCGGCACGTCGAGCATCACCGGGCCGTTCTTTGCCTCGATTCTGCTCGGCATCGGCGACGTGGCCGGCAAGTATTACGTGCCCAAGCTCGGCGCCTTCGTGATCTATGCGATCATGATCGTCGTCCTGATCTGGCGGCCGCAGGGCCTGTTCGCCCGGGCCTCGGCACGGTGACGCCTATGACCAGTCCCCCTGCCGATTCCGCGCTCGCCGACCAGGTTTCTACCTATCTCAAGCGCCGCGCCCGCTGGTCGCCGCTCGAGATCGCGTTCTGGGTCTTTGCCTTCGCCACCATCTGGCTGTTTCCGAGCAAATATCTGATCCTCAAGGACACCGCGATCCTGGCGCTGTTCGCGCTGTCGCTTGATCTCATCCTCGGCTATGCCGGCATCATCTCGCTCGGCCAGGCCGCCTTCTTCGGCTTTGCCGGCTATTTCGCCGGCTTGATCGCCAAATACGGCTATATCAGCGAGCCCGTCTTGGCCCTCATCGCCGCCGGCTTCGTCGCCGCCGCGCTCGGCTTCGTCACCAGCTTCCTGGTGCTGCGCGGCTCGGACCTGACGCGGCTGATGGTGACGCTCGGCGTCTCGCTGATGCTCGGCGAAGTCGCCAACCGCTATTCCAACATCACCGGCGGCGCCGATGGGCTGCAAGGCATCGATATCGAACCGATCCTCGGCCGCTTTCGTTTCGATCTCTACGGGCACAACGGCTATGTCTATTGCCTGATCGTGCTGTTCGTCTGTTTCGTGATCGCGCGCCGCGTCGTCTATTCGCCGTTCGGGCTGTCGTTGCGCTCGGTGAAGGGCAACCCGCTGCGC
>Ga0335076_10000388_pt1 | contig 40066 bp, 27 predicted proteins | sample Lox_Sample_25_FD_206717 | JGI IMG/M metagenome (GOLD analysis project Ga0335076, IMG submission 206717) | Soil microbial communities from Loxahatchee National Wildlife Refuge, Florida, United States - Lox_Sample_2.5 | ecosystem: Environmental > Terrestrial > Soil > Wetlands | place: USA...
GCGATCGACGAATGACTGCTCGTATTTCAGCCACATACGACCTGCGTAAAGCAGCCCACTACACTGGAGGGTGATCCAATCCTGCATAGTCAACGGTGAGCGCAGTCCGTTGCGATGCGTGATCCAGTGTCCTGCTACCTGCCGCGCCACTCCGAAACCAATGCCGCTGCGGTCACCGCTGATGTCGGTCAGGAGGCCATCCAGGGTGAACATTACCTTTGACAACATCACCAGTGCTCCGGGAAATTTGACGCCGCTCAATGCCGCTTTCTCGAGAAGTTTCATCGCATCACCTGCGCTCGGAAAGTACTTGGCGGGAAGCGTTTCCACAAATGTGCTGGCCGTGTCGCGTATCTCCTTCGCCAGCTTCGAGTCGCTGCGGATAGGGTTCTGACTCAGCGCGAGAGTTTCGCTTGCCGCCCCCATGGGATCACGCAATCCCACCACAAGAAATAGGAGCGCAAGATGTCGCCGCTGTTCGCGGCTCAAGCGTTCGCGCAGCGCCCAATCGATGATCGTCAGTTCACCATTGCGGCGGTTATAGAGAAGATTGCCGGCGTGCGGGTCGCCATGAAACACGGCATTCTCTTGTGATGACATCAGGGGAACTGCGACCAGTGCCTGGATAAGTTGCTGGACAAGTTTCTTGCGCGCCGGGGGCGGCAGGTGCGCGGCAGCGTTGGTCACCTTGACTCCGTATTCTTCGCTGAGCGCGGTGATTGTGCTGGTTGAGAGCGGCTGAATCAAGCGGGGAACTCGTACTCCCTTGATGCCGCGATAAAGCGACGCCGCCTCTAACAACGTTTTCTGTTCGCGCACGAAATTTACTTCGTGCTGCAACAGTCGCCGGACTTTTTTGAAAGTATCCGGAATCAAATGCGCGGGGAAGCCGTATCGATGGTGACGATCTCCGAAGTATTGTGCCAGGCCTTCGAGGTAATCCATGTCCTCGGCGAAAAAAGCGGGAATGTGCGGCTTGAGTACTTTAAACACGCCACGTTCACGCCTGCCGGTCTGCGGATTCGTCCAGGTGAAACGAATGACGGCGCTGACGCTGGCTTCCGAGAGGATGGCGGGAGCGATTTGAACTTCGTATTTCTCGAGGCGCTTACCCAGTTCGCTTTGAATGATCAAGCGTATTTCCGCCGGTTTAACGTCACGAATGCCGTTCTCAAGGCGAGCAAGCGCTTTGCGCAAAGCCGGCCGCAAGTGCTGGTTGCGCGCGATCACCTGCCCGAGCTTCTGCAGGCCGGGAACTCTAGCAATCAGCCGCAGCAGGCGTTGTTCCGGCGTAGTGAGTTCGGGAAGGTCGATTTGTTCGACCAGTTTAGGCGCCAGGCGTTCGGGAGAAAGACGCGCCACTACAAACATCATCGAGTCGCGGACCGGCCCTCGCCACTTCAGGTATGTCTCAGGAACCAACCGCTCGACGGGAACAATCTCGTCCACGATCCAGCGCGCCATTGCCTCGCGCAGTAGCTGTCCCGCTGGCGTACGCAGCATCGCTTCAATGAGGCTGATTTTTTGGGCTGCGGTGGCATTGCTGGGAAAGAAATTGCTCAGTGCGTTTCGCAACTGCCCGGGAGACACCTGCCGAAGGTTCGCCTCGAGGTTGGAAGTCTCAAGCATCGATATCTAAACCATAAGCGCGGTATACAGGCTGCGCTGTGATCACCATCACGTTCCTGTGCGTCGGTGGGCAAGAAAGGTTTGAGCGCCTGACGACTTACTTCGACGGCTTTCTGCGTCCGACGCGGTTCAGAATCCGTCGGACTTTTTTTGGCGAGACTGAAAGGCGTGCTGCTACCCGGGAAACTTTTCTTCCCTCGCGCTCCCAAACTTTCGGAATCACCAGCTCGGCAAATTCTTCGCTGAGCTGCTGGAACGTCTTGTCGCCTACCGATCCCTGGGACCAGGCGCGCAGTATGGGATTCACGCTGCCGCCGCGCAGCACCTTGGTCTTCAACGTCTGAAAGTCCTGCCAGGCATTTTCGGCGTGACCGTCCTTCGAAAGACTGGCGGCCTGGTCGTAGCAATGACGTGCGGCATCGGTATCGTCGAAGAAGCGATTGCAGCAAGTGAGCCCCTGCCAAATAAGAGTGTGCGCGAGCAGGCGCCGGTTTTGCGTGTGCTTTGCGAGTTCGACCGCTTCGTGGGCAAAATCCTGCGCCAGGCGGGCGTGATTACCCGGTTCGGTGCTCTCGCCAATTCCTTCTTCCACGCGAGCGTTCTCGATCATGCAGCGAACCAGGCGAGCCCGCGCCATGAGGATAAAATCTTTCTTGTCTTCGCCGAGATCGAAGGCAGTTTTGGCCGAGGCTTCGGCGTGCTCCAGATCGCCGTTATCGAGGTGCAGATATGCGTAGTTCAAGTGCACGCTGCCGAGGCCGTGATGGTTCTCGTACTGCTGATAAATTGCGGCGGCCTCGGCGAGCTCGGCAAGCGCCTCTTCACGCAATTGCTCAAAGCGATGGCGATAGGGCGTTTTTACCTGGCCGTTTCCAGCGCGGCCACGCGCGGCAGCTTTGCGGCGGCGGGCGGCATCGGCATCGATCTTGCGACGCAGTTGCAGCGCGATCAGCCGCTTCACGTATGCCATATTGTTCAGCGAACGCGCAACGTTGCGGTGTTGAGGATCGCGCTTTTTGTAAAAAGCAATCGCCGCCGTGAAGTTGTCGATGGCGTGCTGATATCGCCCCTGACGACGAGCGATGCGCCCGTACGAAGATTGAATATTTCCCAGGGTCAGATAGTCATCAGTCGTGCTGAGCACCGATTCAGCTTCCTGCAGAATATTTGTCGCTTGCTTGGCATCGCCCTTCTGGAAGTGAAGCCAGCTCTCGAGCACACGTGAAACTGCGGCCATCGGTTTGTGGCCAAGTTCAAGTGCAAGATCACGCCCTTTCACCGCGAATGTGAGCGCCTGGTCGTACTCCCCCTTCATGCGCAAGCAGCGGCCTTTCCAGAAATAGGCGATGGCGATCAACTCACGGTCGTCGGTTTCGTTGTCGAGACCGAGAACGAAATCGATGTTGGAAATGGCTTCTTCTTTTAATTCCTCGGCCATTGCCACCATGGCTTCCGCCATGCGTAGATAAAGATAATCGAGCAACGGCAACCGGCCGCGAATAGGCTTTGAAAAGTTTGCGAGAATCTGCGTGACCAGCGTCGGACGTTTAAACCCAAGATCAACCCATTGCGCCACGTAGCCGGCAAAACGTCCGGCATTCTTTTTGTCGGGATCGAAATAGGTCAGCAGGTTGTGATGTTCTTCGAGCAGTGCCATCCCGCGCGCCACGCGGCGACAGACGAGATGGTCCTTGAGTTGGGCCAACAACTCGTCAGAAATGTCCGTGGAGTTAGGCTTCATTGTTCGAGCAGGCGGGAGCGCTACTCGATGTAATCATAAGCCACTAAGGTCAGGAATTCCGCAAAACTGGGGCTCGTCATCATCTCGTCATAAAGCTGCGCGGCTTCGGCCATGCGTGCGCCCTTTAATTTATTTGTCTGTTCGGAGATCACGGCCCGAACTAATTCCTTCGTGACCGGGCGGCCGTCCTCGAGTTTGGCGCCATGGCGAACCCACTGCCACACTTGTGCGCGCGAAATTTCCGCAGTGGCAGCGTCCTCCATCAGGTTGTAAATGGGCACACAGCCAGAACCGCGCAGCCACGACTCGAGATATTGCAGGCCGACGTCGATGTTCCAGCGCAAGCCCTCTGCCGTGATCGGACCTTCAGGAACGGTCAGCAGATCTCTCGCCTTGACATGAACATCATCGCGCCGTTTTTCGATCTGGTTCGGTTGCGGCATGTACATGTCGAAGATCTCTTTCGCGACCGGTACCAGGCCAGGATGTGCAACCCACGTGCCGTCGTGTCCGGCGCGGACTTCGCGTAGCTTGTCCTGCCGAACTTTTTCGAGCGCTTTTTCGTTTGCTTCCAGATCGTTCTTGATGGGAATTTGTGCCGCCATGCCCCCCATGGCGTGGATACCGCGTCGATGGCAGGTTTGGATGAGCAGATCCACGTATGACTGGAGAAAATGCCTGTGCATGGTGACGGTGGAACGGTCGGGCAAAACAAAGTCAGGGCGATTTCGAAATTTCTTGATGAAACTGAAGATGTAATCCCAGCGTCCGCAGTTCAGTCCGGCGGAGTGCTCACGTAACTCGTAAAGAATCTCGTCCATTTCGAAGGCGGCGAGAATAGTTTCAATCAACACAGTGGCGCGAATCGTACCGCGCGGAATTCCGAGTTCATCCTGTGCGAAGCAGAACAAGTCATTCCATAGACGTGCTTCCAGATGACTCTCCATTTTCGGCAGATAAAAATATGGGCCGGTGCCTTTGTCGACCAGCAATTGCGCATTATGAAAGAAGAACAAGCCGAAATCGAAGAGCGACCCAGAAATTGGTTTGCCATCGACCGTGAAATGCCTCTCCTCCAAATGCCAGCCGCGCGGGCGAACCATCAACGTCGCGACCGGCGGGTTCAGCCGATAACGCTTGCCTTCCGGACTCACATAGCTGATGGTGCCGCGCACCGCATCGCGCAGGTTCGCCTGACCCTCGATATTGTTGTTCCAGGTCGGCGAATTGGAATCTTCAAAATCGGCCATGAACACGCTTGCGCCCGAGTTCAGCGCATTGATGATCATCTTGCGATCGACCGGGCCGGTGATCTCGACGCGGCGGTCCCGTAGGTCGTTGGGAATGGGCGCAACCTTCCATACACTCTGGCGGATGTGCGCGGTCTCGGGAAGAAAATCGGGAAGCTGGCCGGCGTCAATTTGCTGCTGCCGAACCCGGCGGCGCACGAGCAATTTTTGGCGGCTTGGCTCGAATTCATGCGCCAGGCGGATCAGAAACGCGCTCGCGCCGGGGGTAAGGATTTCGGCTTCAACTTCATTACGGAGGGCTGGCGTGGTGGTCATGTCCAATATGTTAGTTCAGCTTTGCCGCAACGTTTGTCTTCTAGTCCAAAAAGGTCCAGTCGTCCGTTACGGACGACCCGGTTTGGAGTACATGCCGTACGTGCGTTTTACTGATCGAGTCCGCAAGGAAGGTTTTCATATGTTTCCGTTGAGCGCCACCGAACTGACGAAAGAATGGCACACCAACCCGCGCTGGACCGGCACCAAACGGCCCTACACCAGCCAACAAGTCGTAAAGCTGCGAGGCTCTATTCATGTGGAGCACACGCTGGCGCGATTGGGCGCAGAGCGCCTGTGGTATTTGCTGCGGCATGAAGAGTTCGTCCCCGCACTCGGCGCCCTGACCGGCAACCAGGCTGTGCAGCAGGTCCAGGCCGGGCTGAAGGCGATCTATCTGAGCGGCTGGCAAGTCGCCGCTGACGCCAACGATTCCGGACAGATGTATCCCGATCAAAGCCTATACCCCGTGGACAGCGTGCCCAACGTGATCCGCCGCATCAACAATGCGCTCATGCGCGCCGATCAAATTCATCAGGTGGAAGGGAAGAACGGCGTTTATTGGATGGCGCCGATTGTTGCTGATGCCGAAGCTGGATTCGGCGGGACATTAAACGCTTTCGAGTTGATGAAGGCGATGATCGAAGCGGGCGCGGCGTGTGTTCATTTCGAAGATCAGCTCTCCTCCGCTAAAAAATGCGGGCACCTGGGCGGAAAAGTCCTGGTGCCGACTTCGGAAGCAATTCAGAAACTGATTGCGGCGCGCCTTGCTGCGGATGTTCTCGGCGTACCAGCGTTAATCATGGCCCGCACCGATGCGAACAGCGCGCATCTGTTGACCAGTGACATCGATCCGCGGGACCGCGAGTTCCTTACCGGCGACCGCACGTCGGAAGGTTTCTATTGCATTCGCGGAGGCCTTGACTCTGCTATTGCACGCGGACTGGCGTATGCGCCTTATGCGGATCTGATCTGGTGCGAAACTTCGGAACCGAACCTCGAAGAAGCGCGCCGCTTTGCTGCGGCAATCCACGCACAATTCCCGGGCAAAATGCTGGCTTACAACTGCTCGCCTTCGTTCAACTGGAAAAAGAAACTTGATGACGCCACCATCGCGACCTTCCAAACAGAACTCGCAAGGATGGGTTACAAGTTTCAATTCGTGACTCTGGCTGGCTTCCACGCCCTTAACTTGAGCATGTTTGAACTTGCGCGGGGATACAAAGACACCGGCATGACTGCCTACTCCCGTCTGCAGGAGAAGGAATTCAGCCGCGAAGCTGAATACGGATATCAGGCTGTTAAGCACCAGCGCTTTGTCGGCACGGGATACTTCGACGCGCTTACCCAAGTAATTGCCGGAGGTCTGGCTTCGACGACCGCTCTCAAGGGTTCGACCGAAGAAGAGCAGTTCGCGGAGATCAAACGGCAGATGCACGCGAAACTTGGGCCGGACGCAGCCTGCCAGCCGATTCTGGGCGAGTGCCCGTCGCTGCCAATGGTGAAGGAAATCATGCCGCCGCACGAGGAACTGCTGCCCTCAGGCGACTAAGCACCGCTCCACATCTTCAATGTGATCGCGCTTGCGACCGGACGAGAGAGCTAATTCTCTCGCCCGATGTTATTTTGCAAAACTGCAACTTACGTGAGCGTGATCACAGCTGTTGCCATTACCCACAGCCTATTATCAAAGTATCGAATGCCCTGATTTCGAGGGCCTGATGGTAACTTTTGCCTGGCGTCACGGGATTGGTGCACACCCCAAAGCAGAAGGCAATGCCGTAATATTCGGCGTACGGCCGGAAACATTCAACACTCTTCTCGGGCTTGCTTCCACTGAATCGCGCCTTCGCAAGAGTTCATTCACATGGTCCTTCGTTGTGCACGCACTCGCTTTGGTGCTGCTATTGGTTTCGAGCAGATTTGTGGCGATCCATGCTCGTGAAATTCGACAGCAGGTGGCGGCGGTTGTAACTGATATCAGCCCATATACTCTGCCGAGCTCGCGGTCGAAGTCTGGTGGCGGGGGAGGTGGGGGTGACCGCTCCAAGTTGGCGGCTCCGCGCGGAGCACTGCCGCGCTTCTCACGAACGCAAATCGTTCCACCCGCGGTTGTCGTGCGGAATGAAAGCCCCAAACTCGCGTTTGAACCCACAGTCGTTGTGCCGCCGCAGATTAAGCTGCCACATACCGGACCCATCGGCGATCCGCTCTCCGCTATTCTCTCCGTGCCTTCGAACGGTCCCGGCTTCGGCGGCGGAGTCGGTTCCGGCAGCGGCGGCGGAATCGGTTCTGGAACCGGACCGGGCGTTGGTCCTGGTTACGGTGGCGGAATCGGTGGAGGGGTCTACCAAGTCGGGGGTGGAGTCAGCGCGCCGCGCGTCATCTACTCACCCGAGCCGGAGTTTTCTGACGAAGCCCGCAAAGCCAAATATCAGGGCACAGTTGTGCTGTCTGCAGTAGTCGGAACCGATGGCCGCACCTACGAGATTCACGTTCGCCGTGCGCTCGGCATGGGGCTTGATGAGAAGGCGATCCAAGCTATCCAGCAGTGGAAGTTCGAACCTGGCCGCAAAGATGGAATTCCCGTAGCAGTACTGATCAACGTCGAGGTCAACTTTCGTCTGTATTAAATGCAGCCGCGTAGTAGAGTTCTCGGGCAAGTGCACGTTCTGAATGCTGCGTCCGCAACGCGTGAGCTCGGGCTTCGTAAGCCCGGCCTTTTGCATTGGATTCGCTGTGGTTTAGCGGTGAGCACACAGCCCAGTGATTCCGGTCACATCGCAAATGTCACGCCCAGCTCAACATTAACTGTACTTGTAAATCGTCGCGGAGCCTGCAATGAACAATATCGCAGAGCGGGCACGTCGGTTGATTCTGCTCTTTTGCCTGTCCGTTACTCTTCTTGCTTCCGGTTGCAGCAAAAAAGATAAAGCCCAGGTCGCCGGCCCGGGGCTGGTGCGCCCACCGGCGCCGGTAATTGCTGCTGATGTTGAACAACGCGACGTGCCTGTTCAGATTCGCGCCATCGGCAACGTCGAGGCGTATCAGACTGTGCAGATCCGCTCACAGGTTAACGGCCAAATTGTGAAAATTCTCTTTCACGAAGGACAGGACGTGCGCGCAGATCAACTGCTATTTCAATTGGACAAGCGGCCTTTCCAAGCAGACCTCGATAAAGCCATCGGTCAGCTCCACCACGACCAGGCCCAAGCTGAAAATTCGCGAGTCGAGGCACAGCGTTATTTGGGTCTGGAGAAAGACGGCGTTGTATCTCACGAACTTGCGGACCAGATGCGAATGCAGGCAAAGGCCGATATTTCCGCCGTTGAAGCAGACAAGGCTGCGGTTGATGCTGCCCGCGTGCAACTGCAGTACACCGATATTGCCGCTCCAATCGATTCGCGTACCGGAGCTTTGCTGATCAATCTTGGCAATCTGGTCAAGGCGAATGATACGCCTTATCTCGTGCAACTGAACCAGATCACGCCGATCTACGTCACCTTCTACGTGCCCGAAGCGAGTCTCGATCAGGTACGCCGATATTCTTCGTCTACGCAACTCAGGGTGCTCGCATATCCGAAAGGAGAGGCCACGAATCCAGCGGTCGGCCGGCTGACATTCATCGACAACGGAGTCGACACCACCACGGGCACGTTCAAAGTGAAAGGCACGTTTCAAAACAAGGATCGCAGGCTGTGGCCGGGAGAATTTGTCGATGTCGCGCTGGAGCTCTCGACCCAGAAGAACGCCATCGTGATTCCAACAAAGGCGATTCAGACCGGACAGCAAGGCGATTACGTCTACGTCATCCGGGGCGACAGCACCGCTGAACCGCGGCTGGTCAAGACCACTGGCACATATCAGAACCTGACACTCATATCCGACGGATTGAACCCGGGCGAGCGCGTCATCGCGGACGGACAATTACGCGTTGCACCTAACGCTAAAGTTACTGTTCAAAGAACGATTTCCGGATCTCAAACCAGCGCAGCCTCCACTCCGAACCCAGCCGGAGGCGGTTTGTGAGTCTCTCGGAACTGTTCATCAAACGGCCGATCATGACCACGCTCGTGATGAGCGCCATTCTTCTCTTCGGCATATTCGCGTATCGCCTGCTGCCGGTCAGCGATCTGCCCAACGTGGACTTTCCAACCATTCTGGTGAGCGCGTCGCTTCCTGGCGCCAGCCCGGACACCATGGCATCATCTGTAGCTACTCCCCTCGAGAAACAATTCTCGACCATCGCCGGAATCGATTCGATGACCTCGGCGAATTCACTGGGCTATACCAACATCACCATCCAGTTCAACCTCAGCCGCAATCTGGATGGCGCCGCTCTCGATGTACAGGCGGCGATCACCGCCGCGGGCGGTCAACTTCCGCCGGAGATGCCGACTCCTCCAACATTTCAAAAAGTAAATCCTGCCGATTCGCCGATTCTCTACATATCTCTGAGTTCTCCGACCTTGCGGCTTTCCGACGTGGACGAAGCCGCCGAGACCACGATTGCGCAAAACGTCTCCATGGTCAGTGGCGTGGCTCAGGTGATGGTGTTCGGCGCGCAGAAGTATGCCATGCGGGCGCAACTCGATCCCAGCGCATTGGCCTCTCGCCAGATTGGAATCGACGAAGTTAGCGCCGCGTTGCAGTCCGGCAACACTGATCTTCCCACCGGCACGCTCTACGGCCAGAACCAGACGTTCACCATTCTCGCCAATGGTCAGCGCATGAACGCCGCGCAGTTCGGGCCAATGATTATCGCTTATCGTAATGGCGCTCCGGTGCGGCTGAATGACGTTGGCAGGGCCATCGACAGCGTACAAATCGACAAAACCGCCGGATGGTACAACGGCGTTCGGGCCATCGTGCTGGCGATTCAGAAGCAGCCGGGAACCAACACGGTCGAAGTTGTTGACAGCATTCGCAAGCTCCTGCCGCGCTTGCAGGAGCATATTCCCGCCGCGATCGACCTCAACATTTTGTATGACCGCTCAGTTTCGATTCGCGCATCGGTAAACGACGTGAAGTTCACACTGGTGCTCGCCATCGGGCTGGTCATCATGGTGATCTTCATTTTTCTGCGGAATGTTTCTGCGACTCTGATCCCGGCTCTGGCCCTGCCGATGTCGATCATTGGGACGTTTTCCGTGATGTATCTGCTCGGCTACAGCGTGGACAATCTTTCGCTCATGGCGCTGACGCTCTCGGTTGGTTTTGTGGTCGACGATGCCATCGTCATGCTCGAAAACATCGTTCGTCACATGGAGCACGGCAAAACGCCATGGCAGGCGGCGCGCGACGGCTCGGCCCAGATCGGCTTCACGATTCTTTCCATGACCCTTTCGCTTGCGGCAGTCTTTATTCCATTGCTTTTCATGGGAGGAATCATTGGGCGCTTGCTGCATGAGTTCGCTGTGACGATTGGCGCCGCGATCCTGGTTTCAGGATTCGTCTCGCTGACCTTGACTCCCATGCTTTGCAGTCGCTTTCTTCGGGCTCACGAAAAAGAGAAGCACAGCCGTCTCTACAACTACAGCGAGCGCGGCTTTGACGCATGGCTTCGCGGTTACGACCGCAGCTTGAAATCCGTGCTGAGGCATAAATTTGCCACGCTGATGGTTTCGTTCGTGGTTGTCGCACTCACGGTTTACCTGTACACCATCTCGAAAACTGGGTTCATCCCCGACGAGGATCAAAGCCTCGTCTTCGCCTTTACCGAGGCCCAGCAAGGCATCGCGTTTCAAGACATGATGCGTCTGCAGCAAAAAGTCGCCGCGATTGTGCAATCCGATCCCAACGTCCTGAACACGATGTCCGCAATTGCAAGTCCTATCAACCAAGGGCGCATCTTTTTCCGGCTGAAGGACAAAAAAGATCGTGTGAACCACATGAGCGCGACGGACGTAATACAAGAACTGCGGCCAAAAGTTTCGCAGATTGTGGGGTTAAATGTATTCATGCAGGTGCCGCCGACCATTCGCATCGGCGGAAACCTGACAAAATCGCAATACCAATACACGCTGCAGACGCCAGATACCGACGAGCTCTACCGGGATGCTCCTAAGCTCGAAGCCGCGCTTCGGGCTTTGCCACAATTGCAGGATGTGACCAGCGATTTGCAAGTCGCGAATCCGCAGCTCACAGTGGACGTCGATCACGATAAAGCCTACGCACTGGGACTAACGCCGCTTCAGGTTTCGGACGCTCTCTATTCCGCCTACGGCACTCGCCAGATCGGTACGATTTATGCTCCGAACAACGAATATTACGTGATCGTCGAGTTGTTGCCGGAATACCAGAACAACCCTGACAAGCTGTCACTATTGTACGTTCGCTCAAACACGGGGAAGCTCGTTCCACTCGACACCGTGGCCAAGCTCGTTCCTTCTGTTGGTCCGCTGATGGTGAATCACCTCGGGCAGTTGCCGTCGGTGACTTTGAGCTTCAATCTGAAACCCGGAACCGCATTAGGCGACGCGACCAAGCTGGTCGAAGCCGAAGCACTGCAAGTTTTGCCGGCAGACATTCAGGGCACATTTCAGGGGTCGGCTCAAGCATTTCGCAGTTCGTTCGCGGGCATGGGACTGCTTCTGCTGGCCGCGATTCTGGTGATCTACATCATTCTGGGAATTCTCTACGAGAGCTTCATCCATCCGCTGACAATTCTTTCCGGCCTGCCGTCTGCCGGTGTCGGGGCCCTGGCCACGCTCATCCTTTTCCATCAGGAGCTGAATCTTTATTCGTTCGTTGGCGTAATCATGCTCATTGGCATCGTGAAGAAGAATGCCATCATGATGATCGACTTCGCGCTCGAAGCGGAACGCACCGAAGGCAAGAGTCCGGAGGATGCCATTCATGAAGGCGCGCTGGTGCGCTTCCGGCCGATCATGATGACAACGGCGTCAGCGCTGATGGGGACGCTGCCGATTGCGATTGGCTTTGGGGCCGGCGCCGACTCGCGGCGTGGTCTGGGGCTTGCAGTAGTCGGTGGGCTGGTGTTTTCTCAGATCGTGACGCTCTACATCACGCCGGTGTACTACGTCTATCTTGACCGGCTGCAGACAAAGTTCCGCAGAACTCGTCCCAGCAAACCCGATCTGCATATAGAAGATCATTTCGAAGAAGCACTCCTCGTCGGACAAAGTCGCTGATCTGCGAATTTGGAGTACTTGTGGGCATTTGCATTTCCAAGCCCTTCGTGCCGCCGATCTGGAAAGTTGTGATTACAATCACATTTGGCGGTGACGTGCGCAATTTCCACCTTCATCGATTCGCCAGACAATAGAGTTGGCTCTTGATAAAAACGAGCCGGGAGGGTTCAGTGAGTTCAGGGACCGTCGCAATCGCTCAGCCGGTTTCGGTCGGGTTTTCACGTAGAACCGCGTTAGATGCCTTCTTTCGTCCCAGGAACGCCGTTATTGTTGGCGCGACTGAAAAGCCGGGCAGTGTTGGCCGAACTGTGGTCGCCAACCTGCTCAAAGGCCCGATAAAAGAGAGTCTCTTTGCAGTAAATCCGAAGCGGAAAGAGGTACTGGGAGTGCCATGTTTCCCCAGTGTTGGCGAGCTTCCGCAGGGCATAGATCTCGCGTTAATCGTGACTCCGGCAACGACGGTGCCCGATATTGTCGGACAGTGCGTGGATGCGGGGATCAAAGCCGCGGTCATCATCTCTGCGGGCTTCAAAGAGCACGGGGCCGCAGGCGCCGAACTGGAAAATCAGATCCGTGCGCACCTGCGGCGCGGGACAATGCGGGTGATTGGCCCAAACTGCCTGGGAATCATGAACCCAGTAATCGGGCTGGACGCCACGTTTGCGAAGCGCGCCCCGAAGGCGGGCAATGTCGCATTCCTCGGCCAGAGCGGAGCGTTGCTGACGGCGATCCTTGACTGGGCAATTCCGGAGGAGATTGGGTTCAGCGGAATCGTCTCAACCGGCTCGATGCTCGATGTGAGCTGGGGCGATCTCATCCGCTATTACGGCGATGACCCAAATACTCACAGCATTCTGATGTATATGGAATCGGTCGGCGACGCGCGTGCGTTTGTTTCGGCCGCGCGCGAGGTGGCGCTGCAAAAGCCGATCATCCTGATCAAGGCCGGCGCTTCAGAAGCAGCCGCGCGTGCAGCGGCGTCACATACAGGCGCACTCACCGGAAGCGATGAGGTCCTCGACGCAGCCTGCCGCCGTTGTGGAGTTCTGCGAGTAAGAAACATTGCCCATCTTTTCTACATGGCCGACGTGCTGAGCAAGCAAGTCCGTCCCAAGGGGCCGCGCCTCACAATTGTGACCAACGCCGGCGGTCCGGGCGTACTCGCAACCGACGCACTCGTCGCCAATGACGGCGAACTCGCTCCCATTTCTCCGGAAGCGATGAATGCATTCCACGAATTCCTTCCCCCGCACTGGAGCCGCAATAATCCAATTGACATTCTCGGCGACGCTGAAGCTGACCGTTATGCGAAGGCGGTCGAGATTGCCGCGAAAGATCCGAACAGTGATGGATTGCTGGTCGTGCTCACTCCGCAGGGTATGACCGATCCCACCGTCGTCGCCGAAGGCCTGAGACCTTATGCCCATGGCCGGAAGCCGATCCTCGCCAGCTTCATGGGAGGCGAGAGCATTGTGAACGCAAAGCCAGTGCTGAGCAACGCTGGTATTCCGGTATTTTCCTATCCCGATACTGCCGCCAAAGTTTTCTGTTACATGTGGCGTTACACCTACAATTTGCGGTCCTTGTACGAAACCCCGGTTCTCGCGGCGGAAAGCTCAGGGAAAGTTTCTCAAACGCTTGCTGCCGCGATTATCAACGAAGCCCGGTCGCGAGGCCATTTCCTGCTGAACGAATTCGAGTCGAAGAAATTGCTGGCCACCTACGGCATTCCGACGGTGGATACTCGAGTGGCCCGAACCGAAGACGAAGCCGTTAAACACGCGGCCGAGATCGGCTATCCCATCGTGCTGAAGTTATTTTCGGAGACCATCACTCACAAAACGGACGTTGGCGGGGTGAAGCTCGATCTGAAAAACGAAGCGGCGGTGCGCGGCGCATTCAAGGAAATCCAAGCGGCGGTCACCGAGAAAGCCGGAGCCCAGCATTTTGGTGGAGTGACCGTGCAGCCCATGGTGCGAATGGGCGGCGATGGTTACGAACTGATCCTCGGCAGCAGCATCGATCCGCAATTTGGTCCCGTATTGCTCTTCGGTTCCGGCGGGCAACTGGTCGAAGTCTATCGCGACCGCGCGCTGGCGTTGCCTCCGCTGAACACAACCCTGGCACAGCGCATGATGGAGCAGACGCGGATTTTCAAAGCACTGAAAGGAGTTCGCGGTAGAAAGCCCGTGAACCTTGTAGAGCTTGAGAAATTGCTCGTGCGTTTTAGCCAATTGGTCGTCGAACAGCCATGGATTTCTGAAATCGATATCAATCCACTTGTGGCTTCACCCGACCGTCTGCTCGCGCTCGATGCGCGCATCGTCCTTCATGGAAAAGAGACGATTGCAGACAGATTGGCAAAGCCCGCCATACGGCCATACCCGATTCAATATGTCTGGCCGTGGAAAACGAAGAACGGAACCGAAGTTACAATCCGGCCCATCCGCCCGGAAGACGAACCGCTCATGGTCAAGTTTCACGAGACGCTCTCCGACCGCAGTGTTTACCTGCGCTATTTCGGAATTTTGAGTTTGCAGACTCGCGTTGCCCACGAGCGTCTGGTTCGAATCTGCTTTGGGAATTACGACCGTGAACTGGCGCTGGTGGTGGAGCACCAAGGCGCAACCGGGCCTGAAATTATCGGCGTAGGGAGAATGAACCGCGTCTCCGATGGCCACGAAGCAGAAGTTGCCGTGGTAGTTACCGATACATATCAGAACCAGGGGATCGGTGCCGAACTCTTGCGGCGTGTCGTCGAAGTCGCGCGCAACGAAGGCGTTTCGTTCATCTCAGCAGAGATGATGCCAGATAACGTGGCCATGCAAGCCATCACGAAGAGAATGGGATTTCAAGTCGCGCCGCACCGGGACTTCGATTATTTGCGAGCCAGCATGGAACTCTGATCCTAACCGCAGCTTGACGAAAACTCTCGGTTGCACTAATCCATGTGATTTGCATCACTGAGGTTTCACCCAGGCAAGTTGAATATTGGACTGTAAGGAGGTGCAAAATGCCTTCGCTGCTTCCGCTGATAATCACTTTGACTCTCCTTGCAATCATTCCCATTGCGATTGTGCTTGTGCTCGGCAAAACTCCGCCGCTCTCAGAAGAGCCGCAGCAAGATTCGTTCTCGGTTTTTTCGATGGAACAAGCCTCGGACCCCGATCACGCCATCATCTGGGACACTCAGCTTCCTGCGCTGCAATTGCTGGCATCCGCCGGGCCAGCGGGTATGGCAGCGACAAATTTGTACGCGTTCTACATGAAGTCATGCCACCAATACCCGGAACTCTACGACGGTTCGACGTTTGAGAGCTGGTTGGAATTCTTACAGCGTGATCACCTTATTACTATCGATGGCGGCAAAGCATCCCTGCAGGCAGAAGGTCAGCATTTTCTTCGTTATCATGTAACGGCTGGGGTTCTCGCGGCAGGAGTACACACCGAGGTAAGGTCTCGCTAACCCTGTGGCAACGTTGCGGCGCAGCGTATTACGCTGCACAGCAGTGAATCAGGAAGCCTCAGCATACTCACTTGTGCGCAACTGGCTCAGCATAGACTCGATCAATGTCTCATTCCTGCGCAGCATCTGCTTAAAGTCGCGATGAAATGTGTGCGAGATCTGCTTCTGCAGATCGTGATGGCGCTGTTCCAGAATCTGCAACAAGAGTTCCCGTTCTTCGACACTCAATATCAGTTCCATACAAACCTCCCGCTGTACGGACTCGCCATAAATTGAAAGCGGCGATTCAGAATCAAGCTGATGCCGCCAGATCGCTTGACCACGCCTCGGCCACAATCCGCCATCCCTTCCCGGTATGCTTCCATACGCTCAGATACTTTCCGCGGTCTTCCTTGCTGGTGCCGTCACTTTGCGGAACCATCATGCTGTAAGTGCCAACATCCCACGCCATTGTTCCCAGTTGCTTGATATACGTGACGGTGAAACCCAGGTTGCAAACGCCATGCGCGAGCGGCGTTCTCAAATATTGGCGGATTGCTTCACGGCCATGGATGGCGACATGGTGCGGCGGAAGATAGACTGCGTCATCGGCATATAGAGCGGCTATGCTGTCCGCATCTGCTGCGTTCCAGTGACGCGCCCACTCATTCCCAATCCGCCGGATTACCTCGGTGGCGTCGGCGGGCTTTCCCTTCAGGGTGGAACGCAACGGTGTCCTCTTTGTTGGCTTCTTCGCAATGGCAGGCATGATGGGCCTCCTTTATCGACTGAGCCGAGTTGGTGGAGTTTGCGATTCGTTGCCGGGCATCGTCACGCTCGCGCCTGTTAGGACAAACTGAAGTTGAGCGTTGGTCTTTCGGCAGACGCCCGGCCTAATTTCTGTCTACTACGCCAGAGCGTTGGTTTCAGTGATTGTGGACACGTCAAATGATTTCGAAGCCAGTGCTTCTCCGCAGCGTGATGAGTTGCTCGGTGAAAACTGTGAAGCAGGGTGACTCTAATCACAGCAATAGTTTTTCGTTAGTTCAAGAATGGCGCAGAGGCCAAAACAGCTGATGCAGGCGGCTTGAGCTTGTGAAACAGCCGCCAAATAAAAGTTCATCGACAGAACGGAGAGGCAGTCATGGTCATTGCATTTGAATTGCAAGCAGGAATGGCTGTTCGCATTGATAAAGAAATCTACAAGGTTCTCGAGGTCGAGTCGAAGGCGGGCGCGGCGAAAATGAGCGGCGTGGTGAAGACAAAGCTGCTCAACGCGCATAGCGGGACAATGTGGGAACCTCATTTCCGGCCGCAAGAAAAGCTGGAGAATTTGGAACTTGAACGGCGCACGATGGAGTTCTTATATTCGGAGAACGACAGCTGCACATTCATGCGCCCCGACACTTTCGAGCAGATCGAAGTTCCCATCACCGTGATTGGGCCCGCAGCGCGGTTTCTGAAGCCTGGCGAAGAAATTCCCGTGGAGTTTTTTGCGAGTGAACCAATCAGCGCCGTGGTTCCTGATATTGAGGAGGCGCGCATTGCCACGACCGCACCGCCGTCGCGATCACAGCAGGACAGCGCGTGGAAAAACGCAATCCTGGAAAACGGATTTGTAATCCGCGTACCTCTGTTTATCGGGCCGGGAGAAATCGTACGAGTGGATGTGCGGACAGGACGCTACGTTGAACGTGCGCGGGCTGAGCACAAACGCAGCGCGTAAACGGTTTCGTGCGTACCGGGGAAGACGTTCAGCCGATACTTCGTAATCCCTCAACAATACGCGTGCGGCTGGCGTAATAGGCCGGGATGGCGGAACTGAGGAACCCGGCTAAGGCGGCAATTGCCCAGGCGACCGGCGCGGTCGTTTTCCAGTCATGCAAGGCCACAAGAAATAGCCCGCTGAGCTGAGCAATGTGAGACATGCCCCAGAGGATGGGAAGCGCGACCAGCGTACCGAGAATTCCCCCGAGCAAGGTCAGTCCGACAGCTTCTCCTACGAACAGTTCGAGAATCGTGTGCCGCTGAAACCCGAGCGTCTTCAGCAGCGCCACTTCCCGCGTTCGCTCGCGAATTGACATTGCCATGGTGTTTCCGGAAACCAGAAGAATCGTGAATACCGCCGCAAGTGAGATCACCAGTATGAAAGTCTTCACGCTCCCTAGCATTGCAATAAAGCTCAACATGAAGCCTCTCTCGGTTTCCGTCTTTGTCGGTTCGGGCGCGTTGCTGAACATCTGATCTACTGCGGCGGCGACGCGGTCCATATTCTGCGGAGAATCGACCAGAATCCAAAGAATTCCCACGTGGCCCTTGGCCCACGAGACGCCCTCCTCGACGTATTTCCAATTGAAGTACAGGCAATTGTTCGGCAACGGGGAAGTGAATAAACCGCGCAGCGTCAGTTCCAGCCTGATCGGATAGACGTCACCCTGGATTACGATCCGGTCGCCAATTTTCCATCCCTGTGTCTTCGCCAACTGAATATCGGCTACGGAGCCCGCCCGGTCGTGTTTCCAGGCCTCTTTCTGGTCCGCGGGAATCGAGAGTTCCGCGTATGTCTCGAAGAACTCGTCCGGATCAGTTCCGAAGCGGCCGAACATATTCTCGGGCTTGTTGTCCTTGTAGACTCCCTGAAACCAGTTCAACGGAATGACGTGAACAACACCTGGAATTTTGCGAATCCTGTCGCGGTAGTAAATCGGAATAAAGTTCGCCAGCGACACTTTATGCCGCACGATCAACCGCTGCGCAGATGCCGCGCTGCCCTTATCGATGTAAAACGCCCTCCACACCGACATCAGAAACGAAAGCAGCAAAAGCGAAAAAGCCACGCTGAGCACGGTAAGCACACTGCGCCGCTTATTGCGTAAGGCATTCTTCCTGACAAACTGAGCCAAAGTCATAGTGCATTGGGGTTGAACGCCGCGAAAGTAACACAGGCACACATTACCCCTCTTTATCTGACTTGAAGGAATGCCGTAAGCGCCGTGCGGAAGGTCACATGGGCGAGTGACAAGCCGCACAGCCCCTGTTCAGGGCCAACGAGACAATAAAGTCGCGGGTTCTGACAGGGGGCAAGCCCATGAAAAGAATCCTCATTCTGGGGGCCGCTGGACGAGACTTTCATAACTTCAACGCTATTTTCCGCAGCAATCCTGAGTATTACGTCGTTGGCTTCACGGCCACACAGATTCCCAACATTGCGAATCGCAGATATCCGGCTTCGCTCGCCGGTCCGTTGCTCTACCCCGATGGCATTCCGATTTACGAAGAAACACAGTTGGAAGATCTGATCGCGAAAGAAAGGATTGACGAGGTTGTCTTTTCCTACAGCGATATCTCGCACCAGAACCTCATGCATCTCGCATCACGCGTGGTGGCGGCCGGCGCTGACTTTCGCCTTCTGGCGGTCGAGCACACGCAGCTCAAATCATCGGTGCCAGTGATCTCGGTGTGCGCCGTGCGCACGGGTTGTGGGAAAAGTCCGGTATCCAGATTCGTGGCCAGCAGACTTCGACAGCAGCAGTTGAGAGTTGTCGTGGTTCGCCACCCGATGCCTTATGGCGACTTGGCTGCACAAGCTGTGCAGCGCTTCGCGACAATGGAGGATCTGGACCTGCAGCAATGCACGATCGAAGAACGAGAGGAATATGAGCCGCATATCCGCGAAGGTACGGTTGTCTATGCCGGCGTGGATTACGAACACATACTGCGGCGGGCGGAAAGAGAAGCCGACCTTATTCTTTGGGACGGCGGCAACAACGACACGCCTTTTTATGTTTCTGATCTTGAAATTGTCGTTGCCGATCCGCACCGCGCCGGGCACGAACTCGCTTACTTCCCTGGAGAGGTAAACCTGCGTCGCGCCGACGTAGTGGTAATCAACAAAGTGGACACCGCGTCGCAACAGGGTATTGAAACCGTCAGGCGCAACGTTCACGAAGTCAATCCCCATGCGGCGATTGTCGAGATGGCCTGCCGGGTTTCAGTGTCGCAGCCCGAACTCGTCGCGGGGCGGCGCGTGCTGGTGGTTGAAGACGGGCCGACCTTGACGCATGGCGAGATGCCTTATGGCGCGGGTGTAGTCGCAGCGAGGCATTTTGGAGCAGCGGAGCTGATTTGCCCCAAACCGTTCGCGGTTGGCTCTATCCACAGCACCTACGAAAAATATCCTCACATCGCCAACATTCTTCCGGCAATGGGCTACAGCGCCATACAGCGTCACGAACTAGAAGAAACGATTAATCGCACGCCCTGCGATCTGGTGCTGATCGCCACGCCGATCGACCTCGCCCGAGTGATCAAGATTAAGAAGCCGGCGTTGCGCGTCACATATGACGTCGAGGAGTTGTCGCAGCCCGGGCTGGTGGACATCCTCTCACAATTCGAAGTGCCGATGGGGGTGGGGCGATGAGAGTCAAAGACTTCGTTACAATCCGCGCTTTCACGCCATCCGAAATTGAGTACTTGATTCTGTTGGGGCGGCACATCAAAGCCGCGCCCCGCCTTCATGGCGAGTCGCTCAGGGGCAAAACCCTGGCCATGATCTTCGAAAAGCCCTCGCTGCGTACACGGGTCACGTTCGATGTCGGCATTCAGCAGTTGGGCGGCTTCTCGCTGTACCTGTCACCGGCAGAGATCAACCTTGGCAAACGCGAGTCGGTGTATGACGTTGCCAAGAATCTGGAGCGCATGGTGCAGGGCATCATGATCCGCACTTTTTCGCACGATATTGTCGAAGAGATGGCACGCTATGCTTCTATTCCTGTGATCAACGGGCTGAGTGATTTCAGCCACCCCTGCCAGGCGATGGCCGACTACATGACCATGTGGGAAGTAAAGGGAAGACTCGAAGGACTGAAGGTTGCGTTCGTCGGCGACGGCAACAACGTTGCCCATTCGCTCATGTTTGCCGGCGCACAAGTCGGCGCCGATGTGAGAATTGCTTCTCCTCGCGGCTATGGACCGCAACCGCCCGCGATTGCGTGGGCGGAGCAGCGCGCAAGCGAAACCGGCGGCCGATGCCACATTACGAATGACGTGAACGAGGCAGTGTCGGGCGCGGATGTCGTTTACGCGGATGTATGGGCCAGCATGGGACAGGAGGTCGAGGCAGAGCGGCGGCGCGAAATCTTTGCTGGATATCGAGTAAACGCGGCGCTGTTCGCACTCGCGAAACGGGACGCGATCTTTATGCACTGTCTGCCTGCGCACCGTGGTGAAGAAGTGACCAACGAAGTGATGGATTCAAATCGCTCCGTGGTTTTTCAGCAGGCCGAGAACCGTTTGCACGTGCAGAAAGCCATCATGCTGGAACTGATGAAGCATGTGCCCGTCGGGCCAGTGCATCCTGTAACCGTGCTGGAGCTGGCGCATGCGTGATCGGGAGCCGCCATGAAAACCATGCTCCTTGCCATCGGCGGTAACTCCCTCATTCGCGCGGGCGAAAAAGGGACCACTGCTGAACAACTCGTGAACGCCCGCCGCACCGCGAGAGAAATCGTCAAATTAGTTCGCGAGAGATGGCGGATCGTTCTCACTCACGGCAATGGGCCGCAAGTTGGCGCCGCGCTGCTGCGTTCCGAGCGCGGGGCCAGCCAGGTGCCGGGGCATCCGCTGGATGTTTGCGACGCTTGCACGCAAGGCGAAATCGGTTATCTGCTGCAGCAGTCTCTCGATACCGAACTCCAGCTGGCCAATTTGCACATTCCGGTGGTCACCGTGCTGACGCAGGTACTTGTCTCGCTCGATGACCCGGCAATGTGCAACCCCGCCAAGCCGATTGGCCCCTTTTATTCGCGCACAGAAGCGGAGGAACGCCAAAGGCTTTTCGGCTGGCACATTGTCGAGGATGCGGCCCGCGGCTACCGACGGGTAGTGCCTTCGCCAGACCCCGCGGAGATCGTCGAACTTCAGACCATCCGAGAACTGGTCGAGCAAGGCGCTTTCGTCATCGCGTGCGGCGGCGGCGGCATTCCGGTGGCGTGGAAAGACGGCCGGCTGCAGGGTGTAGAAGCCGTGATTGATAAAGACCGCGCCTCGGCTCTGCTAGCTTTGAGCTTGCACGTGGATCTATTCGTGATTTCAACCGACACAGATTACGTTTACCTCGACTACAGAAACATAAATCAGCGCGCGCTAGAGACCGTTGGCTCACGCGAATTGCAGGAGTATGCGGAAGAGGGGCATTTTCCGCCGGGAAATATGGGCCCAAAGGTTGAATCTGTTTTGCGGTTTATCGATCAGGGCGGACGAGAGGCGATCATCACCTCAGATGTGAACTTATCGCGCGCGGTCGCGGGATTCGCCGGTACTCATGTGGTTCCTGAAGATGGCTTAATTGAAGTCGCTATGCATGAGCAGATCGAGCTTCCAGCAGAGAGCAGGTGAATTATGGCGCAACCAGCCACAGAGCTGACGTTGAGGAATGCCCACATGAAAACCGCGCCGATGCATGAGACCAGATTGCGCCATATCATCGAATCCCAGCAGTTCACTGTGCCGCTGTTAATGGAATTGTTTGACCGCTCTCGCGGCATGGAACGACTAGTTGCCCGCGGCGGTTCGCTCGAGTACCAGAACCGCATCATGGCGACGCTCTTCTATGCGCCTTCGACCCGCACGCGTTTGTCTTTTGAGGCGGCTATGCACCGCCTCGGCGGCAGTGTTCTGGCAACCGAGCACGCGCAAGCATTTTCCTCTGTGGTGGAGGGTGAACAGCTGGAGGACACTATTCGCATTGTCGGCAGCTACTCTGACGTGATTGTCATCCGCCATCACCAGGAAGGCGGGGCGAAGCGGGCGGCGCAGGTGTCTCCTGTTCCTGTGATCAACGCCGGCGACGGCGATGGGCAACACCCCACGCAGGCATTGCTCGATCTGTACACCATCTATCGCGAACGGCCGCTGGATGGCTTGAGCATTGCCATGATCGGCGAGCTGGATAAGGGCAGGACGGTGCGATCGCTTGCTTATCTGTTGGCGAAATTTGAGCGTGTGAAGATTTTCTTTGTGAGCCCGCCCGAGCAACAAATGAAAGCTGACATTCTCAATTACCTGAATGAGCACGGAGTGCGCTACGAGGTGGAATCGCAAATCGATCGCATTATCGGAGAAGTTGACGTGGTGTATCAGACGCGCATCCGGCCCCAGCCCATCAGCAGTCTCGGCGCGGCGCAGCAGTTTGCTATTAACTCGGCGGTGTTGCAAAAGATGAAGCCGAATGCGTTGATCCTGCACCCGCTGCCGCGCACGGCGGAACTCGACAGCTCCGTGGATCAGGATCCGCGCGCGCTTTATTTCCGGCAGGCGGTGAATGGTTTGTACGTGCGCATGGCCCTGTTAACCATGTTGCTGGAGTGATCTTTAAAGTGAGGTTGCTATGACGAGCGAAGTCGTAACGGAAGAGCGCTTGCACGCGCGTGATTACATTGAACTGGAGAACGAATTTGGCGCGCATAACTATCACCCGCTGGATGTGATCATTCACCGCGCCGAAGGAGTCTGGTTGTATGACGTCGATGGCAAACGTTATTTGGATTGTCTGGCCGCGTATTCGGCGGTGAACCAGGGTCATTGCCATCCGAAAATTCTGCAAGCCCTTATTGAGCAAGGTCAGAAAGTCACGCTCACCTCGCGCGCATTTCGCAATGATCAGTTGCCGCTGTTCTACAAGGAGCTCCACGAACTCACCGGCTACGATATGGCGCTGCCCATGAACACCGGTGCCGAAGCCGTGGAGACTGCGATCAAGACCGCGCGCAAATGGGGATACAAAGTTAAAGGCATTCCGCACGACCAAGCCGAAATTATCGTGTGCGCCAATAACTTTCACGGCCGAACGGTCACGCTCGTGAGCTTTTCGAGCGACTCGCAATATCGCGAAGGATTCGGGCCATTTGCTCCCGGCTTCACAATTATTCCTTTCGGTGATGCGCAGGCGCTGGAAGATGCAATCACCCCCTACACATGCGCGTTTTTGGTTGAGCCCATTCAAGGAGAAGCCGGCATCAACATTCCGGCCGAAGGATATCTCAAGCGAGCAGCAGAAATATGTCATCAGAATCGCGTCCTGCTCATGGCCGACGAGATTCAATCTGGACTCGGCCGCACCGGCAAACTGTTTGCTTACATGCACGAGGGCATCAAGCCCGATGTTCTGATCATCGGCAAGGCACTGGCCGCCGGCTTCTATCCGGTTTCCGCGGTTCTGTCTTCATGGGAAGTTCTCCGTGTTTACAAACCCGGCGATCACGGCAGCACGTTTGGCGGGAACCCGCTCGGTTGTGCGGTGGCACGCGCGGCCATGCGAGTTTTAGTCGGGGAGAAACTCGTTGAGCGCTCGGCTGAGTTGGGCGCCTATTTCCTCGGACTGTTGCAAACCCTGCGCAGCCCGGACCTGAAAGAAGTCCGCGGCAAAGGATTATGGATTGCAATTGAAATGCATAGTCCGGCGAGGCCGTATTGCGAAGCATTGAAGCGGGAAGGCGTGCTGTGCAAAGAAACCCACGACCACGTGATTCGAATTGCACCTCCGCTGGTCATCAAGCACGAAGAGGTCGATTGGGCCTTCGAGCACATTCGGAGGGTTATCGAGAGGAAGTAAAAGTCCAGATGAAGCAGCGGGACCGTCGCAGACTGCTACGGTTATCCTCGCTGCATAACAACACGTGAGCCTGATCACCGGACCGGGTGAGGCACGTCACCGAACAGCCATGGCTCATAACAGATGATCGAGAGGCGATATCTGTGCGGTGCACTCTGCCGCAGGAGGGCCTATGGCATTGACTGACTCTGCAACCGGAAAACTCATTCGCGAATATTCGCTCGAGCAACTAGTCGAAGCGGCGAAATTGATGCGCGGTTACGATCTGGTGGCGCTTTGTGCCGCCGGTTCGGGGCATGCCGGCGGCACGCTATCCATCATGGACATCGCTGCCGCTCTTTACTTAAAAGTCGCGAATCACGATCCGCACAACCCAAATTGGCCAGGGCGCGACCGGATCATCTGGTCGGCAGGGCATAAGGCGCCTAGCCTATATCTCGCGCTCGCTTTTGCTGGATTCTGCGATCCGCAAGACGTGGTGCTCCTGCGAAAACTTGGCTCTGCCTTTCAAGGCCATCCCCACTGGCTCAAACTGCCTGGGGTTGAGGTTTCTACAGGCTCGCTCGGGCAAGGCCTGAGTCTCGCGGTCGGCGTTGCGCTCGCGGCCAAACTCAACCAGAAAACCTACCGCACGTTTTGCATTATGGGTGATGGCGAGCAGCAGGAGGGTCAAATCTGGGAAGCGGCCATGGAGGCCGGCCATTACCACCTCGAGAATCTCGTCGGAATTGTGGATTACAACCGGCTACAGATCGATGGTGCGGTCGCCGAGGTGATGAACATTGATCCCCTCGAAAATAAATACAAGAGTTTTGGCTGGGACGTAGTGCGAATTGACGGACACGATATGTCGCAAATCGTTCGTGCGTTGTCTTGGAATCGAGCCGGATCAGCAAGGCCGCTGCTTCTGATCGCGGAAACCGTGAAGGGGAAAGGCGTCAGCTTTATGGAAAATGTCGCCGGCTGGCATGGCAAAGCTCCGAACCAAGAAGAAATGATTCAGGGTCTGCAAGAACTTGGTGTTAAAGAAAACGTTCCATATGCCGGCCTGCTGGATTATGCGGAAAAATATCAGCAACAAGCCACACGCTCCCTCGATGAAAAGCTCCCGCGCTTCAGTCGTGATTACTGGTGGAACCGGCTGATCGTGATGAACGCAAAGATGGAGCCGACGCGAAAAGGATTCGGCCAGGCGTTGGCCGAGCACGGCGACGATGAGCGCATTGTCTGCCTCGGCCTCGACATCTCCGGCTCGATTACAATAAGCGATTTTTATGCTGGAAAGCCCGAGCGAAAGAAACGTTGGATCAGCATGGGGATCGCGGAACAGTCTGCGACCTCAGTGGCTGCTGGATTGGCAAGGGAAGGTAAGCTGCCGGTTTTGGGCACCTACGCGACATTCGCTGCGGCACGGAATCTTGATCAGATCCGGACTTCCGTCTGTTACGGCAACTTTAACGTGCTGATCGCGGGCGCGCACGGAGGCGTGTCGGTTGGCCCCGATGGCGCAACCCACCAGGCGCTCGAGGATTTGTTTGCCATGTGTGGCTTGCCGAACATGTCTGTCGTGGTGCCTTGCGATGTCATCGAGACGAAGAAAGCCACGAGCTATCTTCTGCTTGAATGCATCGGGCCCAAGTACATCCGGTTCGCGCGTGAGGCGACGCCTGTCGTTACGAAAGCAGAGACGCCGTTTGTTTTTGGCAAAGCCAATGTCATTCGACTCCGTCACGCCGCGGTGGACTTCGCGGATGCATTTGAAACACGACTGGCTTCCGAATATGAGAATGAGTCGGAGGACCTCACCATCATGGCTTGCGGACCCATGGTTCCCGAAGCCATGCGGGCGGCCTTTATCCTGCAGCGGGAGTTCGGATGGGAGACTCGCGTGATCAACATGCATACGCTCAAACCCATCGATACGGACGCAGTAGTTCGCGCGGCCAAAGAGACGGGGTTGATCATTACGGCGGAGGAGCACCAGATCGGCGCGCTGGCGTGGCCAGTGAGTTGGATCATCACTTCTTCGCCAGAGGTTTATGGCACAAGAGTCATCACTGCTGCCATCGGAGTTCGCGACCGCTTTGGCGAATCGGGCGCGCCTTGGGAGTTGATCAAGGCATTCGAAGTCAGCGCGGAGCACATCGCCCAAAAAGCTGTGTCGCTGATGTCGTTGCGGCAGCCGCTTAGCTCGGAGCAGTCTGGCTTCTCATGGCCGCATACCGTCAGTAGATGATCGATGCACGATTAGAGCGAGAAACGCTCGGGCGGTTCACAGGCATGATACGGATAGGAGAACAAAAGTAATTCCTGCGAGTGGCAGCGCAAAATTCCTCTGTTGCTGCAATGAGCCGGCGACAGCGCGAGGCATTGGGTCACGAGAAGGAGGTTCACTATGAAATTCAGCATAAGGGGTTTGGCTGTAGCATCGGCAGTTTTGTGGGGGTTCGTCATGCTGTTCATGACCGGGACTAACCTGATCTGGGGCAACTATGGGCAGCAATTCCTCCAGCTCATGGCGTCGGTGTACCCTGGCTATCATGCGACGCGCAGCGTTGCCGGGCTGGTAATAGGGACACTATACGGTATTGTCGATGGCCTCATCGGCGGTGCGGTTTTCGCGTGGCTTTACAACCAGTGTGCAAAAACCTAGCGCGGCGCTTTCCGAACATCCAGCTGTCTAGTCCAAGGATCTTGATCGCCGTGAACTAGGCCAGTAAAAGCCACGCGCCATTTGAAAAAGTCATTGAAGATTTAGTTGCGTCTACCGCGACGGCGGAAGGTTTCTTCGTATTCCAAGCACAAAGCTTTGTGATATGAGTCACAGACCTACACCGCCTGCCCGACGGAGAATCGCCTGTGTGCTTGGTTCTATGCTGAGGTCAGGAGTGCTTCTCGAACCGGCAGCTCAGATCCGCTTTTGATTAGCATCTGCCGCCGAGGCGTGCACTGGCCCAGTTCAACATCACCTCACTGGAGCCCGCCATGTCAGAGCAACCCAGGTTAATCTCCCATCCACCTTTCAACTTTAAAGATTCCCTCAAACAATTGATCTTCAGACTCACACAAACACCGAGCGAAATGCCGCGCCTGGATCGTGGCTGGATTATCGCCAATCACAAACTGGTTTCCTTCCACGCTGCGTTTCTGACCTCGCTCCTGAGCATTCCCCTGCATGTAGCTTCGAAATTTGCCGTGCTGCGAGAGATGTTTCTCAGCCGTGAGCTTGGAATCTCGTCCGCGATCTGGTACGCATCCTGGCATACCAATATCGCTGTGCATGAAATGGGGCACTACCTCACCGCGGTGAAGACGAACAACTTGCGACCCGAACTGGCGGTGGACGCGGAGGCGAAGCTGAACCAAAGCTTCTTCAAGCGATGGCTGTGGTATCTCGAGATGTTCGTGAAGATACCCTACGGCAAGTTTGTGGGAGTGCACAAAGAAGCGGGAAGCTTCCATCCGGCCGTGAAGACGCAGAACCTCGCCGTCGCCGCTGCTGGACCGAGAGTGAGCAAAGTGCTCAGCCAGTTCACCTTCGCCCCGGGAATCATTCTGATTCTGCTCGGGCTATATTTCGCAGTCCCCGCGTCCGTCTATATTGGCAGAGCTCTGTTCACAGTTGGCGCCGTCGCCCTGCTCGATTTTCTGCTCTCCGATGCAGGCAGGTACAAAGCATTCAAGGCCAGACAAGAAGAAGCCGCTACCAAGGCCGCGCAAGTGCACGCCGTCGAACCGGTGCACGCAGCCGGGGAGCAACGTGCGGTTGACCCTGCAACCCTTCGCCGCAAGCTCCGCCTGCATCGACTGCAGGAATTGGAGCTCCCAGACGGACGCATTGTTTTCGCGCCTTGGGAGTTCAGAAACTGCATTCAGGGTGGACGTCACACCGAGGATATGGGTGGCAACCTGAGCTTTCAGGAACTGATGTTCCTGCCGCTCACTGCCAAGGACTACATTGAGGCGCAGCGCGTCACCAACATGCTGCAGAGCCGCGCCATCCAAATCATTCAGGATACGGAAGGCCTCAACTTCGTTGGCATTGGCCTCGAAGGCGGCATTGTTGGTTCATTCGCGAAACAGGAAGGCGATCTGCTTCCTGAAGAAAGAGCGCTGCGGGTTGCGGTGCAGGCGATTGAGGAATGCGGTTTCGTTCCCGATCGTGATGTTTGCCTCGCCCTCGATCCCGCCGCGAGCGAACTCAGCAATGCTTATCGCGAGAAGACGGGCGAGAAGGAATCAGTCGGTCAGTACCTCTTCTGGCGGGCCGAGGATCCGAAAACCCTGAGCACCGATGAGATGGTCGATCTTTACGTGCGCTGGGTCAAGAAGTATCCCATCGTTTCTCTCGAGGACCCGTTTGCCGAAGATGACTACGAGGGATGGAAGAAACTGATGAAGGAACTCGACCAGGAAATTCTGATCATCGGCGACGATCTGGTCACCACGAAAGATTCGACCATTCAGAGATGCGCCGAGCAGGGACTGATCAACACCGCATTGATCAAGGCCAACCAGATCGGCTCGCTCAGCGAAACTCTGCTGGCCACTTGCACAGCAAAGAAGATGGGGCTGGCGCTGGTGCTTTCGCATCGCTCCAAGTCTCCGAACGAGGTCATGGAAGCCGACATCAGCTTCGCCGTCGGCGCTCTTGGCCTGAAATGCGGAGGCGGCGCGAACACCGAGAGGCTGGTCAAGTATGGCCGCGTCGTCGAGTTGATGGAGATGGCAAAGAAGGGAGTCAAGATTACTCGCAAGCTGGATCCCGACCTCATCATCACCGACATCTCCGCCCACGAGGAGCCCACGAATGCTGGTATCCCGACCGTCGGAGTCGTGGTGATGCTCGATAACGGCATGAAGTTCTCCGCCGCGACTCCGCTGGGAGTCTCGGCTGGAACGGACGAGGCGATTCACCTGGTGGACAGCATCATTGAGGCCGGTCCACTCACGCGGAAGTACTCCCAATACTTCGTGTACAAAGAGAAAGAAAAAACCTATCGCTTCTCTCCCGATGTGAAGGCCGATGCCGTGATGAAAGAGAACGGCGAACTGGCTGATCTGTGGGTGCGAGCAAAGCGTTACGGCGGCAAGGGTTGTCTGAATGCGGTAGCGAACGTGACCGATGTCGTCGGTCCCCGTTTCCTGGGCCAGAAGATCTCGTCGCTCGGCACTCTCGCCGACATCGATCGTGAACTACTGGAGATGGAACTCGATCTCGCGGAAAAACGCGGCAAAATCAACCGCAACGCGTCGAACGAAGAAAAAGTCCAGATCATGCAAAGAAAGGCAAACCTGGGCATGAACGCGATTCTTTCTCTCTCGTTGGCTCTGGGAAGATTGGTCGCCGCGCGCGATGGCAGGGATCTGCCCGAAGTGCTGCGCGAGATGGAGCAGTCACTCGACCGCGATGAACTGTATGGGATCAAATCGCCTGCCGCGGTGGCGGAAGAAGAACATGCTTTGGCAGTTTAGTTAACTTGGTTCTGATTTGAGGTGATACTTGCAACCAAGTATCACCTTTTTAAATGGCTAAATATCTTCGGGCTTGGGAATCGGCAGGTTTTCTTCTTCGCAGATCTTCTTCAGCTGCCCCACAGACCAAACTTTGCTGAAGTCATAGAAAGCGCGGTATGGCTGCTGCAGGAGTTCCAGCACTCTGGCAGATTGAGCATCCGCCCACGAAGGCAGTGACTCTTTGGCTTGCTCGAGTGGCGCGCCACTCAGCTTCAGCGTAATCAGCGAATGCACATTTCCCGGATGAAGCGATAGTTGTTCCAACCCGCCCTTCAGAATTTGCTTGCGGGCGAGAAGGAGCTTCCTCTCGCCCACGTTGTGCAGGACCTGCATGTATTTCTCAAACAGCACCCATTCGTTGAGGAGGAGCCCAATCTCGAATGGAGAAAAACTGTTCCAAAAAGTCGTGGGATACCGCATGCACAGAAACCGTCCCAGCATGAACGCCCCCGCCTCGTAACCGGACACTTGCTCGCGTGCACATTTAGCAAGCGCACGCTTAAAAAACCGGACCTTGCGCTCGAGCGTTAGCATCTCAAAAACATTGCTTTGGCCGAGATGGTCGCCAATGTCGCTCTTGAGCACGCCCTCCGTGTATTGGGTTTCGCGCTCGTCGAACCAGCCATTGACAAGCCGCTTCGCCTCTTCGGATTCACCTCGTAATTCAAAATTCACCAGACGAGTAACTTCATTCAACGTCGAGACCTGATCGGCCTGCAGGCTTCTGGTGAGCTGCTGATAATAGCGGTATGCATAAGCGATTGCGGCAAACGATTTCCGTTCGTCTTCTTGCAGCTCGACCGGCTCTCCTTTTATATAGCGCAACAACCTGCCGGGCACGAATGTCGCTTGGCCTTCATAAAGAGTCTTGCGCCTGGAGGAAAGCGTGATCCATTCGCCTGCCTTAATCTCACGCCCGCTCGAATTGATAAGCAGGTTATCCGAGTGCAGACTCACGCCACTTTGCTCAAGGCTCAGTAAGGCCGGAATGCCCAGGCTGTGACAAATTGTGACCACATGAATTGCAGCGGAGGTCAGGCTGATGATGGCGTCCATTTCGCGCATGACCACGGTGTCTGTCGGAACGAAAGTTGTCTTGCACAAGCAGACCTTTTCGCCCAAACTTTTGGCCCGCAGCGCCGCTTCGCTGCTGAAATATACGCGAGCTGAGACAGCCGATCGGGGCAGAACAGAAACCCCGCTGCAGAAAGGAGTGAGCGAGTCAAAAACTTCGTGGTCGATCGTGTCACTGGTTAATTGCTTGACGTGGTAGGGACGAATTAATTCGGTAAGCCGCCGCCGCGAAATGACGCCCGACTTGTGCATATCGACCACGGCAATGAACGCCGCGCGGCCTGCCATTGCGGTTTCATTGAGCTGCAGCAACGCAAACCACTGCTCTCTGCCGGTTGCTTCGACAGCGAATTCGATGGTCACTGGAGACTCGAACTCCAGCTCCAGCTCTGCAAGATGGGGCACAAAGTGATATACAGCAGGGAACGAGTTTTTGATTTGCCCCCGGTCGGAAAAGGTTGTGGTCTCAATGTCTGCGGTTCCCGTCATCATTTCTTCGCCGAAAATGTTGTGGGCGGTTTGCAACTCGATTCCGGCGCCAGTCTGCGTGTGGCGGCTCGAAATCACGCCCGCATAGGCGTTCTCGTGCCGGACGGTGCACACCATTTTTTGAAAAATAAGGCTGGGGTAGTGTTCCGTTCCGCGGCAGAGAGTGACGACCAGTTCTTGGTTCTCCTGAAAATGCTTATACGCTTGTTTCCCAAGGAACACGGCTTGCGCGAAGGGGTCTTCAACCAGCGCTTGGTCAGTTCTCCTGAGGATCTCGCAAACCTGCTCTAGGGCTCGATCGACTTCTTCGGCATAGAGATCGTGGCGAATCGAGTTCAGCAGACCTGCGTTTTTCTCGTAATCAAGCAACCGGCAAAGATTTCTCAAGTTGTTCAAGAACATCTTGCGCGCGGGAAGCTCGCCATACGTCTTTTCCAGTGCCGGCAAAGTCCTCTCGGAAACTCCCACGTTGAGATAGGTGTCCATCACTCCCGGAATGTAATGGCCGGTCGCGCAACGGATAGCGAAAACCAGAGGATTCTTAACCTCGCCCAAGTTTTGTCCCGTGAGGACTTCCAGTTGCTTCAGTGCATCCGCAAGATGCTCATCCAGGGCATGATCGCGTTCGATGTAAGCCTGCGCGGTGAGCACGACGAAATCCGGGACTGGATATCCCAATTGGCAAAGCTTCAGAAGAATTGCCGCCTTCTGGCTGATTGCTTGTTCAGCGTGTGTAGCGCTACTTGTGCAGGGGACCACAAATTCGTTTTCAGAAGGGAACTGCGCAGGTACAACCGGAGTGAATTCTTGCGCGAGAGAGGCTAGTTGCTTCGCGGCTTCGAGATTGCCCTGGCGGGCTTCGATAATCAGAGAAACGTAGTGCTTCGCTATTTCACAATCGCCGCTGTTTAATATCGGCGCATCGCACTCAGGAACAGTGATGCTGCCTTTTGTCCCGTCAGCGAGCTCGAATTCCACGACCGGAGGAGAATAGCCGCGGCAGTCTGGCGTGACACTCTGGCGCTTCGAAACATGCTGGCTCTTTCGCAGCAGCATCGTCCGAAGGTTGAAATAGTTCCCACGAATGCTGAAGTCTCGTACAGCGGTGGCGGTGACAAGTTGCATTTGCAAACTGGCACCCTCTGAAATGGCCGGCCCACACTAATGTTGCAAGCCGTCACGTAGGCTTGCAGTGATCATAATCACCCATATAAGTATCAGGGCTGAAACAATGGGCACACTCCTCACCACAAAGTGCTGATTTCTCCTTTGAATGACCTTGGGCTCGGCTACTGATGAAATTACAGCTTGGAGTATTCTTCTCTTGCTTGCTTCACGCGGAAGCAATCTTTTGCAACGGGAGAAACTGAAAAGGGGTGAACGCCACGGCATTCTGGCAGTGGGTTCTTTGGTTGCGGGGGGTGGATTTGAACCACCGACCTTTGGGTTATGAGCCCAACGAGCTACCAGACTGCTCCACCCCGCGAATTGATGATAGCAACCGTGCTGGGCAGCGTCAAACGAGCCGCGGCGTGCGCTAATGGGAGCGGTGGCAAACATTTGATAAATGCGGGCACGAGCAAAGACGCCCGTGCCCGCAAAATCAGCCGAAACCATAACTCAGGCAGTGCTCGTCCTAGTCAGTAACACGTTCTCAGATCGCGACTCGCTCAGATCAACGATCCAGCTTCGGCCTTGCGCAGGCGTCGACTATCTTCGTTGGATCAATGGCGGCGCTGTCAACCTGCTCTTCCAATATGCGCCCGTCCTTTCCGATTAAAAAATTCACGCGGCGCGCAGCTTTGTACTTATCCACATAAACGCCGTACCTTTTCGTGGTCTCGCCACCCCAATCGCTGAGCAGCGGGAATGTAACGCCGATGGAATCGGCAAAAGCGTGATTGGCGAACGGACTATCCATGCTCACACCCAAGACCTGGGTGTCGGCGGCTTCCAGCTTCTTCAAGTGTTGCTGGAAGTTTTTCATCTGCTGCGTTCAACCGCCAGTGAAAGCAAAGACGTAAAACGCAAGCACAACCTGCTGTTTGCCGCGATACTGGTCCAGGGTCACCGTTTTCAGATCGTGACCGTCGAAGTACTGCATCTTAAAATCCGGGGCCAGATCGCCAACTTTGGGCATCGCCGCGGTCTCCTTATTATTGCTGGTGTCATTGCTGCCAGCTGCGCCGGAGAGCGGAGCGGAAAAAACCGCGCCCGCGAGGAGCAGGGCCAAGAGCATTTGTTTCATGTGGTTCTCCTGAGCACCGAGTCTATCTCTACGCTCCATCCGGGTCAATTTACGAGACAAACTGGTGACATGCGTCTCAAGACGTGAAATGCCTGTCCCCGATGGCGCCTGGGGATAATCAATTCAGAGAATTGCGTTAGTGTGCTACAAGCGTTACATTCAGCTGTTACTTAGATGACTCTCGAAACCCTCAACGATATCTTCTTTACGATTGCTGAACGGGAGCAGCCGCGTTGCATGTTACGCAAGACGGGGGCTGGATGGGAGCCCATTTCAGCAGACGAATTTATCCGAAAAGTGAATTCGGTGGCGCAGGCACTCAGGACATGGGGAATTGCGCGCGGAGATCGCATTGCCATTCTCAGCGAGAACCGGCACGAGTGGGCGGTGGCGGATTTTGCCTGCCTGCTCGTGGGTGCCGTCGTGGTTCCTATTTATACGACGTTGACTGCGGAACAGACTGCTTACATCTTGAACGATTCGGACGCGCGTGTGGTTTTTCTATCGGCGCAAAAGCAGCTCGACAAAGTGCTTTCAGTTCTGGACACAACATGCGTTGAAAAAATTGTCGTCATGGACGATATCGAGGAACCGCGTGCACTCAAAATGTCGCAACTCATGAGTGCTGCGCCTGATTCTCACATCCGCGAGATGGGCCGGGCAGCGGAACCCGAGCAATTGGCCACCATTATTTACACCTCTGGCACGACCGGGATACCCAAGGGCGTGATGCTGACGCACGGCAACATGGCGGCAAACATCAATTTTTCTCTTCGCGACTTCGGATTCAAAGAAGGACCATCGTGCATCTCGTTTCTGCCACTTTCGCACGTGACCGCACGGTCCGTCGATATGGGCCTGCTGTACAGCGGAGTTACGCTCGCCTATTTACCGCAAATTGATCAGCTTCCGAAGACACTGCTGGAAATTCGGCCTCACATCTTGCTGAGTGTGCCGCGCGTCTACGAAAAAGTGCACACGCAGGTGGAGTTGAAGTCGGCAAAGTTTCCCAAAAAGCAGATTTACAACTGGGCTTTGCGCACCGGCCGCAAGCACCGGGCTGAAATTCTTGCGGGCAAAACTCCTCGTTCGCCGGCGTGGAAGCTGGCCAACAAACTGGTATTTTCCAAGCTGCGTGCGGGAGTCGGCGGAAAGGTCGAAGTCTGTATCTCCGGCGGCGCGCCACTGGGGCGCGAACTCGCCGAGTGGTATGCAGACATGGGCATGCGCATCTTCGAAGGCTATGGCCTCACCGAAACGTCGCCCGTGATCGCGGTGAATACGCCGGATGCTTGCCGGGTGGGCAGCGTCGGCAAGCCACTCGGGAATGTGGAAGTGCGCATTGCCGAGGATGGAGAGATCCTGGTGCGCGGGCCGTCGGTGTTCCACTCCTATTGGAACAAGCCGCAGGAGACTCGCGATGCATTTGTGGACGGCTGGTTTAAGACAGGCGACATCGGGCGACTGGATGAAGATGGCTTTTTGTACGTGACTGACCGCAAGAAGGACCTGCTGAAAACTTCCGGCGGAAAATTTATTACGCCGCAGCCCATCGAAGGCTCGTTGAAACATCACCCGTGGGTTGCGGAGGCGATTGTGGTTGGCGACAAACGAAAATTTCCCGCCGTCCTGATCGTGCCGAATTTTGACGCACTCGAGGAGTACGCGCGCATGGAAGGGCTGGCGTTCTCATCGCGCCGAGAACTGATCGCTATTCCGGAAATTCAGTCGCGTTACGCGGGAATTCTGCAGGCGATCAACCAAGACCTTGCGCAATACGAGAAGCTGAAAAAATTCCGGCTGCTGCCCGAGGAGCTCTCATCGGCAAACGGCACGCTCACCGCCAGCCTGAAGCTGCGTCGACGAGCGATTGACGAACGTTTCAAGCAAGAGATTGATGAAATGTACTCTGAGCCAGAACCGGCATCCGTGATGTGAGTCAGCGCCGCGGATTACAATAACCACATGCAAGATCCACTTATCATCGCTGGACGGACGTTCCAGTCACGTCTGATTGTCGGAACAGGGAAGTACAAATCGTTTCAGGAGACCGCACGTGCGCTTGAGGCGAGCGGCGCCGAGATCGTGACTGTCGCGGTGCGGCGCGTAAATCTTGACCGCACGAAAGAATCTCTGCTTGATTACATTGATCCGAAAAAGTATTTTCTGCTTCCGAACACGGCGGGCTGCTACACGGCGGACGAAGCTATTCGTGCGGCCCGGCTTGGGCGCGAGGTTGGAATTTCCGATTGGGTGAAACTCGAAGTCATTGGCGACCAGGCGACGCTTTATCCGGATGTTCAAGCAACGCTTGAAGCCACTCGCACGCTGGTAAAGGAAGGCTTCACAGTTTTGCCGTACACGTCTGATGATCCGGTTTTTGCTAAACGGCTGCTCGATGCAGGTGCGGCGACGATCATGCCGCTGGGCGCGCCAATCGGAAGCGGACTGGGAATTCAGAACCGGGCGAATATTCAGATTCTGCGCGAGATGATTACTGGCGTGCCGCTTATCGTGGATGCGGGTGTGGGAACTGCGTCGGATGCAACGATTGCGCTGGAGCTCGGCGCGGATGCGGTGCTGATGAATACTGGAATTGCGAATGCTCAGGATCCGGTGCTGATGGCGGAAGCGATGAAGCATGCAGTGATTGCCGGTAGGGAGGCGTATCTTGCCGGGAGAATGGAAAAGAAGTTGTACGCAACGGCAAGTTCGCCGTTAGAGGGCGTGGTGCGATAGTTCTAACTCTTTGCCGCGAACTCTTCTCTCGATTTTCTTACCAATCCAGAGTGTAGAGCGGCCATTTATGGCCGCGTTAGTTTGCATTTCATGGGCTAGGCGGCGCTAAGCGCCGCTCTACACGGTTGCTCCCGGTCGAAAGGGCGCGGGCATTGAGGTATCAGTGGAAGTCGTGGGAGACGGTTTGAGCGCGAGTGATGTTCAGGGGCGAGACGCTCAGGGCTTTAACCGAAATGACTCCGTCCTGATTTTGCAAAATTCCTTCGATCAGCAGAAATTGCTCGGTCGAGAGCAGCAGCCGGTTCTGCTGAAATAAATCCGGGGTGACAATAGCGTTTGAAACTCCGGTCTCGTCTTCGAGGCTGAGGAATACAAATCCCTTTGCGGTACCGGGACGCTGACGCGCGATGACGCCGCCGGCGGTGCGGACCTTGCGTCCACTGGGAAGCTGGCACAGCTCGATTGCGCGGCAGACGCCGAGTTTGTTCATGCGTTCGCGATGATAGGACATCGGGTGCGGGCCGATGGTCATGCCGGTGCCGCGGAAGTCGGCAACCAGACGTTCTTCGTTGCTCATGATTTGAAGTGGAGATTTGTTGTCAGGCTCGGGAATATTTTCGAGCAGCGGGCCGGAGGGATTGGCGGCAGCTGCGGCGCTCCAGAGGGCATCCCGACGATGAAAATTTTGTTCACCACGGAGGCACTGAGGCACGGAGAAAATTTCTCTTTTTAGATTCTCCGTGTCCCCGTGTCTCCGTGGTGAATTGTGGATCGAGTTTAGCGCGCCGATTTCGGCGAGCGTTTGCAATTCATTTTTTCTCAGCTCGGGGACGCGGCAGACGAGATCATGAATCGACGTGAACAGGCTCCGATGCTGCTCGCGAGCAATGGCGCGTCCGGCTTCCTCGTGCAGGCCGCGAACATAGCGGAGACCGAGGCGAAGCACGACGTATTTCTCTGAACGCTGAGTGCTGAGTGCTGAGTGCTCCAGCGTACATTCCCACTCCGACTTCATCACATCAATCGGCAATACTTTCAAACCGTGCCGTTGCGCGTCTTTAACAATCGTCGCGGGACTGTAGAAGCCCATCGGCTGATTGTTCAATAGTGCTGCCGTGAATGCGGCAAGGTAATGCTGCTTCAAATATGCGCTGGCGTAAGCGAGAAGAGCGAAGCTGGCGGCGTGAGACTCGGGAAATCCATAAAGCGCAAATGAAGTGATGGAGAGCACGATCTCTTCCTGAGCGTCCGGAGAGATTCCATTGCGCGTCATTCCGGCGCGGAGCTTCGCTTCAATTTCCTTCATGCGTTTTTCCGAGCGCTTGAATCCCATGGCGCGGCGCAGCTCTTCGGCTTCGCCTCCGGTGAATCCCGCGACGGTCATGGCCATCTTTAGTAATTGCTCTTGAAAAAGTGGCACGCCCAAGGTTCGCTCGAGCACCGGTTTAAGCGATGGATGCGCGTATATCACTTCCTGTCGGCCTTGCCGCCGCTCTAAATAAGGATTCACCATCTGCCCAACGATCGGGCCGGGCCGGATGATCGCAACCTGCACGACAATGTCGTAAAACTTTTTCGGCTTGAGCCGCGGCAGGCACGACATCTGCGCGCGGCTTTCGATCTGGAACATGCCGATCGTGTCGGCTTTTTGCAAGGTCGAATAAACTTCGGGATCGCCGGCGGGCAGATGCGCGAGATCAACTTCTTCGTTGTAGTGATCGCGGATTAGATTGATCGAATCTTTCAGCACGGCCATCATGCCCAGACCGAGCAGATCGACTTTCACAATGCCGAGATCGGCGCAATCTTCTTTGTCCCATTGCACGACCACGCGGCCCGGCATGGATGCCGGCTCGAGCGGAACAACGGAATCGAGCTGGCCCTGGCAGATCACCATACCGCCCGAATGCTGGCCGAGATGGCGCGGCAAATCCTGAATGGCCTCGCATAGCTCAAAATATTTGCGAATGCGGGGATGGCGCAGGTCGAGCCCGGCATCGCGAAAGCGGTGATCGAATGTGTCGTTCTCGTCGCGATATTCCCAGTGCGCAACCGCAGCAGAAAGTTTATCGAGAGTCTCAAGATCGAAGCCGAGCACTTTTCCGATCTCGCGCGAGGCCATTCGGCTGCGGTAGGTGATGACATTGGCAGTCATGGCCGCGCCGCGCTCGCCATACTTCTGATAAAGGTGCTGGATGACTTTTTCACGCTCGTCGCCGCTGGGAAGATCAAGATCGATATCGGGCATTTCGCCGCGCTCTTCCGAGAGAAAGCGCTCGAAGAGAAGCTCCATGCCGACCGGATCGACAGCAGTGATGCCGAGCGAATAACAAACCGCGCTATTGGCGGCCGAACCGCGGCCCTGCACCAAAATGTTCTGCTCGCGGCAGAAGCGTACCAACTCCCAGACGATAAGAAAGTATCCCGGCAAATTTAATTTTTCGATCAGCGCCAGTTCGCGTTCGATCTGGGTGCGGGCTTTGTGTTGCAACTCCGCCGAGCTGCGGCCATAGCGAGCCTGGAATCCTTCGCGCGTGCGCTCGCGCAAATAAGACATCATGCTTTCGCCTTCGGGCACCGGATATTTTGGAAATTCGTAGCCGAGATCTTCGAGCGTGAACTCCAGACGCGACGAAAGCTCGACCGTATTGGCAATGGCTTCGGGCAGATCGGCGAAAAGCTTGGCCATCTCCTCAGGCGATTTCAGATGACATTCGGAATTTCTCGTGAGCAGGCGTCCGGCGGTGCTCAGGGTGCAGTGATTGCGAATTGACGTGAAAACGTCACAGAGTTCGCGGGCGTTTTTGGTTGCATAACGCACGCCGTTGGTAGCAAGCAATGGAAGATTTAACGAGCGCGCAATTTCAATGGCGGCGCGGTTGCGAAGCTCCTGCTCGCGATGAAAATGACGCTGCAATTCAACATAAACATTTTCGCGGCCGAAGATATGCACGAGTCGCTCGACTGATTCGCGTGCAGCTTCAATTCCGCCATGTTTGAAAGCCGTTGCGAGCGGGCCATCGTCGTCGCCGGTCAGGCAAACCAATCCTTGCGAATATTCCTGGAGTTCATCTTCAAAAACTGAACCTTCGTCTTTCGCTGAGCGCAGTTTCATTTTTGTGATCAGGCGGCAGAGGTTTTGGTATCCCATGCGGGAGGAGATAAGCACGGGGAGGCGAGATTCAACACGGAGACACTGAGACGCGGAGGAAATCGGATGATCGGGCCATCGGGTGATCGGGTGATCTGATGATTGGCTAATGTAACCAATATTGGCTACATGTTTCTCCGTGTCGGAGCTTGCCCTGAGCGAAGTCGAAGGGTGTCTCCGTGGTGAAAAGTTGAAGGAAACTTCTGTACCAATGTGCGCTTTTATCCTTGCTTTCGCTGCGGCCATGTGGAAGCGCGGCGCGCCATAGATGCCATCGCGGTCGAGCAGCGTCATCGCGGGCATTTGTAGCTCAGAGCAGCGCGTGATCAGGTTCTCAGGCAGGGAAGAGCCTTCGAGGAAGCTGAAAGCGGAGCGGGAATGGAGCTCGACGTACATCGGGCGATCCGGTCATCGGGTCATCTTGCGATCTCAAAATCAATCGCCCGATGGCCCGATCACCCGATCATTCGATCACTCAGTCGTAGCTTCCTTCCAACAGCCATCTCCCCGAAGTCAAATCGTGGACTAGGCGATAGAGGACGATACCGTCTTTTTCCTGCACCGCAATGTCCCATTCGTCGCGCATCCACTCGTCATGTTCCCACCAATCTCCGGAGGATCGCCAGGGTCCGGCAGACCAGAGAATGTCACCGGAAATCTGCCTGCCCATTAAGGAACGAATGTGCGAGAGATGTCCTTGGCTGTA
>Ga0335076_10000389_pt1 | contig 40061 bp, 37 predicted proteins | sample Lox_Sample_25_FD_206717 | JGI IMG/M metagenome (GOLD analysis project Ga0335076, IMG submission 206717) | Soil microbial communities from Loxahatchee National Wildlife Refuge, Florida, United States - Lox_Sample_2.5 | ecosystem: Environmental > Terrestrial > Soil > Wetlands | place: USA...
CGCGTGACGCTGACCCGGGGGACAAACTGTATTGGTTAAGCCACGCCGCACTGACATGCTGCTCGAGCGCGAGCCTGAACTTACCCGGATGCGACAGGCGATCCGGGAGGCGGACGACGGCGCCGGCGGGGTCGTCGTCATCGGCGGTCCGGCGGGTATCGGCAAGACTGCGCTGCTACAAGCCGCCGCGGGCATGGCTGAGGAGGCCGGACGGCGAGTGCTCCGGGCCCGCGGCAGCGATCTCGAGCAGGAGTTCGCGTTCGGAGTGGTCCGCCAACTGTTCGAGCCGCCGCTGACACGAGCCGGCGCCGAGCGGCGCGAGGCCCTGCTCCAGGGGTCGGCCGCGCCAGCCGGGCCTCTCTTCGACTCGGGCCTGTTCCAGCGAGAGCCGGCCGACGACACATCATCGGCAGCACGCACTGCCACGGGCCAACGCGGATCGACGGCACCTGCCGATCGGAGATTCACGCTCGTCCACGGCCTCTACTGGCTGACCGCGAACCTCTCGAGCGCCGGCCCGGTCGCGTTATTGGTCGACGACTGCCACTGGGCGGACCCGCCCTCACTCCGGTTCCTCGCCTACGTCAGCGCGCGCTGCGCCGAGTTGGGCGTCCTGGTCATCGTGACTATTCGCGACGGGGAGCCGTCGATCGTCCAGGAAATCCTGGTCGCGCTCCGCGCCCATCCGCGCGCGATCCTGATCGAGCCGAGGTCGCTGAGCCCGGATGCCGTAGCGACGCTGGTGCGCTCCGCACTCGGTCCCCACGCCGACGCCGACTTCTGCGCCGCGTGTGCACGGGCCAGCGCCGGGAATCCGTTCCTGGTCCGCGAGCTGATCGCGGAGCTTGAGACCGAGCGGGTCGAGCCGGTGGCCGCGAGCGCCGGGCGCGTCGAGAGCGTCCGCTCGGAATCGGTCTCTCGGGCGGTGGTGGCCCGACTGAACCGTCTCGGCGCGGATTCGCGCAATCTGGCCCGCTCCGTGGCCGTGCTCGAGAACGCTTCGCTGCGTCAGGCGGCGACCCTGGCCGGGATCCCGGGCGCGCGCGCCCTGCGCGCCGCCGATCGCCTGATCTCGGCGCAGATTCTCGCGTCGTCGTCGACGCTGGCGTTCGTGCATCCGCTCTTGCAACGGGCGGTTTACGAGCGGGTCCCCGCCGCCGCGCTCGCGGATGGCCATCGGCGGGCGGGCCTGATGCTCGCCAGCGAGGGCGCGCGCAGCACTCTGGTCGGAGCGCATCTGTTGCGCGGCGAACCTGCCGGCGACCCCGCGGTCGTGGTGCTGCTTCGGGAGGCGGCGCGGGCAGCCCTCGCGGACGGCGCACCGGGCACCGCGGTCCGGCTGCTGCGTCGCACGTTGCGCGAGCCGCCATCCAACGAAGCGCGCGGGCCGGTGCTCGGCGAGCTCGGCGAAGCCGAGGCGCTGGCGCGCGACCCTGAGGCCACCGGTCATCTGCGCCAGGCGCTCGAGCTGGTCAGGGCACCGGCGATCCGGGTCAGGCTGGCACGCATCCTCAGCGAGACGCTCCTTTGGGACGGACGGCCGATCGAGGCTCACGCGGCGCTGGTCGAGATGATCGGGCAGCTGGGCCCGACGGCCGCTCCCCCGCTCCGCGCCGTGCTCGAAACTCTTCGGGCCGTGACGGCATCGGTCGACCGGCGTCTGGTCGCTGAGATCGAGCCGCGCCTCCCGCTGCTGCGCGAGCTCGCGGTTGCCGCCGGGCCCGCTGGGCGTGGCCTGCAGGTGTTCGATGCGTGCTGGCAGGCTTCACGGGGACCCTACCTCGGCGATTGGCGCCAGCTCATGGACACGGGCCTGGACCGCGGCCGGCTCGTCGTCGAGGAGCCAACCGGTCCACAGATGGCCAGATACGCCACCTGTTCTCTGGTGTTCGCCGACGATGTCGGGCGGGCTCAGAAGCAGATCGCGGATGTACGGGCGGACACCGTGTCCCGCGGCTCGATCGACGCCCAGCTCAGCAGCCTGACCTGGGGCGCGCTGCTCGCGCTGCGCCTGGGCGAGTTGGCTCAGTGCGAGGCGGATGCGCGCGCGGCGCTCGAGCTCGGCGAACGCCACCAGGTGGTGTGGGCACGGATCTGGTCGGCGGCCTTCCTCGCGCTGGCGCTGCTCGAGCGCGACGCGACAACCGAGGCCGATGACCTGCTCGCCCGCGCGCCGATCGAGGCGGCGATCGACACGACCGCAGCGGTGCATGCGCTGCTGGCGCGTGGTCGCGTGCGACTGGCGCAGGGACGGACGGCGGAGTCGATCGCGGATCTCCGCAGCGTGGGCGAGGCCGCGACCGTGGACAACCCGAACCTGTTCCCGTGGCGCTCCGCGCTCGCCCTGGCGCTGAGCGCGGGCGATCCCGAGCAGGCGCGCTCACTCGCCGACCAGGAGCTCGAGCGAGCGCGGTGGTTCGCGCAGCCGCGAGGCGTCGGGGTCGCGTTCCGCGTTTGCGGCGTACTGGCCGGTGGCGAGGACGGGATCGCGATGCTGAGCGAGTCCGCTGAGCGACTGCGGCGCTCGCCCGCGCGTCTCGAGCTCGCGCGGACGCTGTTCGACCTCGGAGCCGCTCTGCGCCGCGCCGGCAGGCGGAGCGCGGCACGCGAGCCGCTGCGCGAGGCGCTCGAACTCGCGCAACAGTGCGGCGCGGAGCCGCTCGCCAGGCGCGTCGACGTCGAGCTCGCCGCCACCGGCGTCCATCTGCGGCGCGAGCAGGCTCAGGGGCCCGAAGCCCTCACGCCGGCCGAGCGCCGCGTCGCCGAGCTTGCCGCAAGCGGACTCACCAACCGCGAGATCGGGCGGACGCTATTCGTGTCGGTCAAGACCGTCGGGACCCACCTCGGCCACATCTACGACAAGCTCAACCTGCAGGGCCCCCAGGCGCGCGAGCATCTGGCCGCGCTTCTCAACGGGAACGGCGTCGCCGTCCCCGCCGGGCCAGGCCCGCCGCGCGCCGGGCCAGCTGCGCCCCAGGCCGGCCCGGCCGCGGGGGACCTACAGCCAGCTTCGCCTAGCCCCCCTCGCATCCATGCGCTGGACGGGACTCAGCGCGGCTAAGAGGCGCTGAGTCCCGTCGATCCTGTCCCCCGACACCGCGCCGCCCCCGGCGTGGTGTACGAACGCGCCCCCCTTCAGATTCCTTCTTGGCCAGCGTCTGGAGAAAGATGAACTGGCCGATGCTCGACTGCCATGCGAGATGCGACTCGGAGCCGGCGGCGGCGCCCCGGAGCAGCGATCGCGGCGACTGCGCCGTCGCCGGCACCGGAAAGCTCCGTTGCGTCAGCCCTACCCAAACCAATCCAAACGTATCTTGCACGCGTCGATCATTGCGCGCTTAAACGGTCCCTCGCATCGGGACCCCTCCTGATCTTTGGCCCCTGCCCGATGTCAGTGCCCGTGGCGGCGCCGTCTGCGGCGGGCCATCAGCAGCACGACGGCAACGCCCGCCGCCGCGACCGGGGCCGGATTGCGCTTGACCCGCCCCCACACGACCGAACCCATCAGCGACAGGCCCTGCATCGGCTCGCTCGGCAACGGCGGGTTCTCGAGCGGCGGGGGCTGCGCCGCGGAAGGTGGAGGCGGCGGCACCGCGGAGGGCGGTGGCGGCGGCGCCACCGGAGGCGGCTCGGGGGCCGGTGGCGCGGGTGGAGCGGGCTCGGCCGACGCGAACACAGCGGGCTCGGCCGACGCGGACACGGCGGGCTCGGGCGCCGGCGGCGATACCGCCTCCGGAGCGGGCTGCGCGACCTCGGTGGGCGGCCCCGCCGTAGGCGGCTCCGGCGGGCGCGACTCCGGCGCCGACGACACGACGGTGTCGGCGGACCTCATCGACTCAGTCGCGGGCGGCTCAGCGGCCGCGTAACCGGCAGCGGCCGTCTCGGCCGCAGCGCCCGCCTCGGCACCCGCCGTCTCGGCCTCAGCCCGCGCCTGAGCACCCACTGCCTCGGCCGCAGCGCGCGCGTCAGCACCCACCGCCTCTGCTGCCGCGGCCGGCGCAGCACCGACCGCCTCCGCCGCAGCGGCAGGCGCGGCGTACGTCTCAGGCTGCGCGGCCAGCGAACTCTGAAGCCGTTTGGCGAACTCCTTGAGCAGCCGCTCGGAGATGTCCTCGATCATCCCGCCGCGCCCGAACCGTGCCAGGCGGCCGGTGATGTGGTAGTCGGTGACGACCTCGACGCGGGTGCCGCGCCCGTCAGCCGGCGCGAGCCTCGACAGGATCGTCGCCTTGGCGCCACCCTGCCCGCGCTTGTCGGTGCCCTGGGCGTTCATGGTCGCGGTGTGGGACGCCTCGTCGATGTTCTCCATCTCGAGCTTGCCCGTGTACGAGGCGGTGGTCGGCCCGATCTTCACCGTGAACGTCCCGTTGTAGCTCCCGTCCTCGTTGCGGCCGGTGACTGCCGCGCCCGGCAGGCAGGGGGCGACGTGCTCGACGTCGATCAGCGTCTGCCACACCCGATCGATTGGTGCGTCTACCTCAAACGACTGCTCTAGCTTCATGACGTATCGCCTCCAGGTCTTCGGGTGTGTCGACGTCCCGCGCCGAGCGCAAATGTCCGCATTCGATCGTCTTGCCTCCCTGTAGGAGGGCGTGCGCGCCCCGGTCACCGTGCAGATTGCCGATCATGCGCATCTGCACCGGTCCGAGCACAACCGGATGTCCGGGTCGGCCATCGTAAACCGCGCGCGCGGCCGGCGGCTCGTCGACAAACCGCGCAATCAGCTCCGGGCTCATGCGGGGCTGGTCGCCGAGCGTGACGATCACCTTCGTGACATGCGCCTCGCAGGTGAGATGCTCGATGCCGCGCCGCAATGACAGGGCCTGGCCGTCCTCCCATCGCTCGCAGATCACCGGCTCCGCGCGCATGAAGTCGACTTTCTCAAGAATCCGCTCGGCATTCGCCCCGAGCACGACGACGATCCGCTCCAACTCGGCGACCGCGCACTGGGCAGCGATCGCGTGATCAAGTAGCGGACGACCCTCGAGCTCGGCCAGCTGCTTCGGCTCGTTTCCGAACCGGGTGCCGGCGCCGGCGGCGAGAATCAAGCCGCAGATCAAGCGGGCACCTCATGGATCCGGCCCTTGCTCTCCGCAAGCCGTCCCCCGTCGCGCCCATGGCGCGCCGCGACGATCTCGGCGATGATCGACAGCGCGGTCTCCTCCCGGCTGATCGCGCCAAGGTCGAGGCCGACGGGCGCCGAGATCCGCTCGAGCTCATCCTCGCCCAATCCCAGGGCCAGCAGCCGCTCGCGCCGCTTGGCCTGGGCACGGCGCGAACCCATCGCTCCGATGAACCGGGCGGGCGAGCTCAGCGCCAGCAACAGCGCCGCGTCGTCGAGCTTCGGGTCGTGTGTGAGCACGACGATCGACGTCGCTGGATCGACGCCGCCGAGCTGCGCCACCGCCGCCTCGGGCCACGCCGCAATGACTTCCTCCGCGTCCGGGAAGCGCTCGGGCGTCGCGAACCGTGCCCGCGGGTCGATGACGTAGGAGCGCCAGCCTGCTGCGCGGCCGAGCGTGCAAAGCGAAGCCGCGATGTCGACCGCTCCGAACACGATCAGCCGGGGTGGCGGCGCGATGACATCGATGAACAGCCCATCGTGGCGCTCGGACGTCTCCTCCCACAGCTGCTCGATAGCCATACGGGCAGCGTGGTCGTCGAGCTCGGGCGCGCCCAGGGAACCCAAACGAGCCCCATCGGCCTCGACGAGCAGCTTTGCTCCGGGCGTAGCGCCTTCCATGACAGTCACCTCGGCGGCTCTCCCGCCCGCGCGCGCGACCTCCTCGAACCGTCCGGGCTCATACGCCTGAACCCACACGTCGATCTCACCGCCGCAAGGCAGCCCGACGTCCCATGCCTCGGAGTCGGCGATCCCGAAGTGCACGAGCTGCGGCGGGTCTCCACGCAGAATCCCATCGGCGATCTCAGCGACCGCACCCTCGACGCAACCACCCGATACCGAGCCGGCGATCTCCCCGTGCTCATTGACCGCCATCTTCGCTCCCGGCGGGCGCGGCGCCGACCGCTGAACGTCGATCACGGTGGCCAGGGCGATCCGGTCGCCCCGCGCCTTCCAAACCTCAATGTCGGACAGAACCTCTTTCATGACTTCACATCTCCTCAAGGATGACAGCTAGCTGCTCGAGCGAGGCAAGCGAATTTCCCGCCAGAAGCTCGTCCGTATGCGGGATCGCGGCTCGCATGCCGCGGGTCAGCGGCGCAAACTCGGGGTGTGCGGCCAGCGGGTTCAGCCACACGAGGCGATGGGCGCTGCGCCGGAGGCGCGCCATCTCGGCCTCGAGCTGGTCGGGGTCTCCCCGGTCCCAGCCGTCGGACAGGATCACGACCACCGAGCCACGGCCGACCCGGCGACCGTGGTCGCGGTTCAGCGTCGCGAGCGCGTCACCGATCCGAGTCCCACCCGAGAAGTCGGTGACCGCCTCGGCCGCGCGCGCGAGCGCCCGATCGTGGTCGCGGCCGCCGAGCTCATGCGTGACGCGGGTCAGCCTCGTGCCGAACGCGAACGCCTCAACGCGGCGGCGCGCGGCCACCGAGGCATGCATGTACTGGAGCAACATCCGCGCGTACGGGGTCATCGATCCCGACACATCGCACACGAGCACCACCGGCCGCGGGCGGCGCGAGGGCGCCCGCCAGTACCGATCGATCGGCTCGCCGGCGGTTCGGAGCGAGGCGCGCACGACGCGGCGCAGGTCGGGCGTATGGCCGCGCCGACGGGACGGCCGGGTCCGCCGCGAGAGCCGGGTCGGCCCTCGGCGCGCGAGCTGCGCGATCAGCAGCCGGGCGAGCGCCATCTCGGCGTCCGTATAGGTCGCGAAGTCCTTGTGCCGCAGCAGCTCGACGTCGCTCCAGGCAGCGGGCACCGGGCTCAGCTCGCCGCCCTCCGACGGCGGCGGCGGCGGGCCTCCCGTCGCGAACCCGGCATGGGGTAGCGCCTCGCGCTCGATTCCCCCGAGCTCGTCAAATGGAGACTGCCCGATCGGCCGGCCGCTTCCGTACACCGCCATGAATGCGAGATCGAACTTCGCGAGGTCGGTGCGGTCGGAGCAGAGCACGGCTCGGAGCGCGAGCCTCGCATCCTCGCGCGAGGTGCAGTCAACCGCCTCGAGCGCCTCGTGGGCGGTCAGCAGCTCGCCCAGTCCGACGCGAGAGCCCTGAGCCCTTAGCATCGCAGCCAACTCGGCGAGTCCGCTGACGACCCCGTCGCCGAGCGACGCCAGCTGCTCAGACACCGTCGAGCACACCTCGCGAGATCACGCGTTCCATGTCCTCGTGCACCTTGAGCGCCACCCCCAGGGTCTCCTCGAGGTCGGCGTCCTCGCCGAGTTGGAGCAGCGCCCGAGCCCAGACGATCGTCTCGCCCACGCCCGGGAGCTTGTATAGATCCCCCTGCTCGCGCAGCCGACCAACGGCGGTCACCACCCTGCTCGCGATCGTCTCGGGCACGCCCGGTATCCGCGTGCGGACGATCTCGCGCTCGAGCTCGGCGTTCGGGTAGTCGATCCACTGGTACAGGCAGCGCCGCTTGAGCGCGTCGTGGAGCTCCCGCGTGCGGTTCGAGGTCAGGAACACGGTCGGGCGCCGCGCCGCGGTGATCGTGCCAAGCTCGGGGATCGTCACCGCGAAGTCGGCAAGGAACTCGAGCAGGAACGCCTCGAACTCGTCGTCGGCTCGGTCGATCTCGTCGATCAGGAGCACGACCGGCTGATCCGCGTCGGCCTCCAAGGCATCCAACAACGGACGCCTCAGCAGGAACCGGCGCGAGAACAGCTCGCCCTCGTCGACTCCCGCCTCGGCCGCCCGCAGCGCGAGCAGCTGTCGTGCGTAGTCCCAGTCGTAGACCGCGTGATGCAGATCGATCCCCTCGTGGCATTGGAGGCGGATCAGGCGCGCGTCTGTGGCGCCGGCGAGCGCGCGAGCAACCTCGGTTTTGCCCACGCCGGCCTCGCCCTCGAGCAGGAGCGGCTGCTCGAGGACCACCGCGAGATGCACCGCAAGCGCAAGCGGACGGCCGGCTAGGTAGCCCTCGGAGGCGAGCGCCGCGCTCGCCTCGTCAACGGACCCGACGTGTGGAAGAGTCACACAGCCATCATGGCAGCCCCGCTGCCTGTTCGAGCGCGCGGCGGGTCAGGACCCGCGCCAGATGGCGCTTGTAATCCCCGCTCGCGTTCAGGTCGGCGGGCGGGTCGGTCCCCTCCGCCGCCTGCTCGGCCGCCCTGGCGATGCTCTCCTTGTTCAGTGGCTGGCCCCGCAGCGCTTCCTCGACTGCGCCGGCGCGCAACGGCACCGAGGCCATGTTCGTCAGGCCGACGCGGACGTCCTCGCACACGTCGCCCGTCTGCTTGACGAGTACGCTGACGGCCACCATCGCCCAGTCCTCGCTGCGCCGGTTGAACTTCTGGTAGCTGTAGCCCCAGCCGTCGTAGGCCGGCACCCGCACCTCGGTGAGGACCTCCGCCGGCTCGATCGCCGTCTCGAGGTAGTTGCGGAACAGCTCATTCGCGGAGACGCTCCGCTGCTGACCTCCTGCGCCCTGCAACGTCACGCTGGCGTCGCAGATCATCATCACCGCCGGTAGATCCGACGCCGGGTCGCCGTGTGCCAGCGACCCGCCGATCGTGCCGCGATTGCGCACCTGTGGGTCCGCAATCGTCCCGGCCGCGACGGACACGACGCCCAGATCGGGCGTGTGCTCGAGCTCGGCGTGCGGGGTCAGAGCCCCGATCCGCCAGGTACCGTCCTCGCGCTGAACCCCGTGCAACCCTGGAACCTTGCGTAGGTCGACGAGCAGCGAAGGCGCCGCGAGGCGGAGCTTCATCAGAGGCAGCAGCGAATGCCCGCCGGCCAGCAGCTTGGCGTCCTCGCCACCTTCGGACACCGCCGTGATCGCCTCCTCGAGCGTGTCCGGCGCGGTGTAGTCGAACTCGGCCGGGATCATGCCGGCACACCTCCCTTGGCTTCCTGAATCGCTTCCCAGATACGCATCGGGGAGAGCGGCATGTTGATGAAGTCGACGCCGAGCGGGCGCAGCGCGTCGATCACGGCATTGGTGACCGCCGGGCTCGCGGCGATCGTGCCCGCCTCGCCGACGCCCTTGACGGCGAGTGAGTTGACCGGGCTCGGCGTCTCGGTGCGGTCGGTTTCGAAGCTGGGCAGCTCCGCCGCCGTCGCTAATGCGTAGTCCACGAACGTGCCGGTCACCAGCTGGCCGGCCTCGTCGTAATGGATGCGCTCGTACAGCGCCTGCCCGATTCCTTGCACGACACCACCATGCACCTGGCCGTCGATCAGCATCGGATTGATCGCCGGCCCGCAGTCGTCGACCGCCACGTAGCGGACAATCTTGACCTTTCCCGTCTCCGGGTCGACGTCGACCACGCACGCGTGCGCGCCGAACGGGAACACGAAGTTCTCCGGGTCGTAGAACGATTGCTCGGCGAGTCCCGGCTCCATGCCCTCAGGCATGTCCATCGTCACATAAGCGGCGCCCGCCGCCTCGGCGAGCGTCAACCCTTTATCGGGCGATCCGCGCACCGAGAACTTGCCGTCCCTGAGCTCGATGTCGTCCGGCGCCGCCTCGAGTTGATGGGCGACGATCGCCTTGGCCTTGGCCGCGACCTTGTCGGCGGCCCGAGCGGCCGCCTCGCCGCCGACCGCGAGCGAGCGCGAGCCATACGTGTCGAGTCCGAACGGACCCGTCTCCGTGTCACCGTGGATGACCTCGACCTGCGACGGATCGATCCCAAGCCGGTCCGCGACGATCTGCGCGAAGCCGGTCTCGTGACCCTGGCCGTGCGGCGACGTGCCGGTGTACAGCGTCGCCGACCCGGTCGCGTGGACGCGGACGCTGGCGGACTCCCAGGCGCCGCCCTGCAGCCCGAAGCCGCCGGGACCCACGATCCGCGACGGACCGAGACCGCAGATCTCGGTGTAGGTCGAGAAGCCGATCCCCCGGTAGATGCCGCGCTCGCGCAGCTCCTCGGCCTCCCGGTGCACCTGCGCGGGGTCGATGTGCTCGAGCAGCTTGTCAAGCGCCAGGCCGTAGTTCCCGGAGTCATACACGACGCCGATCGGGGTCTCGTGGCCATTGGCGAACGGCGGGATGAAGTTCTTGCGCCGGAGCTCCAACGGGTCCATCCTTAGCTCATGGGCGAGCTGCTCCATCGTGACCTCGATCAGATGGGTCGCCTCCGGCCGCCCCGCCCCCCGGATCGCGTCGGTCGGGAACTTGTTCGTCATCACGCTGGTCACGTCGGTCACCACGGCCGGCGTGCTGTAGATGCCGCACATGACGAACCCGCTGAACGGCGGGATCGCCGGCGTGAGCAGCATCTGGTAGGCGCCGACGTCGGCGATGATCTTCGTGTGCCACGCGGTGAGCGTGCCGTCGCGCTTGGCGCCGACCTTGACGTAGTCGATCTGGTCGCGCCCGTGGTGGGTGACCATCATCCCCTCGGAGCGCGTCTCGACCCACTTAACCGGGCGCCCGAGCTTGCGCGCGGCCCACGCGCAGCCGACCTCCTCGGCGTAGATCTGGAGCTTCGACCCGAAGCCGCCCCCGACCTCGGGCGCGATCACGCGAACCCGGTCCTCGCCGATGCCGAGCAGGATCGCGAGGAACAGGCGCAGGAAGTGCGGTACCTGGGTGGAGCTCCACACGGTCAGCCGGTCGCCTCGATAGTCGGCCAGCACTCCGCGCGGCTCGATCGCCGCCCCGGCCATGCGATGGTTGACGATGCGGCGCTCGATGATGACGTCGGCCTCTGCAAACCCTGCCTCGAGGTCGCCGCCGCCGAGCGACCAGTCGCACACCTTGTTGGTCCCGAACTGCTCGTGGACTAGGGGCGAGCCGTCCTCGAGCGCCCTCTCCGGGTCGGTCACGACCGGAAGCGGGTCGTACTCGACAACGACACCCTCGGCCGCGTCGACCACCCCGTAGCGGTCCTCGCCGATGACAAGCGCGACCGGGTCGCCGACATGCTTGACCGCGCTCTTGGCGAGCACCCAGTGCTCGGGAGTGTTGACCGTGACGCCGGGCGGCACCCAATTCATCGGCAGCCCCGCCTCCATGTCGAGATCCTCATTGGTGTAGACCGCGACGATGCCGTCGCGCTCCTTCGCGCCGGACGTGTCAATCGAGACGATCTTCGCGTGCGCCTCGGGCGAGCGCACCCAGGCCGCCCACAGCTGCCCGGTCAGGTTGATGTCGTCCACGTAGCTGGCGCGACCGGTGATCAGGCGCGGATCCTCCTTGCGCCGCAGGGCCTGGCCGACGTGGGTCCTGCCGTTGGACGGCGCGCCTTCGGTCGTTGCGCTCATGACGACACCCCCGACTCCTGCGAGACGCTCGCCCCCTTCACCTTGGCGGCGTCAAGGACGGCCTTGACGATGTTGTGGTAGCCGGTGCAGCGGCACAAGTTCCCCTCGAGCCCGTGGCGCACCTCTTCCTCGGTCGGATTCGGGTTCTCCGCGAGGAGTCCGGCGGCGGCCATGATCATTCCGGGCGTGCAGTAGCCGCACTGCAGGCCGTGGTCGTTCCAGAACGCTTCCTGAAGCGGATGGAGCTCGCCTTCGGAAGCCATTCCTTCGATCGTCTTCAGCGCCGCGCCGTCGGCCTGGACGGCGAGCACCGTGCACGACTTGACGGGCTTCCCGTCCATGTGAATCGTGCAAGCTCCGCAGTTGGACGTATCGCAACCGACGTGCGTGCCGGTCAGCCCCAAGTGATCACGTATCGCATGGACCAGCAACAGGCGGGGCTCCACCTCCAGGTGGTGCTCGACTCCGTTGACGTTCAAGCGGACGGGAACGGTTGTACTCATGCCTCTCCCTTCCAGGTTTGCTGGGCGAACGCGACCTTACTCCAACCGCTGCACCGCTGTGAAGTAGCGGCTTCGTCCACGCGCACTCGTCGGCAGGCGCCGGTGCGCAAACGGACAAGAGGCGGGTGTCTCAGCGGTGCGCGAGGACCTGGTAGACCGACGCCCACCCGGTCGTGAAGCCCTGCCGTGCGGCGCGTAGGTACAGCCGCCAGATCCGGGCGCGCTCGATGCCGGCGAGCCGCACGGCGTCGTCCCAGCGTGCGTCGAACCGCTCGATCCAGTAGCCGATCGTCCTCGCGTAGTCGCTCTGGAGACCCTCGACGTGCGTCGTCGTAAACCCGACGCGCTCGAGCGCTTGGATGACCCGTGAGAGCGGCAAGGGGACGCCGTCGGGAAACACGAACCGCTCCGAGAACGCGCCCTCGTCGGGAGTGTCGAAGTCCTGGAGCTTGGCGATCCCGTGATTGAGCAGCCTCCCGCCCGGCATCAGCAGGCCGTGGAGGCGCCCGGCATAAAGGTCGATCTGCTCCTCCCCCACGTGCTCGACCATCCCGATACTCGCGATCGCGTCGAACGGGCCGTCGGAGATCTCGCGGTAGTCGGCGACGTGGAACTCCACGCGATCGCCGACGCCGGCCTCGCGCGCGCGGTCCCGGGCCAGTCGCGCCTGATATTCGGACAGCGTGATCCCGACCGCATTCACCCCGTGCCGGGCGGCCGCGTGGATCACGAAGCTGCCCCACCCGCAGCCGACGTCGAGGACGCGCTCGCCTTCGCGCAACGCGAGCTTCTTGCAGACCAGCTCGAGCTTGGCCTCCTGCGCCTCCTCGAGCGTCTGCGCGCCGCCCGCCCAGTATGCGCAGCTGTATGTCATCGACGGGTCCAGGAACAGCGCGAAGAAGTCGTTGCCGACGTCATAGTGGTGGCGGACCGCGCGCCGGTCGCGCGAAATCGTGTGGCGTTGCCCGCGGAGCCTCAGCTCCGCGGACGGCACCGACGGCGGGCGCACGAGCCCGCAGGCGCGGGCCACCGCCACCGCGAGCGCCGCCTGCTGACGGAGCGAGAGGTCCGGCGGCTCGAACTCGTCCACCATCCGAAGCGCGGCCTCCATATCGTCGACCTCGAGCATGCCCGCGACATAAGCCCGGCCGAGGCCGAGCTCGCCGGGCGCTCTGAGCGCATGGGCCAGCGCCCGCGGCGTCAGCAACGTGAGCGTGGGCGAGCCAGGCTCGGTCGCGGGCACCTCGGTCCCGTCCCAGAACCGCACGCCGAAAGGCCGCCGCGGCAGGCTCGTCGTCAGTGCATGCCGCAGCGGAGCGGTTTGGGACAGCGCCACGGCGGCCAGATTACTCAGGCAGCCTCAGGCAGCGCCTTGCGGTCCCTGCGCTCCGGGCTCACGCGCACGACGTCCCACGCCAGGCCGATCATCTCCATCGACCGGATGATGGCCGCCGACGGATCGATCTGCCAGCGCCGCAGGCCGTGGCGGTAAGAGCACGGGAAGGCATGGTGGTTGTTGTGCCACGCCTCGCCCCATGTCGGAATCGCCAGCCACGCGAGATTGCGCGACTCGTCCTGCGTGTCGTAGTCCTGGCGCCCAAAGAAGTGACACAACGAGTTGATACTGAACGTCGCGTGGTGCATGAAGAAGATGCGGGCGGCGCCCCCCCACAGCAGCGCGGTCAACCCCCCGGCCACCGTGCCGGTGAGCGCCACGCCGAGCCCAAACGCGGCCGCGAGCCCCGCGACCACCCACAACACGAACGTGTTGTTGACGAACCGCATCCACGGATCGGCCAGGAGATCCTTGGCGTAGCGCCGCTCATCGGCGACCTCCATATCGCTGAACACCCAGCCGAGATGGGCGTGGATCAGCCCTTGAATCGCGCCGCGCCAGCCCGAGCCGTGACCGACGTGTGGACTGTGCGGATCGCCGGCAGCGTCGGAGAACTGGTGGTGCTTGCGATGGGTCGCCACCCAGTCGATCACGGGCCCTTCGGCGGCAGCGGATCCGAGCGCCGCAAACGCAGCCCTGGTGGCGCGATGGCACTTGAAGCTGCCGTGGGTCAGCAACCGGTGGAAGCCGACGGTTATCCCGGTCCCGACTGCCATGTAGAACAGGGCCAGGATCAGGATGTCCTGCCAGTTCAGGAGGTTGCCGGTCCAGCCGAACCACATGCCTATCCCGACCATGATCGGCGGGACAGCGGTGACGATCGCACTGGCGAAGCGATCCACCAACGGCATGTCAACTGGCCGCACGTGCCCTGTGGGCGCGCTTACGGGCGTCGATCCCATCTCTCTCCTAGTTCTGTGAGGTTGTAGGCGTCCTGGGCGGATCCCTCGCGCGCCATCCGCAACTGCCAGCGACCTGACGTCGGGCGCCGCTCGGCTCACGGACCGAGCCACGCATGGCGGCGGCGCGATCCTACTGGCTGCGGCGGCCGCCCGCGTAAGAAGGGACTAAGTCGCCCTTAGCGGGACAGGATGTCCCGGAGCTCGGCTGCGTTCCTCACTGCGTAGTCGCGGTAGCAGTTGTTCATCAAGAGATGCGTTTCGCGGGCCTCCTCGGCGTGCTCCGCGATCGGCCCGGCGAGCTCCTCGAGCTCTTCCTTCTTGTACAGATAGCGAAACCGCTCGGCCGCCGAGCCCGAGGTGTCCTTCCAGGTGCTGTCCGATCGCCCGTGGAAGCGGACCAGAAACAGCTCGGGATTGGTCACGGCCATGACGCGCGGCAACTCGGAAACCTCCGGCGCATCGACGCACACGAACACGAGGCCCAGCTCCTCGAGCGTCTTCAGCGTCCGCTCGCGGTCTCGCTCCTCGGCCATCCACCGCGGCGAGCGGAACTCGACGCTGATCCGGTAGTCCGGCAGCCGCTCGCGCAGCGCCTCGATCTCCGCCCGGTTGTCCTTTCGCGGTCCAAACCAGGGCGGGTACTGGAACAGCACCGCACCCAGCTTCTCAGCCTCGTGCAGCGGCCTGAGCGCGGACTCGAACCGCCGCCACGCCTCGTCCATCGCATCGGCGCCCAGGTGCTTGGGGTAGATGTTGCGCTTCTCGGCCACATCCGGTGGAAGATCGTCGCGCAGGTCGCGCCACAGCGACTTCGGCCGGGTGGGGTGTCCGGTCAGCAGCGAGTACGCCTTGACGTCGAAACGGAACCCATCGGGCGTGCGCGCGGCCCACAGCGCCACCTGCCTCTCCGCCGGCGGGGCGTAATAGGTCGAGTCGATCTCGGTTAGCGGGAACTGGGCTGCGTAGTACCGCAGGCGCTCCTCGGCCGACATCGTCTTCCGTGGGTACCAGTCCCCGTCCTCGATCAGCGTTCGATCGGTCCACGAGCAGCTTCCGGTGAGGACGACGTGCTCACCGGTCCATGCGGGCCGTCCAAGCTGCTCGGTTTGCGCCGCTTCGTCGTCGCTCACGCGCCCTCGAGAGTACGGACCGCCACTCCGCCGTAGAGTTCACGCACCGCGCCCCGATACCGACTGAGGAGGCTTCATGGGTTTCGACCAGTACCACGAGCCACCGGAGGAGCTGCCCCCCGCGACTCGAACGTTCGCCCGGCTGTGCGCCTCGCTCACCGAGGAAGCCGAAGCGATCGGCTGGTACGAGCAGCGGCTGGCGGTCGAGACCGACCCGGAGGCGATCGCGGTCATGCGCGACGCCCAGGGAGAGGAGTTCAAGCACTTCAGCATGGATCTTGAGTTCCTGCTGCGCCGCTCGCCGGCGTGGCGTGAGATCGCCGAGGGAGTCCTGTTCAAGTCCGGCGACATCGTCGAGCACGGCGAGGAGGCCGAATCCGAGACATTCGAGGGCGATGGCGCCGACGGCGAGCCGGCGTATCTAGGCGGATCACTCGGAATTGGCAGCCTGAAGGGAGCCTTGCGATGAACCATCTTCTGCGCTCACTCGCGCCGATCAGCGACGACGGCTGGAAGGAACTCGACGACGAGGCCCGTGAACGGCTCGCACCCGCGCTTGCGGCCCGCAGACTCGTCGACTTCTCCGGCCCTCACGGCTGGGGATACTCGGCCACCAACCTCGGGCGTGTGGCCGCTATCAAAGCCGCCCCGTGTGAGGGCGTGGTGGGCGCGCAGCGGCGGGTGCTGCCGCTGGTCGAGGTCCGGGCGAATTTCGAGCTCGCCCTGTCCGAGTTGCGCGACATCGACCGCGGCGCAGACGACGCCGACCTCGGGCCGCTCGACAAGGCCGCCCACCAGATCGCTGTCGCCGAGAACAAGTCGGTCTTCCACGGCTGGAAGGGCGCGATGGAGGGCATCGTCGAGGCATCCCCGCACAAGGGCATCGCGCTCGGCAACAAGCCGGATGCGTACCGCCGGCCGGTCGCGGAGGCGGTTGAGCGGCTGCTGCACAGCGGCATCGGCGGCCCATACGGCCTCGCCCTGGGCGGCGAGGAGTACCAGCGCGTGGTCGAGGGCGCCGAGCATGGCGGCTACCCGCTGCTCGAGCACCTGCGCAAGATCATCGACGGCCCGATCGTCTGGGCCCCGGGCGTTGGTGGCGCGGTGCTGGTCAGCCTGCGGGGCGGCGACTTCGTGTTCGAGTCTGGCCAGGACCTGTCGATCGGATACTCCTCGCACGACGGCGAGACAGTCAGCCTGTACCTGGAGGAGAGCTTCAGCTTCCACGTCGCGACGCCGGAGGCCGCGGTTCCGCTGTCGTGAGGTCCCGATAGCGGACAACCGGTAACTCGCCGCCCCGCGACCGGCGACTTCCCGATTTGGTGCCGCCATGGCCCGAAATCGGGAACTCGACCTCCGGCACCCGTCGAGTTACACGTTTCCCGCCATCCGACACCCGAGCTAGCCGGTGACCCCTGGGACAAGCGTCCCGAGGAACGTCTGCACGCCCTCCGCCACCGTCAGCTCGAACTCGCGTCCCACCTGACCCGGTGGATCGGTGGCGTCGACCGGTGGCGACGCTACCGGGGCGGCGACGAAGTGCTGGGCGACGACCGGCGCGTACGTCGCGTGGGCCGGATTCTGGTCGTTGCACGCCGACCCCGGCCGCACCGCGTTGATCTCGGCGGCGGTTGGGGACTCGCCCTCGGCGAAGTTGTGCAGCACGCACCAGGCCATGCGGGGCGCCCCGTAGCCGTTCGACCCGACCAGCGCACCGTTCAGGTTGACCAGCCCGGAGTCCCACCCCAGGTTCTGGCCGTCGAAGTCGTAGTAGTAGACCCGGGTGATCTGCGCCGACTCGCTCGGGAGCCTGAGGTATCCCTCCGCCGCCAGCGCCTGCGCGGTCGGATTGCCGTTGAGACAGGCTTGCCAGGTGCCGTCGTCCTGCGGATCGCCGTCACCGCACACGCTCGTCACCTCGTTCTTCCCCCAGTAGGTCAGCCACACCCCGACCTCGCTCAGCCAGATCTGCGGGTCGCTCGGATAGATAGCGTCGATCGCGGCGATCGCGCCCTGCGCGCTTGGGAGGCCCGAGGTCGCCGGCGGGAGCGGATCGCCCCCGTTCAGCGCGGCATAGTCGACGTCCAGGTACGGGTGCAGCGAGATCGCGTCGGGCGGGCTCGGATCGATCGCCGCGAGCGTCCGAAAGTACCCACTCAGGTAGTAACACTCCGAGGGAAGGCAGCTCGAGGTGTTGAAATTGAACCCGCCGGCGACCAACGTGTCACTCGGACTCACATTCGTCGCGTCCAGGTACCAGTACGCGGCCGCTTGGGCACTGCCGCCGTGGCCGTTTCCGCCCGATGGACTCACCTTCGGACTCCCGAGCACGCACTGATCCTGGGTCGCCACCCACACGCCGTTCCGAGCCGTGCAATTCGGGCCGCCGGCCGGCGCGGAATCCGGGATGTACGCGGAGTCGGGCTCGTTGAATATCTCCCATTGGGTCACTCCGGGCACGGCCTGCTCGAGCCCGGCCAGCGCACACTCGTACTCGCTGTCGGTCGGCCAGATGTCGTCGGTGGACGTGTTCGGCGCGGTCGTCAGCGCCACCAGCACACGACCGACGCCGACGGCGCGCGCCGCCGCGGAGACGTCATCGATGAACGTGGTCGCCAGAGTGCCGGGCCCGGCGGGCGACTTCTGGCACGTCCCGGCCGCGAAGCTACCCTTGCCATCGTTCACGGCGTCCCAAGGCACGTACAGCTTGGCGTAGCAGATCCCGGTCGAGGTCGGCTGCGCGCATGACGATCCGCCGAGCAGCGACGTGAAGTAAGGGTTGCTCTGGTAGGCGAACGCGGGCGTAGGTCCCGCCGTGGTGCTCCCGTCCAGGTTGAGTCCCCAGCCAACCGCAAGCGCGCGCCCCGGTGCCACCAGGGTGCACGCCGTCACGGCCAGCACAACGATCCATGCCCGCGCTCTCAAGCGCACCCGACCGTACCGAACGCGCCCCACGGAAAGCGCCGGTCCGGGCTACCGCGCGGCGTCGCGGCCGAGCGCTGCCGCGAGCGCGCGCAACGACGGCGTCGCGGCCAGCGTCCGCCTCGCCTCGGCTTGTGGGAGCGCGTCCAGCGCATGCGCGAGAGCATTCCCCCATGCGCGCTCCTGGCCCCTGCGGTGTTCGAGCGCGGCCGTGGTCGGGTGGAGCCGCACCACGCGACCGTCGGCGGGGTCGCGGCGTCGCTCGAGCAATCCCCTCGCCTCGAGCGCGCGCAGCGCCGTGGATACGTTCGCCGGCGCCAAGCGCAACTCGGCCGCGGTCTCGTTGACGCTCAGCCCCGGACGGCGGACCAGCAGCCTCATGATCTCGAGCTCGGACGCCGGGAGCACGTGCCGGGGATCCGGCTCGCGGCCGATCGTCCGCGGGAGCAGCCATGCCAGGTCGTGCAGGACGACCGCGAGATCCGTTGGCGTTTCCTCTTCCATCGGTACGCGGCGGATGATAGGCTAAGCCAATATCTATAAACCTATAGGTACCATCTCAACGCACGCACCGACGGAGAACGGCCACGACATGAGCGCGACAGAGGAACAGGTCATCCCCGACTTCAAGGGGCGCGTCATCGGCCCCGACGCGCCGGATTTCGACGCGGCACGCGCAGTGTGGAACGTGATGCACGACCGCCGGCCGGCGCTGATCGCACGTTGCGGGTCGCCCGAGGACGTCACCGCCGCGATCGCCTACGGTCGCGAGCACGGCCTGTCGATCGCGGTCCGGGGCGGCGGCCACTCGCTTCCCGGGTTCTCGACCGTCGACGGCGGGCTCGTGATCGATCTCCGCAAGCTCAACCACGTGATCGTCGACCCGAGCGCCAGGCGCGTCCGCGTCGGGGGAGGCGCGCTGCTCGGAGACGTCGACCGCGGCGCCCAGGCCCACGGTCTCGTCGTCCCCGCCGGCGTCGTCTCGCATACCGGCGTCGGCGGCCTCACCCTGGGCGGTGGCGTCGGACGTCTGATGCGCCGCTTCGGGCTCACGATCGATTCGCTCCTCTCAGCCGTCGTCGTGCTCGTCGACGGCCGCATCGTTCGCGCGTCACACGACGAGAACGCCGACCTGTTCTGGGCGATCCGGGGCGGCGGAGGCAACTTCGGCGTCGTGACCGAATTCGAGTTCCAGGCCCACGAGCTCACCGAGCTTCCGATCCTGGCGATGTTCCACCCGCTCGACCAAGCCCCTCACGTCCTCGAAACCGGCGAGCGGCGGATGAGCGCCCCCGACGCGCCCGACGAGCTGCTGTGGACGAGCTTCATGCGCCGCGGACCCGCCGAGACTCCGTGGATGACCGACGCGCTCGACGGCACGCCCGGCGTCATGTCGCTGATCGAGTGGTCGGGTGACATCGATGAAGGCCATGAGTTGCTCCGCGAGATCGAACGCGCGCTCGATCCGCCCGCGGGCGAGCTCGCCACCGTCCCCTACCTCGCGATCCAGTCGATCACCGACGAGCTGCTCGCCCCAGGGACCCTTCACGCCTATCTGAAGGCCGGATTCGCGCCCGAGTTAACCGACGAGATGATCGACACCCTGATCGACCGGGGCGAGCGAGTCGGCTCGCGCCTGTCGGTGATCGAGGTCCTGGCCCTCGGTGGCGCGATCCGCGACGTCCCGGGCGACGCCACCGCTTTCCCCCACCGGGACGCCAAATGGCTGATCAACATCGCCGGCCAGTGGGGCGACCCCGGCGCCACCGAGGACGAGATCGCCTGGGTCCGGGGCACGTACGCCGCACTCGAGCCGCATCTGACCGGCGGCGCCTACTCGAACTTCATGGAGGACGATGACGCCGAGGCCGCCACCGTCGCTTACGGCTCGACGCTCGTGCGCCTGCGAGAGATCAAAGCGACATACGACCCCGACAACGTGTTCCGCCTCAACCAGAACATCGAGCCCGCCCGCCATGAGTAATCGATCGGTCCTCGAGGAGCAGCGCGAACTGTGGAGCTCGAACCCGCGCGACTGGGCCGAGATAGCCGAGCCCGAGAACCGCGAGCTGTTCGACAAGCTGCTCGACCTGACCGGGGTCGGCCGCGGAACGCGGCTACTCGACATCGCCTGCGGGTCGGGCTACGCCGCCGCGCTCGCCGCCGCCCGCGGGGCCGAGGTCACGGGCGTCGACATCGCGCCGGCGCTGCTCGAGATCGCCCGCGAGCGAACCCCGGCCGGCACGTTCCTCGATGGCGGGATGGACGCGCTCCCTCTCCCCTCCGCGCGTTTCGACGTGGTCGCGTGCGTCAACGGCTTCCAGTTCGCGCTCGACTCCGCAAAGGCATTCGCCGAGGCCGCGCGCGTGCTCCTGCCCGGTGGGCGGCTGGCCGCGGCTACGTTCGCCGAGCCCGAGCGCAACGAGGGCACCGCGCTCCACCTCGCCATGAAGGCGCTGGTCGACGAGCCGGCCGACGACGGCTACGTGCCGTACGCGCTGTCCTCGCCGGGCGGGCTCGAGCGCATGCTCGGCCCGGCGGGTCTGCGCCTGGTCGACTCCGGCGAGGTCGCGCTCGCCTGGACCTACCCGGACGTCGACACGACCGTTCGGGCGCTGCTCGCGTCGGCCGGCGGTGCGCGGGCGGCCCGCGTCGTCGGGAAACAGCAGGTTCGCGAGGCGCTAATCGCGTCGATCAAGCCGTTCCGGGATCCCGTCGGTGCGGTCTCGATCCGAAACGTCTTTCGTTACGTGATCGCCGTCAAGGACTGAGCCGCCGCCGCGCGCCGCGCGTACGGCTCCAGGCCGTCGATCGCGCGCGCGATCGCCCATTTGTGGTTCCAGCGGAACAGCGGCCGCAGCACCGGTGTGAGCACCCGCAGTAGCTTGCGATCGGCATGCACCTGCCAGTCGAAGCGCACGTGCGTGCCGGCCGGCGTCGGCGTCAGCGTCCACGTCCCGCGGCCGCGGAGATCGCCGTCGACGTCCGCGGTGACCCGGCGCGGTGCATCCAGCTCCGAGATCACCGAGCGGGTGTGCAGGTGATAAGGGAGCCGTCCTTTGAAGTGCTGGCGGGACTCCGCGCCGACCGCCGCCGGCCCCTCGGACTCGACGTCCAGGTACACCGGCCGCCACCACTGCGGGTACGTGCGGCCGTCGGCGAGCGCGTCGAACACCGCCTGGGGCGGCGCGGCCACATCCCACTCATCGACGAACAGGTACGGCGCCGTCGGGTGCGCGAATCCCATCACAAGGCCGGCGATCGCTCGCTGCGCCCGCAACGACGGCTTCGCCGCATGGCCGGTGTCCGCGTACTCGAGCACGAGCTCGGCGCCGGCCAAAGGGCGGGGGAAGCCCCAACGCGTCATCTTGCCCTCACCGCAGAGCTCGGCCAGCCGCTCGAGGAACGCCTGCGTACGCCCGGCGGGGCGAACCTCGATCCGGACTACTCCGGCGCCCTCCCCGACCGGGACCTGCGTGTGCGGCGTGCCGGCGGGCACCTCGATCGACTGCCCCGCGGTCAACACGTGCTCGCGACCGTTCATCTCGACTTTCATCGTTCCCGACACCACCTGGAAGCGCTCGAGCTGGCGGCCATGCACATGACGCTGCGCCAGGAAGCCCCGCGGCATTCCGGTCACCTCCATCTCGAGCACCTCGCCGTTCGTGTCCGCGCCCGTGCGGAGGAACTCGACCGAGATACCCAGCTGCTTCATCTCCAGCACTTCATTCGCCCCCTTTCAAGGGTCCTCGCGCCCCCGGCTACTCGGCTATTCGTAACCGACGACACGCTGGATCACAATCGACCGATGTCACAGGCGTGCCCGAATTCGACAACTAGCGGCATATGAGCACAGCAGCGGGCGCCAAGGTCATGATGCTCGGGGACTCCGCCCGAGCCGACACCGCGGCGCCCGGTCGGCCATCGGGCTCGGCACTCGCGGAGTTCGAGGAGATCTACCGCGGCAACGTCGACGTAGTGATGGCGTACTTCGCGCGTCGCTGTGGTGAGCCGCAGGTCGTGGCTGACCTGACCTCGGAGACGTTCGTGCGCGCCGCCGGCGCGTTCGGCAGCTTCGATCCAAGGAAGGGCTCGCCCCGGGCGTGGCTGTTCGGGATCGCCGCCCACGTGTTCGCCGCGCACTGCGCCCAGACGGCCAACGGACGCGACGCCGTCGCACGGCTGGCCCAGCGCCGGCCGCTCGACGTCGACGAGACCGAGGAACTGGCCGCCCGGATCGACGCCGAGCGCGACGGCCGCGACCTGATCGCGCGCTGCGCCCGTCTCCCCGAGATCGAGCGTGCTGCTGTCGAATTGGTCGACCTCGCCGGGTTGACGCCGAAGGAGGCCGCCACGGCGCTCGGCGTCTCCCGGGTCGTGCTGCGCAAGCGGTTGTCCCGGGCGCGTGCCCGGCTGAGAAAGGAGCATCAGGGCGATGAGTAAGTTCGAGGACCGCCTGTGGCGCGATCTCGTTCGCAGGCACGGGGCTGATTTGGCCCAGATGACAGGGCCGTCAGCCAGACGCGCGCAGCGAGCGCGGCCGCGCCTGCTGGCCGGCACCTCGGTCGCCCTCGCGGTCGCGGTAGCCGCGATGGTGCTCGTGCTCAGTGCCGCGAGCAGTCCGCCGGCATTCGCGGTCAGCCGCAACGCCGACGGGACCTACACGGTCACCCTCCAGAAGCTCACGGCGGTCCACGGGGCGAACGCGAGGCTGGCGGCGCTCGGCATCCGGGCGAGGCTGGTCGTGGTGACCCAGGGTTGCACGGTCAAAACGCTGCCGCCAGCGGCGGTGCGCGCGATGGCGCTCGCGCAGAACATGGTGGGGAAAGAGGCGCCCCAGGTGGCCACGGCCCGGCTCGACCCGGCCAAGATTCCCCCGGGCAAATGGCAGGTCATACCCGCTTATCGAGTCGGCGGCAAAGTCCACGTCGACAAGGCCCACCTGATTCAGGGCACGACGCCCGCGTGCATCAGCACGATCGTCGCGCCCCCGTGCCAGGTCCGACCCCAGACCGTGCTGCGCAACGGTCACCTGACCCGGCTCAGCTTCGCCGAGGCCAGGAAGCGCGCCGAGGCGGCGCTCGCGACCTTCCGCGCCGCGGTCAGCCGTCGGCACACGACGAGCACGGGCTCGGGCAATTCGGGCAATTCGGGCAACTCCGGTAACAGCGGCAACAGCGGCACCACCACGTCGACCGGCACCCAGGTACCGGCGCCCGCCGCCACGTGGGTCGTTGGCTGCTACGTGCATGTCCCTCCAGGACACCCACCTGGTGCCGGTAACAGCGGCAACTCCGGCAACTCGGGAACCAGCGGCAACAGCTGACCCCGGGCCTCACGGGCAGACCCACGGGCCCGCCTCGCGCGGCTCGTGGCTGCTCGTCGGGGCGGCCGTCGCCTGGAACCTGCTCAGCCTGAGGGCGGAGACGCTCGGCGTCTCCTACCTCGACGACAGCTCCGTCCACGAGCAGATGGTGCGGTTCGCGACGGCCCAACTGCGCAGCGGGCACCTGCCGCTCGACAGCTGGTTCCCGTTTCTCGGGCTGGGCTCGCCGCAGTTCCTGCACTATCAGAGCCTGCCGGCGATGCTCGCCGGCGTCGCGGGGCTGTTCGTCGGTTCCGACGCAGCATTCCGGTGGTCGCTCTACCTGCTGCTATCGCTCTGGCCGGTCAGCGTTTACGTTGCCGCGAGGTTGTTCGGCGCCGGCCGCCCGGCGTCCGCCGCCGCGGCCGCGATGTCCCCGTTCCTCGTCAGCAAGACCGGCATCGGCTACGAGCAGAACGCGTATGTGTGGATCGGGTACGGAGTCTGGACACAGCTATGGGCGTCGCTGATGCTGCCGCTGGCATGGGGGTTCAGCTGGCGTGCGATCCGCGACGGCCGGCACCGGTTCGCCGCCGTCGCGCTCATGTCGCTGACGATCGCGCTCCACTTCGAGACGGGCTACCTGGCGCTGCTGCCACTGTTGCTCTGGCCGTTCGTCTCGGGCCGGTCGATCGCGACCGGCGTCCGCAGAGCCGCGACCGTCGCCGGAGGGGCCATGCTCGCGGCCGCATGGGTGATCGTGCCGCTGATCGATCGGCGTCCGTGGGCCGCCACCAACGAGGCGCTGCGCGGCACCCCGCTCGCCAACGGGTACGGCGCCGCGCGTGTGCTGGGCTGGCTCGGCTCGGGCCAACTGCTCGACCACGGCCGGATCCCGGTGGTGACCGCGTTCGCTGCGGTCGGCCTCGGGCTCGCGGTCGCCCGCTGGCGGAGGGATCCCGGGGGGCGCGCGCTCGTGGCCGCGCTCGCCGGTTGTCTGCTGCTGTCGTTCGGACGGGCAACGTTCGGATCACTCGTCGGCGTGATCCCCGGCAGCGGCGACATTTTCTTCCGGCGGTTCATGATGGGCGTTCAGCTCGCCGCGCTGCTGCTGGCGGGCGGCGGCGCCGCTTGGTGCGCCGCCCGGGCGTGGAACGAGCTGGAGCGGCTCGCGCTCCGCCGGCGCCTCCCCCCGCGCGAGGCCCTCCGCCGGCGCCTCGCCTGGCGGTGGGCGAACCCACGTATGGGACGGGTCCGATTGGCCGTCGCGGCCGGCGCGATGATCATCGTGCTCGCGCCCGCGTGGCTCCAGCAGCGATCGTTCGACCGCCGCAACGCCGACCACATCGCGGCTCAGCGCCGCGCCGACGCGACCCAGGGCGCCGAGCTGGACCAGCTGATCGCGCTGATCCAGGCGAACAGCGGCGGGCGCGTCTACGCCGGCATGCCGTCCAATTGGGGGATGAACTTCACCGTGGGAGCGGTACCGGTGTTCAAGTACCTCGAGAGTGAGGACGTCGACGAGGTCGGCTACACCCTTCGCACCGCATCCCTGATGACCGGCCCCGAGGATCGGTTCGACGAGCTCGATCCGTCCGACTATGAGCTGTTCGGGATCCGGTACCTGATCCTGCCCTCCGGGTCGGCGCCACCAATTCCCGCGGACGAGGTCGCGGTCGCCGGGCCGTACGCGCTCTGGACCACGTCGACGACGGGCTACATCCGCGTCGGGACGATCGCCGGTGCGCTCACGGCCGACCGGACCGACCTCGGCGCCCGCAGCGTTCCCCTGCTGCATTCCGGGCTGGCCGACGACGGCGAATATTTGAGGATTTTTTTCGGTGGCCGCCAAGCGACGCTCCCGCCATTGCCACGACCGTCCCGCGGACCGGCGGCGGGCAACGTCACCTCCGAGAGCGACGACCTCGAGCAGGGCGCCGCGAGCGCCACCGTGACGATGCGCCGGCCGGGCATCGTCGTGCTGAGCGCGTCGTTCGACGACGGCTGGACCGCCACCGTCGACGGCCACCCCCAGCCGACGATGATGGTCGCGCCGGCGCTGGTCGCGACCGACGTCCCCGCTGGGACGCACACGATCGCCTTCCGCTACCGCGGCTACTCGGGCTACCCGGAGCTGTTCGCGCTGTGCGCGCTTACGCTCGCGGCGTTTGCCGGCGCCGACGTCGTGCGCCGGCGCAGGCTAAGGCTCTAACTAGGACCCGCCGATCGTGTTGTCGAGGTGCCACGTCTTGCCGCCGTTCTTCGAGACGTACTGCACGGGCGACGCGTTGCCGCCCGTTTCGCCGTCGACGAACGCCACCAGGTGGCCCTGGGGGTTCTTCACCACCGCCACCGGCAGTCCGAAGAACGTCGCGCGGTACCAGTGCTGGCCGCCGTCGCTGGTGGTGTCGATTACCTGACCGGTTCCCCAGGCGAAGATCGTCTTCTGCCCGGCGGCGCCGATATCGACCACCGCGAGCGGCGCCTGAGCGGCATTGAGATGGAGCGCCGGGCCGTTGGTCTTCCAGGTCGTGCCGCCGTCGACCGTCGCAGCTGGGTATTGGGCCTGGCCTGACTGCACAAGCGCGAAGCCGTGCTTGGCATCGGTGAACACGCGGTTTCCGAAGATCTTGCTCGCGCTCACGGTCGAGCCCGGCGCCAGCGTGTTAGCGGGCCGGTTGATGAGCGTGCCGGTCACGGTCTGTTGCGGACTCGCGGCGGCGGCGATCGACGCGCTCGAGCCAAGCGCGACGGCGCTCACGACAAGTATTGATACGACGGTGCGCATGAAACCTCCGGTTCGACGAAGCCGCTCGATTTGCGGAGATTAATGCAGCGTCAGGCGGAGCACGATGATCAGCAGGCCAAGCAACGCACCGAACGCCGTCTGGAACACCAACTCACGCCCCGTTCGCTTGGCCCGTACCCCGGCCAGCACCTCGATCAGCATGACCACGACCGCCGACGTCCAGACCGCGGCGTCTACCGCGGTCGACAGCGAGGCATTCGCCGCCCACAGGACCAGTACGGCCACCAGCGGGATCGCCGCACCGAACAGGATCGGCACCTGCAGCACCATGATCCGCCCGAGCGGTTCGAGCCGGAGCGGCTTGCGCTCCTTCAGCCGCTCGGACGCGAACTCGGCGTACGAGTGCGCGAACCAGTAGATCACCAGCGTGATCACCACCGAGATGACGGTCTTCAGGTACGTCTCTTTTTCGGCCGACTCGGCGGCCAGGAGCGCTCCCACCGTCATCGTGCCGTAGATCGCGGCACTGAGGTCGGAAAGCATCGCCCCCGTTTTCGCAGCCGTAGCGGATCCGCGGCGCTACGGCGTGGAGCCGCCGGGCTTTGGTCCCTTGGCGGGGATCGCCGCCTCGAGCCAGCGACTCAGCGCGCGGCGGCCGACGAGCGTGATCTCGCTGTTGGCATCAAGCCAATCTCGAACGCGCAGTTCGCGCACGATCCCGAGCGCGTCACTGGGACCGGGACCGCCGCCCCTCGCCGCCAGTGCGTCGGTGCCGGGCTCGACCATCCACCGCCCCGACTCGAGCGCAGCCAGCGCGATGCCCTGCTCGTCGGTCGGAAGGTCGAGCGGGTGCGGCCCCGCGCTTCGGAGCGGGTCGTCGCTCCGCAACGGGCGCTCGCTCGGCTTCGGAGTCTCGCCCGACGGTGGGCGCCACGGGCTCGGCATGTTGACCGGGAAATCCTCTTCGAATCGCTCCGCCTGGGATCGCAGCCAAGCTCCCGCGTTCTCCACCCATTCCCGCGCCGAGCCGGCGTCTACGCCGAACATCTGGGCGAAATCGTCTACGTCGATGTTGTCTACGGCTCGCTCGACGGAGCGCCCCAGCTCCCGCGCGATCGCGCGCAGCTGCTCCTCGAAGCTCTCGCCACTGGGTTCGTCTTCGGACATGTGTACATGATGACACGCCCCAGCTCGATTCAATGGACGCAGGATGAGTTGCGACTGGCTGCTGGTCGACGGTTCCAGCATGATCTTCCGCGCCTACTACGGGGTGCCCGCCGGCGATCCAGGGCCTGACGGCTTCCACGTCAACGCGATCCGGGGTTTCCTCGAGCGGCTCGGTCGCCTGGTCTCCCAGCGCCGGCCGCGCCACCTGGCGGTCGCCGACGACGAGGCGTGGCGACCGGACTGGCGGGTCGACCTGCTCCCCACGTACAAGTCCCATCGGGTGGCCGAGCCGGTCCCCGACGGGCTCGAGCCACAGCTCCCGGTGATCAGGGACCTGCTCGAGGCGATCGGAATCGACATGGTCGGAGTCGCGGACCACGAGGCGGAAGACGTGATCGCCACATGGTCCCGGCTCGCCCCGGGCACGATCGAGATCGCCAGCGGCGACCGGGATCTGTTCGCGCTGGTCGAGAGCCCGCGGGTCTGCGTCCTGTACCCGGAGCGGTCGGGCCTGGCCGTGATCGACGAGGACGAAGTGACCCGCCGTTACGACATCCCAGGTCGGCGCTACATGGATTTCGCGATCCTCCGCGGCGATCCCTCGGACGGCCTCCCCGGGCTGAAGGGCGTGGGCGCGGTCACGGCGGCCGGGATGATCCGCCGGCACGGCGACATCGCCGGCGTGCTCCGCGACCGCGAGCTTCGCGACTCGGATCGGGAGTACCTCGAGAACGCGATGCGCGTGGTGCGGCCCGTCGAGGACCTGCCGATCCCGCTCCCCTCCGGCCGGCGCGACTCCTATCCCGCCGACGAAGCGGCGATGCGCGCGCTTGCCGACCGCTACGGGGTGCGAGAAGCGTGCTCGCGGCTCCTCGCCGCCGTCCGGCGGCTTGCCTCAACTCCCTGACGCCGGCACCACGGTCAGCACCAGCCGTGACGGCCGGGCCGCGTCGTGGTGCAGCACGTTGCGCGCGATCACGACTTCGGTGGCGGTGGTGTCGTCACCGCCGGTGCCGAGGTTCACCGCGAACTTGGGATGCGCGGAGCTCGCGACCTCGACGCGGATGCGGTGACCGGGCAGCAACCGCTGGGCGGTGTCCCACATTCGCACCTCGACCTCGTACACGGTGCCGGGCTCGACGGGCAGGGCGCGATCGTGGCCACCGCGGTAACGCAATCGGACCAGGCCATCGCAAAGACGCTGAGCGAAGCCGTTCGGGTGGACGTCGAGCAGCTTCGCGGCGATGTCGGTGTCCGCGGCGGAGGTCGACACGTGGGCGATGAGCCTTACGGAGCCGATCACGTCGACCGGCTCGGCGAGCGGCTCGCCGGTGAACACGAGCACGTCACCACGGTTCTCGACCCCGGCGAAATCGTCGGGGCCGCCGATCTGGGCCGAGGACGCGCCGGTGATGAACGGGACCGGCCGGTCGGGATCGTGCAGCCACTCGTCGCTCGCCGAATCGGCGGCGGGCGGGGCGTCGACGAGCCGGCCGTCGCCGTACCGCGACGTGGCATGCCCCTCGCTGTCGAGGTACCAGATCCGCTCGACGGCTCCCGGAGGCGGCCACGCGGGCAGGTCGAGCCATCGGTTGGCGCCCATCAGGAACGCCCGTACCGGCGAGAGCGGCTCGGCGGGGTCCTTGCCGCGGACGGTCTCGTCGAGGAAGCCGGCCATGATCGCGTACAGATCGACGACCGCCTCGTGCCCGAAGTCGACCTCACCGAGCTTCCGGTCGGAGTTCACCTGATGACCCCACGGCCCCATCAGCAGGCGCTGGCCCGACCGACCCGCGGCGGTCATCGCGGCGAAGTTCGCCGGCGTCGCGATCTCCTCGTCGTCATACCAGCCGGAGATATGCAGTACCGGCACGTCGACCTCCGCGATGCGGTGCTGGTAGCGGAGCGGCTCCCAGTAATCGTCGAGCGTCGGGTGGCGGCACTCCTCTCGCCAAAGCTCGGAGCGGAAGCCGGCGGCTTCGTCGAGGTCGACGAGCGGCCGGTGACCGTAGACCGCCATCCAGTCGACGGCCTCGGTGTACTGCACGGCGCGCCCGTCGGTCATCCGGTACCAGTGGACATGCATCGGTCCCGGGACGCCTGTCGGGTTTTCGACGAATGGATCGGCCGGCGTCACGAGCACGATCATCGCCCTCAGCGCCGGCGGCTGGTGCAGCGCCGTGAGCCACTGGATCCGGCCCGGGTAGCTGCCGCCGTAGGTGGCGACGGAGCCGTCGCACCAATCCTGCGCCGCCGCCCATTCGATCACGTCCACCCCATCGAGTCCATCGTTCCGGTAGGGGTCAAACCGTCCGTCGGAGTCGCCGCGGCCGCGCACGTCGACCCAGACCGCCGCGTATCCGGCGTTCGCGAACGCGTCCGCCCGTTCGGTCGCCCGGTCGCCACCGCGCCCGTATGGCGTGCGCATCACGACCGCCGGCGCCGGCCGTTCCGCCGGCAGCACCAGGTCGGCAGCGAGCGTGATCCCATCCCGCAGCGGGATCCGGACGTTGAAGCGGCGGGTGAGCGACAGGCCGTGAGCGATCGACACGACCGGGCAACGCTACCGCTCGCTCGCCGACTAGGGCCGCGTCCCCCGGTTCCTAGATCTGTCGTTTGAGCCGGCCGGTCCCGGGTAAGGCGGTCATCGTCAGTACCGGAGGGAGGAATCAGATGTTCTCGCGAAACTCGTGGCCGACGCGTCGGCTGTTGCTGGTTGGTGTCCTGTTGGCGGCCGCCGTCGGGGTGCCGTCATCGATGGCGGCAAGCTCGGCGGCCTCCGGGCGGTCGGCGCCGCCGCCGGCCGCGCACCTGTGGCTGACAACCGCGGACGGGCAGTACAAGCTCACCGACATGGGCGAAATCCCATTCGGCACGGGCCAACCGACGGTCCCGACCGTCGTGCTGGATCCGTCGCGGACGTTCCAGACGATGGACGGCTTCGGTGGCGCGATTACCGACTCCTCCGCCGTCGTGCTCTACCGGATGTCGCCGGCAGCACGCGCCGCCTCGATGCGGATGCTGTTCGACCCGCGGACCGGGGACGGGCTGAGCTACCTGCGCCAGCCGATCGGGGGCTCGGACATGGTCGCCACCGCACCGTATACGTACGACGACATGCCGGCCGGCCAGACCGACTACGCGCAGCGGCACTTCAGCATCGCGCACGACGAGGCGGAGATCCTGCCGCTTCTGCGCGAGGCCAAGCGCCTGAACCCGCGGCTGCAGGTCGTCGCCTCGCCGTGGAGTCCTCCGGCGTGGATGAAGACCGGCGACTCGTTGATCGGCGGACGGCTGATCGACACACCGCAGATCTACCACTCGTACGCCCTGTACCTGACCAAGTTCATCGAGGCGTACCGCAGCCAGGGTGTCACCGTGAACACGATCACCGTCCAGAACGAGCCGCAGAACCGGACTCCGGGCAACTACCCGGGGACCGAAATGTCCGCTGCGCAGGAGGAGAAGGTGATCGAGGCGCTTGGCCCGATGCTCCGCGCGGCCGGGCTGAACACACAGATCCTCGCCTACGACCACAACTGGTCCGAGCATCCGAACGACATCGCGAGCACCCCTCGCGACGAAACCCAGGACACGAACGACTACCCGCAGGAGGTCCTGTCATCCCCGGCCGCGCGTTGGGTGGCGGGCACGGCCTACCACTGCTACTACGGCGATCCGAGCGCGATGACCACGCTCCACAACGAGTTCCCGACGAAGGACATCTACTTCACCGAATGCTCGGGCTCTCAGTCGAGCGACCCGGCGAACACGTTCTCGGACACGGTTCCGGTCAGGTACGACCCCGCTCTCGAGGCCAGGAACAGCGTGATGCCGGCGGCGTCGTCAGGTCGCCCGATCCGTCCGAGCGGGACATGCCGAGCTACCTCGGCACGCTTCTCGGGCGTGTCGAGCATGAACGCCATCATCTTGCTGTCGAATGGGCCTGGGGCGATCGCGTTGACCGTGATGTGGTCGCCCGCCAGCCGCTTGGCGAGGTGGCGGGTGAGCATGTGCACCGCGGCCTTGCTCGCGCTGTAGCTGTAGTTCTCAGCAAGCGGCACACGGAGAGCGTCGATCGAGCCGACGTTGATGACCCTCGCCGGGTCCTCGGCGCCGGCGGCGGCCCTCAGCGCACGCAGCAATCCGGTCGTCAGGTGGAAGATGCCTTCGACGTTCGTGCGGATGACCCGGTCCCAGCCAGAGTCCGGGAACTCCTCGAGCGGCGCCCCCCACGTGGCGCCCGAGTTGTTGACGAGGATGTGCAGCGTCGGCATGCGCGCCCGGACCTCATCGGCGAGCGCGCGAGCCCCGTCGGGGGTCGACAGGTCCGCCGGGATCGCCTCGCACTCCCCGAACGCCCGAAGCTCGGCCTCCGCCGCCTCCAGATCGCCGGCCTTGCGAGACGCGATCACCACCCGGACGCCGGCCTGAACGAGGCCTCCGGCGATCATCAGGCCGATCCCGCGGCCGCCGCCGGTGACCAGTGCGTTCTTGCCGGAGACGTCGAACAGGCCGCCGATCGATCCCACCTCGTCAGACACCGGCGCATCCTATGCAGGCCGGCCCGTCGGGAGGGGCCGGCCCGCGCTAAAGGACCGGGCCGCGGCGGTCGATCATCGGGGTGTTCGGGGGAGACGAGCCGGTCGTCCCCATCGCGGACAAGCCGTTAGCGACGTGCGACGACTGAAGCCCCATCAACGCGTAGAGATCCACATCGACAGCGACGACCAGGCAGTCGTCGCCTGCCGGGTGGCCGCCGTTCAGGGAAGCGTCGCGACCCTGACGCGGATCACCGAGCTCCCGGGCGACCTGGCTGACAGCTTTACCCCCGGGGTGCTCGGCTACCTCCTGTTCGAGCACCACGGCGCGATGACCGCCCTGAAGGGCATCGCCACCGCGAGCCCAACCGAGCAGACCGAGCTCGCGTTCGTCGTGATCGACGGGGTCCAACTGCCGGAGCGGCGCGCCGCCGAGCGCGTCGACCTGAGCGCGCTGGCCCGAGTCTGGGCAGCCGGATCCGGTGAGGGCGGGATCGAGGCTGCAGCCGTGAACGTGAGCGCCGGCGGCGTGCTGATCGAGCGGCCGGATGGACTCGGCGACGGCCCTAGCTTCCGACTTGAGCTCGTCCTCCACGATGATCCCCAGCCGATCCGCTGCAACGCGATGATCGTCCGCGAGACCCTCACTCACATCGCGCTGAAGTTCAGGGACATCGCGGACGCCGACCGCATCCGCCTCGCGGGCATGATCCGCCAGCGGGCGGTCACTTTCGGTTGACGGCCGGCGCGTTTTCTCACGCGGGGCCTTGCGCGGCACCGCCGGCATGCATAACACGACACGGGAGCGACTCCGGCCCGACCGTGACGCACTCCGCATGCCCCACATGCGTACTACGACACGGTCTGCGGCTTACGGCGGAATTGTCGGATTTTGCAGGTTCTCTTGGCGCGGTCGATCCCAAGCACACCCGTCAGCGCTTCTTCTTCGGCGGCGGGTACACGTACCGGGCGATCGTCGCCGAGCTCCACCCCGCCACCCATGCGGGGAACGCGATCCGCAGCTTGTCCACGGTCTCTTTCTTGGCGGTCCTCGGGACGATCACCCAGATCAGCGCCCACACGACCGCACACCCGATCGCATACCCCGTGTAGGTCCGCCGAAGGCCGGACGGTCGATCGTTCATCGGTCACATCCCTCCTGCCACCACGAGCGAGGCCTCTGACTCGTCGGGGTGGCTGCCGGCCGGCGGCGCGCCGCCGCCGGAAGAGCTTCGTTTCCCTCGCGCGCGCGACAGCCGCCCGGACCGCCGCGCGACGTCGGCCAGCAGGTACTCGATCGGCCGCTGACGCTGCGCAGGTCGTCGTCGGCCCAGCGCCTGAGCGCGTCGAACAGGCGCGGGTCGAGTCGGAGCACAAACCGCTTGCTGTCTGGCATCGCATAGAAGCATGATATCATATCGCTATTATGATGACAGGCGGGCTCGACGTACTGGATCTCCACCACCGATTCGGCGACGTGGTCGCGCTCGACGGCGTCGCTTTCGGCGTCGGCGCCGGCGAGATCGTCGGGTTGGTCGGGCGCAACGGCGCCGGCAAGACCACGACGATGCGCGCGGTGATGGGGATCGTGCGGCCCGACCGTGGCGGGGTGATGTGGTCCGGCCACGCGATCGAGCAGGGCGACCGCCTGCGGTTCGGGTACATGCCCGAGGAGCGCGGGCTGTATCCGCAGATGCGTCTGCTCGAGCAGGTCGCCTACTTCGCCCGGCTGCACGGCTTCGACCAGGCGGCTGCCGACGACGCGGCGCGTATCTGGCTCGACCGCCTCGGGCTCGGCGAGCGCACCGGGGACAAGCTCGTCGCGCTCTCGCACGGAAACCAGCAACGGGTGCAGCTGGCGGTCGCGCTCGTCCACGGTCCCGAGTTGCTCGTGCTCGATGAGCCGTTCGCGGGCCTCGATCCGGAAGCGGTGGACTCGCTGTCGCAGGTGTTGTTCGAGCGGGCGGCGGCCGGCACCGCGGTCCTGTTCTCCAGTCACCAGCTCGAGCTCGTCGAGCGGATCTGCCGGCGCGTGGTGATCGTCGAGGCCGGGCGAGTGATCGCCGATGGAACGCTGGCCGAGCTCCGCGCACGGTTGCCGGCGGAGCTGCGGGTCAAGGTCGACGCGGCGCCGGACTGGGCCCGCTCGCTGGAGGGCGCACGGATCCAGTCGGCCGACGACGACGGCGTGCTGCTCGTCGTCGACCCCGGCACCGACCCACAGACCATCCTGCGGGCGGCGCAGGCCGCCGGGCCCGTCGAGCACTTCGGGTTCGAGACCGCGGGACTGGTCGATCTCTACCGCGAGATGGTGTCGCGGTGAACCGGACAAGCCTGACCCGTCTGGTGGCGGGGCGTGAGATCACCGAGCGCCTCCAGGGGCGACTGATCCGGATCATGACCCTGATCACGGTGCTGGTCGTGGTCGGCGGGATCACGATCCCCGGTCTGATCAAGGGGTCCTCGACACCGACCCGGGTGGGCCTGGTCGGGGCCGAAGCGCAGGCCCTGGCGCCGACCCTCGAACGGACCGCTACCGCCGCCAAGGCCAAGATCGCGCTCTCGAACGTCTCCGACGGAGCGCTCGCGCGCCAGCAGGTGACAAGCGGCCGGCTCGATGCCGCGCTCAGCGTCGGCCCGTCGACGGCGCGGGTCGACGTCAAGCAGAGCCTCGATCCGACGATCCGCGCCGTGCTCCAGGCGAGCGTCGATTCCGCGCACCTGCGCCGGGCGCTCGCGCAGGCGCACATTTCGGTCGAGAAGGCGCTTCCCGCGCTCACCCCGGTGCCGCTCCAGGCCGTGGCATTGAAGCCACCGCCCCCGGACAGGACCGCGCGCACGATCGCCGCGATCGCCGCCGCTCTGCTCATGTACATCAGCCTCGCGTTGTACGGCACCGCGGTCGCCAACGGAGTCGCCCAGGAAAAGACCTCGCGCACCGCCGAGGTGCTGCTGGCCGCGGTCAGGCCGAACCAGCTACTGAGCGGCAAGGTGTTGGGCATCGGCTTGACCGGCCTCGGGCAACTGGCGATCGCCGCGTTGGCGGGCGTGATCGCGAACGCCGTCGCCCACAGCACGAATATTCCCGGCAGCGTGTGGGTGCTGCTGCCCGCGTTCCTGGTCTGCTTCCTGGCCGGTTTCACGCTGTACGCGTTCGCGTACGCCGCCGCCGGCGCGCTCGTCTCGCGACAGGAGGAGGTCCAGTTCGTGACGCTGCCGCTCGGTCTGTTCCTGCTCGTCGGCTACCTGCTCGTCTATGCCGTGATCGCGCATCCTGACGCGACGTGGGTGAAGGTGGTCTCGTTCCTGCCGCCGCTGATGGCCACGGTCCTTCCGGCGCGAATCGCGCTCGGACATATCGCGCCGTGGGAGATCCCGCTCGACGTGCTGATCATGGGCGTCTCGATCTGGGCGACGATCCGCATCGCGTCCCGCGTCTACGCCAACGCGCTCATCTACAGCGGCGCCCGGCTCAGCTGGAAGCAGGCGCTGCGGCTGACCGACTCCGCGCCCACGGTCAAGGAGCCGTCACGATCAGCCGCGGCGTGAGTCTCCGAGGCCATGTCTAGGGCTGATACGAGCCCGGCTCCCAGGCGCGGGTGCTGACGCCAATCGCGTTCCACGCGTTGATCGCGACGATCAGGCTGATCAGCGCGGCGACCTCAGCCTCGCTGAAGTGCCGGGCGACCGCCTCGTAATCCTCGGTCGGGACATGATCGACCGCGAGCAGCGTCACTGACTCGGTGAACGCCAGCGCCGCCCGTTCGCGCTCGGTGAAGAACGGCGTCTCCCTCCATGCGTTCAGTGCGTACAGTCGCTGCTCGGTCTCCCCGATCGCCCGGGCGTCCTTCGTGTGCATGTCGATGCAGTAAGCACAGCCGTTGATCTGCGACGCCCGGATCCGCACCAACTCACGCAGAGGCGGGTCGAACTCGACCTTGTCGAGTTGCTTGGTCGCGGCATGGTCTAGGTGGGCCATGGCGCGAGCGAAGTCCGCCGCGTGGGTGTCGAAGTCAAGCCGGACCGGGATCTCGTGGTGTTCCTGTGTGGTAGTCATGGCCGCAAACTTAGCTCTGATGCGGCCCGCAGTTAAGATCCACTCCAGTCGCAGAAGCGTGGGCCATTTCCGGTGTCGACCTGCACCTGGATCTCGTCGGGTCACAGGTCAGGGCGGCGCTCGAGTCCGCGCTTCGCGACGCGGTCTCGACCGGCCGGCTGCGACCGGGCCTCCGCCTGCCGTCCTCCCGTGCGCTGGCCGCCGATCTGGGGATCGCGCGGAACACGGTCGCCGAGGCCTATGGCCAGCTCGTCGCCGAAGGCTGGCTCACCGCAATGCAGGGTTTCGGCACGCGGGTGGCGGAGCGCCCCCAGTCGCCCGAGCCGGCGGCGTCCGGCGACGGCGGCTCCGCGCGACGGCACCGCCTTGACCTCGGTCCGGGCTCGCCCGACCTGTCCGCGTTCCCACGCTCGGCATGGCTTGCCGCGACCCGGCGCGCACTCGCGGCCGCGTCATTTCGGTCGCTCGATTACGGCGATCCGCGGGGTCTGCCCGAGCTTCGGGCCGCGCTCGCTGATTACGTCTCGCGCGCCCGCGGGGTCCAAGCGTCACCCGACCGCGTCGTCGTCTGCTCGGGCTTCACTCAAGGGTTTCGCCTGCTGTGCGAGACCTTGCATACGCAAGGCGCGCGAACGCTGGCGATCGAGCGTTACATCCAGCCGGCCACCACCAAGGCCGCCGGCGCATGCGGTTTGAGGCTCGCGACCCTCGACGTCGACGACCAGGGGGCAGCCGTCGAGCAGCTGGGGTCCGCCGACGCGGCCCTCCTGACGCCCGCGCATCAGTTCCCGATCGGGGCGCCGCTCATCGCACGGCGCCGGATGAGTGCGGTGGAGTGGGCGCTCGCGTCCGGGGGGCTCATCATCGAGGACGACTACGACGGCGAGTTTCGCTACGACCGCCATCCGCTCGGGTCTCTGCAGGCGCTCGCTCCCCGACAGGTGTTGTACGCGGGAACCGCCAGCAAGACGTTGGCGCCGGGGCTCCGGCTGGGTTGGCTCGTCCTCCCCACGCATCTGATCGACGGGATCGTTGGCGCCAAGAGCCTCGCGGACCGCAACACCAGCGCGATCGACCAGCTCGCCCTGGCGGAGTTCATCGTCTCCGGCGCATACGACCGGCATGTCCGGCGCTCGCGCCTGATCTACCGGCGCCAGCGAGACCGGCTGGTCGCAGCGCTGCGACGGAACGCGCCCCGGGTTCGCATCTCCGGAATCGCCGCCGGGCTGCACGCGCTCGTCGTCGGTTACGCCAAGCCACCCGAGCACGCTTTCACCGGAGCCGTCGCCCGCCTCGGGGCCGTGCTGCGCGACGTTACCGGCTGATCATCGAACCCGGCTGCAGGCGCGCCGACACATGGCCGTTCTGGCGCCGTTTGGACAGCAGCAGGACCACGCCGATCGCGGCGACGATCGCGGCGCCCGCGGCCGTGAGCAGAGCGATGTTCATCGCGGTGACGAATGCGATGTGCGCGCGGTCCGGGATCGGCGCCGGCAGGTGAGCAGCGATCGCGAACGATCCTTTGACCTTCGCCGCAACCTGACCGGACAGCCCGGAGACGTTGACGTGGCTGCTGTAGGTCGAGGTGAGGAGGCTCCCGATCACCGCGATTCCGATCGCGCCGCCGACCTCACGTGAGAGGTCGTTCAGCGCGGAGCCCACACCCTGCCGCGACGGCGGGAGCGCCTCGGTGATCGCCGTGGTGGCCGGGGTCATCGCGGCGCCCATCCCCACCCCGAGCACCACAAGCCCGGCGGCCAGGAGCCAGTAGCTGCTGCTCGCGTCGAGTTGGGCGACGATCGCGAGCCCCGCGGCGATCAGCACCAGGCCGGCCGCGCACACCCGGCGGGCACCGAACCGGGCGGCGAGTTGGGGCGCCATCCGCGAGGTGGGCATCATCGCCGCGGCCAGCGGTAGCACCTCGAGAGCGGCCAGGAGCGGCGTCGCCCCGCGGACCAGCTGCAGGTACTGCAGGATGATGAACGTATAGCCGTAGAAGGCGAAGAACTGGATGAGGATCGACATCGTCCCCGCCGTCAGCGTCCGCTCGCGGAACACGCGAGGGTCGAGCAGCGGGTGCGTCTGGCCGAGCTCCCAGATCACGAACGCGATCACCAGCACGACCGCCAGGGCCAGCCCGATGATCGTTCGCGCCGCCATCCACCCGTAGGTGGGCGCCTCGATCACCGAGAACACGAGCGCGACCAGCGCGAGCACAGCGATCACCGCGCCGCCGATGTCGAGCCGGGGGGCATCGGGATCGGCGGACTCGGGGACGAACCGGATCGTGCCGGCGAGCGCAGCCGCGGAGAGAACGACGTTCAGGCCGAAGATCGACCGCCATGAGAGCCCCGCCAGCAGGATGCCGGAGGCCAGCAGACCTAGGACCGCGGCGCCGCCCGCCACCGCGGCCCAGATGCTTACGGCGCGCGTGCGCTCCGCAGGCGGGAACGTCCCCGTGATCGTCGACAGCGTGGCCGGCATCACCAGCGCCGCGCCGAGACCGAGAACCGCGCGCAGCGCGATCAGCTCGGACGCCGACGAGGCGGTCATCGCGATCGCGGAGCCGCCGCCGAAGATCACGAGGCCGACGATCAGCGCGATCCGGCGGCCGTAGCGATCGCCAAGTGCCCCGCCCGGAAGGAGCAGGGCCGCGAACGCCAAGGAGTAGGCATCGATCACCCACAGCAGCTGGGTCTGAGTCGCGTGGGTGTCTCGTGCGATGTCGGGGAGCGCGACGTTGAGCGAAGCCATCGCGGCCACGACGGCGGCCAGCGCCAGGCAGACGACTGCCGTGATGACGCCGTGCCGGGAGGAGGAGGTGGTGTCGTTGGTTAATTTCATCATGTGATGAGACTACATTCATCACGTGATGAAATCAAGAGCCGCGACGAATTTCTTCGTCGCAGCTCTCGGAGATCCCCGCAGGGCCGCGGGCTAGCGGAGCCGGCCGGTCAGGTAGCGCTGGATCGTCGGCGCCAGCAGCTCCACCAGCTCATCGTCGGGCAACGACGCGATCGGCTCGATCTTCCACACCCACCGCATCATCACCACGCCGACCACCTGCGTGGCGATCAACGATGCGCGCAGCAGCCGCTCCTCCCCCTCGATGCGGTCAGCGATCGCGGGCAGTAGGCTGGCCATGACGAAGCCTCGGAGCTTCTCGCGCGTGCGCGGCTCGTGAGCGGCCGTCATCAGAATCGAGCCGAGCGTCTCACTGATGGCCGGTTGCGTCCACGCCCAGATCACGTTCCGAACGATCGCTTCGCCCCGCTCGCGTAGGGGGACGGCGCTCGTCGTCCCGATCGAATCGAGCCACTCCTGCGGCGGCATCGTGCTCGCGTCGAGCAACTCCTCCTTGGAGGAGAAGTAGTAGTGGACGAGCGCCGGGTCGACGCCCGCGTCGCGCGCGATCCCGCGCATCGTCGTGCCGGCCCATCCGTTATGCGCGAACGACGTCCGCGCCGCGGCGGCGATCCGCTCGGTCATCACCCCGGGTTCGTCACGGGGACCCCGCGGACGCCGGGCCGGTTTCTCGTTCTCGTTCGCTCTGGGCACGGGCACGGTTATTTCATCACACGATGAACGTGTACGCGCGTCCGAACAAACTGCGGGGCCACCACCACCCACATACCCTTCCCTCCGATGATGCGGAACGCCGAGGTGATCGTCGTCGGGCTCGGTGCGATGGGCAGCGCCGCTTGCTTCCAGCTCGCAAGTCGCGGCGTGCCGGTGATCGGGATCGATCAGTACGCGCCACCACACCCGTGGGGTTCGACTCACGGCGACACGCGAGTGACGCGCGAGGCGATCGGTGAGGGACGAGAGTACGTCCCGCTCGTGCGCCGCTCGCACGAGCTGTGGCGCGAGATCGAGCAGCAGACCGGCGCGCGGCTGCTGACACCGTGCGGGATCGTCGTGCTCGCGCACTCGTCAAGCGAGTTCCTCGCGGAGACGCGGGCATCGGCGCGCGCGTACGAGATCGAACATCGGGATCTGACCAACGCCGCGGTCCGCGCCGCATTCCCGATGTTCACGGTTGACGA
>Ga0335076_10000390_pt1 | contig 40033 bp, 48 predicted proteins | sample Lox_Sample_25_FD_206717 | JGI IMG/M metagenome (GOLD analysis project Ga0335076, IMG submission 206717) | Soil microbial communities from Loxahatchee National Wildlife Refuge, Florida, United States - Lox_Sample_2.5 | ecosystem: Environmental > Terrestrial > Soil > Wetlands | place: USA...
GGGCCGACCATCCGCCTCGATCAGTACGGTTTGAGCCCGTCCTGGTTTGACCAGATCGTAGATTCGATTCTCTACCCTAGGTCTGACGACGATGCGCAGAAAGCCTATGACGAACTCCGCGGAAAGAGCGACAAGTTCCTCGTCTATCGCAGGGCCCAAGTGCCCGCGTATCTCCACTTCGACAGCAATCCCCGCGAGGGCGACCCGGTTGTCGTTCCGACGGGTCCCTACCTCATTACCGCCGGCGCGGACTCCCGCGGTGCGGAGCATCCGCCTGTGGGCATGCACGGCTACGACGCCACACACATGCCCGAGATGAAGGCCCTTTTTGTGGCCGCGGGACCCGACATCCGAACTGGAGTTGCGCTTGCGCCCTTCGAGAACGTGAACGTGTATCCGCTGATCGCGAAGATCCTGGGTCTTGACATCACGAATTTGAAGACCGGTCCGATCGATGGCAAACTCAGCGTGCTGGGAGGAATTCTAAAATCAGACTAGCCGCCACGAGGCGATGATAGATCCCATCCTCAGTCTCGGCGCCCGCCATCCGGATGGAGCCCTACTTTCGTTGTTCGAGTAAAATGAAGTTTCGGAGCCTTACCCCTCGAACTGGTGAAGCTCGAAGACGCTCGCGAAGTTTATTCTCACTGAGCGAAAGAGCGCCATGGCCGCCTGGGATGATGTGATCGATTTCGATAATGTTGGCGACTGGCCGATGGACCTGAGCGAATGGCTCAGACTGCTCAAGTCGTCCGCCGATGAGGGCCAACGACCGCAGATTGTCCAAAATATCCGAAGATCTCTGCAGGGAGCAAGGATAAGAACCTACCACTGTACCCGGCTGCTCCCAAGCGAAGTCGAATCAATCAAGGCCAATGGATTGCAGCCCTCATCGCCCGACCTAGCCCAGGATAAGCGTGAAGCTGCCCGCAACGCAGGTCTGCCAGTGCCTTTCTGGACGCAAGAGGATCCCCGCGGCAAGATATGGTTTTACCATCGAAGATCCGACCTCGATGCCGCCATTGCCGGTCCGCTACTGCGGTCGTGGGGCGGAAAAGAGTTGCTTGCCAACACTCAGGGCGTAGTGGATTTGGCCGCAAAGCCCTACGTCATCGCATTTGACTACCGAGTCGCAGATTTGAAGTACGTTTTTGGCAACCACTGGTGTGCACTCGAGACGAAGATCATCAATCAGTATCTTGCCCAATCTTCCCTCACGACGCCGGAGGCTACAGCATTTGAAAGCTGCATCGAGAAACCGGTGCGGGTGCAAGCAGGCGACTTAATTTCTTCAGACGATGCACGGTTCAGTGGTCTCACCAACTATTGGGACGATGTGCATTCTCACGTCGGCTAACAAACCAGCCCATTCTAGGAAAACTCTAGGCGACTCGCTGATTTCTGCTCCCCACAAATCCAAGGCACTCAAACCGGGACTCTAGGACATCTGATAACTTCAGCCGCGCTCAATCGTGGGCGGCTCATGCACCCGAGAAAGGGGAATTCATGTTCAGCGAACTCATGCCGCTTATTGAACGGCGAACAATAACCATCACAGTAGCAGCTCTCAACCAAGGACATATCCGGGTCAATGTCGTACCCGCCGCATTGGCGGAAGATAGCAAGGCAAACGAGAAGATCGGGTACTCGAACAAGGACAAAATAGCTCAGATACCCGAATCTGCCATCCACGCGCTGACAACGCCGCTCTCTCTCACGGGAGCACCGGATGAAATCGACTCCCAGCTAGCCGAGCAACTGAAGGCGTTCGTCGACTCACACCTCGCCCTGCAGCAAGCGGTAGACCGAGCCAGAGGGGAAATCGCTGAGGCGGTTAAAGCCGTTGAAGAACGCGACAAAAACCGATCAAAGGCAAGAACGGCCACTGCAACAAAACCCGACGCGAAGTCGTCGGACAACAAGGTTGAGGAAACGAAGCCTGCAACGGACAGCCTCCCCCTCTTCGAGCCCAAGGCCGCAGCCGAGCAGCCGTGATTCCGGGGATCGCCGACTCATCGACGCTTCTGACGTTATTGAGGAACGGCGCGCCGTCGGTCTTATGTCCTTTTTCCGAGGCCCAGCGATTCCACCAGAGTTCGTGCTTCGCGAACAAGCTCCGCACTGCTCTGAGCCGTTTTGCCGTTGCGCAATCTCAATGTGTCCTCGAAACCAATTCGGATGTCGTAGCCACGACGAACGCCTTCATCGAGCAACTCCCACGCCGTACGATCCATTCCATGCAGGACCGTCGTTAACCTAATACCCGCGTGGCTGAGAATGCCCTCGATTTCGAGAGCCGTTTTCAGGGCAGAGGCTATCTCTTGGTCCTGAGGTTCAACGAGAATCCGAAGACATTGCCTGGAAAGGCCACTTGAAACCAGATTCCGTGCGGCCCTCGCGTTTGAGATGCCGGCTTCGATCCCGACGCCGCGACCGATCAGGGTCGCGGCAAGTCCGGCGGCGCCCTCCTCGTGAAAATTGACGGAGGCAAAATCCGGCAATACATCCCAAGCTTGCACCTTTCTCAGCCGCGTCTCCGGATCAGGAACGATCCAAGCCCCGGTGCTCACGCCGATGGGGAGATTTCGCAACCTCGCTCGAACAGCGTGCAGATTCCCTGCAATTGCCGCGGTGTCCAAAGCCTCCTTCCCATCCTCCGAGCGTGCGTGAAAGTGGATCACGCCCGCTCCGCCTCCGCGGCGGCAGCCGCAATCTCCGCCGAGGTGACCGGAATATGCGGGTGTTCAACCTTTGATCGGGAGCCATTGATGGCCGCCGTAATCAGCATCCCAGCTTTATACCGACAACCGAAAGGAGAGCGCAATGACCGTGAAGATCGAAAAGCTTGAGCGCGTTTTTATATTCAACGGGGCAAAATTGCCAGACGTAAACCCAGAGTTGAGCGTTGAACAGGTGCGGGACATCTACGTCAATACTTATCCCGAACTTGCGACCGCGGCAGTCGAAGGGCCGACTCCCATTAATGGGACCATGCAGTACGTGTTCACCCGGGCCGTGGGAGCCAAAGGATGATCCGGAGACCACGCTTCTGCGGCCTCCACGAAAGATGATGCGTTTCACCGTTGGTTCGGCCCAACAGAGAACAAGCCGCCGTCGCGAAGCCATTCTGCGGACGGCGGCTTGACCCCCTCAAAGCCGCACAGGGTGAATGCTAGGATGCTCTTCGAGATTCCCAGAAACTTGTTCTCACCATTTGGTCAAGTTCTCGGTAGGGTTGTGATCTTCTCCGAACGCGCGTGATACCGACCAAGATCGGAAGAAGTTAGAGACTTTGGTTGCCGCAATGTTTCGATCTGCCGATCGACCAGTTGGTAGACCTCACGTTTGATGGCGACGGGCTGGGTGCGTCATCATACGATTACCTCCATCGGCATTCTAGCGTGCGTCGTAGCGCTTGCACATACCCCAATCTGTGGAAATTTAGCCGTTTCTCGCCGACCCCGTATGCGTATGTAAGTGAGGAAACCAGGAAGACTTATGCCGTGCAAAAGAGTGCGGAATCACAGCTCCGATGAGAAATTCCAGGAAGTCATGAGTGCACTTAGGGAAGCAAAACAAGCCACTGTGACTGTTCGAGATCCGATCATGGAGCAACTGAAGCAATGTCCAGACGCATTCAAAGTCGGCGAAATTCTCGGGAAGGTCTTCGACTCCTTCAAGTACGGGCAAGACGAAATCCTCGCAGACGGGCTCTTGCCGCCAGCCGGCGCAGTCATTCCGCCGCTCGTCTGATAGGGCTTCCCGTGGCAGTTTCCGTTCCCCGTCTCAAAGGGATGCGGTGGCGATATTGCACACGGTGGGATGAAGGGCCGGCTGCGACGCTGGGAATGAGCCTCTTGCGGCTCGGAATCTGCCAGCCAAGCGACTGGTCGGGAAGCGCGGTAGATTTTGTCGAGCGTGGCTTCAACCGCTTTTGCCGAGAGAACGGCGCGGCTGAAGCGAAAAGAGTCTGGGTCGGCGAGCTGCGCATTGGCGATTCCTTGTTTGAATTGACCGAGCAAGAAAGAAACCAGATGGAAGCCGAGAGAGAAGGTGCGACTCAGCAACTGTTTCTCACCGGCGATTACGAGGCGGCAGCCTCCATCCCGATCGGAGAGACTCTTTCTCGTCTTGGAGCCGAGCACGAACTGCTCCCGGCGGCATTCTACAGAGTGTTCGTCACCAACCTGTACAAGTGGATGCGCGTATACGAGTATGTCGACGCGCAAGAACATGCCGAGATGTGGATGGAAGATCTGGACGAGGAAGAACTGCAAGCATCCGTCTACCGAAAGGTCGAAATGGAAATTCCATCCTGCATCCAGAAGCACGCGTCGCGGATGGGGCACAAGAGGGCGCGCAGGCTCTTACAAGAGATCAAACCAACTGCGCCATTGGCTCGACAACTGATCCGACACGTCCTGGAAATGGACGCTCATGGGCTCGGCCATGAGCACGCCTGGCCGGGGCTCCTCACGGAAAAAGAGGTCCCGGGAATCAGCGACTGGCTGATGGACGCCGAATCCTCCCGGCCCGGCTGTCTTATCACGTGGTACGAGAACGACGCGATCAACGCCTGTTTCGACGAAGATGCGCAGCACATGGGCGAGAACGGTCCTTGCCAGCCCAACGTGGTGCTTCCAATCCGACTCGAGCGGCCGATCCGGCAATTGGATGAGGAAGTGCGTCGCGTCTTCGATCATGCCGGCGCCATGCTGCAGTCTTTGGCTTCAGGTGCCAAGGTGGTTGAAACCATTCGGGAGCTCTACGATGAATACCTCCGTGAACATCGGCTCAAGCCAGGACTTCCGGTTGAGCCGGGCGCTTCTGGTATATGGAACCAATAGCTACCAGGGAATCCCGTACCGCCATCCCTTTGTGACACTGCACGAGGTCATTCATGACGGCAACGGTGCGCGCTTGGCCGAAGGCCGGCTGATGACGCCGCACATGTTGGTCGAGTTGATGACGGGGCTAGGACGCTCCGTTCCCGTCGAAATCCTGCCGGAACGAGTACTGGTGCGCACGGCGGAGATGATTGTCTGGTGGGCGCCCGCCGGGGCGCGCACCCTGTTCTTCAGTGACCGAGGTGACGACCCCGTGTTGAAGCAGATCAATGGCAAGCGGTATCCCCAGCCGCCCCTCGTCTTCAAGGTATGCGGCAGTCATCTTTGGGTCCGCGCTCTGGCCGAGAGCAAGCGTCCGACTGCGGACACAAGGTTGTGCATGGCTCCTTACTGGAACTGCTACGACAACGGAGCGGTTTGCACGGGAAGCATGCAGATTCCGCGGGAGACATCAGTGTCGGGGATCGAGTCCTGGGAGCGGTCTTTCTTCCAGAGCGAGTTCACGCATGCTTCTGGAACGCGCAAGCACACGCGTTTCCCTGGCGGACTGTTGGCGATGTGGCAGTTCCTCGAGGGGAAAGACAATTTCCCAACCCAGCACCTGGTGAAACTGCGCCAGACACTTTCGGAATTCGTGAACGACAATGACCACACTTATCGAAACGAGGTCGAACCGCGAGCTTGAGCATCGCATTCCAAACGGCCTGTTGCAGAAAAAAGTCCAGATTGCGGTAGTGGGCTGTGGCGGAACCGGAAGCGCCGTCGCAGCCGGATTGCCGCATCTCCACCAAGCCATGGTCGCCCTGGGACACCCTTATGGTCTTGACGTCACCCTCATTGACGGCGACCGGATCTCCCCCACAAATTGTGTGCGGCAGCCATTCAGCGAAAGTGAGATTGGGCTCTACAAAGCGACGGTGCTTGCCACGCGGATCAATCTGTTCTGGGGCCTTGGATGGACGGGGATGCCGTGTTTTATGGATGAGAGATGGGGCCAGGAGACCGACATCCTGATTGGATGCGTCGACTCCCGCGCGGCTCGCCATGCGATCACCCGCACACAAACCTATTGGAATTGCCATTATTGGCTGGATCTGGGCAATAACGCCGACAGCGGACAGTTTGTTCTGGGACAGCCCGAGAACGGCAAGAACCGGTCATCCGAGCAACGATTGCCGACCGCGTCAGAATTATTTCCTGAACTTGTCGATTCCAAACTGGACCGCAAGGACAAGCTGCCATCTTGCAGTGCAGTCGAGGCACTGGAACGTCAAGAGCCCTTCGTGAACCAAACTCTCGCTTACCAGGCCATGGCCATGCTAGGGCGGTTATTTCGATATGGTCGGCTGTTGTACCACGGCGGGTTTGTGAATCTGCGAACTGGCCGTACAACTTCGCTACCCGTCGATCCGGTTGTCTGGGAGCGAATGAAGCTGGCCTGCGGTCCCAAACAGAACTCGAAAACCCACAAGACCGCGACGCATGAGTCTGCGATACCGCTCCTAAAAGCCCCCGTCACGTAATTCAGGGCTGGGTGCTTGTCTCTCTATTGGTTTTTGCCGCCTCAATCGCTCTCAGGAAGGACTCAAGTGTGTGCTTCATTGAAACGCGCGTAAATCCCGGCCTCTGAAGTTGAATTACGTGACCCATTTCGTACTCGAAGTCGGCAGGAAAGGCTTCCATTGCGGCTGGAACATGGATCGTTCCAATGTAGTCGCCAAGAACACCTACAAAGATTCCGAAGCGGTTGTTTGAGTGGGCAAAGCCGACAATCGAATACGGCTCTGAAGCCTTGCAGAGCGCCCGAAAGATCTGGACCTCCTCACTCGGATTCTCATTGAACCGGTCGTCAATACGAGCCTCGACTCCTCCGTGTCCGTTGGGATGGGAAGATTGGAAGTTCATGATTGCCCGAAAATCACTGTGCTTGACGTTGTTTCTGAACAGTTCGCCATAAACAAAGTAGCCCGCCGACAGGGCTACCTTGGCGACAAACCTCATGGCCGTATCGATGTTCACCGCGAACTTCAACTCAAGTTTGGCAGCACGTTGGTCCGTAATGTATTCGCTATCACGCGGGGACCACACCTGTACTCCCGAGCGTTGGTTCAAAGCAACTTGCAGTGGGAGACCGTCGGTATTCTTTGCGTGTTTCACTACGAAGACAGGTTCCTTTCCGCTGTGCCCCCGAACATCGAAGCGATCACGTTTCGTTTTCACGAGGAAGTCCTCGGCCATGGCAGCGTCAATGCTTGAACCGATATCAGAATTGGCCTTTCCGTGGACCGCGATTTCAAATCCGTTGACGCCTCCCAAGGACAGGGGAACGATATGTTCCCGCGTGGTTTCCGCGTCGGGGTAATCTTGGTCGGCGTATGGGCAATAGGGCATAAGACTCCTGGGCTCCGCGTGGCAACTCAAAGACGAAAGCCACTCCACTTCACGAAGTGAGATAAATGTTTTCGCAAGGCATCGCCGTTCCACAATTCGGTTCGATATTCAAGACCAAAACCCGCTTCAGGAGACATCAGAAGGCGTTGCAACAGAAGTGGAGGCTCGTCCTCCCGCGCCACGCCGGCTGCCCGGTCACGGTACCATCGCGTCGTGAGGTTGGCGAGATGTCGGTGGCTTGTAGCGGAAGTATGAACGTATCATCGGCAAAGGAAACCGCGCCCACCAAGCTACCCAGCTCATGATCCTTTCTCCGCAACCGACTGATCACGCTGTAGAACTTCATGGCGTAGGTTTCATCCTCATCAAGCGTGAGCGAAATTCGTTCCTTATAACCCTGATTGCGGAACCGGTCACGGATCAGGTGTAGCAGCCTCTGCAAGCAAGCAACACCCGGATCTCCCAGACCCGCCTTTGCGGAGCTGGGCATGCTCCGGTAGTAACTCGCATCGAGCCCCACCGCAAAACCGACGCTGATCGTATCGCGGATGACGTCGATAAATTCCTCGAGCGCATGCGACGCTTGAGTTTCATTCATGCCAAGCTTGGCACAGTCGGAATAAAAGGCTTTCATGTGGATAGCCTCAAGCCCGAATTTGCGAAGAAGGTCGTGCCATCTTGCCGTAAATGAATCCCACCTCGCGCCCGAGGACAAGTAGCCACACAGGCAGATGAAATCTTTATCCTGGAACTTACCGCTTTCGTCGGCGAATACGTAATTCGCCAGATCCAAATCAGCCTTGGTAATTGTCACGGCGATTTCCTTCTTAGGGCTACAACAACGCCATCCTCACGATTAGATTCGGGTCGCTCAAAAGCGATCCGCAATGCCCGCCGGTAGACATTGAAAAAGTGGACGCAAATGCAGGGGAATGTTGAAAAATGCTGTTCTGGGTCAGTCCTTGCCAGTTCCCGCGGACGCTTGCGAGAGCGTGGGCTACCGGGGATTTCCTGGACTGCGAAGATTCAAACTGTCCGGAGGATTCGTCTCGTGGCTGCCGGCGGAGCCGTATTGGAGTGCCTTTTCACTTAAATCTGCACGCCGGATCTCCCTCCAGAAGGCGTCGTTCAGTGAAGTGCCACCAACATGCAGGTGCACGGCGATTTCTTTCCAATCGAATCCTTCGCGGTGGCGGTTCAGGACTGTTCGAATCCCGATAAGAAGCTTGAGACTGTACTTCTGAAGGCCCCAGCGACGGAATTGCATTGTTAGCAGACGCCATGAGGCAATACGGTGGATTTCGTTTTCAGAGCGAGGTTTTGGGATGGCTGGCATAACAACCTCCGAGAAGGCTAGCAGGGGCCGTGATGTCGGCGAATGGCGCGTGGTCTGAATTACCCGATTAAACCCAAGGTCCATCTGACAGTTGCAGGAAAATCTTTGCTTGTGGGGGAGATATTTGCGATTTGGCCCGTAGTCCCCTACGCCCGAGATGAGGGGCGGAGAACCTTACTTAAAGCTAGCGTGCAGGAAATCGTGCACGAAAATAATTGTTGAAACTTCTGGCTGAAATCGGCATACGCTGGCCGCTGCCACTGGGCTCGGATTGGAGTTTCCTCGCCCCGTCTTTTTAACGAAAGGAGGTTCTACGGAAGGAGCAGTGTGTCCCGACGTGCTCTGATGGCGATCGCACCCTCCGAAAACAGCAGTATGGGCGCAGGCGACAGTGTCCGCGGAAGACGCACATTCCGCTGGCCGAAGGAAGCCCGAGACCTGGTCCGCGAATACAACCAACAAGAAAGGCAAGGCCAGGAACGCGGCGAATCGGATCAAAGCGTCATCGTAAGTCGACTTGCTGAGATCTCGGGAAACCCCCGAGATGCCTGCATACGCTTCCTTCAGGAACTCGGCGTGCATCGGAAGCGCACTTACCGCGAATGGACAAAATCCGAGCAACAGCGTCTGCTCGATTTAATCACAACGATGCCAGTGGCCGACGTTGCCAAGGTGCTCCGCCGGCCCCCGAATTCGGTTCGATCGATGCTGCACCGGCTCGGCATGGGAGGCAGAAGCGGCCGAGAATGGTTCACCAAATATTCCTTATCGCGCGCGCTGCACACCCGTCCCGACGAGATCCAAAAATGGATTGACCGAGGCTGGCTCAAAGCGCGATCCGTTACCACTGCCGGAACAAAAGCCAACGTCATCGATCCAGACGACTTCTGCGAGTTCGTTAAGCAGCATGGGCACGCGGTTGTGAGTCGCCGGTTAACCTACGAGGCCCTCTGGTTCGTGCAGCACTACGTGTTTCCGCCTAGCCACGCCGATTTGCTGTCGGTGAGAGGAGAATACAAGAAGCAGGAAAAACGGGGGGAAGAAGCGCAAACGTCTATAGAAGCCCCGTCAGGCCACGATTCTGACTCGGATCGTTCTCAGAATCCTTGAGTGATGGGCCGCCGACAGATCTCGATGATTGCCGCTCACAACTCCTCCCACAGTTTGGCCGCTGCAGCCTCCTCGCGCTGATACCGATCGTTTGCGACGATCCTTTCTTGTTCAGTCAGCTCCGCAAGAAATCCGAACCCCCTGACGCAATCAGCCGTGATTCTCTCGCGATCGATGACCACGGTGTGCCGAACGAGTTGCGCCAGATCACGACAGTCGAACTCCCTGCCATCCTGAAACGTCCTCGATCACCCGGTGAAAGCACTTCCGCTTCAGCGTAGCCCGCACCTCTGACTCGTCGATCAGTCGGCGCGGTGGTGCACGCGAATGCCTTTAGTTCTTCGGCGGAGACAACCAGCTGATCCAAGTTGCAAGCCCCGCTCTAGCCGCTGGGATATCCTTGGCGAACTCCGCCACTGTTGCCCGCAGAGAAAGGACAAACGTTTGGATCTCATTCGGTTGCCAGTATTGTTGGGTCTGTATCTGTTCCTGAAACTGCCTTACCCAGGCGTCAGCTAAATCGAGAGATACGACACGGGACGAGAGATTCTGAAATAAATAATGTCCGTCGGGGGGGAGGCCGTGACTCAGCCGGATTTCACTCGATACGATATACGGACCTGATCGATAGCGTCTCGGAAGCTTGGCCAGCAATATCCGCGCACGGGCTATGTCGTAGTGATCGAGTATCCATTCCGCGCTCGGAGTTCCAGTGGGTTTTGCGTTAATCGGAATATATGCCACGTTCAGGTTCGGCCGCGGAATCGTGGACGCAGGTTCCGTGAACTGGCCGGCAGAATTTACCACCTTTTCAGTACCTTCTTGCTCGCTGATTTTCGGCATAAGCATAAACGCCGAAATGATATTGATAAACCGGCTTCGATCGTTTGGAACTGGCATGTCCCACCACAACAGATAGCTGTACATTCCGTACCCTAATTTTTCAAAGTCACCGGGAAGGAGGAAATCTCGTCCCGTGTCCAAGATCGCAGTAGGGGGAGGAGGCGGTGGCGGAGCGCCCACCGACACTTCGGTGGATGCTGACGAGTTCAGGCCACGAGAATCAGAGCAGGTCGCGCTTATGGTGATCGTACCGGGAGGCACACCGGCTGTATCTAACGTGGCTGTGTTTCCACTTCCGGAGATATTACCGCTCGTTGCCGTCCAGTTGCCGACATTCACAGGCACATTGTCAGGACTGCTGCAAGCTGCCGTGAGGGCCACCACCTCCCCGTGACCGACATTACTAGGATTCGCACTGAGAGCCATAACCGGTGCATTCCGGGGCGCTTGCTTCACGCTGAATTGAGCCGAACATCTTGCCGACGGATGTTGCTTTGAGTCGGGATCGGTGACGCGAGCGGTAACCTCATAGCTGCCGTCTGTAAGACCCGTGGTATCGATGGTCGCCGCGTTGTCTCGGCCAGTCACCCTTGCGCCATTACTGCTCCACTCGTACCTCAACGGGTGATTCGGAAGGAAATTGATTGCAGTTGCCGTGACCGAGATGGGTTCGCCCACCAATGCCTCGGAAGGCGAAACAGAACAGGAGAGCGCGGGCGGTGCTTGAGGTAGTCCAGTCCCGGGCCGGTGCAAGCAGCCAGTCAGAAACACTATAACCAGCAATGCCGTGCCGCCGACAAAGGCATGCGACACGCGATTCAGTGCGATGGTTTTTTTCGAAAGTGTCTCCATGCCCATACGCATCCTGCCACAATTACAAACCAGAACCCCGCGACGACCGCTATTTCTTCCTTAGAGGAAAGAGGCACTCCAAATCCGACAAAGACTTCCATGCTGATCACCGTGAGAACCAGAGTGCTACCGAGTACCGCCGACGAATCGCGCAAGCGCTTCGCGGTTTTCGTGCGATTGGGTGAGTTCGTATCCATCTGGTGAACTTACCTCAAAGGAAATCAGACTCCTCGATGATCTTGTAACTCCCGAGGATGGCTATCTTCTTTTTCAAATTTCTTCTCCGACTGGTTCTGCTCTTCTTACCACGATTGCCAATAGACCTATCTCAAAGTCCGGGGCTGCGACTCCTCCCTACGACGAAAAGCGGCTCTCCAAACTGAGTCCGCCCATGCACTACTGGCTGTCGGAGCGCAAAGAGATGCCTGCGCCCTTCGCCAGTAAGGCGGTATTCATCCTGAGTTTTCCGGGGAAGCAGCGAGTAGTAGCCCCCTCGTATCCGGAGAATTCCCACTTCCCGGACGACCATCTCGCCGTGGCCTTGAACTTTACGGGAGCTTGCTAACTCGTGTCAATCGCAATTGTGATGCCCAGAGAACGGTTTCGCCTCGGGCACGTCTGTCAATTCAACATTCCCCTAACGGAGCGCCGAATGACTTGCAATCCTTCAGACGTCGTTGAAAGTATCGAGCAACCCACGGTCGGCGTGCCACCACTTGGCTTGCGCTATCCTCGAATTCTGGTCCCCCGCTGATTCCTCGCACAGCTTGCCGCGAGCGCAGGAGAGAAGGAGAACGGATGAGAAAAATCACGATCATTGCGGTACACCACAAGCTCCAGTGGAGAGACACCGACGCAAGAGATCTAGAGTTGCTTCTTACTAGGACCCTCGAAGGCGATCCCAATATCGAACTGATCGCCGAGGAAGCGAACAGGCTACCCACTACTGTTGGACAAAGACTCGCCTGTCGGTTCAATAAGCCATGGGCGAATGTCGATATGGACGAACTGGAAAGGCAGCGTAAGGGGATTCATGAAGCACTTCAGTCGCGCGGTGGAGCACCTCTGGACGATGATTCCGACGGCTGCAAGGAATACTATTTGAACGAGGCGGACCGGATCAGAGAGGAGTCCTGGGTTTCGAAGATCAACGGGTATCGTCTAGATAGGGTTATTTTCGTGTGCGGCTTGCTACATCTTTCTACAGCGGCTGCCAGGTTTCGCGATCGGGGCTGGATAGTCGAGGAAATCAATGCGTGCGCTTGTCAGTGGTATGTGGAGAGGTTTGGCACGCTGACAATTGTCGAAGAAGATGGATACCGTTGGTGCGAGTGTCGGCCGAACGCCAGGACGTTCCCCCCGCTTCGGCGCCGCCAGGTGGGCACGCCTGACCCGTCCCAATGACGTGGCGGTTCTGATGATTGCGTCGCTTCCTTACGTGGCCCGGCGAGCCACCTCAGCGGTCGCGACCAGCGAGGGAATGTTCGCGTCGACCGGCGAAAAAAGTACCGCATGTAGAGTGGCAGTGTTCGAATATTGCGCACGGCTGCATCCATTCGATTCGGTACCTTCCTCGGCTCGATTGTCGCGCTGGACAACTGATTGCCAGATCGAGAGCGGCCGAATCGGTCGGGGCACCCATCACGATTGAAGTGGCCGTATGAAAATCTCCCAGAAGAGTTCGGCCGCGCCCTGAAACGTGAGCTTCTCTTTGTTATTTCCATATGACTGCATACCAAGAGCCTCGAAGTAAATCATCTGTTCATCGGTTCTAACCAGGACAGCTTCGTTCATGCCCCCATGTCGGGGCTCATCGGTCATCGAATATTCGATGCTCTCGCTTCCCATTGTGCCTCCGCCGAGCAAAGCTGATCCTCTGCAAACCTTTTCTCCATCGCGATACACCGCAGCCGTAAACCGGTTAGCATCAATTCTCCGGAAGCTCTGCTGCACATCCGGATTTCGCCGAGACAATTCTTCGAGGGTATTCTCGAAGAACTTGGCAATATATTCGAAACCTTCGTGCCGAAATTTATCCCTGTCCAGATCGGTAAATTGCTTCTTGATACGCAAATTGCTGGACCGTATCGGTTCTCCGGACGACGGTTGGGCGGCCTCCGCAGCTCTTGGAACTACCCGTTTCACTCTCGGTTCGAGTTCTTTGAGAACGCGTTTGATCGCGGTGACAATATCCAGAAATGCTTCATCGGTGCTTGGCCATTTCGTGACAGGACGGCCATCCCTTGGGGTCGCCAGAAGCCTGCCGAAGGGCAAGTCATGCCAGTCGCAGGGCCGCAAAATGACGGGAATGACCCTCGCCTCCCCGCGCTGGTGTCTTTCAAGAGCGCGCGTCATTTCACGTTCGTAGCAGTAATCGGAAGCTATGAAGTCCGGGCTCACCAACAGGAGGATGACATTGGCCGTGTCGATATGGCTGTCGATCGCACTACCAAACTCTTCACCGGCGATAATCCGACGGTCATGCCAAGACTCAACTAATCCCTGTCGGCGGAGGCCCGAGAGATGTGTCTCCAGTTGATCCCGCAGATCCTCGTCAGCATGGGAATACGAGAAAAAGAGAGTCGCCACCCAGCCTCCAACTCAGTCTGGTTTTCGGTCGGACGTTTGCCTGTGCAAGCGTCGAGCGTAACACAGCAGGAGAGGGCAGGAACCGAACAGCCGCCGCCGAGTGTCAGCAGGCGCAAAGCCGCACCATCACTAAAGATGATGGTGCCTCTTCGTGCAGTGTGCGGACTACCCGACTGCTAGGCTGCGAACAGGCCGCCAATTATGTCATCCAGACCGTGCGACGCGAGGTGTTGAGCCACCGTCTTACACCCACGATTACAGTTGGGACTGCGAGAAAGAAACCATCCGATACTGAGAAGGACAAGACCACCCCAGATTAGATTCTCTTGTTTCCGTGACATGCTTCACTCCTTTTTCATCAATTGGACCGATTTATACCTGCTCGAGTCCTGACCAGGACCGGCCATTGGACTCGGTTACCAAAACGGCACGCTTCCTGTTCGTCTCAGAAGCCGCGGCCCTCGCCAAGTCTAGAACCTGGTCGCGTGTCTTACTCCCTGAGTAGTTGTACTCCGCGGTTGGCAGGTGATACGTCTTGCCGCCGTCACTCGTAATTTGTCGTGAAAATCCCCGGCGTTCCATCGCGGCGTGCAAAACTTCGTAATCGTCATCGTCAGCTCTGTGCAGTTCCACTCGAGTCGTAAAGGCTGCCACTGGATCACCTCAATTAAATCGGACATTACTCCATAATCACCGGACGAATCGGCAACGTATCGCCGAGGCCAATCGTCTGGACACAGTCACACTCGCTCTTGGCTTTTCGATCACTCTCGTCCAGTTCCCATTCCGGCAAAATGAATTTGAGGTCGTTCGGAGTCCGCGTGGTAATTTTCAGAGCCACCTGCATAAACTGCATGAGCGCCAGGCTCACACCCAACATATTGAGTGGCAGGACGCTAGGTTCCACAGCGTCTATGGCTTCGAGCGGAAGTCCATAAGGGATCCGCTTTTCTGCGCCGCGCTGCTCACCCTGCGCTTCCTGGGTTAACCGATAAGATGTAAGCGTCTCCCGGCACCACGCACACGGGATACCGGGAGACCATACATGCGCGTGCGTCATCAAGGCATCGATGTTGCCGTCACGGTCCGGATGAATCCATGAAGCCATATCCAAAGTCGGAATCAGGTGCGCGTACGCGAGATCGTTCAGCGGCACACGAGGCGCGAACTTGTCCACGCAGCAAAAGATGATGTCGCAATCTCTGAGTTGCCGCAGGCCTTGTTCGGTCGTGGCCCAGTCTTGGTAAATCTCCACCAGGAACGGTTCGGCGGTTGCCACCGTCTCGGCCAACGCTTTGAGTGCTTCCACCTTGGGCTTGTCGATGAATTCTTTCGTAATCCCCGCCGTTCGGTTCCGATTCTGCTTGCTCCCGGTGTCTTTATCCCAAATCCGTAGCTTGCCGACGCCCATGGTTGCGGTCGCGAAAGTGACGAGGCTTCCGGTCCCACCTCCACCCACGATTCCGACGCGGAGGTTTTGCAGCCGCCGTCTTCCTTCCCCACCCCATAAGCGCGTCGAGCGGTCCATCACGGTTGGGTCGGCATGATCGGACCAGGTTGAGGCGGGAGTTTCTAAAACGGTAAGCTCGGGGCCGACGATGCGAAGCACTTGCGCTTTCTGCGTGGCCGCGCCTTTTGTCTCTCGCCACCAAACTCTGGCGTCTACCTCTCCCTTCGGGTTCAAGACAAGACTTGCCGACAGCGCCTCCGGGCGTGATCCCACGATCGTAGGGAAAAGCCGCTGCTCATACCAGTCATCCCGCCGGCTGAATTCGGCAATTCCTGGACCCCATTCTGAATCGGGATGGGAGTGCACGAGGCAAAGACCGACACGCGGGCCAGCTTCCGCCGCGACATCAAGGGCGCGGGAGATGTAGTCCGCGGAGATCTCCAGCTTACCGGGTGTAGCTTCGACTTCACCTTCTCGGGGCCACACAATCTCCCCGAGAATTGCGGTGTGCCGCACAATACCAATGCTGGGACGAGTCAAAACAAACGCGCAGGCCTCATTCGGCGCCGCGGCGTTCAACCCAACGACGAGATCGCTCCAGACCGCGCGTTGCATGGCCAAGTGAATCTCTTCGGCGCGATGCGCAGCGGGCAAAACCACTTTTTCTTTCCTATCGGGCATCAATCGTGCTCCGGTTGCTCGAAACGGCGGATGCAGTGGTTGTAGTGATCCATCAGCGTATGGATCCGCCGATTCCAGGGCACTCGATCCCACAGGTGCCACGAGAACATCAGCACTGGCACCCGGCCAAGGACCGACCCCACCACTAGTCCATCCGCGACCGAAGCGCGATTCAGGTCGACGACGTTGCGAACGGGATCGGGTCTGACCAGCTTGACCGTGGTCGGCAGGATGAAGAACGAATCTTCGGGAGCCGCGTCCGGGAAATTCGCCGGTACGCGAAACCCGAATGCTCCGCCCGCCACAGTGTAGTCAGAACGAAACGGATGCTCCGCGGTATGAACCACAAACAGATTCGTGCCTGGAACCACATCAGGAGAGATCTGGAAAACATAGCCAGACCTCTCGTCCAGGGTCTGCACGGCTTTGAGGAGATCTTCAGACGGTGGCACCCGGACCTCCGTGGTTCGGCACCGTGCGAAAGCGTTCATGCTCGTGGATGTCAATCTTTTCAGTGTCGCCGATGGTGCGAATTTTCCTTCCATGGCGATCCACTTCCTGGGTTTCGAATCCGTTGACCCGATCGGCTGGACCGAGTTCCCGTATCTGAAGTCCGGTCAACACCTTCGAGTGGCTAATGACCAACTCGCCGTCGAGGTAGATTTCGATGATGGTGCGGAAATGCTCCTGATTGTGGACTTCGACTTCCTCCTCATCGCCAATCACGCGAACATGTCCGGAGACAATCTCGGTCTTGAATCCCTGGACCCGGTCCCGCGGCCCAAGTTCCCGGATTTGTAAGCCGGTCAGGCGGTGCGAACGAGTCGTTACTGGCGCACCGTCGAGAAAGAGCTCTCGGATCTGGTGTTCATGGTGATGAGGGAACTGCTGCATTTCTGTGCTATTTTCGGACACAAAGCCTCCTTCGAAAGTGTCCGCTCGCGCTGGTACACTCTCATTTCATCTCACGAAGTTGCGTTACAAGTGACTATGCCAAACCGAATCCGGTGGCTATCAGCGATCACCCGTAGTCATGCGCTCATGACACGAAATTGCGTTACACAGAGCAAGGGAGTGGGGCGATGACGGCGGTACGAGCGGCGTTCGTGCGAAAAATGGCGAGCAAGGTGCTCAAAGAAAGCCGCATCGAGAAGCCTCCGGTGGATCTGGTGGTGATTCTCCGCAACCACGGAATTGAATATGAAGAGGTGGAGGACTTCCCAGACACGGTCGACGCTCTGATCATTGAGGACGATGCGAAAGTGTATGCCGCCGTTAATTCACGACATCATTTGCACCGGCGCCGGTTTTCCCTGGCCCACGAGCTCGGGCATTACTTCCTGCATAAAGATGGCAAGTTTGAGGAACCGATTACGATCGACAGCCCACCTTCGGAGGAAGACGAACTCGGCTCTAAGGATCCGGCAGAGTCCGAAGCCGATCTATTCGCCGGCGAATTATTGGTGCCGCTTGAAATGTTGAAGTTGCATGTCAAGAAGGGCATCCCAGAGCTTTCGAAGATCTTCCTGGTCAGCGAGCAAGTTGTCAGCATCGCCATCAGCAAGCACATGCGCGCATTATTCAAGTAGATCGACGCGCCCACGCTGTCTTAGTTCGTCTTGAAGCTTCGATGCGCACACCTCGATCTCCTTGGGCAAACCTGATTCTTTCGGAAGTTCGCGTCGTTTTTTCCGCGCGAAGGCATCCAGCGCCCTCTCGACATCCTCGCCGCGTTTGTCGTTTCGAAGCCCGGCACACGCCCGGGCTGAGGCACGAAATGTGTTTCTATAGTCGATAGTGTCAAATCCAACCTTCAGCATCTCAATAGCCGCACGGAAGGTAATTTGAAACAGTTCGACCAGGTCAGCGAATTCCGGTGTCCTTAGTTGTGTAGGAACCACATCGCCCCGTTCGACTCGCTGTACATACTCATCATTTTTCTTTAGCCGCTCCGCTACATCGGACCTGCTGAGCCCAGCTCGTTCACGGATCAATTCAATGAACCTTCCGAAAGGAAGAGCGTCCTTGACGGCCGCACCAACAGCTTTCTTGATGGCGGCGTTCTGCATACGGTGCTTTAGGTTCGACTTAATGCGTGATTTGACCGAATCAGGCACCTGACTACTTGTAGAAAGCCAGTGGTCCGCCATGGAATCGCTTACATCCAGTGGTATTTCCCCATTGCGAATACCTTTCAATATGAGGTCGTTCAATTCCTTGTCGTTCATGACTGAGAAGCTCCCTGCGGAACTTGACGTTCCGCTGCCGCCTTGAGCTTGTCCAAGGCCCTCTTGTGGCGCACTCGCGCCGTCCCTTCGGCTATCCCGAGCCACTCTCCGATTTGCGCGAAATCAAAGTCCAGAGCGCGCCAGTTCAATATCTGTTGGTCCTGTTCGGATAATCCCGCAAACTCGCTAGCAAGCCAGGCGCGAAGGTCTGGGTTGCGGTTCGTGTAAGCTCCAGCTTTTTCCCCAACTGGCCCGACGACCGAATCGTCGAGTTCGCAGAACTCCGGTTTCGATCGGCGGTGATAATCAATGGCTCGATTTGTGGCGATCTTGAAGATCCAGGTGGTGAACCTGGCTCGCTCGCTAAACTGGAAATCGTGCATTGATTTGCGAACTGTCATGAGGACGTCCGCCGCGAGTTCCTCTGCATCGGCTTCGGGAATGTTCATCTCGCCGACCAGAAATCGAAATAGGGGAGAAACGAGTCTGCCGAACAGAAGATCAAAGGCCGGCTCCGAGCCAGTCTGGAGTTCGGCGAGAAAGTCTGCCGTATTGAGGTCCTCAAAAGCCGTAAAACCACCTACTTCTATAACGGTGACGCGTTACAAGCAACGGTTGATTGTACAGCTGTGCATGCGAGAACGAATGGTTTCAAAGGTTTAGCCGGATTGAGGTTAAGCCAGCCGAGAGCGTGGAATCACCGCGCTAATGTGAATTGAGTGTGCCGTGGGTTTAATCGTTACGGTCGCGGGACTGAAACGGTGTTCCGTGTCATAAGCAAAGCAGAGCTGTTGTGGAATGGGGTCGCTGGATCGTTGCTTCAAATCATCGACAGCGATTCGGCACCCGCCAACGACGAACTCGGCTCGGAGCGCGATAATGATCTCAGTTACGACATTGACGGGCGCAGCGCATCTGCCATTTTCGTAGTTGCTGAGTTGCTCGCGGGTGACGCTCAGGGTCTCGGCGAGTCGTTCCTGGGAAATTCCTGCAGCGTTTCGGGCCCTTCGGATTTGCTCACCAAGCTCACGTTGCCAGTTCATGATGATTGAAAGAAGTCCAAAATATGTTGACACGCGAAGGGAAGGATTGTAAATATGTTTACATATAGGAGTAAATATATTTACGACGGACCCGGCCAACCTCCGATTACACTTGTCAGTCCAACTAGGGAGGGTTGCATGGTAAGCGCAAGCACAGACCGGACGAATTACCTTTCCCTGGCTCTTGATGCCCGCAAGACAATCAAAGCGCTCGGCCAATTGCTGCAAACAGGTGCCGCGAGTACCGAACTGAGAGAAGCACTCGACGACACCGTGGAGTCATTGCGGGCGCTCACCTCCGGCGGTTCGCTGTTCTCGCGATTGCATGCTGGTTCTTCTTACGAATCCTACGAGCAGATCAGAACGCTTCAGGAAGTGCAGCTGACGATGAAGGACGAGCATCTAGCGGATCGGTTATCCGCAGTGGGCGCCAGCCCCGATGCCGCCGAACGCAATCAAAATATTGAGTGGGCGATCATGTTTTTTGCTGCTTTGGAGAATCGAGCGCTGCAACGCTATAACCGCTCTGCGGGGTCCGCGTTCGGCCGCTGAGCTTAACGCATGGCTGCATTATCAGAGCAAGTCCGGCATGATGCCGCGTCCCTCTACCAGTTCGTGTGCTCGATTGTGGATCTGTGCGAGAGCCGAAACCCTGCAGCAGCCTATCTCAGTTCCTCAGAACGGTTCTTTGAATACCTTGTAGAACTTGGCCGAGCCACGAAAGAATATGTTCGGAAATTTCCCGGTAGTCGGACGCAGCCGGCGGAGTTTCTGGACTTGCGGGATGAGGTTGCGGTCCTTCGCGCCGGCTGGCAGTTTCTCCACGCGCTCGTGCGCCCCGCTCTTGAGAGCGACACCCTTCACTTACCCAGTTCGCTCATCCAAGGACTTATCGCGCGTTTTCGAGAGATCCCGAAGTACTCAAAGACCGATTTCGCAATCTTCCATACCGACGAGTTCAACTACCTGACGGTCCGGTTGAATGTCTTCAAGAGAAATGCCGACCGCATCGCCAGCCTGGTGCACGGCCCAAGTTTTCCCGACGAACTCGGCCTGATTGGAATTCCCTATTCGCAATCCGCGTCCTTGTTCATGAATTGCCTGATCCCCCACGAAATGGGGCATTACGTATTTGCCGACGCCGGCTTGGGGACGAAGCTGCGACCGGTCATTGAGCAACAACTGGTGAACAACCTGGGTAATCAGCTCACGCCGCTGGATCGGATTGCGGTGACCGACGCTCTCACCAAATGGTGCGAAGAATTGTTCTGTGACGTGTTTGCAGTCCGATTGGTCGGGTTCAGCTACTCGCTGGCGTTCGTGGAATTGTTCGATACCGCAAAAGCGCTGGATGAAAACGGAAAATTATCAGCCGTTCGATCCATGGGGATGGCGGAGTTTGATGAATATCCTCCCGACTTGTTTCGGGTGAAACTACAAGCCGCGATCCTCGTGAAAGATCGATGGTGGCCAGAATTGGTGAAGGTCAACTCGCATTATGTGCAACTGTTGCAGGCGGCGGAGCAGATGAAGGATGCGGACTTCGGATATACGATCAGCGGCACCGCAGATCCGGGCAAGATTCTATCAGCCTTCCTCACCGTGTTGCCGCAAGTGTTCACGGAGCTCGATGCCGTAACGGCTGGGCTCAAACCGGGATTCGAAGCCTGGAAACGCGCCAGCACCGGCGTCGAGACCTATCTAGAACATGGAGTCGTGCCGTCAAGTCTTCTTGAGAAAAAAGGCGAACTGAAATTTGCTCGACCAGACCTGGTTGGGCTGCTCAATTCCTCTTACAAGTTTTACGTTGAATCTCTGGATCGGCTCATCGCGCACATCAAAGATGCCGAAGTCAGCGATGTTGGCACACGAAGCGTGTGGGCCGCAAAGGTTCAGACTTGGACGTCCAAAGCCATCGAAGATGTCTCTTTATTGGAGGGAAAGAGGAGTATCTGAGTGGCCGTACTTTCGAAGAGCGAGATCGACGATCGCAGGAAGCTGCCGGTCAGCGAACCCGATAGCTTGGTCATTACTCCTCTGCTCGAGGAAGATGCCTTCGATGAGGAGTCAGTCGACCTCCGCCTAGGAACGTACTTCCTGATGCCGCAGATCCCGCCTCAGCCTTTTATCGACCCGAATTCTCCGCAGGCGGCGGTGCAATCCTACCTGCGATTGCATACTCCACTCGGGTCATACTTCGTGTTGCCTGCGCACCAAACGGTTCTCGGGGCAACGCTTGAATACATCAAGCTGCCATTTGATGTGTCCGGTCAGATCCTTACTAAGTCTTCAGTGGCCCGGATGTTCATGGTGATCGAAACCGCGCCCTGGATTCACCCTTTGTATCGTGGTTGTCTGACACTCGAAATCGCGAATGTCTCGAACACAGCAATCGCCCTTTACCCCGGCACACCCATCGGCCAACTCGTCCTTCTTCGTGCCGGAATCAAGGAACCGCCAAAGCAATTGTCCGGGAGTTATGTCGGACCGGTATACCCTGAAGCTCCGGCGCTGCGTCATCCCGGCCAGGCGCTCAAACAAATCGGTCTCCAAAAATATCGTCACCCATTTTATGGGTGGGTTGATGAAAAGAAGATGGAAGAACAGATCAACGGAGCGATGGCTAAGCTGAGCCCTGACGAGCAGCAAAAGGTGAAAGCGGTTGTCCGCATTCTGCAGGACAATGGCGCCCTTCCGACCGATAATCCTGCGACCGGGCTTTTTCCGAAATAGACTTCGTGCTGACAACGTCCCAGGGAAAGAGTTTGGAGAGCGCTTGTCTAAAGATGAGGCCATCCGAAAACGAGATCAGCAGAGGCTTCGTCAATGGATGGTAAGCCTAGGTTCTTCTGTGCAGTCGAGGGAAACGCGGGTCGCGCTGCAATACTTGCAGGCCCTCGATATCAGCGATCTTCTGACGCAGTGCGTGGATAGGCAGGATGATTTCGCAAGCGCCGCACTCTTTCGATTTGGGCTCGATACGCTGGCGACCGGATTTTGGATTGCTTGCGTGGCCTCAGAGGAGTGGTTGCGCGGGGACGGTCAGGTTCACATTCCTTCCAGCCTGCCGCAAATCATCTCGACCCTTCCCAGCAAGGCAGCGGCAATGCTTGGTGAAGTGGTGAACAGCGGATTCGTGAACGATCCGAAGCGAACACTACTAGCAGATGTTCTCAACCCCGCAACTCACGGCGATGCGCTTGTCAGTTTCATGAGAATTGGGAGCGCAGCCGCACAGGGCAATAATTGGGCACAGTATCTTGCTCGCTTGATGAACGAACTCACCCACAACTTTGTCGTTCTGGTTCGAGACCTCACGGGGATCGATCTGAAAGCCATCGCAGCAAGTGCGATAAGCGTGAATAAGGATCAGGTCTAACGTTTGCTAGTGGTCGACGATTGCATTCTCTTGCCTAGATATGCCCGGTAGGCGCCAAGAAACGCCTCACGAGTTGCCTTTTCACGAGCTAGCGGTTGCTCAAGCACAGTTTCGGATGAGGGTTGATTGGCATATTCTGCGATCAATTCGAAGCTCCGGCGCTGGCTGTCCAACCACTGCGCGGCGCTCCGAAACTCGCAGGCCCGGTCGGCCAATTCTCGGAATCCGGGGGTGAGATCTTTGGCGTGCCCGGCCTGAGCAAACATGGCCCATTCGCTGATCACCTCTTCGGCAAGTTCATCCGGACTCGTAGTCTCAATGCGTCTCTGAATAAAAAACTCTTCCAATTCGGTAAGCGAGTAGACTCCGTCTGCCAGATTTTGCATCTCTTCCGCTGAAGCTCTCATCCGGCCGTCAATCGCGAACCACGTCTTGCCACGGTCCAGTTGAACGTCAACGGAGTGTCCCTGCTCACGCAACATCCGAATTGCAGCATCGATTTTGCCTTTGGTAAGCGCCATAAGAACCACCAGTACTATTTTGAAGGCTCGAAACAGTACGATGCAAGAGTTACTAAAGTGTGTTTGCACTGGGGAAGCAGTGGTTGGAAACTGATAAGGCGGGTGTCACGATGACGACTTCAAGTAAACCGACGATGGAATCAACAGGTGCGATTCCCCTACCTCCCAAGGCAATCGTCCCGTTCTTTTACAAGTACTCGAGTCTAGCATCCCCAGAACACATGGAACGGCTCCGAATCATCATTCAAGAACACGAACTGTACTTGCCGAATCTGGATCAGCTCAACGATCCAGCTGATGGAAGGCCTCGCCTGGCGCCCTTGTCTGAGGAGGAGATGAGTCGCTTCCTCTACGAAAAGCTTGTTCAGCGTAGTCCAAACATGTCGCGCGTGCAGTTGGAGAGGGAAAAAGCGATCATCTACTACAACGTCCCGCGTCATGGCACCAAGGTTCTGCACAGGAACTTGACCGAGATTCTCCACGCAGAGCTGAAGGATTACCGGATTTATTCGATGTCGAAACGGGTCGACAACCTCAATCTCTGGGCCAAATACGCGGGTGATCATTCCGGATATTGCCTGGAATTTGCAAACGAAGGGCCTTTATTTGAAAAGGCGAGGGAGGTTCTGTATGAGGACTCCCTGCAGATGGATGTAAACAATCCGGATCATACCAATGGCTTCTGGTTCTTTTGCAAGCGCCCCGAGTGGAGCAACGAAGAAGAGGTCCGGCTCGTCTTGCCGCGTGGCATGGGCTCCAAAGTGAAGCTCGAACCACGCTGGCTGAACCGATTGATCCTGGGGAAAAGCATATCAGCACAGAATGAAGACACGATCCGTGCGTGGTCACGGCAACGCGTACCGGAATTGCCCGTCGTAAAAGCTCGTTACGACGCCGTCGACCGAGCGATCATTCTCGGCCCTTAGCGGTTTGCGTATCAATGCGTCTTACACCTTCTTGGCAGCCTTCCATTTCGCCCAACGAGCACGCTGAGCGGCAGCGATTTTCTTTCGGGCCGCCGCCGACATCGTTCTTCGTTTGCTCGATGCTCGGAGATGATGGAACTTTATGCCTCCACGTCCACGGCCGACGCCGGTCAGCGCCTTCAAGGCTTCGTCCAACTGCTCGATCCTTTTCTGCGCTTGATTCCGCTCCATCTTTAATTGTTGGACTACCTTCACCAAGTTCGACATTGATTCTCCTCGGGCTGGAATTTTACCAGCCTACTGACTGGAGAGGTCCCTACCCATCGCTACCCGGTGTTCGGACCTTACCCCATGTAGGTTCAAGGCTATGCGGTTGTTTGGTTCGCTCAGAAGCCGAGCGTACAATTCGATCCGATGACCAAGGGAGCGTATACAAAACCTGGTCGCCTTAGCGATGTCCTAGCACTCGTACAGGTGCTGGCATTCGATCCAGACACGCACCGGAGTGAATCGGGCATCATCGAGAAGGAACTCGGTCAGCCGGCATCGTCAAAAGATGGTTGGGTCGCTCTCGCCAAAGAACACCAGAGATTTTCCGCGTTTCCGACGAGGCTAAATATCAACTGTCGCTGGTCGCCCGCTACGTCCAACCTAGCGATCCAACGAAGAAAAGGCCGCCTTTGTCGCCCGAGTTCACGCAGACCCTCATCAATACAGCAATTGAGCTATACGACCGTCAGAAGGACGCGGCGGCACGCCGGAAGCACTTCGTGCCGCTTTGGACGGCATTGATCACAGGTGTGTTAGTGATCGCATCCTCCCTTCTGACTTTAAAAGTTGGCCCAACCCCACTCCTCCCGGGCGTTTCATCCGCGCAGGTGATCCTTTTCCGGACTCCATTCTGCTGGATACCGTAACTGGACGCTACTGCTACGGGGATATTGTGGGTCAAAAGAATCCGTCGAATGTCCCTAGTTGCAAGGACCTACGTTGGAAAAAGCGGTTCATTCTGGACCACTGGGTTTCTGGCCGACGATGGCATTGACGGCCTCGAAAAAACCTTCGAAGTGTTCACGTGTGAAGTGTCCCCGTTCGATGAGCCACTTCATCATACTTTCTTGAGCAGATTGTTCTTGGTTGTTGGCGAGTTCCGGAACGCCCGTTTGATCTGGCCAATGCGACTCCTTTATTCTTCGCAACAATTCCTTGCGATCGAAAAATAGGATTTGCGGGCTGGGTATGCGATACATGCCCACGATTTGGCGCAAGCCCCAGCGCATGTCGGCCGTTGGTCTCTTTATGCGATTCTCGAACTCATGGGAAAGTTCGTAGGCAAAGATGTCGGCGGCCTGGAGTGGAGACAACTCATCTGGGGATGCTGATTGGTATGACCCCATACGATCACCGTGCTCGTAATGCTTCTTGACCGCCTGCCAGAGTTGTTCAGCACGTCCTGCGTCAGTGCCATATTCGGGGTGGTGCGCATAGATCATCGCAACCTTTTCTTGTGAGTCCTCAAAAACAGCCTCAATCGCGGCGCCGCGGGTGACTGTCTGAAAAACCAGATAGTAGGGATCGAGAAAGCTTTGCTGCTGTGCCGCAGTGAGACTTCGAAAGGCGGAAAGCGAAACCAAAGCTCCGATCGGCGTAGCGCCGGTTTCGATTATCAGCTTCATTGCGCTGCCAAAAAGAGCTCGGCGCAAAGGCTCATTTCCCTTCCACTGTTTGAACTGGCCTCGTGAATGGGCGAAATCCTTCATGTGGAAGGGTTCGCGCAGGCCGGCATTGCGCATTAAATCCTTCCAGCCTGTATCAAATACTTCCCAAGATCCCGAGGGGGCGACAAAACCTGCCATTCCTACGTAATCCAGGTTTGGATCATCGGAGTGGCCGGTCTCGTCCATGTAGGACGTGAGATTGAGCGTAGACACGAACCCGCCTTTTCCTTTCTTATGATATTGCTAATTCTAGGGATATCACTTCGCGTGGAGAGAGTCGGTGCAACCCCAAAGCTTGAGCATTCGAGAATCGTTACTTGCAGAAATCGAAGCGAATGACCCCAAAGGTCGTCCGGGATTTCCCGAATTGCAGCAGGGATATGTGCTTGATGCGGTGGGAAGAAAGCTGCGCACCAACCAGAACCCTCACCTTGAACAAGCTGTGCTGACCCAGTGGCAGGAGCTATTTCGTACGGGTCTGCTGGCGTGGGGGCTCAACCTGGCTAACCCCAACCCGCCATTTTTTCATTTGACCGAGCGCGGTCGCGCCGCCTTAGCAAATCTGGCTCGTGATCCGTCGAACCCCGCCGGCTATCTTCGTCACCTGTCGTCCGTGGCCACGCTAGATCCGATTGCGAACTCTTACCTGACAGAGGCACTCGATTGCTATGTCGACGGGCGCTTTAAAGCTTCAGCCGTCATGACCGGATGCGCAGCGGAAAGTGTCATCCTGCGTCTTCGTGACCTAACGGTTGACAAGCTGAATTCGCTCGGAAGGACAATTTCCAGGGAGTTGACCGATTGGCGTGTGAAAACAGTATCGGACGGGCTTCACGATTTCTTCGATGCGAACTCTGCAGCATTTAGTCGGCAGTTGCGAGAACCCTTTGAGGCATATTGGGCAGCTTTTTCACAGCAGATTCGCACCACTCGAAACGCTGCTGGGCATCCTGTAAGCGTAGATCCGGTGACGCCTGATAGCGTGCATGCATCGTTACTGATCTTTCCCGAACTTGCCAGGCTTGCAACTGCTTTGTCCAATTGGGTAAGCACTGAACTTAAGTAATGAGTTAACTTCCGGCTAGAGTTTCCACCGCACAAGCTTCTGCTTGCGGATCACTCATAGAACGAACTATTGTCCACCCTCAGGCCTTCCACAGTGAGTTTCAAAGGATCTGCAATGTCGGCCACGAGATCACAGGTGAGAGGGTAGTTGTCATCGACACGCAGTCCATCGCCTCGCGCATAGTCTCCGTCGGAGCCATATTGTAACTGGCAGTCGACTGAACCATGCAGTTCGAACTTGATCGTGGTGGCATTCATCTCTACAAGCTTGAGGTCGTCGATGTTGCAACCATCAACCTGATAATGTGTGGCGATTTGATCCAGTTCCTGGACCGTGGTCTCTAAGAGTTCGTCATCGACAGCGTCTTTCGCATGTTCTTCCATCTCGGAACGAACTTGTTTTCGACATTCATCAATGGTGTCGAAAAGCATGATGAAAGTATCCAACGCCTCCTTGGCGAGATCTTCGGCAGCATCCTCGCTGATATTGAATGTTGACGGCCCTACATGAGTGAATTTGCTTAGGGTTTCAACCAGATCGCGAAATTCGCCGATGGTCTCCTCCACGTCGACTAACAGAGTGTTCTCCACAAAATCTTCGGGCAATCCCGCGTGTACGGCGTACTTGATGCGCTGACGACGCGTAAAGACAACGGCTCCATCCTTATTCCTTTCCTCTTCGTACCAACAACATTCTTTGATGTCCACATCCGGCGCGAGGTCGTGTAGAACAATCCGCGAAAGCTCTCGCAGACCCATCGCGAAATTGTTGAGGCGAAGCGAATTATCCACTTGCTGGAAGCTCTTGATGACAGCGGCGAATACATCCCGCTGAAAGGCGTCGAGTCGCCCTTCAATGAGCCCGATTTGTGGCCATGCTGGCGCGATGGAAATAGCCTCGCACATATTCTAGCTTCACGCGCAGCGCGATTCTCGACCGTCCCATTCAGTCACTCTTTCACTTAATTCCATTATGATTCTTACATTCAAAGGCCTCAATGGCTCTGCCATCGCTCTCCATCAAATCGGTGAACTCCTCGGTTACGAATTTGTCGAATCTCCGCCAGAATTCCGGTTCGTACGTGCCGGTGTTCCAATCTCAGATTGGACGATTCCGATGCCGAAGTATGTTTCGCTTCAGAGCCCAGTCGTGATCAATTCCAGTGTCAGAACTCGCGGACTCGACTCAACAAGTCTCATGGTCGAAACGCGCGGTCTTTCTGGGAGATTTACTCTGCTGGTTTGGCTTCGCGAATGACATTGGGCGAACTAGGCCGGCGTTGGTTCGATCAGCGCCCGCAACAGATCGGGTTTCGCAAGAGCAAGATCTGCTCGGCTAATCTGATTTGTGTCTCGTTGCGTATAGCGCGCCAACCTGTGCTTTTGACTGATACTGAAATCTATAAACTCGTCAATCGTACCCTGAGCCGTCAACAGCACAATTTCGCATTCCCGATTCTGGGATAAGCGATGAATTCGATCCTGTGATTGCAGGAAATCGACGAGGTTGAAGGTCCGATCGATGTAAATTGCGACGTGGGCTTGTGTAAGCGTCAGACCTTCCCGGGCCGCTGCCGGATTCGCAATGAGAATTCTTACTTCGGGATCTCGTTTGAAAGCAGTGACGGCACAATCACGAGATCTACCGTCCATCTCGCCATACAAGCAGACTGGTCGGAATTGTGCAAAGCGCTTGCTCAGGGCCGCTATGTTGGCGACGAAAGATGTCCAAAGAATCAGTTTGTCGGCGCTCGACTTTAAATATGTCGGAACCAGTTCATCAAGGGCGATGAACTTTGCTGGAGTTTCCTCATAAGCGACGTCTATGAGTTTAGGATTGGAAGCAAGCTGGGCAAGCCGTACAAGGCGTGTCAAAATGCTGTCCGCACGTGCCAGAATCTCCTCTCCGGAAAGGTCGCGGATCCAGAGAGCCAGTTGATTGCGCATCTCGTTGTACATCCGCAGCTGTTCTCCAGCCATAGAGACGGCAACGCGTTTGAATGTTTTTAGTGGTAGCTGTACCGTTCCTTCCTTTTCTCTGCGAAGCGACAGAGCGGAAATACTATTTCTCAATTCTTCAACCCTCGTGTAACCACCACTCGAAGTGCAAAACCTCGCTCTGAACGCTTCAAAACTTTGGCCAAGGGTGTCGCCATCATCCAAAAAGAAATACTGGCTCCACAGGTCTTCGGGCTTGTTCGCAACGGGCGTACCACTCATGATGTATCTTTTGATCGCGTCATGGCGCAATGCGTGGACAGCGCGAGTCACACGTGCCGTTGGTGTCTTTATCCGATGGCTCTCATCGAGAACCAATGCCATTCTCTTGAATCTCAGCAGCGCGCGGAGCGAAGGCATTTCAACCGCCACCGCTTCATAGTTGATGACATAGAATGCGGCGCTCAGACTTCTGAAGGCAGTTCGACGTGCTTTCCGTCCGGCTCCAAAGACCGCGTATCTCAGGATCGAATACTTCTCGATTTCCTCTCCCCAGGTCGTCTTGATCATATTTGGACAAATGATCAGCGCACCGTGAAGAGTGCCATCTTCGATGTCCTGTGCGATCGCCTCGATCAACTGCCTACTCTTTCCAAGTCCCTGCTCATCAAAGAGTGCGGCTGCTTCACGGTCCCGCAGGAATTGAACACCTTCTTCTTGATGAGGTAAGGCTGCAGGAACATCCTTACGCTCGCTCATGGTGTTTCCCCCATCACCAAGCAGTCCGGAATATGGAGGCGAACCACGTTCTTAGCACCTAGCAATCCAACCTGCACAAGCGTTCTGTCGAGTATAGGCGCTGCCGAACGCGGAACTGCAATGTAAAGTCGACATGGAGATTTTCGTCTCCTGCTACGCAGTCTCCCGAAAATCCCGAGTTGTCTTCTCGTGTGGAGGGTATCGATATCTGCTGCCGTCTTCGCCTCACCAAACGCGATGTCGCCTGTGTTTGGCATAATTCCCCAAGCATCAGGTCGCATACCAGAAAACTCAGCTGGCCGCGGCAAACAATTCCACAGTCTATCTTGCGGCACCGAGCCATCGCAGCCTGAGAGGACAAAACCGTCTGCCGCCATTTTGCGAACTATCCACAGAACGAGCGCTTTATGGGAATTAGATTCCATCGTATCGCCAGCCCATTGGCTATAGCACTCGCTCCATTGCGTCTATTACGCCGGTGATCTCTTTCTGCAACATCGCGATAATTTCCTGTCGTTCTCTGCTACGGCCAAGTTCTATGAGTTCCGATACAGTCATGATCGCGAGTCGAGCCCGTGTGCGCTCGACGAGTGCATATAACTCCTGCTCCTCCGGGTGTTGCTTTGCCAGGTATTCGTCGGCAGCGTCAAAGCCAACGACATCGAGTAACCTGGTGGCTTCTTGCGAGTCCAACACCCTGGGAAGGCGTCGAACACGCGCTCCAGTATCGAGTTGTCCGTCTCTCACCCAGCGTGCAAATCGTTCCGGTAGATCAGGCATCGCTTCGAGGTGGTCCTGAATCCGACCATTCTTGTAAAACTCCAAAAAGTACGAGAACTTCGTGCGGTGCTCCGGTTCAGTCGGATCAGCAGTGATTGGAAAATAGGAACGATCCATAAATTCAACAGCGGCGAGTTGCTGTCGCACCTCTCGAGTCGTCATACGGTACCGTTCGGCGATCTCGTCTTCGATAAGTCCACTCTCGAGCAGTGCGCGCATCTGAAGGGCACGCTCGTAAGGTGCCCATCCACGTACTGAGCCCAAATGGATCTCATTGAGAAGATCCTGGATCACGTCTTCAGAGGTCCCCGCTGGGATTAGCCAGGCAGGCATGGTGGAAAACCTCGGGTCCTCCGGAAACTCTTCCTGAGCTGCCCGAAGCGCAACGACTCGCCGGTTACCTTCTGCAACGCGTTGATCACTTCGCAGGTAAATTGGCTCTTGCACACCATTCGAGGCGACGATTGAGCGCTTGAGGGCCTCTGTATCTTCCTGACTTGTGAGCAAAAGCACGCAAGCACCCTCATTACGCTCGCCCTGGTCGAGCTGTCGCATTGAGAACCCGATCCTTGGATTAGTGGGGTCAAGCCTTACCTCGTTTGGATCGACTTCGATCAAAGTGAGTTCAACTGGACGCCCTTGGATATTTCGCGTGTAGGTCGCCATCCTTCGCTCCTTCTATTAGTCAACGCCGCACAGTTCAAGGAAATGAGTCAACGAATCGCTGAGCTCACTGACGATCTTTCGAGCCTTGGAGTTGCCGGACTTCCGCACTCGTTGAATGTCATCGAGCTGCGCTTTCCTAAGCGCATCGGTCATTTCCACCATCTTTCGAAACAGCTTTGACGTTATCGCTGGATTGTCTTCCGCCAGCACTCGTTGTGCTGCTGCAAAACCTTCCTCTGTCAAAGCTTTCAAAGCGAGATCATCTTCCAAAATGGAAGGGAGCTCACGAACCTGGGCGCCCTGGTCGAGTTTCCCAGTACCTACCCACTCGACGAACTGCGCCTCATTTGCCGGCCCGGAGCCGATCCAATCGCGAAGTGGAGGCTTTTTATACAACTCTTCGAAATGGCTAAACTTTCGAATACTCGACGGACCGGGATACTGTGGCAAGAACTTGTTCTTCATCAGATCGAAGGCTCTTATGAGCTGATTCACTTTCGACTTCGACATTCGGAGTCGTACAGCAATCTCGTCCTGGGTAAGCGCGAAGTCACTATGCATGCGGTAGACGTGGCCTGCTTTTTCAAACGCTGTCCATGTGTTCTTGCCAGCTACGTGCATTTCTCCAAGGAGGATCGCAACTTCCCGGTCAGCAATATCGGAGGGCAGGATGCGGGCGGGAATATGTTTCCACTGCCGTTCTGTTGGTCTTTTCTCGCGTAGTTTTCTATAAACGACAGTTCTGCAGTTTCCTTCGACCACGCTACCGTCTTGGCGAACGATAATGCGTTCTACTAGTCCCCTGTTGGCCAAGACCTGACGGTATAAATTGCGCACGTCGTCGTCTTGCCAAAGCAGTTCTTCCAGCTTTTTCTGAAGTTTGTCTCCGTGATCTGAAATCGAAATCGATACAGTGTTGGCGATCCGTGGATTGCGTGGATCGAGCTTTACCTGATCGAGCGACAGGTCCACGCTCTCGACTTGAACGCGTTTGCCATCGAGAGTAATTTCGTCGACGACCAGGGGAGCAACGGAAAGAGCAGATCGTGGCATCGTGGGTCCTATGTCAGCTTCACATCCGCTGCCTTAGCAGCGCCTTTGAGCGCGTGGAACAAATCACGGAGGATTGTTTGTGTCTTTCCATTCTCACGAAGTTTTTGCAACTCCAGGTTGGGCAAGTGTAGGAGCAGGTGGGTCGCCTCCTTCAACTTTCTGAACGTTGCTGAATTGGCTGTGGGGTCAGTGTTTCCCACGACAGTCATGGCGCTCTCAACGCCATCTTTCTTGAGAGTCGCAACCGCGCGCGGATGCTTGATGATCTTGGCAAATTTCCGTACATCTGTCCCGCGCTTGAGCTTGTTGTCGGCCACCAAAGAGACGAACTGGTCAACGTTTGCGGTCGTTGACCGATAGTCTTCCAATTGCTTGCTCTTGAAGAATTCCTGGACAAAACTCCATTTGTCTAGACCGTTCCCGTTTTTCATTTTCGGTAAGAGCTTTTCGGTCATGACCAGATAAGACTGAAGATTCTTTTTGACCTCCCCTTCACGCATCCCTAACGCCTTTGCGATGGCTTTCTCGTCCATGTCCAGCTTGGTATGCATGGCGTAGAGATGGCCTGCTTTTTCATAGGCGAGCCATTTGTTCTTCCCGGCAACGTGATAGTGACCTTGAAGCACTGCCACCTGCCGATCAGAAATCTTAGGAACGAAAATGACCGGGATTTTTTCCCAGCGATGATCTTTGTTTCGTTTGGCTATGCTGTCTAACTTGAGGCAACAGGCCGCGCGGCAATTTCCCTCAATGATTCGGCCATCGGGCCGGACATAGATGGCTTCAAGGAGACCCTTGTTATCGCGGATGGATTTAAAAAGTTCCGATACTCCGGAAAGGTCTAGAATCAACTCGCGAAGCTCATCCTGGGTCAAGACTCGACCATTGCTTTTCTGCCTGACGGCATGCTGGATCCGAGGGTTGCTCGGGTCGAGACGCACGTTCTCAACCAACATTTCCTGGTACTCGACTGGAATCTTTTCGCCCTCGATGACGAGCACCTGGCCAGCAAGCATTGGTGAAGCGGCGGGGTCATTCGCTTTCATTCATCCTCCAGTATCAGTTACCGCTAGTGATACTGAACAATACTAAGCGTTACATGACTGTACTATCCTAGTTTCGAGTGGTCAACATTATTCTGAGCGGAATCCCCCCCTTGACAACTGCTGGAATCTGGATGGACAATTGCAGCCATTGACTGCAACTTCGTTGGCGAATGGATGCGATTTTGTCTCGTATTCGAATTAACGGCCAGACGGGTGTCTCCGCCAAGTGCAAGGTATTTCTTGGGTTTGCACCCGCAAGTCTTCTTTACAGCCTGAGTTTTGCGGACGTGTTGGATGAGGACACAGGTCGTGGGTATCAGCGGAGATTTAATCCTGGCCACAGTCTAGATTTTCGGAAATACATTCAACAGGAAAACAGTTCCACGATCCCCCTCACCTTCAATCTCCGGCCTCGGTCGGATGATGCCTGGGCGATTCAGGAGACAACAACTCGGCAAGCGATTTTAGAAATTGACAACTCTGCAGGTAAGGTCCTGACGCAGGTCGATTGTCAACACCGGCTTGGCTATCTCAACGACGTTGATACCGAAATGCCGTTTATGTGCTTTATCGGGCTAACGGAAAGAGAGGAGATGGAAGTCTTTAATGTTATCAACAGTAAAGCCAAGGGATTGAGCACGAGCCTGCTTGATTTTCATGACGCCACGCTGACACGGGACCTTGCCGGCGAGAGGCCTGAGCTCTTTATCGCACTCCACCTTAACAACAACATCGAATCTCCTTGGTACAGACAACTTGATCTTGGTGGTGCGAGCACTTCAGGACTCATGCGTCGAGCTTCGTTGCGTACTATGCAGAAAGCAGTCAAAAAGTTCTTAAGCCAAACGCGTATTCTTCGCGCCCAAAACCCGGAAACTGCTGCGCAGATCGTCTTGGATTTCTGGTCTGCGGTCGCCGTCGTCCTTCGCGAAGCTTGGGACAGTCCGCGTCATTACCTAATTAATAAAGGAGTGGGGGTTTACGCTTTGATGACAATTGCCGGCGACCTTTACTCTGAAAACGCACTCCACGTGTGCGACAAACGATACTTCATCACTAAACTATCCGAGTTCATTGCAGACCTCGATTGGAGTAGTCAAGGTCCTTTGAGGGGGTTTGGCGGAGAGTCGGGTGTCAAGTCAGTTGTAACGTTGATCCGGGAGAAAAGAGGAACACCTCACTTGAGGGTGGTTTCGAATGGCTGACAAGAACATTCTCCTGATCGAACCCGGTTATAAGAACAAGTATCCTCCTTTGGGTTTGATGAAAATTGCCCAATACCATGGTCCCCGAGGAAAGCGTGATAACGTCCGCTTTATCAAGGGGGAACAACCAGGAATAGAAAAGACGGCGTGGGATCGAATCTATGTGACGACGTTGTTTTCCTTTGAGTTCTCAAAGATCTCAAAGAGCATAGATTTTGCGATATCGGCCGCGAATGGCCAACGGGACAAAGTGTTCGTTGGCGGCATTGCAGCCTCCCTAATGCATGAACGCTTTTTGAGCGAATCCCGCTGGCGCGGAGTGAGATTCATTAAAGGATTGCTGAGTGCCGCTCCAGCAAACTCGTTACAACTTGACGACTTCTCTGAGGAGCTTTACTCGGACGACCAAACCGGCGTACCCATAGAGGACCTGATCCCCGACTATAGCATTCTGGAGCAAATTAGCTACAAATACCCAGTCCACGATGCTTATTTCACGTACGCTTCGCGGGGCTGCATTAGAAAATGCAGCTTCTGCGGAGTTCCAAAGCTAGAGGGTGATCAAAGGGACACCGAATCGATTAGCGCGATAGTCAAAGGCGTAAATGAACTCTACGGCGCGAAAAAAGACTTGACGCTGATGGACAATAATGTGGTAGCGTCTGCCCGTTTTAAAGAGATCGTTGCCGAAATTCGTGACCTCGGGTTCGTTCCAGGAGCCAAGCTCACTCGCGGTCGCATTCCGGTCCAGAGGCGAGTGGACTTCAATCAAGGCGTGGACGCCCGAATTCTGTGTAAGGACAAAGTTTATCTTCGTGAGCTCTCGACTATTTGCCTCAAACCATTGCGAATCGCATTTGACCACATTGGACTAAGAAAACCCTACGAACAGGCGATCCGCTATGCTCAAGAATTCGGTCTTACGGAATTGTCCAACTACATGCTCTACAACTTCCACGATTCCCCATCCGACTTGTTTGAGCGCATGCGCCTCAATGTTGCGCTAAATGAAGAATTGGACATTCGCATCTGGTCGTTTCCAATGAGGTATCAGCCAACCGACCTGCCACACCGGACCTATGTGGGGGAAAAATGGTCACGCTATCAACTCCGCTCCATGCAACTTGTGTTGCAGGCAACCCATGGAGTGGTGAGCGGGGCTCCAGTGTTTTTCAAACGAGCTTTTGGCGATACCTGTCAAGATTTTGAAGATATCCTGCTCCGTCCGCACCATTTCATTTTTAACCGAGACTGGTACGAACAGCTATCCGGGAAGGGTGAATTTGAGGAATTCAAGCGCGCGTTTTCTCAGCTTTCGATTACGGACCGGGCCGAGCTGCTGCAGCTCCTGTCGTCAGTTGATCCGCGGTACATCGCAGGCCTTCCTAAGAAAACTGCCAATCCACGCCTGCAAAAGATACTTCGCTTCTATCAGCCCATTTCAAAGGAAGACGAGGCACAAATCTGGGCCGTTCAGAAGACGATCGATCAGAATCCGGTGCCTGAAGATGAGTGCATCGAAGATGCAGGCTTGGCGGATGATTCATCTGACGACGATACCGGAGGATCGAGAACTATGGATCGCAATGAGGTGTCTGTCGCATGACAGCGGCACTAGTTTCCTTTCCGCAGATTGAAATCAAGTGGTCACGTCCAGAACAGCCACTCGTAGTGGGCAAAGACATTCTTGAGCTGTTGAGTACCTCGATGTACGTCGATCCCATGTCGATGTACCGAGAGTACATTCAGAATTCCGCCGACGCGGTGGAGCTTGCTCGATCAGCGGGTTTGCTCCGAGAACCAGGGCAGGTGGAAATCCGCATGGATCAATCGGCGAGAACGGTTTTCATTCGTGACAATGGCGCCGGCATCGGCAAGGAAGGCTTTGTACAGCAATTAACTGCTCTTGGGGGGAGCAAGAAGCGAGGCACGGGCGCAAGAGGATTTCGGGGTGTTGGAAGATTAGCGGGGCTGGCGTTTTGTCAGGAACTCATATTTCGGTCGAGGCAAAACGATGAAAGCACCGTCCATGAGTTGCGATGGGATTCACGTCAGGTTAGATCTCTCTTGCGTTCTGCTGACGACTCATCTGACTTGCGCGAAATCGTCTCCCGAACAGTCGAAGTACGCGAAGTCCCAGGCCGAGGTTGGCCAGAGCGGTTTTTCGAAGTGGAATTGCGGGGAATGGTAAGGCACCGTGACGACCGACTTTTGAACGAAGAGGCTGTTTCCAATTACCTTTCCCAGGTTGCTCCGGTCCCTTTTGGAGGGGAGTTCCATTTCGCAGATCAAATTCGATCGTTTCTAGAGAAACACGGGGTTCAGCTGGGCGTCGTTGAGCTCGAAATTACGGGACGTGGAAAAATCTATCGCCCACACCGCAACTCCATATCGATGGGCAAATCAGGTCAGACCGAGTTTCAAGAATTAACAACGATCTATACACCTGGCCGAGACGGAGAGGTAGCAGCCGCAACTTGGATCCTTCATCACGACTATCGAGGATCGCTTCCCTCCAATTCACTTGTTGACGGCTGGCGCGTGCGCTGCGGCGATATTCAGGTGGGCGACAACAGTATCATGCAGTCCATGTTTCCAGAATCGAGATTTAATGGCTGGTGCGTCGCTGAAACACATGTCCTCGACCCCCGTATCTTGCCGAATGGTCGACGTGACCATTTCGAGCAGAACACCTACTACTTCGATTTAATCAATCACCTAACCCCTCATGCCCGCGAGATTGCGCTGCGTTGTCGCACCAGTTCAATAGCCCGAAATCTGATCCGATCAATTGAAGAGCGGCTGAAGGAGTGCCAGGAAAGCCTGCGGATTATTGAAAAGGGAGTCATAGGCGCTCACGCAGCTTCCAAACTGATCAAGAAGCTGGAAGGCACACTTGATTCGCTACAAAAGCTTTCGCTCCGTGCGGGAATCGCTGCCGACGGACAAGGGCACTACCAGTCACAGGTTAAACGCCTTCGACAACGGTTGCTGAAGATAAATTCGATTGGAAGCAAGGATTCGGTCTTCTCGCGATTCAAGCCAAGCCAGCGGTTGATATTGGGAGAGGTCTTTGGCGTGATCTATCAGTCGACCGACAATCTGCAAAGCGCGCAAGCCCTTATAGACAAGATTCTTGGGCGATTGAAACGCGGGAGTACCCCAGCTGAACGAGGATCGAGGCGACCGAAAAAGCGGTAGGGCTTAGAGAATCGAAACGTTAGAGGTGCGGGGGTCAGCAGCGAAACTCGTAAACGAGAACGCGAGTTGTGACGAGAAATGTTATGACGAACGGGAATCCAGGCTCCGTTTCTGATAAAACGGAAAAAACAGCCGTTGACGAATTCATGCTTTCCGAATACCAAACGATAGCGGCAGCGCATTTCGATCTGCACAATGGATTGCGACAGAATTTCCGGTTTTATCTAGGGCTGATCGCCGCTCCTGTCACGGTGTTTGCGATCTACAAAGATCCGCAGATGGAGATGTTCAAGCTGCCGCAAGTTATGGTGTTTCTCTTCGCTGTGATCACGGTTCTGGGATTCCTGATGTTCTTAAATATGATCAATACAAGATTCGACATCATTCTCTACACCAGGACCGTTAACGGTGTTCGCCTGTATTTCAAATTCAGGGCTGAGGAGAGTGGCAACATCGCGTTCGAAGCTGCCCGCAAGCTGCCCGTCGAAAAGAACAAGCCTCCCTACAATGAAGGCTGGAACCGCGCCTACACGTGGCTGTTCGTTCTAATCGGCTTTGTCAACTCCGCATATCTGTATGTCGTGTTGGAAAATCTAAAGCGAGCTCATGTTTCATTCACGTGGTGTGGTGCCGTTCCGACGGGAGTCTTCCTTTCGGTACTTCTGCACTTTGCCGCCTACATGTATCTCAGCTGGCAGAGGGAGAGAAAGGAGATTCCTGGAATTGCGAACTCGAAGTAAGAGTGTGGGAGTGGATCTCGATGGCGTCGTTGCAGACATTGTGACCCAGCTCGTTCGTTTCAGCCGGTCCAAGTATGATCTCCGACTCATGCCATCTGAATTCCGGTCTGAGAATATCGAAACTTGTACACCTATCCGGGCACATCAGCTGCGAACACTCTTTCGCGAGCCCAGTTTTTTCCAGAGCATGAGAACAGTTCAAGGTGCCCGACAGTTGTTGGCGCAATTGGGCGAAGCCGGATACAAGGTCCACGTCGTTACGGATCGGTTTTGGTATCCCGAGATTCACGACGACACCCGAGAATGGCTTTCAAATCGAATGATCCGTGTAGCTTCCGTCGTTTTCGCTGCCAAGACCGAAAAACAAGCCGTTGCCCGTAACCTCGGATTGGAATGGTTTATCGAAGATCAGCGGTCAAACGCGAACCTTCTGTCTGAAGTCTGCCGGGTTCTCTTAATTGACAAGCCCTACAATCAGGGTGCGCTCGAACCGAATGTTCTGAGGGTCAAGAGCCTGAAGAAAGCCGTCGGTATGCTGGCCGACGACTATACGCACGAGGAAGGGGCTGTCCGCGAAAACAGGCTCCGAAGGATGGCTAATGCGTCATAGGCGTGTCCAATTTTACAGCGAATCGGTTCCAATACGCTTTCTCTAGCAGTCTGTTCTTCAGCCGTAGGCCACCTACCCATCGGACTGCCGTCTCACGCGCCGCCGTAACATTGTCTCGCCATAGCCAGCATCAACCGATCCTAAACCGCGATGGGTTCTCGGTTCCCCGGAATGATCTGAACATGTTTATCGTGCATGCCCGCGAACTTGATCGCCATTCCAAGGAGATTGTATTCGTCCTCATGTAGCGATGCCGCGAAAGCATCTTGGTGCATAAGAACAATGTCAGCACCGTCGTCACGGCACATGCGGGCGAAATCCGGAAGTTCCTGTTCGACGACTGCGATGAGATGAGATTTGCGCCTGGCAAACTCGTCCTGTTCTGGCATGATTACCTCGACTCGGACGCTTGCCCACCCGTTCCGCTATTCTCAAGGTGTGCGAATCTTGGCATCAGGTCCAACACCTTCTCTAGCATTTTTGTCGGCGGCACGTTTAAAGCTTTCGAAATCTGTATCATCGCCGTCAGGGTGGGCGTGTGTTTCCGATGCTCCAAGTATCCAATGTACTTTTCTTCGTAGCCGCTGCCCTCTGCTACCTTGCCTTGTTTCATCTTTGCTTCCTTTCGAAGCTCCACTAGGACGCGCGCAAAAGCAGCCCTGACAACGGGTTCCTTTGGATGCCGGGGTTCTTTGCCGCCTGCTTTTGCCATAGGCGGCTTGATAATCCCGCTTTACCAACTATAGTTCCACCAAGTATACTATCCTTTTTGGAAGTAGCTACCTCGGAGCCTCTGTGTCACAGATTTAACGGATGCTTCGTGTGTCGCGCCGGCGATATCGATTGCGCGGAAGAAGATTTTCCACCCGCCCGACGAGTTCGGCCCCCGTCACGCGGAGTGCATCAGCCAATTCCAAAATGGTAGTTAGCGAGGGGCTGTATTTCCCACGCTCAAGTAAGCTGATGTATTTGGGGTGGTAGCCGCTTTCAAACGCGAGTTCCTCTTGCGTGAGATTGCGTTCCTCCCGCAATTCCAGGAGGACTCGCGCAAAAGCT
>Ga0335076_10000391_pt1 | contig 40025 bp, 30 predicted proteins | sample Lox_Sample_25_FD_206717 | JGI IMG/M metagenome (GOLD analysis project Ga0335076, IMG submission 206717) | Soil microbial communities from Loxahatchee National Wildlife Refuge, Florida, United States - Lox_Sample_2.5 | ecosystem: Environmental > Terrestrial > Soil > Wetlands | place: USA...
GCGCCAGGTCCGGGCGATCAAGACGCCGTTCTATCTCGGTGTGGCCGGTGAGACCGCGGCCTATCTGGACCTCGAGCACAGCCTCGCGGTCCACCTGCCGGCGGTCCTCGCGGTCGTAGTCGCCACGACGTTGATCATCCTGTTCCTGATGACCGGCTCGGTGATCCTGCCGATCAAGGCGGTGATCATGAACGCGCTCGGGCTGTGCGCGATGTTCGGGCTCCTGGTCCTGATCTTCCAGGACGGCAACCTCGAAAAACTGCTCGGCTATCAGAGCCTCGGCGCGCTCGACGCCACGCAGCCGATCCTGCTGTTCGCTGTCGGCTTCGGGCTCGCCACCGACTATGGCGTGTTCCTGCTGTCGCGGATCAAGGAGGCGCGCGACCGCGGCGCGTCCGACCACGACGCGGTGGCGATCGGACTCGAGCGCAGCGGGCGCGTCGTGACCGCCGCCGCGTTGCTGTTCGCGGTGGCGCTCGGTGCGTTCTCGACCTCAGAGATCGTGTTCGTCAAAGAGCTCGGTGTGGGCGCGGTGCTGGCGGTCCTGATCGACGCTTCGATCATCCGCGCGCTGCTGGTTCCGTCGCTGATGATGCTGCTGGGCCCGCTCAACTGGTGGGCGCCGGCGCCGCTCCGCCGCCTTCACGACCGGATCGGGCTGCGCGAGGGCAGGCCCCCGGTGTCCCAGCCGGCCGCCGGCCACACCTGAGCCCTGCTTGACTAACCGAAATGACGGCCCCGGACACGACCGGGCGCGCCCGTGCGATCGTGTTCGACCTCGGCGGGGTGCTGCTCGACTGGAACCCTCGCTACCTCTACCGGAAGCTGTTCGACGGCGACGACGCCGCGATGGAGCGGTTCCTCAATGAGGTATGCACGATGGAGTGGCACCACGCCCACGATCTCGGCGTGCCGCCCGAGCGAACGGCCACCGAGCTATCGAAGGCGCACCCCGATCACCAGGAGCTGATCTGGGCCTGGTCACGGCGTAGCGAGGAGATGGTCGCCGGGCCGATCGACGGGAGCGTGGAGCTCCTGCGCGAACTGAAAGCCGCCGGCGTCCCGTGCTACGCGCTCACGAACATGGAACGCGAGACGTACCCGCTACGGCGGGAGCGGTTCCCTTTCCTGCGCTGGTTCGACGGGACGATCGTGTCCGGCTTCGAGGGCGTGGCCAAGCCCGACCCCGCGATCTTCAAGCTGCTGCTCGACCGGTTCGACCTTGAGCCGTCGGAAACCGTGTTGGTCGACGACTCGCCCGCGAACGTGCGCGCTGCCCGCACCGCCGGCATGAACGCGATCGAGTTCGAAACGCCCGGGCGGTTGCGAGAGTCGCTGAGAGACACAGGCCTACTTGACCGCAGGTCCTAGTTCTCTTCCTCCCAGTTCTCCGAGCGCGGATCCTTGCCGGTGAGGAGATCGACGAAGTGGTGCCAGCGGCCCGGCTTGACCCCGGGCTCCCGCTCGCGCCATGCCGGCGCGCCGCCATGCGGCGGCTCGAGCGCGGCCGCGGCGGCAGCGTCGATGCGCAGATCCACGCCGCGCTCGTGCAGGGAAGCGACGTCGTTGGCGGCGACGAAGCGCGGGTCGTTGCCGACGCGGATCACGAGCCCGTGGAAGATGTCCTCGTCAAGCGCCGCGACGACGTGGTCGACCGTGCCGACCTGCTCGCCCCCGGACGCGTACACGGGCACCCCACGCTCGAGCACCTCGTAGGCGATCGGCAGTCCCTCGTCCACGCCGGTCACACTACAGGCATGACGCACACCGGTGTGGTCGGCCACGTCGAATGGGTCGACTTCGTTTCGGTGCCGCACCTGCCGGTCCACGAGGAGATCCTCCACGCCGACAGCGCGTTCGCGCGCGCCGGCGGAGGTGGCGCGGTGGCAGCAACCGTGCTCGCAGATCTGGGCGCCGAGGTCGACTTCTACTGCGCGCTCGGGCGCGACGGCCACGGCGAGGCGGCGGTGGCCCAACTCGAGGGCCGCGGCGTCCGCGTTCACGTGGCCTGGCGTGACGAGCCCACCCGCTGCGCCGTCACGTTCCTCGAGCCGGGCACCGAGCGGACGATCGTCACGGTCGGCGACCGCCTCGAGCCCATCGGGTCCGACGAGCTCGAGTGGGACTACCTCGCGAACGCGGAAAGCGTCTACTTCACCGCCGGCGATCCCGCAGCCCTCGAGCGCGCGCACGCCTCGAAGTTCGTCGTCGCCTCACCGCGCGCCCGAGACGTGCTCGAGGCCGACAACGCTCACGTCTATGCGCTCGTGTTCAGCGAGGGCGACGACGGCGAGCGCGCGTGGGCGAACCGAGTCGCCTCCCGCGCCAGTCTCTTGGTGGCCACCGAGGGAGGTCGCGGCGGGCGCTGGTGGGGGGAGTCGGAGGGCCACTGGGAGGCGGCGCCGCTGCCTGGCCCGCCCCGCGACACGTATGGCTGCGGCGATTCTTTCGCGGCCGCGTTCACGCTTGGCCTCGGACGCGGAGACTCGATCGCGGAGGCCGCGAAACTCGGAGCGCAAGCCGGCGCCCTCGCCCTGACCATCGTCGGCGCCCCCTGAACCGGCGCGCTAGGCCTCGAGCTTCGTGAGCAGCAGCCACGCACTCGCGACGCCGCCGACGAGCGCCGCGACGATCGGGACAACCAGGACGTACAGCCCGGCGTTCACGCCGGCGGCGACGAGCCCGCCCGAGACGAGGACCAGAACCGAGGTGACTGCGTTGGGCGCGATCACGTCGAGCGTGCGCCCGATCGCGTGCGAGCCGCCCGTGTCAGCGCCGGAGTGGGCCCGGTGATCTAAGACCAGCATGCCGGCGCCGGCGATCGCGCCAAGGGCGATCAGCTCGACCCCGAGCGGCCCATGGGCCTGGCCCGGAATCGACAGCACGATCGAGATGATCACGACCGTGCCGAACAGCAGCAAGATCTGCGCCGCGCGGTTCCTGAGCTCCAGCGACGGCGCGATCACGTCGATCTTGATCGAGACCGCGACGAACAGGAGCCCGGTCAGGCCGGCCGCAGCCGTTCCGGCGACCGCGGCGAACGGGACCCAATCCTGCACCGACCGGTAATCGTGCCCGCCACCGCAGACGGATCGCCTTCACAACCCGATCTCGCGGCAGCTGACGTCCCGCTCGCCCGCGCCTGACACCGACCACTCGCCGCGCCGCCACGAGATCCGAGTCCCGTCGGCGAGCCGGGCCGCGGCGCGTCCTAGCCGCGGCGAGCCCCATAGCGTCGCCACCAACGGACGCGACGACTCCGCGACATCCCCCAACCCCCGCGCCACGTGCGACGCCGGGTACGTGACGACGATCGAGCCGGCGCGAACCCACACCGGGATCCGTTCGAGCGGCGCCTCGACCACGACCTCCGACCCGCCGTACACCCGCCGGCCCGACCAAGTCTCGATCCACTCCCCGCGCGGCAGTGTCACCTCCCGCTCGCGCGCGTCGTCGTCGAGCACGGGCGCCACCCATAGCGCCGGGCCGTATCCGTAGGCGTCACCGATCTCCCATCCGCGCGGATCGGCGGCGTCGATCAGGCACAGCGGCCGGATGATCGGGAGGCCCGTGTGCGAGGCGGTGACGGCGGCGGCCCGGACGTACGGCACGAGTTGCTCGTGGAGCAGCACGTACTCGCGGTACAGGTCGAGGACGTGCTCGGAGTAGTTCCACGGCTCCTGGGGCATCCGGCCGTGGGCCTGCATCAGCGGCGTGAAGCACCCGAACTGGAGCCAGCGGACGAGCAACTCGGGTGGGCAGCGCTCGACCAGGCGATGTCCGAGGTAACCCCCGACATCGTGCGACCAGTTCGAGAAACCGCTGCACGCGGCGGACAGCGTCGCAACCACGAGGACACGAAGCGACCAGAAGTCCGAAGCCTGATCGCCGGCCCACGTCACGCCCACCGCGTGCTGACCGGTCCAGCCGCTCCGCCCGAACAGCACCCCCCGCCCGGGATGGACCTCGTCGAGCGCGCGTTGCATGCTCAGGCGATAGAGGCCTCCGAGTCCCCAGGCCGCGTCGGCGCCGGTCCGGCCGTCGGCGAACCGGACCCCATTCGGCATGTAGTACCCCTCCCCATCGTCCGCTTTCACACCCTCGACGCCCAGCGCGAGCAACCGCTTGGCCTGCTCGCGCCACCACTCTTCACCTACACGACTCGTGAAGTCGATCGGCGATCCGGTCCCCATCCACCACTGCGTGACGAACGGCTCACCCGATCCGTCCTCGGACCTCACAAACGCCCCGGCGGCAGCGCCCGGCGCGTAGTTGGGCGCCGGCTCCCGGTGAAGTCGCTCCGACTCGGGCTGAGGGGGGACCTGCCCGTCCCTCGAGTCCGTATTCACCCACGGAGTCACCCACACGACCGTGCGCACGCCATCCGACCGCATGCGCCGGATCAGGCCCGGAGCATCCGGGAACTGAAAAGCGTTGAACTCCCAGGTGTTGTATTGCGTCGCCCACGGAGAATCGAGCACGATCGCGTCGACGGGTATGTCGTGCCGGCGGAGACCCTCGAAGTCGTCGAGCACGTCGTCCTGATGCTCGTAGACGTCCCGGCTCTTCCAGAACCCGTATCCCCACTCGGGCAGGACGGCAGGGAAGCCGGTCAGGCGGCAGAACGCGCGGAGCCGCGCCGCCGGCGTGGGATCGCACAGAAAGTCGAGCCGGAGCGGGCCGGCGCTGCATCGAGTCGACGCCGACACGCGGTCGCCCGCGAAATCGAACTTGACCCCGTTGGCTTCGGAGCGCAGCCACACCGCGTATCCCCGGCTCGAGATGAACCACGGCACCGGCGCGTAGTCGCCCTGGGGAATCCCCCCGCCCGCGAGGAGGTCGGGTGGACAGTCGGGACCCGTGTACCGCCGATCGGCGCCGAGCTGGACGACCCGACCGACCTGGTCGAACTGCGTGCCGTGCCGGGCGCCAAGCCCGACAAAGTGCTCATCGGATCGGCGGCGCCAATCGGCGGCGACGCGCAGCGGCTCCCCCTCGGGGTCGAGCTCGAACGTAACCCGATCGTCGGCGAGCACGCGGACCTCGAGGCCCGCGCGCCGGCCACCGTTCAGCTCAACCGCGAGCACCACTCGGTCGGCAGCGAGGCGCCGGACTCGAGCCGCGGCCGCGCGCTCGACCGGCGCCAGCTCTTCCATCGCCACGACGCCCTCGGTGAGCTGGATGAAGTGGTCCTGGACGGTCCCCTCGGCCACCCACGCGCCCATCGACCGCACGAGGCGCCGGCCGGAACGGCGGATCGTCAGCTCGAACGGCCGCAGGGCGATCTCGACCCGCAGCGCACCGCGCGCCAGGACGACGACGTCAGCGTCACTCACAGCAACAGGACCACCGCGGGCATAGCGGCAAGGTTCTCTCACACCGCGGCGTTCCCATGCCGGCGGTAACAGAAACGTCACAGAACGTGACCTCGTTCTTCACTGGTACCCCGTTTTGCAGGGCGATCCTGACCCCATGAACGATATGAGTCGCGCCGACCTGCATGTCCACTCCTCGGCCTCGCAGATTTCGAAGCTCGGCGTCCAGCGGTCGCTCCATATTCCCGAGTGCGCCACCGAGCCGCTTGAGGTCTATGAGCTCGCAAAGCGCCGCGAGATGGACTTCGTGACGATCACCGATCACGACACGATCGATGGGATCCTGTCGCTCAGCCACCTCCCCGACACGTTCATCTCAGAGGAGCTGACCGCATCGTTCAAGGGGGAGCCCCAGGCCGTGCACGTGCTCTGCTACGGCATCACGCCGGACGATCACGAATGGCTACAGGCCAACCGCGACGACGTCGAGGCCTGCGCCGCGTACCTGCACGACCGCGAGATCACGGCCGCACTCGCCCATCCCTTCTACGCCGTCGCGGCGCCGCTCATGGCGCGCCACCGGCGGCGCCTGGCCCAGCTGTTCCCGATCTGGGAGACCCGCAACGGCTCGCGGGCCAAGGAACTCAATCTTCCGGCGTTCGTGTACATCGAGACCCACGGGGGAACCGCCATCGGAGGGTCCGATGACCACGCCGGAATCGATATCGGGCGGACCTTCACCGAGACCCCGAGGGCGACGAAACCCGAGGAGTTCCTCGCGCACATCCGCGCCGGCCGCGCGCAAGCCCACGGGCAGCAGGGCAGCGCTGCCAAGTGGGCACACGCAGCGATGGCGCTGGCGATCCGCTCGCTTGGCGACGGCGACGCGCCCGCCCGCCCCGATCCAGCGTCCGTCCTGAAGATCGTCGAGCGCGTGATGTGTGAGGGCGACGCCAGGCAGGGAACGAACGGAGCCGACCTGCAGGCAAGCGATGGACTCGCGCTCCTGCGCGCGTGGCTGCTCGCGATGGACCTCGACGTCGACGAGCACAAGCTTCTGACTCAGCTCCAGGAGGGCGAGCTCGGCCATGCCGACCTCGACCGGCGCGCCCGGCGCGTGCACGAGCGAAAGCTCGCCGCTGTCGTGCACGACACCGTCGCCGGCCTCGAGCAGGGTCGGCTCGACGGCGGCGCCAGCGCGCTTGCGCTGTTCGACGCTTGCATCCCGGCGATCCCGTACGCCGCGGCGTCGGCCTTTCTCGGACGTGAGAAGGCCAAGCTGGCGCGCAGCGAAGGTGACCGCCCGCGCGTCGCGCTGGTGGCGGACGCGATCGGCTCGATGCACGGGGTCACGCACACCATCCAACAGATCCGGGCCCACGGGGTCCGCGGTTTCGATGTCGAGGTGATCGGCACCGACGCCGACGTCGACCGCCGGCTCAGCGCGGTCGCCGAGATCGACGTCCCGTTCTACCCCGGCCTCGAAATCGGCGTCCCCACCGTCCCCGCGATCGTCGACGCGCTCGCCGAGGGTCGCTACGACATCGTCCACGTGTGCTCGCCGGGCCCGGCCGGAATCGGCGCCTGGCTCGTGGCGCGCGTGCTCGAGCTGCCGAGGGTCGGGAGCTATCACACCGAGCTCGCCGCCTACGCCGCGCTGCGCACCGGCCAGGCGGAGCTCGAGATGCTCGGCAACTTCGCGCTCGGCATGTTCTATGGGGCCTGCGACGTCGTGCTCTCGCCGAGCCGGGCGAGCGACGAGCGGCTGAACCAGCTGGGCATCCCCGACGAGCGGATCCGGCGCTGGGATCGCGGTGTCGACCTCAAGCGCTTCGACCCCGGCCACCGCGACGACGATCTGCTGCCCGGCGAGATCAACATCCTCTACGCGGGACGCCTCAGCAAGGAGAAGGGAGTCGATCTCCTAGCCGACGCGTTCCTCGAAGCTCGCCGCCGCGACCCGCGTCTCCACCTGTCGCTGGCGGGGGGAGGACCTGAGGAGGAGCTGCTCCGCGCCCGGCTCGGTGAACACGCGACGTTCCTCGGCTGGCTATCCGGCGATGACCTCGCGTGCGCCTACGCCAGCGCAGACATGTTCCTGTTCGCGAGCTCCACCGAGACGTTCGGTCAGGTGGTGCTCGAAGCGCAGGCAAGCGGGCTGCCGGTGGTCGCAGTCGACCGCGGCGGGCCCGCATGCCTGATCGAGCATGGTGAGACGGGGCTGCTCGCGGCCCCCGACGTCAATGGTCTCGCAGACGCCGTGGTGTCAATGACAAGTACTCCACTTCTATCCGAGCGCATAAGTCGCGGCGCGCTGGCGGCGGTGAGGGGACGCAGCTGGGAAGCTGCGCTCGACCGCCTCGCCACCGCCTATCGCATCGCGCTTTCCGCGCACGGCAGTCAGCAGCTCGCGCGCGGCGTCGCATAGCCGTCACTCAGCGGGTCAATACGACCAGCCGTAGACATATCCGCCTCCGTCGCCATAGCCGCCGTAGCCGCCCTGGCCGTAGCCATAGCCGCCGTCACCGTAGCCGCCATAGCCACCGGAGCCGTAGCCGCCGTCACCGTAGCCGCCGTAGCCGCCCGGATAGCCGCCGTAGCTATAACCGCCGCCACCGTAGCCGCCGTCGCCATAGCCGCCGGACGATCCACTCGTGTCTGAGGACGAGCCTCCGGCGCCGTTCTGCTGCCAGGTCACCGAGAACGACGACCCGTCGGAGGAAAGTGACGAGGGCGACGCGCCGGCCGTGTTCTGGCTCGACCCGTAGCCGATGTCATACGTGCCGTTCGCGCCCAGCGCGATCGGCTGTGCGCTCCAGTTCGAGTCGGAGATCGTCCCGGTGTGACCGTTCGCCGTCGCGCTCGCGTTGGTGAAGTCGACCGTGCTGAAGTCGGACAACGGCAGCGGGGTACAGCTACCCGAGCCGTCGCACTCCGACGGGGCCTCTGCGATCCACTCGGCACTCGAGGTGTCCGGATTAGGCGACGACAGCGTCTTCGAGAACGACTGTCCGGTGGTCTCGTCGGTCAGCTTGAACAACGTGCTGTTGCCGTTCACGTTGACGCTCGCCGTGATGCGGTCGCCGGGATGAATCGCCAGGTCCAGCTGAACCGGCGCTGCGGGCACGAGCTCGTACCACGCGTAGTACTGCGTCCCGTTGCCGGTGCAGTTGCCCTCGGTACCGATCTGCTCTAGCGACGTCGACGACCCGTCGCCGAGCCCAGACCCGCCGTACGACGACGACTGGCCGTCGTCGCCGCCGATGCCGACCCAGAAGGCGGCGTCGTCCTGCCCTGAGCTGCATTTCGACGTAGGCTGGACCCAGCTGCCAGAGACATTCGAGAACTGCGTATTCGAATCTGAACCTCCGGCGACGTAGCCAGCCCAATTAGAGCTCACTTGCTCCGCGGCGCTCGTCGCGGCGCTCGCGGAGCCGGCCGACAAGCCAGTGACAGCTGCGGCCGTGGTGAGAGTTGCTAACAGGGTGCGATATTTCATGCGTCCCACTGTCGGAGACGCAACGAAGAGCCCCTGACGAGCTCACGAAGAGCTCCTTATGCACTTGCGAAGAGCTCGATATGAGGCGACTACGCACGGTTCGGCGAGACCGGCTCGAGAAGACGACGCCCACCGTCGTTTTCTCGAGCCGGCTCAGCTCGCCCGGGAGCGCTCCCCGCGACCGAGATCGAGATCGTCATCGCCATCGTCGTCGAGCGCCGGCAGCGGCTCGAGCTGCGGCGGCGCGACCGCGGTGCAGCTCCCACCTTGCCCCTTGGCGGCGTACAGCGCGAGGTCGGACCGCCGGAGGAGATGCGGCAACTCCTCACGGCGATCCCATACGGCCACGCCGGCCGAGAAGGCCTCCGCCTCCGGCGTCGAGTCGCGGAGCCGGTCGATCGCGGTCAGAGATCCGGCCAGCGTCGAGTTCGTCAGCAGCGCCACGAACTCGTCGCCCCCGAGCCGCGCGACGACGTCGCCGGCTCGCAGCGTCGCTCGGATTCGCTCCGCGGTGTCGCGGAGTGCGCGGTCACCCTGGTCGTGGCCGAGCTCGTCGTTGAGCTCCTTGAAGTTGTCGAGGTCGAGCGTCACGAGGGTGATCGGGTTGCCGCTGCGGGCCGCGCGCGCCAGCTCTCGGGGCGCCGTGTACCGCCACCCGCGGCGGTTCAGCAGTCCGGTCAGGTCGTCGACGACCGCCTCGTGCGCGAACCGCTGGGCGAGCGTCGCGAGCTCGCGGGTGACCGCCCGCAGCGACCCGGCGACCGCGATACCGACGAGCGTCAGCAGCGCGGCGTGGCCCCAGCTCTTCGGGTACGCCGGGGTGCCGATCAGGACCATCGGCAGCGCGCAGCACGCCGCGAGCACGACCATCCCCGCCGCCAGTTCGACGTCGGTCCCCTCGAGCCCGAACCAGACCATCGCCATGATCACGAGCACCGAGTAGCCGGACGCTGCGCCACCGCTGTAGGCCTGCATCAGCGTCAGCGCGGGGATCAGTCCGAAGGCGGCCGCCCAGAACGCGAGCTGGCGCCGGCGCGGCACGAGCGCCACGACCAGCGATGCCAGGCATGCCGCGATCGCCCCGGCGAAGAACACCGGGTGATGCGCGGTCCGGTCGGTCGCCGCCGCGATCGTCACAGGCAGGACGTTGCACACGACAGCGAACACGATCAGGCGCAACCTGCCGTGCGGACGCAATGAGCTGGATCCCATTCAGTACTCGAATCGGCGCGCCGGGAGGAAACTTGAGCAGGAATAGGTAGGTTTGCCCCGCTCCTTGCGCCTTTTCGGTCCCGCATTCGGCCCTCGACAGGAGGCCCCGGGCGGACGGCGAACCTGTCGGCGTGACCACGGGTCGGCTCGAGGCGTTCTCGGATGGGGTGATCGCGGTGGCGATCACCCTGCTCGTCCTGAACATCCACGTCCCCGCCCCGCCGCTGCCCGCCGGCAAGACGCTCGCCCACGAGCTAGCCGTGAACTGGCCCGCGTATGCCGCCTACGTCACGTCGTTCCTGACGATCGGAATCATCTGGATCAACCACCACGTGACGATCCGGCGGCTGCGCGACCCCGATCACATGATCCTGTTCCTCAACCTGTTGCTGCTGATGAGCATTGCGGTGCTGCCGTTCGCCACCGATCTGATGGCCGCCTACCTCAAGCAGAGCAGCGGGCAGCACCTCGCCGCCGCCATCTACGGCGGGTCGTTCCTGGTGATGGCGGTGTTCTTTTCGACGCTCAATCGCCATCTGCTGCTGGTCAAGCCGGAACACCTCCGCGAGGAGATCTCGGTGCAGCGCCGGCGGCAGATCCTGTACCGCAGCATCGCCGGAGTAATCCCGTACGCGATAGCTACCGCGCTGGCGATCGTCTCCTCCTACGCGACGATCGCGATCTGCGCAGCAATCGCGGTGTTCTACGGGTTCCCGATCGCCAGCGGCGGCTCCGACGCGGCGGCCTGAGACCGCCTCAGTCCCGCCACCACGCCCCGAGCACCCGGCGCCAGTTGTCCCAGGCGATCGCGGAAACCTCCTCGGAAGTGAACCCGGCGCCAGCGAGCGCCTCGAGCAGCTTCGGCGTGCCCGCCACGTCCCCGAGCGGCGCCGGGATCGTGGCGCCGTCGTAGTCCGATCCGAGCGCGACGTGCGCCACCCCGATCCGGTCCGCGACATATCGCGCGTGCTCGGCGATCAGTGAGATCGGCGTGTCGGGGTCATCGGCGAAGTCCGCGCGCAGGAACGGCACTGCGAACACGATGCCGACCAGTCCGCCCGACCCCCCGATCGCGTCGAGCTGAGCATCAGTCAGGTTCCGGGACGTGGGGCACAGCTTGTGCACGCCCGAGTGGCTGGCGACGATCGGCCCCACATCAAGACGCGCGAGGTCCCAGAAGCCCGCCTCGTTCAGGTGGCTGACGTCGATCATGATCCCGAGCTCGCTGCAGCTCCGGACGAGCGCACGGCCCGCGTCGGTCAGCCCAGGGCCGGTGTCCGGCGACGAAGGCGAGATGAACGGCACCCCGGACGCGAACGAGTTCGGCCGGCTCCACACGGGTCCGATCGACCGGAGCCCGGCCTCGTACCAAAACCCGAGCGACTCCAGCCCGGGGTCGATCGCCTCGGCTCCCTCGAGGTGCAGCACCGCCACGGGCGGCCCATCCTCCGAAACAGCGCGATCGAGATCGCCCGCCGCCCGCGCAACGCACACGTGACCAGCCCGCTCGAGCGCCAGCAGCCGCCCCGCGACCGCGCTCGCGTCCGCCGCCGCCACCGCGTGCTCCACCAGCGGGGCAGGCTCGAACTCGATCACCCCGTCGTCCCGAGGCACCTGCACGTCCCGCGCGCCGCCATCCGAGCGAGTGAACACCGCGAAGATCGCCCCGCGTACCCCGCCGGCGCGCATCCGCGGGAGGTCGAGGTGCCCACCAGACCGGCCGTCTGCGATCAACGCATGATCATCATTCGTCAGGGCATCGTTGTGCCCGTCGAACACCGCCACCACGACGGCTACTCGGGCACTCGCAGGGGCAGGTCCACCGCCGGCAACCCGTCGATGCTGACCGAGTTTTTCTCGCGCTGGTACTCGGCCAGCGCCTCGGACCCGCCGACACGGACCTTCTTGGCCGCCCACAGCGCCATGTGCGGCCTATCGCCCTCGTGTTTCATCAGCGGCACGCCGTAGCCGCAGGAATCGGCGATCCGCTCGACTTCGACAAGGACGACCGCACGCCGGGCCTCCGGCGTCGACGGCTCGGGGAACTCGCACAGCTCCATGAGCTGCTCGAAACGCGAATCCGACGCGACCACCACCTCCCCCCGCCCGTGTAGCCGCAGGATCCGGGGCGGTCCCTCGAACGCACACAGCATGATCACAATCCGCCCGTTCTCGCGGACGTGGGCGATCGTCTCGACTCCACTCCCGACGAAATCCAGGTACGCCACGGTCGTCGAACCGAGCACGCGGAGCGTCTCGATCGAACCCTTGGGCGACACATTCACGTGCCCGTCCCCGTCGAGCGGAGCGGTGCCAACGAAGAACATGGACTGCCGCGCGATCCAGCTCTCGAGCTGATCGTCGATGGCATCGAAGATCTTGCCCATCCACTCACAGCTTACGGGTCCCCTTTAGGATCCGACCCGTGGCCATGACCGCATCGACCTCGCTCGAGCGCGACCTGAAGGCGCTTCTGGGCGACGGCGTGGTCCTGGCCGGCGACACACGGGCGTATCTCACCGACGCCACCGAGAGCCGCAACCTGCGCGGTAAGGCCGATGCCATCGTCCTTCCAAAAGACGCGCAGCAGGTCGCCGACGCCGTGCGCTGGTGCTACGACCACGACGTGCCGATCATCCCCCGCGGCGGCGGCACGGGCTTCACCGGCGGCGCCGTCCCGCTCGATGGCGGCGTCGTCCTGAGCCTCGAGCACCTGAAAAAAATCAGACATCTCGATCCAGGGTTGTGGCGCGCCGCCGTCGAGGCGGGCGTGGTCACCGCCGACCTGCGCCGCCGCGCCCGCGAGAACGGTCTGTTCTTCCCGCCCGACCCCGGCTCCGCCGAGCAGTCCCAGCTCGGCGGCAACATCGCGACCAACGCCGGCGGGCCGCACGCCTTCAAGTACGGGGTCACGGGGGCCTGGATCACCGGGCTCGAGTTCGTGCTCGCGCCCGGCGAGCTCGTCCGGGTCGGGGGGCCCATCCGCAAGGACGTCGCCGGCTACGACCTGAAGTCGCTGATGATCGGCTCCGAGGGCACGCTGGGGATCGTCACCGCGGCCTGGGTCAAGATGATCCCCGCGCCCGAGGCGGCGCTGCCCTTGGCCGCGCTGTATCCGGACACCGGGACCGGCTGTGCCGCGATCGAGGCGGTGTTCGCGAGCGGCGTGATCCCCGCGGCGATCGAGTACCTCGACGCGGGGTCGATCGAGGCCACCCGCGGCGCGTTCCCGGTCGAGCTCCCCGGCGACGCCAGGTTCATGGTGCTCGTCGACGCCGACGGCACCGCGGACGAGGCGGCCCACGTCCACAGCGAGCTCACAGAGATCCTCGCCGAGCACGCGCTCGTCGTCCACGCCCCCACCGCCACCAAGGAGATCAACGCTCTGTGGCGCTGGCGCGACGGCGCGTCGATCGCGGTCACCGCGCAGCGCGGCGGGAAGGTCTCCGAGGACATCGTCGTTCCGATCGACCGGCTACAGGAGGCGATCGAAGGCACGATCGAGATCGGGGGCCGACACGACCTGCCCGCCTGCAGCTGGGGCCACGCCGGCGACGGCAACCTGCACTCGACGTTCATGATCGACCTCGACGATCCTGCCGAGCTCGAGCGCGCCGAGCATGCGGCCGAGGACCTGTTCGCGCTCGCGGTTGAGCTCGGCGGATCCGTCTCGGGCGAGCACGGGATCGGCATGGTCAAGAACGGTCAGATCGCTGCCCAATGGGCTCCGGCGGCAGTCGCGATGCACGAAGCGATCAAGCGCACGTTCGATCCCAAGGGACTGCTCAACCCCGGCAAGAAGCTCGCCGGGCGAATCCGCGAATAGAGCGCGGTCAGTCCAGGTGCAACCGATGCGCCACGGCCGCTGCTTGGGTACGGCTACGCACGCCCAGCTTGCTGAGGATCCGCGAGACATGCACGCTGGCGGTCTTCTCGGCCATGAACAGCGCGGCGCCGATCTGCCGGTTGGTCGCGCCCTCGGCCACCAGCGCCAGCACCTGACGTTCGCGTTCGGTCAGCCCGAACGGATCCTCCCCGCCTGACCCCGCCCCGGAGCGGCCGCCGTCCGACGCCGCGGCTGCATCGTCGCCGAGGTCGAGGCGAGCTCGCTGGGCGAGCGCGCTCAGTTCGTCGACCAGCCACTGCGCGCCCAGCCGCTGTGAGATCTCGAGCGCGTCCCGCGCCGTATCGCAAGCCGCGGTCCGGTTGCCGGCCTCGACGTACGCCTCGGTCGCACGCCACAGCGCGATCGCGCGCTGGAAGGGCCGCGTGATCGCGTCCCATTCCTTCGCCGCGGCCACCCACAACTTCGGGTCGCTGCGGCCTCGGGCGCGCGACAGCTCGGCTGCTCCGACCGCCCGCCACGCACGCTCGACCGGTCCACCCTCCTGCGCGGCCGCGCGCAGACGCTGTATGTGGATTCGCGAGCGGGTGATCGCGTCGCGCTCCTCGGAGCGTTCGCGCAGATCGCGCGCACGCTGGGCGACGTCAGCCTCGACTCGCATTCCCGCCGCGGTGACGCGCGCGATCCGGGCGACGTCGTCGGTGCACAGCTCGATCCGGTCGAGCGCGTGGGCCACTGCCGCGCGCGCGCCCGCCAGGTCGCGCTGGCGCCGGCGCAGCTCCGCCATCAACGTCCCAAAGGCACCGATCCACTGAGGCTCGGATGACCGCGCCACGAGCGGCTCGGCTTCCTCCAAGCACTGCTCCGCTCTCTCTACATCTCCGACTCCGAGGGCGAACTCGGCTTCGCGTAGGTGGCGGAAGATCAGCTGCCGGCCGGCGATCTGGCCGGTCACGGGGACGAGGTACTTCCTCGCGGCCTCCCAGTCCCCGGCCTCGAACGACAGGTCCGAGACCGTCAGCGACATCCAGTCGTAGGGGCGCGCGACGCGGCGCGACACCGCCGCCAGGCCCTCCTTAGCCGTCGCGAGACCTTCGGTTGTGCGTCCTGCCAGGCTCAGCGTATCGGCGAGGTTCCCGTAGGCCGTCGACAGCCCGTCGGGGTCGTCGTCCTCGCGGGCGATCTCGATCGCCCGCCGCAGCGACTCGACGCCTTCGTCGATGGACCCGGTCGCGATGCCCGCCATGCCGAGCGTGTTCAGCACCTCGCTCTCCGAGCGCCGGTCCCCGGCGGCAACGGCCGTGTCGAGCGCCTCCCGACCCTCTCGCAACGCCTCGCGGTACCGGCCGCGCAAGTAACGCACGCGCGCGGCCCAGACCAGGATCGAGGCGCGCTCGCGGCTGATCTCGTCCGGCGGCAGCATCGACAGCGCCCGCTCGGCCGTCTCGATCGCCTCGGAGCCCCGGTTCAGCGCCCACTGTGACCGCGACAATCTCGCGAGCAGCCCGGCATAGCGCCGCGGGTCGCTGTCCGGGTCGAGCTCCTTCAGCGCTCGCATCAGCAGCACTTCGGCGCGCCCGCGATCCCCCGCGACCGCGTGCGCGGCCGCCGCGATCCCGAGCAGCTCGACGTGGTCGAGCGGGATCATCTGATCGGCATCGGGGACACGCGGCCACAGGTCCAGCGCGCGCTCGGCGAGGTCGGCGGCGTCGCCGTACGCGTGCACCTCACGGGCGGCGAGCGCGGCCTGCACGGTCGCGCGGAGCGCGGCGGGCTGGTCTCCCGCGGTCGCGTAGTGGCGGGCGATCGCCGAGGCCAGCTCGACGCCGCGGTCGTTCTCGAAGTCGGCGCGATCCTCGAACGCCCGTGCCAGTGCCAGGTGGAGCTCTGAGCGCTCGCCGGGAAGCAGGTCGTCGTAGAGCGCCTCGCGGAGCAGCGCATGACGAAAGCAGAGGTGGGTCGGCTCGCCCGCGACCAGCACCTGCTCGGAGACGGCCTCGCGCAGCGCCACGTGGAGCGCATCGGGCTCGATGCCGCTGACCTCGGCGATCGTCGGCTCGTCCAGCGACCGGCCGGCCGCGATCACGCGGGCCGCGGCCTGGGCGTCGGGCGACAGTCGTTCGATCCGCAGCATGAACGCGTCGCGAAGGCTCTGCGGAGCCGCGCCGCGGCCGTCCATTCCGGCCGCCAGCAGCTCTTCGGTATAGAGCGGGTTGCCCTCGCTGCGCTCGAACAGCCGCTCGACGAGCTTCGCGCTCGGGGGCTCCCCGAGGATGTCCGCGAGCACCTCCGTCAGCTCGTCGCGGTCGAACGGCTCGAGCTCAATCCGGCGGGCCCGCTCGAGGCGGTCCAGTTCGGACAGCAGGGTCCGCAAGGGGTGACGGCGGTGAATCTCGTCGGTCCGGTAGGTCAGAACGAGAACGACGCGCTCGCCGCGCAGGCTCCGGGCCAGGAAGTCGACGAAGGTCCGCGTCGAGCGGTCGGCCCAGTGCAGGTCCTCTAGGACCAGGACCAACGGCTGCTCCTCGCTCAGCAGATCGAGCAGTTCGAGCAGCCCCTCGAACAGCCGGACCTGGGCGGACGGGTCATTGCGGTCAGAATTTCCGTTCTCCTCGTCCAGCGCCGGAAGCAACGCGGCCAGCTGCGCGCGGCTGCCCCGGCCCAGCGAGGCGAGTGCCGGATGACGGGACCGCACCAGCGGCCTCAACGCGCCGATCAGCGGCGCGTAGGGGAGCTCACCGTCCGCCTCTTCGACGGCCTCCCCCCGGAGCACGAGCGCCTCTTCCTCCGAACAGCGGCGCTCGAACTCGCGGACCAGTCGTGTCTTGCCTACGCCCGACTCTCCGCCGAGCAGCATTACGACCGGCCACCCCGCTTCGGCCTCACGTAAAGCGCGGGCCAGCTCCGCGAGCTCCCCGGCGCGCCCGACGAAGTGACTTGAGGTGACCCTCGCGCGCATGAGAGAAGTATCGCGAGAAGCCGAGACGGCGCCGGCGACGTGTATCGCCGCTGACCTCGGCCGACCACCGTTGCTCGCGGGCGGCCCGCTGTGCGTCCTCGATGTGCTGTGAGGCGACGGCTTGGGAGATGCTGGGATGCATTGCTCGTTCCTCTCGGTCGAATCCTGCTTTTCCACTGCGATCAGGATGAACTGAGAGGTCCCGTCCAACATCGGGAGAACGGAGCCGCTTAAGGCCCTCCACCCCTTACTTGATCGACCCCCACCCCTTAGCTTCCGAGGGGCCTCAGGGAACCGCTTACGTCACGGGCCGGTCGTCGCCGGCGGTCAGCGGACTCGCGTCCGACCGCACGGCGCCGACGACTTCGGACGCGGTCACGTTCTGGGGGTGGTGGCACGCCGCGATGTGACCGTTGGCGTACTCGGTCAGCTGTGGCTCGACCGTCGAGCAGATCTCGGTCGCGCGCGGACAGCGGGTGTGGAAGCGGCAGCCCGACGGCGGGTTGATCGGGTTCGGCGGCTCCCCGGTCACCATCGTCCGTTCCCGCGCGCGGTTTTCGTTGGGATCGGGGATCGGAATCGCGCCGAGCAGCGCCGACGTATACGGGTGGATCGGCTTGGTGTACAGCTCCTCGGCGGGCGAGATCTCCATCAGCTTGCCGAGGTACATCACGATGATCCGGTCGGACACGTGGCGCACCACACCGAGGTCGTGGGCCACGAACACGTAGGACAGGTGGAGGTCGTCCTGTAGCTCGTCGAGCAGGTTGATGACCTGCGCCTGGATCGACACGTCAAGCGCCGAGACGGGCTCATCGAGCAGGATCAGCTTGGGCTCGACCGCGAGCGCCCGCGCGATCCCGATGCGCTGGCGCTGCCCTCCGGAGAACTCGTGCGGGAAGCGGTTCAGGTGCTCGGGATGGAGCCCCACCTTGTCGAGCAGGCCCCGGGTCTCGGCCTCGAACCGATCCTTGGGTACGCCGCGGATCCTGAGCGGCGTGGCGATGATCTGGTTGACGCGCTTGCGGGGGTTCAGCGACGCCTGCGGATCCTGGAAGACCATCTGCATCTGGCGCCGGATCGGCTCAAGGTCCTTGCGGTTCGCCTTGGTGATGTCCGTGCCGCGGAACCGGATCGTGCCGTCGGTGGCGTCGACCAGCCGTACCAGCGTGCGGATGAGGGTCGTCTTGCCGCAGCCCGACTCGCCGACGATCCCGAGCGTCTCGCCTTCGTTCAGCACAAACGACACGTCGTCGACCGCGTGGACGTAGCCGATCTTGCGGTTGACCACCGTGCCCGCCTTGATCGGGAACAGCACGCGCAGGTGGTCGATCGCGAGCAGCGGGGTGCCCTCAGCCGGGCCTGACCCGTCCGTCGGCGGGCCGGCCTGCACGTCTACGAGATCGCCGTTGCCTTCGACGTTCACGAGATCACCGCCTCCTCACTGGCGAGCCCGATCTGATCGCCGACGACGCGAAGCCTTCGCTTGCGCTCGGGCTCGAGCCAGCATCGATCGAGGTGGTCCGCCGCGTCGGCGAGCCGCGCTTTCAGCTCCGGCACCTGTGTGCAGCGATCGTACGCGTGCGGGCATCGTGGCCGGAAGTGACAGCCCTCGGGCGGGCGCAGCAGCGACGGGGGAAGGCCCGGGATTGCCGGCAGCCGTTGCGAGCGGTCGCGGTCGATCCGCGTGATCGAACCGAGCAGGCCCCACGTGTACGGGTGCTGCGGGTCGTAGAAGATCTCGTCGAGCGTGCCCTGCTCGACCACACGCCCCGCGTACATCACGACGATCCGGTCCGCGATGTCCGCGACGACGCCGAGGTCGTGGGTGACGAGGATGATCGCGGCCCCGGTTTCGGTCCGCAGCTGGCGCAGCTCGTCGAGGATCTGCGCCTGGATCGTGACGTCGAGCGCGGTTGTCGGCTCGTCCGCGATCAGCAACGTGGGCGCGTTCGAGAGCGCCATCGCGATCATCACGCGCTGGCGCATGCCGCCCGAAAACTCGTGCGGGTAGGAGCGCAGGCGCTCCTGCGCCCGAGGTATCCCGACCCGTTCCATCAGCTCGGAGGCTCGGTCGTACGCCTGGGCCTTCGAGATCTTCCTGTCGTGGGTACGGATCTGCTCGACGATCTGCTTTCCGATGCGCTGGACGGGATCGAGCGAGCTCATCGGATCCTGGAACACCATCGCGATCCCGGCGCCGCGAACCTTGCGCAGATCCTCGTCGGTCGCGGTGACCAGGTCGCGGCCGTCGAACAGCGCCCGCCCTTCGAACGTCGCGTTGGGGCTCCGCGTTAGCCCCATCAGCGTCATCGCGGTGACCGATTTCCCCGAGCCTGACTCGCCGACGATCGCCACGACCTCGCCGGGCTTGATCCCGAACGAGACCCCGTCGACCGCGCGGACGACGCCGTCCTCGGTCCGGAACGAGACCTTCAGGTCCTCGACGTCGAGCAGGTAGCCGTTCGCCGAGGGCGTCCGCGCGCCCGAGCTCACAACCGGATCCGCGGATCGAGGTACGCGTACAGGATGTCTGTGACCGCGCCGAGGATCACGACCACGAACGCACCGAACAGCGTGATCACGAGCACGGGGGGAATGTCCAGCGCCTCCACCGACTGCGCGGCGTACTGGCCGATCCCGTGCAGGTTGAAGACACTCTCGGTGAGGATCGCCCCGCCGCCGATCACCGCCGCGAAGTCGAGCCCGAACAGCGTGACGATTGGGATCAGGCTGTTGCGCAACACGTGTCGCGTCATCGTCTGGCGCTCTGTAAGCCCCTTGGCCCGCGCCGTTCGTACGTAGTCGTCGTTGACGGTGTCGAGAATCGTTGAGCGCAGCACGCGCGAGTACACCCCGATGAACAGCACCGAGAGCGCGAACCACGGCATCAGCATGTGCACGAACCACTGCGCAGGATCGTCTTGGAGCTTGACGTAGCCCCCGGCGGGCAGGATCCCCCATTTGTCGCCCAGGTAATAGGACATCAACGCGCCGAGGAAGAACACCGGCATCGAGACGCCGATCAGCGCCAGCACGGTCAGTCCCCGGTCGAGCCACTTGCCGGCGCGCCAGGCGCTGAGGACGCCGAACAGGATCCCCATCGACAGCCAGATGATCCCGGCGCCGATCGCCAGCGAGGCGGTCACCGGCAGGTACTGGAGGAGCTGATGGTCCACGTTCACCTGCTGGTCGTAAGAGATGACCTTGCCGGTGAAGACCAGCTTCATGATCGTCAGGTACCGGATGTAGACCGGCTGATCGAAGCCCCACTGATGGTTGATGTGCGCGATCTGCGCCGCGCTCGCGAACCGGCCCGCCAGCCGCAGCGCCGGGTTCGGGAGCGCGTTGAAGAGCAGGAACGTGAGGACCGAGATCGCGAACAGGACCCCGATCATCGAGAACAGCCGCCGGACGATGAACCGCGACATCAGTGATCGATCCGGATCTTCGCGCGCGGGTCGAGGGCGTCGCGGACGCCGTCACCGAACACGTTGATGCCGAGCACGCACAGCACGAGCATGATCCCCGGCACGAGCATCGTGTGCACGGCGGAGGGCAGCAGGTTGATCCCCTCGCTGATCATCGTCCCCCACGATGGGTTCGGCGGGCGCACCCCGGCGCCCAGGAACGACAGGCCCGCCTCCGTAAGGATCGCGTTCGCGAGCACGAGTGGGATGAACACGATGATCGTCGAGGCGACGTTCGGGAGGATCTCCTGGTACATGATCCGGAAGTTCCCGAGCCCCTGCTGCCGCGCGGCGTCGATGAACTCCCGCTCTCTGAGACCGAGCACCTGCCCGCGGATCGCCTTGCCGACGTACGGCGTGTAGATCACGCCGATGATCAGCGCGGTGATAAGCAGCGAGCTGCTGCCGATCTTGAACAGGCCGAGATCGAGGCCGCTGATCGCTAGCACGACGCCGAGCACGATCCCAAGCAGGTACACGGGATAGGCCCAGATCACCTCGAACGCCCTCGATATGAAGCCGTCGAGCGGCCCCCGGAAGTAGCCCGAGAGCACGCCGAGGAGCGTCGCAAGCACGATCGTGATCAGTGTCGCCTCGAAGCCGATCTCGAGCGAGTTGCGCCCGCCGTAGAGCAACCGCACGGCGACGTCGCGGCCGACGGGGTCCGCGCCGAGGAAGTACTTCGCGTGCCAGGTCGGCCCGAGTGGGACACCGAACTGGTTGAGCGCGGTGTCGACGTTTTCGCTGTTAGGGCCCGTGTGCGCGACGTACTTCGCGTACAGCGGCGCCAGCAGGCACAGGATCAGGATCACGAGGAACAGGCCGCCGAACGCGAGCGCGACCTTGTTCCGCCTCAGCCGCCGCCAGGCGAGCTGGTAGGGACCGATGCCGGGCGGGACCTCCGCGCCCTCGCCGCCCGGCCATCCTTCGTGCGGCAGCGACTCCTCTATGACGGACGCGGGTGTGGACCCTGTTGCACTCATACGCCGCTAAAGCCTAAGTGGTCTGTCACGGATTGCGAACAGGCCGGGGCGCGATTGCGCCCCGGCCCGCTGCATCTCCTATTTGAACTGCAACGAGCTGAAGTCGTTGCCCTGTAGCGGGCTGAACACCAGCGCGTTGAAGTTGATCCGATTCGACACGAACTCCGGCGAGGACAGGTAGCCGTAGGGCACCACGTACGACTTCTGCGTCACGTAGTAGTCGAGCGCCTGCCACTTCGACGCCGCGGTCGCCAGCTGCGCGGCCGGCACCGGGTACAGCTCCTTCAGCGTCGCCTGGATGTGCGGGTCGTTGACCTCCTCGTAGTTGGAGTTACCGACCGGCACGATCGCATTCCCGTCGACCAGGTTCTGGTAGAAGTCGGTCGGGTTCGGGAAGTCCTGCTGCCAGTCGGCAAAGCCGGTCTGCGGATGGTTCTTGAGCGTCTCGATCGTCGAGAAGTAATCCGCGTCGGCGATCGTCTTGAGCGTCGCCTTGAACCCGATCTCGTTGAGGGTGTTCGCGTAGTTCTCCGCCCACTCGAGTCGCGGCTGCCGGTTCTCAGCCCAGACCGTCACAGGCTGGCCCGACATCCCCGACTGCTGGACCAGTTGCTTGGCCTTAGCCAGGTCCGGCGTCGAATTGACGTCGATGTTGTACGGGCACGGCGTCGTCGGGTGCCCCGTCATCTGCGGCGGGAGCAGGTAGCAACCGGGAACCAGCGCGCCGCTGCCGAGACGGGCCAGCGCCGGCCGGTCGACCGCGATCTGCACGGCCTCGCGCGCCAACTGGCTCGAGAACGGCTTCTCGGTGACGTTCAGGAACCAGTAGAACGTCTTGTTGGTCTGAACCGCCTTGAAGCGGGCCGACAGCCCGCTCACCTGCTGGATCAGCGACGGCGGGATCGTGTCGCCCCAGTCGAACACGTCGGCCTGGTTGTTGAGCACCATCGAGGCCTCAGTCGTGGTGTTCGACTGGATCGAGAAGTGGATGTTCAGGTGTCCGGCCGGAATCCCCGGGATCGCCTGCTGCGCGTACGTCGGATTCTTGTCGAGGTCGTAGCTGACGTTGTTCTGGACGTTCTTGATGACGTATGGCCCGAAGCCGACGGGCGGGTTGTTGGGCTCGGGCTTGAGCGGTGTCGTCGCCGCCGGCATGTAGCTGACACCCGGGACGGCCAGGATGTCGAGGAACGCGCCATATGGGGAGACCAGGTGGATCGTGGTCTGCCCGGTCGAGTCGTTGGTCGTGATGCCCGAGACCGTCTTCGACGTGCCCTTGGAGTACGCGGCGGCGCCCTCGATCGTTGACGTCAGGAAGCTGGCCGCACTCCAGCCGAGCTTGAGCGCGCGCTCGATTCCGAACGTCAGGTCGGACGCCTTCACCGGCGCGCCATTCGAGTACGTCAGGCCCTTGCGGATCGTGAACGTGTACGTCTTGCCGCCGTCGCTGACGGTCGGCATCGTGGTTGCGATTGCCGGAATGATCTGGGTGCCGGCCGTGCCCGACGCGTGCGCGAACGAGTACGGGCCGAGATACGTCAGCCAGTGCACCTCGCCGCCCTGGGTGGTGAAGTCGATCGACGGGTCAAGCGACTGCGGGAACGTCCCGATCACCACCGTCGCGGTGGTTCCGTTGTGGCTGGCCGAAGACGAAGACGAAGACGATGTCGTCTTCGACGACGAACTTGCCGCCGCGGACGACGTCGAACTCGAGTTCGAACTGCCACAGGCCGCCAGCGCGATCACGACGCCGAGCGTGAGCGCGCTCGCCATGATCGGTCTGGTGAGCTTCTTCATGCTGCCTCCTCCTCAGAAGGTCGTTTCTACGCGGGGAAATCTAGTAAGAGATGGAACTTCGCGCAGGGTTCCTAATCAATCCGCAACACGCTGGGGGCCATCGTTGCGATCCGCACTTGAAGCCGCGAGCGACGTGAAGCCCCGGGCGAGCCTGCGATGACCCTATCCGACTCGCAAAACGGCTTTGCCGTTCACGCGCCGGTCGAGCAGCGCCTCAATCGCCCGGCCCGCCTCGCTCCAGCTCAGCGTCAGGTCGATCTGAGGATCGAGCTTCTCGGCGGCAATCAGGTCGGCGAGGCGCCGCAGATCGGATCGCCCGCTCTGGGTGTGCTGGAGCTCGGCGAAGATGTATAGACCGTAGACGCGCGCTCGGGGCGCGCGGGCGAACAGCTCCCGCGCCGGGTACGAGACGGGATCGGGCACAGTCGACGCGAAGCTCACGACGGTGCCGCCCGGCGCGACGCGCTGGATCGCCGCGCCCAGCACCCCGCCGCCGACGCCGTCGACGATCAGGTCGTAGGTGGGTCCACCGAGGTCGATCTGTTCGATGACCACGTCCGCGCCGAGCTGTCGCAGCCCCTCGGTCCGGCGGGCAAGCGCCGTGATCCTTGCGCCGGCAAGCCTCGCGAGCTGGAGCGCGAACCGCCCGACCCCGCCGCTCGCGCCGGTCACCAGCACGCGCTTCTCGACCAGGAAGCCGCCGAGCTCGAGCGCCCGCAGCGCGGTCAACCCCGCCACCGGCAGCGCGGACGCCTGCTCGAATGACACCGCCGCGGGCAGCTCGGCAAGCCAGTCGGTCTCGACAGCCGCGAGCTCCGCCCACGCGCCCGCGGGAACCAGGCCGACGACGCGGGCGCCGGCCGGCGGACCGCTCCCGTCGGGCGCCGCCTGCCTGACGACCCCGGCGAGGTCCCAACCGGTGACCGTGCCCGGCTCTAGCGACTCGAGCCGGCGCGTCTCGCCGCGGTTGAGGCTGAACGCCTGAACGTCGACCAGCGCCTGATCGTGGCGCGGCGACGGGTCCGGGACCTCGGCAAGCTCGGCGTACGGCGCGGACTGCTTGGAGACGAGCGCTCGCATCCGCGGACAGGCTACTTGTATGTTGCGCTCCGTGACCCGTCTGCCCGCGCTGTTTGTAGTGGTCTGCGCATCGCTGGCGTTCGCGGCCCCGGCGCGTGCCGACCTGAGCGTCGACTGGATGCGCGGCGCGCCGTCGCCCGGCACGCCGGCGCGATACGACAAGGTCGGCGTGATCAAGGTCGGGTCGCCCCACGCACGCAACGTCCTGGTGCTCGAGCCCGGGACGTCCGCCGGCGCGGCCTATTTCGTCCCGCTCGCGCAGTGGATCGTGGCGCGGGCGCCGAAATGGCAGGTGTGGTCGGTCGAGCGGCGCGAGAACCTACTCGAGGACCAGTCGGTTCTCGACCTCGCCAAGGGAGGGCTCGCCACCTCCACCCAGCTGTTCGACTACTACCTCGGCTGGCTCGATCCGTCGTTGCAGGTTCAGTCGCACATCCAGCCGATCCCGAATGCGAGCGTGGGGTTTGCCAAGCAGTGGGGCATGCGGGTCGCCGTTGGAGATCTGCACCGCGTGATTGGCGCCGCCCGTCGGCTCGGCGGCAAGGTCGTGCTCGGTGGCCACTCCCTCGGCGGAGCGGTCGTCACGGCTTACGCCACCTGGGACTTCGACGGCCGCGCCGGCGCTCGCGACCTGGCCGGGCTCGTCTACATCGACGGCGGCAGCCTGCCGGCGGTGAGCGCGTCGACCGCCCGGTCCGAACTGCGGGGACTGGATTCGTCAGGGACCTCTCCGTGGCTCACGTTCGGCGGCATCCCCGCTCCGTTCGCGGGGCTGTTCAGCATGACCGGCGCTACCGCGGCGCTGATCGATCCCAACTCCGCGTCGCTCGGGCAGTCCTCTGGGTTGCTGAGCGCCTTCCACCTGTCGCCGTCGGTCCCGGTCACCAACCTCGCGCAGTTCGCATACGCGCTCAACGTCGGCACCTCGCCGATGGGCCTGCTCGCCGCCCAGGCCCACCTCGGCCGCGGGATCTCTCCGACCGGGCCGCTCCACGGCTGGGACGGCGCCGGCGCCCTCACCCCGATCACCCGCTTCGCCACGATGCTCTCGGGGCTCGGCGTCTCCGACGCCGACGGAAGCGAGTGGTACTTCCCCGAGCGCCTCACGATCGACTCGGGCGCTGTCGCGAACGGCACCGCCAACCCGGCGCAATCGGTGCTCGGCGTCGACGCGACGATGGGCCGCGAGCTCCCCAGGCAGCTGGAGATCTACGCCTTCGGGGCACGGCTCGGCGGCGCCGGCGTACTTGCCGACGCGCGGGCCCTCGCCGCGGAGTCCGGCATCCCCGCCGGCAATCTGCTCCTGATCAACCGTCAGAGCACGTACGCGCACAACGACCCCGCCGGCGCGTACCCCCGTAACGCCTTCTTCGCCGGGTTGACGCGGTTCCTCGCCCGCGTGGCGCGCTAGCCACTGCCGGCGGCTTGAATCGTCACGTCGCCGTTGCCCGAGCTCGCCGTGATCGAGCGCGGGGACCTCGGATCGGTTCGCAGCGTCTGGTCGGACACGTTCCCGTTCCCCGAGCTGGCATGAACCGCGTACGTCTCGTCCGGGACGGTCAGGGTCACGTTGCCGTTGCCCGAGCTGGCTTTGAGCCGCATCGGCGCCCGGTCGAGGGTCGCGGTCACGTCGCCGTCCCCACTCTCGAGGGTGACGTTCAAGTCGCTGATGCCTTGCGCGTCGACGTCTCCGCCTCCCGAGTGGGCGTCGATTGCCACCCCTGGCGGCACCGCGATCGTGTACCTCGCGCCGCAGCTGTTGCTGAACACGAACGAACAGCTTGCGGATAGGTGCAGGACGCCTCCCGCTGCGAGCACCGCGTCGCTGTGAGGCGAGGTCAGCCCCTCGGTGACGCGCTCGTCGACGGTGACCGCCGAGCTTCCCGCCGGGGCGGCGATGATGCGGACGTCACCGTCACCGCCGTCGACGTCGAGCGCCCGCACCCCGGGGTAGTCCGCGCGGACGTCGAATGAGTGGCGCGAGGCCAGGTCGGACAACCCCCACGCGCCGCATGCGATCAGGAACACGAGTAGCAGCGTGCCCAGCACGGTCAGAGTTAGACGCACGTTCACACCCCCAGGTAGGTCAGGACGGCCAGCACCCGACGGTGCTGCTGATCGGTCTGGGGCAGCCCCAGCTTCATGAACACGTTGCGCACGTGCTTCTCGACGGCGCCGCCGGTGACCACGAGGCGCTCGGCGATCGACGCGTTGGTGTGCCCCTCCGCCATCAGCGACAGGACCTCGCGCTCGCGCGGCGTGAGCTCGTCGAGCACGTCCGTGCGCCGGCGGCGGCTCAGCAGCTGCGCGACGACCTCGGGGTCGATCGCGGTGCCGCCAGCGGCGACGCGACGCGCCGCGGACATGAACTCGTTGACATCCGCGACCCGGTCCTTCAGCAGATAGCCGACGCCCACGCTGCCGCCGCTCAGCAGATCGGTCGCGTAGCGCTCCTCGACGTACTGGCTGAGGATCAGGATCGCCACATCCGGCTGGCGCCGGCGCAGCTCAACCGCCGCGCGGACGCCCTCGTCGGTCTGGGTCGGCGGCATCCGGACGTCGACGATCGCGAGGTCCGGCTCGAACTCGGCGGCCGCTTCGAGCAGGCCGTCGGCATCGCCAACGGCGGCGACGACCTCATGACCCTCGTCTTTGAGCAGCGAGGCGATCCCCTCGCGGAGCAGCGCCAGGTCCTCCGCGATCACGACCCGCATGGGATCTCCGCCCGAATCACGGTCGGCCCTCCGGACGGGCTCGTAACCGTCAGCGACCCGTCGAGCGCCTCGACCCGCTGCGCGAGCCCCTCGAGACCCGAACCGGGCCTCCGCGACGCTCCGCCCTGCCCGTCGTCCCACACCCAGATCGACAGCGCCGAGCCATCGCGGTGGATGTCGACCGAGGCGCTCCGTGCGCCCGCATGCTTGCCGACGTTCGTCAGCGCCTCGGCCACCACGTAGTAGGCGGCCGTCTCAATCGCGGTCGACGGTCGCGGGTCGACGTGAATGTCGACGTCGACGGGGACCGGACAGCGCTCGGCCAGCCCCGACACGGCGGCGTCGAGCCCGCGGTCGGTCAGTACCGATGGGTGGATGCCGCGGACGAGATCGCGCAGCTCGCCCATTGCGCGCTTTGACTCCTCGTGCGCCCGCCCAAGGAGCTCAGAGGCGGCCTCGGGGTCGTCGGCGAGCTTGGCCCGCGCCCGGTCGAGCTCCATCGCGATGTACGAGAGGCGGTGCTGTGCGCCGTCGTGCAGATCCCGCTCGAGCCGGCGCAGCCTCGCGTCCGCCGACTCGACCGCGGCCGCCCGCGTCGCCTCGAGCGTGTCGACGCGCGCCGCGAGGACGGCGCGGTCGTCGACCGCCAGCAGCCACTTGGCGATGGCCGCGAGGCCCGCAGCGAACCCGCGCGTCACGAGCAGCGTGAGCGCGGCGAGGACGAACCCGCCGATTACGATCCCGATCAGTGCCCACGCCGTCTGCCGGCCGAGCAGCGAACGGCTCGGCGCGGCCGCATGGACCGCAGGCGCGACGATCGCCGCGACGGCGCCGGACCATAGGGCGAGCACGATCACGCCGAGCGCGGTTCCCACCGTCGCGAGCAACAGCATGAAGCCGATCTCCTTCCAACCAGCCCGGTCGGTGATCCTGCCCCACACGCGGCGAAGGAAGCCGCCGGGGGCGCGCGGACGCACCGGCTGCGCGATGGGCGTACCGAGCACGAGCCCGGCGCGGGCCCGCTCGGCCCTCGCGCCGAGGCGGATCAGCTCGAAGATCAGCACGAGCAGTGGGATCCCGATGATCACCACGGACAGCCCGAACCCGACCGCGAGCATGCTCACGATCACGATCAGCCATGCCAGCCCGATCGGGCCGCTCAGCCCGACGTAGAGCAGGTCTCGCGGCGCCTGGCGGAGCAGTGAGCGTGGTCGTAGCGATGCCATGACCGCAACCGTAGGCGATCGTGGCGTCAGCGCCCAGCCTGTTGGCCGGTCGCTATCGGGTAGGGCTTGCCTCACCCCCGGCGCGACGTGACGCTCTAGGTCAGGGACTCTACGGCGCGAACACCGACGAGTGACACGGAGCCCCGCCGCACACGTCCACCACCACCCCGTTCGGCTCCAGGTAGCCCGAGATCTGCTGCTGGGCCGCGGGCGTGTTGCGGGGGTTCTCATGCGGGTCGATGTTCGTCGCGCTCGCGGTCGGAGGGATATTCCCGACCGGCGGCTCCTGCACGCGACCCGGCCCGGAGTCCCAGATCTCGACCGCCGACCCGTTGAACGGATAGTGACCGATCGCAGGGATGCCGTAGAACAGGTTGCGGTCGCGCGCTCGATCGGGATCGAGCGCCGGCTCATACGCTGACACACCGACGGTTCGGGCTTCGGCCGCGCCCGCGTACATGCTGACCTGGAAGTCGCCGTAGGCGATCTGTATCAGCACCTGGTGCGACGGCGTGTCGGGCAGCGGATGTGAGGTCATGTAACGGGCGAATCCGTCCGGGTCGGCTCGATCCCACAATTGGTCCATCAGATCGAGAATCACCGGGTACATCGAAGGATCCGTGTATGTGAACGCGAGGAACTGGCTGAAGGTCGTGAAGTCCGTGCTCCGCGCGAGCAGCAGGTTGCCGTAATCCATCCCGGTGGCGCCGAGCACGGCGCGCCGAACGTCGGGCGACACCGCCAGCGTCACTCCGCCCATGATCCCGCCCTGTGAGTTTCCGTTGTAATACAGGTGCGAGGTCTCGATCAACGACCGGCCGCCGACCTGGAAGTCGGGATTGGACGCGAGCCCCTGCGGGCTGATCATCAGGCGCCCGAGGAACAGCGTGTTCAGCACGGCCTGGTCAAGGCGGTCGACAATCACGGGGAAGAGGTTGAGGTTCGAGACCACGGTGGCCGCGAATCCCTCGTCGGCATCGGTCAGCCCCCACCAATCCGTCCCGCAGAACACCATGTTGTACTGGGTCGCGAGCGCCTCGACCCACGGTTCCTCGACCTCCGTGTAGTTGCCGAACAACCCGTGGCCGTACAGCGAGACCCGGGCCGGATTCGGGTCGCCGGCGCTGCTCGGGATGATGCACTCGAACGGCGTGACGGCCACGTTCCCGGGAACCTGGGTCGGGACCGCGTCCGGCTTATGCGAGCTGTAGTGAAAGCCGGTCGTGGCCGTCGTTCCACACTGGGTCAGGTAGCAAGGGACGTCGAACGTGCCGGTGACCGCGCTCAGCTGCGGTGAGATCGTCTTCGTCGAGGTGATCGTGTAGCCCGGCGCCCGACCTGCGACCTTGCCGTCAGCGAGATTGTGGTCGCCAAGCTGGGCGAAGGCGCTGTTGCGGATCGAGAGCAGGCGCCCGGTGACGTTCTGCCGTGATGCCACAGTGAAGTCCCACGCCTCGTACAGGTTCGAGCGGCGCACGCCGGCGCGAGCGAGCGCCGCGAAGATCCGGGCGTAGCGCTCACTCTGTGAGCGCTCGTTGGCCGGGAGCGGGCGGTTGTCGCGCAGCCGCTCGAACCAGGTCGGCGCGGGTATCACATGACCGGCCGCGGTCCGCAGGTTGCGCAGCGCGACGACGTACGTGTGGCCGTCGACGAAGTCCTTGGCGCCGTGGATCAGCAGGTCGGTGGTCTGGGGCGTCTTGGCGTTCGCGTCGAGCTCGGACCAGATCAACTGGCGGCGCCCGGTCTGCTCGTCGATGATCACGATCGGCTGGTTCTTCCGCAGTGAGTTGGCCATGTCGAGCACGCCTGCCGCGCCGGTCCGAGTGAACGCCGCGGCATTGTCGAGGCCCGGCACATGGAGGATCGCGGCCGACCCGGGGCTGAACCCGTCGGCGCGGTCGTACGGGGCGACGCTCACCCGCTGCCCGCCGGCGCTGATCGGCATCGCCCCGGCCGGCAGGTTGACGCGCAGCCCGGTCTTACTGGAGTGGTCGGGTCGCGTGAACAGGTTGCTCGGAAACGGGAGCAGGCACGGGCGTCCGCCGAACGGCTGGCAGTCGGCAGCCGGCGGATCGCCGGTCCCGGCGCGAGCGTGCACGGGTGTTGCCGTGGCCACCGAACCGGCAATCGTCAGCCCGCTAATGAGAACAGCCACCAGAGCCCAACTAATGCGATTAACCACAAAACCTCCCTGCTCGACCCGGCGGTCACCCTACTACCTGCCGATCGGCGCCGACAGCTCGGCCTGACCCTGACCTGTCACGATCGGTAGATGCGCCCCCGCCTCGTCGCGTCCGATCTCGACGGCACCCTGCTGAAGCCCGACGGAACCGTCGACGACCGCACGCGATCGGCGATCTCCCAAGCCGAAGCCGCCGGCGCGCTGGTCGTGTTCTGTACCGCGCGACCGCACCGGTGGATGCTTCCGCTCGCGCACGAGACCGGCCACCACGGCGTGGCGATCTGTGCGAACGGCGCGGTCGTCTACGACCTCCACACCGAATCCGTCCTCGAGGCGACGCCGCTCGAGCCGGAGGTCGCGCAGGAGCTGGTCGCGCTGCTCCGCGCCGAGGTGCCGGGCGGGACGTGGGCGGTGGAACGAACCGGCGGGTTCGGCCACGAACCGAGCTACGTTCCGCGCTGGCCGGTGCCCGACGGAACGATGGTCGATGTCGTGGATGCGCTGGTCGCGCAGCCGGTCGTCAAGCTGATGCTCCGGCACGACCGGCTGTCGGCGGACGCGCTGGTCTCGGTCGCGCGCGAGCTCGGCGGTCACCTCGCGGAGTTCAGCCACTCGAACTCGGCGGACGGGCTACTCGAGATCAGCGCCGCCGGAGTCAGCAAGGCATCGGCGCTCGCCCGGCTGTGCGAGCACCGCGGCATCGCTCGCGAGCAGGTGATTGCGTTCGGCGACATGCCGAACGACCTGCCGATGCTCGCCTGGGCGGGTCACGCCGTGGCGGTCGCCAACGCCCACCCTGACGTGATCGCCGCGGCCCACGAGGTGACCGCGTCTAACGACGAGGCGGGCGTCGCGCGTGTGCTCGAGCGCCTGTTCGGTCTCAACTGACGGTTCTGTTCACCAGCGGCACGTAGCGGCGACACGGCTCGCCACGGAGTCCCGGGCACGGCGGGTAGCCGGTCGGAACGGTCACGCCCGGCACCACCGGCAGGATGATCTGCGACGGCATCGATCGGGAGTGCGCCAGCATCACGGTCGCGCGGCCGTTCGGCGCCAGATCGTTAAACGCCCACGTCGGCTGATCGCCGCCGGGCGCGGAGATCGTGATCCGGATCCGGGATCCGGCCCGGTACACGTGACCCTCGTAGTAGAGCGGCACGATCACCTCGGTGAAACGGCCCGTCGGCAGCGGCCTCACGTCGGCCTTGCGTTCGCTCAGCACCGGCTCGAGTAGCGTGCTCTGCGGGGCGTTGAGCTTGCGTTCGCTCGTATCGAGCCACCCGCTCTGCACGAACGTCTCGTTGCCGTCGGGACGAACCTCCGAGATCGTGACCTGGAGATCGACGTCATGCGTGGAGGCCTTGATCCACGCGTGGAGCGCCCCGGCGCCGATGACGGCGACATTGTTCGTCAACCGCGCGGATATGTATGAGAGCGCCGTGCCAGTCGGGTTCTGCGTCCAGTCGTAGCTCGGCGAGTTTCCCCACAGTCCGCCGGCGCCGGTGTTGCCGGTGAAGTCAGTCGCGGGTCTGGCTTTCGGAGACCACACGAATTTGTCGACGCCGCGTTCCGAGGGAGTAGATCCACCCAGCGTTCCAGCGGGCCCCAGGTACCACGAAACCGCGCTCGTCCCGGGTATCGGAAAGCGCGTGAACGACTGCTCGAACCCGTCGACTGGGGCGCCCGGCATCGAACTACCGGCGCCGTTGTCGAACAGGATGCGGATCGGCGGCTGGGCTTCGAACGCCGCGAGCGCCGACGCATAGTCAGGTTCGTCCTCGATCGGATCGGCCGGGAACTGCACCCCGCCGACGCCCATCGCGAGCTGATACAGCTCCGGCGCGAGCGCCCGCAGCCCAGGCGTGAGATCCGGTAACCGGTGCGCGACGAACAGTGACAGGAAGTCGTACCAGCGGACCGCGGTGGCGGGATCAAGTGAGTCGATGTGGGCTCCGTTGGTGAACGTGAACCACTTCAGCCGCGTCCCGGTGAAGTGCTCGGCGAGCTCCGGACAGTGACCTCCGGTCTGCTCGTCGGTCCACTGACACGCTATGAACACCGGCACGTGGATCTTGTGTACGAACGTGTCGGGGTTCAACGGGTTCGCGAACGACGGAATGTAGTAGCGATTGGCCGCTATCTCGTTAACTTCGTTGACCGCGGCGGTGTGGAGGACCTGGTTGGACCGGCACGTGCGATCGCCGGCGGCGATCCGCTGGAACGCCCATGCCTCACCGTGACCGGGCGAGGCAGGCTCGGCGTCGAAGTCGCGCGCCTTCGCCCACGGCACCGCGAAGCCGGTGTTGAGGAGCCCGCCCGGATACAGGGTGGTCGCGGTGTCGTCGATCACCGACAACGGCGTGATCGCAGCGAGGTCGGGCGGATCAGTCGCGGCCACGAAGAGCTGGCTGATGCCCCCGTAGGAGACGCCAACCATGCCCACCTTGTGGCCCAGCACCCACGGCTGATGCGCGACGGTCTCGATCACGTCGTAGCCGTCGAGGCTCTGGAGCGGCTCGAAGAAGCTGAACGCCCCGCCCGAGCAGCCAGTGCCCCGCATGTTCACGTCGACGACCGCGAAACCGAGCAGCGTCGCGATCGGGCTGATCCCGCTCTGCGCGCCCGCCGGGTCGGCGTAGCCGTAGCCGGAGTATTCGACGAGCGTTGGGTAGGGCCCCGGTCCGCCGGGCAGGCGGACGTCGATCGCGAGCTTGGTCCCGTCCCGGGTGGTCAGGTAGCCGTAACCGGAGCTCGGGATGCGCTGGTCGTAGATCTTCGTGTTCGGCGGGGCGGAGCGGTCCGGGAGCACGGTCACCGCGCGCGACGCCGCGCCGCCCCCGACGGGACGGACGCGATACCCCGACCCGGGCGCGACGCCGCGGAACACCTGCCCGCCGAGCGAGCCGGCGGGCAATGCCGCGATCGTGGCGCCACGCCGATTGATCAACGCGAGCTTTTCACCGGGTTGCGCACCGGTCACGTAGACCTGTTGCACGCTCCCGCGGGCGACGAGTCCGGTCGCCGCGGAGGCGGCCGCCGGCCAGGCCGCGTAAGCGGCCACGAGCGTCACCACTAGCAGCGCCGTCCTCAGCTGTTTGCGCATTCCGAACATCGCGTCGGGGGCCACCCTACACAGGGCTTTCCCACAACATACGTGCGCTAGCCTCGTGTTCGACAGGCCAGGTCAAGAGACAGGATCTCGACGGGTGGGGCCATCCGCAGAAAAGGACTTCACTGAGCGGCTACGGCTGCTCGTCGTCGGCGCCACCGCCGGGGACGCCGAGGCGCTCGCCCGGAATTTGCGCGCACGGGTCGGCGGGGAGGCGGACGTGCTAGCCCGAGACAGGGTCCCACGCGCGCTCCGCGAGCGCACGATCGACTGCCTTGTCCTCTATCTATCGAACGGTGATGTGGAAGACCTCGAGGCCGTCCTGTCGAGCGCGTCGGAAGTGCCCGTCGTCGTAGTCGCGGACTCGAGCGATCGGGCGATCGCCCTTCGCGCAATTCACGCCGGAGCCCAGGATTACCTGATCGCCGCGACAACTGACCCCGACGCACTTGACCGGTCGATCCGCTATGCAATCGAGCGCAAGCGGACCGCCGCCCGCCTTGCGCACCAGGCGCTGCACGATTCGCTTACGGGCCTCCCCAACCGCATCCTGCTGCTCGATCGCCTCAACGTCGCGGTTGGGCGATCGCGCCGGCGACCGACATCGCTGGCGCTTCTGTTCCTCGACCTCGACGGGTTCAAGCGAGTCAACGACAGCTTCGGCCACGACGCCGGCGACGATCTCCTGGTCGAGGTCGCGCGGCGACTGCAGCGAACGCTGCGACCGGGCGACACCGTGGTCCGTTATGGAGGAGACGAGTTCGTGATCCTCTGCGAGGACCTGCGCGGTGAGCGCGAGGCGCTTCGCGTGGCCGAACGCGCGCGAGCCACGATCGCCGAGCCGTTCCTCGTCCAGGGCCGCGAGCTGGAGGTCCGGGCCAGCATCGGGGTTGCTCGCGCCCGGCCCGGCCAGACCTATGCACGGGACCTGATCCGTGAGGCCGATCTTGCGATGTACCGGGCCAAGCAGCTTGGTAGCGGCGTCGAGCTGTTCGACCCGGCGACAGGAGCCGAGGCGATCAGCGAGCTCGAGACCGAGCACCAGCTCCGTGGCGCGATCGAGGACGGCGAGCTACGCCTCCACTACCAGCCGATCCTCACGCTCGACGCGGACCCAAAGCCGGTCGCGGTCGAGGCGCTGATGCGGTGGGAGCACTCCGAACGAGGGTTGCTCGCGCCGATCGAATTCCTGCCGCTGGCCGAGGAGACCGGGCTGATCGCGCAGATCGACCAATGGGTGCTGTTCGAAGCCTGCCTCCAGCTGGCCCGGTGGCGTGAGGGCGGGATGGTGGCGGACGACGTGTGGGTGTCGGTGAACATCTCGCCGCGTTCGCTCGGCTCGCCGTCGCTGATGGACGCGGTGGACCGCTCGCTCGCCGGCGCCCGCCTGCCCCCGGCGTGTCTGTCGCTTGAGGTGACCGAGGCGACTCTCGACGAGGAACCCGTGCGCACGGCGGCTGTCCTCGAGGGACTCGAGCGGCTCGGGGTGAGGCTCTGCCTAGACGATTTCGGCACCGGCCACTCCTCTCTCAGCGCGCTCTCGCGGTTTCCGTTCGATGTGGTGAAGCTCGACCAGTCGGTGACGCACGCCGCGGCCGCCGATGCCAGGTCCGCGCGGATTCTCGGGGCTGTCGTCGGCGTCGCGCGCGCCGCGGATCTCAAGGTGGTCGCCGAAGGGATCGAGACCACACCCCAGCTCGAGGTCGTACGCGATCTGGGTTGCGACGGCGCTCAGGGGTTCCTGCTCGCCGCGCCGGCGCCCGTGGACGAGCTCGCCGCCTGGACCGCTCGCGGAAACGGCTGACGGACCAGTAGCGTTCGCGGCATGGCTGAGACCGTCTCGCCCCACGCCGCTGTTCCTCAGCACGCCGACCCCGCCGACCTGGGCGTGCTCGAGGCGGCGGAGCTGCTGCGCTCAGGGCGGCTGTCGGCAGTCGAGCTGACCGACGCCTGCCTGCGGCGAATCGACACGCGGAACGGCGGCCCGCCCACGGACGACGGCGCACCCGACGCGATCAACGCGTGGGTTCGCCTGTATCCCGAGATCGCGCGCGAGCAGGCAGCGCTCGCCGACGAGCGCCGCGCCACCGAGGGCGACGCGACGCCGCTCCTGTGCGGCATCCCGATCGGCCTGAAGGATCTGTACGGCGTCGCCGGCCTGCCGCTCACCGCGTCGAGCCAGGTGCTCGACGAGAACGTCGCCGGCGGCGACGCCTCGGTGTGGCAGCGCCTGCGCCAGCAAGGCATGGTTCTGCTCGGCCACACGCACACGCACGAGTTCGCTGCCGGCGGGACCACCGATCAGGTCGGCAACCCTTGGTCGCTGCATCTCATCGCCGGCGGCTCGAGCGGAGGGAGCGCGGCGGCTCTGGCCGCGCGGATGACGCCGGCCGCGCTCGGCAGCGACACGTGCGGCTCGTTGCGGATCCCGTCGGCGTGCTGCGGCACGTGCGCGATCAAGCCGACCCACGGCCGGCTCCCGCTTGACGGCATCGTCCCGCTGGCCCCAACGCTCGACCATCCGGGGCCGATGGCGCGCACGATCGCCGATTGCGCCGCGCTGCTGGTGGCGATGGCCGCCGGCGGCCCTGCGGTGACGCCGCTGATGCCGCCCCCGGCGGCGATCGACGGGCCGCCCGTCACCGCGCGGTCGGGCGGCCGCCCGCTGGCGGGCACGACGATCACGCTCACGGACCGCACGCACGGGATCACGATGGCCGACGCGGTCGGGGGCGGGCTGGAGGAGGCCGCGCACACGTGCGAGCGACTCGGGGCGCGCATCGTCGAGCTGGCGGCGCCGTGGACGTTCGACTGGGACGACCTCAGCCGCGTGCTGATGACCGACGTGTGGGCGTATCACCAGGACTTCGCCGATCGGCACGATCGGTACCGCCCGGCGATCGCCGAGTTTGCCGAGGTCGCGCGCGACTTCACCGACGCCCCGACCTACCTCGCCGCCCAGGCCCGCCGCGCCGAGGGCACGGCGATGTGGGAGGACTGGTTCTGGCAGAACGCCGTCGACCTCGTCCTTGAGCCGACGCTCCCGATCCTCCCGTACGAGCGCGGCCCCGGCTACGACCGCGGACACGCTGGTGGCCCCGGGGACCCACTGATCGAGCTCACGGCGCTGTGGGACATGACCGGGATGCCGGTCGCCGCTCTCCCGGTGAGCTGGAACGTCGGCGTGTCGCTGATCGGGCCGCGCGGTCACGAGGCGCCGTTGATCCAGACCGCGATCGACCTCCAGGAGCACGCGCTCGGGATCCCGGGAGATCCGGTCGGGCGGTCGGGTTCGTGAGCCTCGCGGTCACGGGCGCGCTCTATCAGGGTGAGCGGGTCGGGCTGCGCGCAGACAACGGACTGATCGCGGAGCTTGGTCCCGACGTCTCGCCACAACCCGGCGACTACCTGATCGACGGGGCCGGCACGATCCTCGTGCCGCCGCTGATCAACGGCCACACCCACGCAGCGATGACGCTGTTTCGCGGCTACGGCGACGACCTGCCGCTGATGCGCTGGCTCGAGGAGAAGGTGTGGCCGATCGAGCGAAAGCTCGAGCCCGCGGACGTCTACTGGGGGACGCGGCTCGCCTGCCTCGAGATGATCCGGAGCGGAACCGTCCGTTTCTGGGACATGTACTGGCACGCGCCGGCCGCCGCACGCGCCGTCGGCGATGCGGGGATGAGGGCCACGGTGGCCGCGCCGCTGATCGATGTCGACGGCCGCAGCGAGCAGATGCGAGAGGCTGCGCTGCGCACTCTCGACGAGCTGAGCGACGCCCCCGACCGGATCGACGCGGGGCTGGCGCCGCACGCGATCTACACGGTCAGCGAGGCCAGCTTGCGCTGGATCGCGGAGGTCGCCGCCGAGCGCGGCTTCCCCGTGCAGATCCACCTGTCCGAGACCGAGCAGGAGGTAATCGACTGTGTCGCCGCGCACGGCGAGCGGCCGGCGCTCTACCTCGATCGCGTCGGGCTGCTGTCGCCGAGGACCGTGCTCGCCCACGGCGTGTGGCTCGACGATGACGAGCTCGAGCTGATCGCCGAGCGTGGCGCTGTGGTCGTGACCAACCCGGTCGCGAACCTGAAGCTCGCGGTCGGGGCGGTATTCCCGTACCCGCGCGCCCGCGCCGCCGGCGTCCAGGTCGGGCTCGGCACCGACGGTCCCGGCTCGAACAACTCGCTCGACCTGTTCGCGGACATGAAGGCGCTCGCGCTGATCCAGAAGCACACCGCGAACGACGCCGCCGCGATCGGCGCCGCCGAGACCTGGGAGATCGCCACCGGGCGGCGGGCGCCGCTGCTCGGCGCCGCGGACGGCCTCGAGGTCGGGCAGCCGGCCGACTTCCTGCTCCTGCGCGCCGGCGCCCCCGAGCTCAGCTTCGGCGAGCTGCCCGCCGCGCTCGTGTACGCCGCGTCGGGCGCGGTCGTGCACTCGACGGTCGTCGCCGGCAGGGTGCTGATGCGAGACGGAGAGATCGAAGGCGCCGGCGAGGTGCTCGCCCGCGCGCTCGAGCGGGCCCGGGGGCTGGGGCTCGCTCCGCCCCTCGCATCCGCGTATGCGGACGAGCTAGCCTGAAGCCCGATCAGGCATGACCGCCAGCGCCTCGGAGACAGCCGCCGCTCGCCTGCGCGCCGCCTCGGTCGCGGCACGAGGGACGCCGTGCGCGCTGCTGATGTTCGGCGAGCTCGCGCTCAAGGGGCGCCGGCGCTCGGCATTCGCCGCCGTTCTCGAGCACAACCTGCGGCGGGCGATGCGGAGAGCCGGCGAGGTTCGGCTCCAGCGGCGCGGGTCCTCGTTCCAGATCTTCCCGACGCCGGACGGGTTGGCCGGCGCGCTCGAGGTCGCGCTCGAGCTACCCGGCCTGAGCGTGGTCCAGCCGGCACTCCAGATCGAGCCGAGCGTGGCCCGCGCCGCGGAGGCCGCCGTCGAGCTGCTGCGCGAGGTACCGGCGGGCTCGTTCGCCGTCCGCGCGCGCCGGCGCGAGAAAAGCTTCCCCGTGCGCTCGATGGACATCGCCCGAGAGGTCGGCGGGACCGTCAACGACGAGCTCGGTCTCGCCGTGGATCTTTCCCGCCCCGCGATCGAGCTTCGCGTCGACGCGTACGCTCGCGAGCTGTTCGTGTCGGTCGACCGCCTGCGGGGAGCGGGCGGCCTCCCGGTCGGCACCAGCGGGCGGGCGATGGTGTTGCTGTCGGGCGGGATCGACTCTCCTGTCGCCGCGTACCGGATGATGAAGCGCGGCCTCCGCTGCGACTTCGTCCACTTCAGCGGCCAGCCGCTGACCGGCCCGGAGTCCGCGTACAAGGCATACGCGCTGGTCGCCCGGCTGAATCGCTTCCAGGGCCGCTCTCGCCTGTTCGTGGTGCCATTCGGGATCGCCCAGCGGCTCCTGGCGACCTCGGGCGCGGGGCGGCTGCAGGTCCTGGCCGGCCGCCGGCTGATGGTCCGCGTCGCCGACGCCCTCGCGCGCCGTGAGCAGTGCGAGGCGCTCGTCACCGGCGACTCGCTCGGGCAGGTGGCGAGTCAGACCCTTCGCAACCTCGAGGTCGTCGAGGGCGCCGCGACGCTCCCGCTGCTTCGCCCGCTGATCGACCGCGACAAGTCGGAGATCATCGACGAGGCACAGCGGCTGGGCACGTTCGAGACCTCGATCCTGCCCGACGAGGACTGCTGCACGCTGCTGTCGCCCGGGCGGGCGGTCACGTGGACCGACCCCGAACCGCTGCTCGAGCTCGAACGCCGGGTCGACGTCGAGGCTGTGGTCGAGCAATTGGCCGCGCGCGCGCTCGAGATGTGGCCGAGGCTCGACGCGCCTGGTAGTCCAACTGACCTAGCGCCCGTCGCGGCCTAGCGCGAACCTGCAAATTACGGCAATTGACGCGATCCCGTTTGACGGTGACGCACTGAGCATGTGGGGCACGCCTAGTGCGTCACTGTCGGGCCGGAGGCGCTCCGTTGTCGTGTTTTGCGTGCTCGCCGCCCCGCGGGACGGGCGAAAGACGACCGAATCTCAGGCCGCGAGCGACGAGTTCCCGCCGACGGCCAGTCCGTGCTCGAGCAGCCCGTTCGGGATCGCGTCGAGCAACCGCTCGGGGTCAGGTACGCGAGCCGCGGCGAGCGCGTCGAGCGCGAGCGTGAGTGCCGGCATCCGCGAACCGCCGTGCGCGTCCGAGGCGACCACCGCCTGCGGGGCGGTCCGCAGTAGCCAGAGCGCGGTGGCGCGGACCATCTCGCCGTACAGACCAGCGACCGACCACGCGTTGATCTGGACGACGCTGCCGACGGCCAGCTCGTGCTCGAGCGTCTCCCATCCCGCATCCGACCATCTGAGCGCGCGCTCGGGATGGGCGACGACGACCGCGAAGCCTCGCTCGCGAAGCTCGTCGGCGGCCGCCGTGTAGGTCCGATCGATCCCGGCCAGCGGCGCCTCCAGCAGCAGCCAACGCCGGCCCGGAGGACCCTGGGCGATCGTCTCGAGCTCCTGCTGAGACAGTCGCGGCACCATTTCCTGAGCGAGCTCGCCCCCGCACAGGACGCCAACGCGGATGCGCCTGGACGCGAGCTTGGACGCGACCTCGCTCACGCGGTCGGGCAGCGAGCTGACATCCGTCACGAACTCGGGGTGGACGTGC
>Ga0335076_10000392_pt1 | contig 39892 bp, 32 predicted proteins | sample Lox_Sample_25_FD_206717 | JGI IMG/M metagenome (GOLD analysis project Ga0335076, IMG submission 206717) | Soil microbial communities from Loxahatchee National Wildlife Refuge, Florida, United States - Lox_Sample_2.5 | ecosystem: Environmental > Terrestrial > Soil > Wetlands | place: USA...
GCCGCGGCCGCTCCGTTGGCCTCGCTGAGCGACGAGCCGATGCCCGCCACACCTGCCGCTGCTGCCGCCAACATGTCCGGCGCTGCAATCACATACGGCACTGTTGACCTCCGACCCGAGTCATCGATCCGAAGACGAAAATATACCGCGTTGCCCGCCCGACATTTCAGCGTTTTACTCGTCTGCGGCCGGCGCCAAAGGCGATACAGCAAAACGTTGGCTATGCGCCCGCACTCAGCCGTTGCTTCCTCGGCGGGCGCTCACATCGGCCGCTGTGCTGCCACGTGTTCCCACCGATGAACGGCTCTCATTCGCCGTGGACCAGTTCACCAGGATACGGCGGGCTCGCTAGCGATCGGCGGCGTCGTAATCAAACCCTGGAGAGAGACCGGTGGAATTCCTCATGCCCCGCGGCGCGACGAAGAACGGTCCCGATTGCACGCGACAGAACCGCAACGCCAACCGTCGGGAAAGTCCGCCAAAACCATTGCCGCAGTTAGCGACCGCTTTCACGTGCACACCAGACTCAAGCCGGCCGACCGCGACCGAATGCCGCAGCGTGTGCACACCGGCTCCTTCCAGCCAGCTGTGTGCACCAGCGGCTAAAGGGGACCGCCTAGCAGTGGGGAGCCCAGCACCTCTGGTTGGGGCAATAGGTCGAATGTGCGAGGTTCACCATGGATCCGACTTCTCCCAACGTCGCACCTGCCGGATCCAAGTTGGCGTGGACGTGGTTGGCAATCTGCTGCGGCGTCCAACCCCACCCGAGATCGTCGCAGATGAGGTGCGCCATCCCGATAATGGCCTCGTCATGGCCCGGCGGCCAAGTGAAGCCGAGGGCGCGCAGTTGAGCGAGGTATCCGTCATTAGTGGGATCGGCAGTCGCAATCGCAGCGCTAGTTACCAGGGCAACGCCAGCCATGATGGGAACCATCAGTCCGGCCAGCCAGCGAGGTGAGGGCATTTGATGTGCTTCCTTTCTTCTTAACGTTGACGATGCCGTGAGTGTGAGGTCCAGGGCAGCAACGCGTTCATCCACGATGGAATCGTCGCGTCACTGCCCTCGTCCTGAAGCAAAATGGCCCCGGCCGCATCGCCCTCAATCCGCGACGGACTCAGGTCAGCCGGCCGCGACCGAATGCCGCAGCGTCTGCACACCGACTCCTTCCACGCCAGCTGTGCACAGCGGCTCAATGGGACGGCTCAGCATTGAGTGCCCCAGCACGTAAAGCCGGGGCAATAGGTCGAATGTGCAAGCTTCACCATGGAATGGACGTCTCCCAGCGCAACGTTTCTCGGGTCCAAGGTGGCGTGGATGTTCTGGGCAATCTGGTCATATGTCCAACCCCACATGATGTCGTCGCAGATGAGGCGCCCCGTTGCGGTGAGGGCGTCGTCGTGGTCGGGCGGCCAAGTAAAGCCGGCGGCGCGCAATTGGGCGAGGTATACATCATCAGCGGGATCGGCAGTCGCAGTCGCAGCGCTAGTTAACAGGGCAGCGCCAGCCATGATCGGGATGGTAAGTCTGGCCAGCCAGCGAGGTGAGGGCATTTGATGCGCTTCCTTTCTTCTTGGCGTTGACGGTGCGGTCAGTGTGCGGCTCCAAAGCGGCGAAATTATGAAAAATAGAGAAAGGCTGGGAAAAGCTTACGACAGCTGAATAGCACAGCGATTGCGACCGCAATCACCAACGCGACCACAACCGCTCCAATGTGATCGGCGGCCGAATCGGCGGCGGCCGGTTGAGCCGTCGGCGAGCAGCCGACCGACACGGCTTTGAGCCAGATCCGAGAGGCCGTCGTATCAGTTACGCAAATCGCCTCTGCGGCAGCGCAATTTGATTTTGGCAGACGTGACCACTGTGCACTTATGCGTCGCGGGCATGAAGCCACACACCAGCCAAACACGGGCAAGTTCACTGCATTACCCGGCCACGTCCGCGCCAGGTGAATGTCCAATCGGCTGAACCATGTTGGTAAGAACGAACTGCGTGCTCGCTTTACGTCTCGCACGACAAACTGGCCCTGCCGCCGATGACACCTACAAGACCAGCAAGGCCAGGTTCTGCCGGCGAACTTGATCGCCCGCCGCGCCACGCCGGCGCCGTCGGTGTCAGCGATTCACCTGGAATATCGCATCGCCGAAGTGCGAGAGCAGGCGCGCGACCGGCACATCGACGTCGTGCGCGGCTGCCAGAGCAACCGCATCCGCCAGGTCCTTCTCAAGCAACGCCGCTGCCACTCGCAACATCTCGTCCTCGTCGGCGCCGTGCGGCTCGTCACGGAAGTGCTTGTAGAAGGGCAGGGTGAAGGCGCTCAGTTCGGAGAGCGCGCCGCTGGCCTGCGCGACCTCCTCCACGAGGCCGTCGTGCACTCCGGCAGCCCGGGCGAGTTCGACCGCCTCCATCATGGCGGCCAGGCCCGCGTAAACGACGATGTTGTGTGCCAGCTTAAGGGCCGCGCCGCTGCCGAGCCGGCCCGCCGCCACCACCTTCGACGCGAAGCGGCGCAGCGTGGGCTCGAGCAGGGTCACCAGCTCACTGTCGTCGCCCACCATCACCGACATCGTGCCCTCCTCGACGCTGAACATGCCGCGGCCGGCGACCGGGGTGTCGACGAGACGCACGCCGCGGCCAGCGGCCGTCGCGGCCAGGCTTTCGATAGTCGACGGCGACACCGTCGAGAGCACGGCGATGCAAGTGCCGGGCCGGGCGCGTTCGAGCGCTCCGCCTCGTCCGCATACCGCGGCGATGCACTGATCGTCGGTCTGTACGCAGACGAGCACTACGTCACAGCGCTCGGCGAGCTCGGCGGAGGAGCCGGTCGCAATCGCGCCGGCCGAGACCGCGGCTTTGATCGCTTCCGGCTTCACGTCGAACACGAGCGGCGCATCACCGGTCGCGGTGAGCCGGTGCGCCAGCGCACGGCCGATCAAGCCCAGCCCGATGACGCCCACCGACGTCATGCGCTCAACCTCCGCTCAAGTGTGTGCCGGCGTTGCGGACCACCCGGGAGCGCAGGAATCGGTATGTCACCACGACAACCGCTCCGCACCGAGCCGTCGCCCGGTCACGGTGTGCGGCACAATCTGAAGCCACACATTGTGGATGCCGGCTGCCCACGGCGTCGGGCCGTGGCCATCTATCGCTCGCAGCAGCGAAGGAACCCGTTCCAGGTCGACTTCGGCGCCGACGCCTCGCACCAGGACGCTCCATCCGAACTTCCGGTCCTCGTCGACGTGGTCGACCTCGAACGCGAGCATCGGCTGCTGCATCGCCGCTCGCTTGGCGCCGCCCTCGACACGGAAGACAATGTCGTGTCCGGCCATGGCGTAGTTGACGGGTACGGCGAGCGGTCCGAGGTCATCCTGGTACACGAGTCGCCCGACATGCGCGGCACCAAGCAGCCGGAAGCATTCGTCGGGTGGAAGGTCTTCGAGCTCGCGTTGCGTCATGATGCGATTGTCGATCGGGGCGCACGGCAGCCGCCACGGCCGAAGGTCCCATCTCCGCACACACGCGATGGCCGCTCCTTGGCGCACACTTCCGCGCCCACCTGTTGGCCTTGACGACTGACAGAACGACTGCCAAGGCACTCTTCCTCCAAGACGTGGAGGTGTACGTTGCTTCAAGGGCTGCTGAAGGGCTGATCGAGGGGAGCGTGATGAACTTTTCGGTGTGGCCGCCTGAGGTCAATTCGGTGCTGCTGCTTGATGGACCGGGTTCGGGGCCGATGTTGGAGGCGGCGGCGGCCTGGGACGGGGTCGGCACTGAGTTGAGCTCAGCGGCGAACGCATTCAGCTCCGTAACTTCAGATCTGGCGCGCCAGGCCTGGCAAGGGCCGGCGTCGGCGTCCATGACGAACGCGGTCGCCCGGTATGTGGACTGGCTGGGAGGGGCGGCCGCTCAAGCCGAACAGTCGGCAGCCCAAGCCCGCGCGGCGGCCACCGCGTTCGAGGCTGCGCTGGCGACGATCGTGGACCCAGGATCAATCACGGCCAATCGCGGCCAGCTGGTGTCCCTGGTGATCTCGAACCTGTTCGGCCAGAACGCCCCGGCGATCGCGGCCGCCGAGGCCGCATATGAGCAGATGTGGGCCCAGGATGTCGCCGCGATGAGCGGCTACCACGCCGGTGCGTCGGCAACGGTCGCGCAGTTGGGGCAGTGGGAGCAAGCGCTGGAAAATCTGCCTGGACTCCCAGGCGACTTCGCCAGAAATCTCGAAAACGGTCTCGCCGTCGTCCAGCAGGAAATTCAGCAGACCCCCACGGCACTGGCCACGGGTTTCAACCAGGTGGCCAACACGGTCATCGGCAGTATCTTCGGGGCGCCGGCTGCTCCGCCCTTCGCGGCGACCCAGGTAGGGACCTTCACCGGCGGACCGTCGCTGGTAACCAGGCTTGAAGAAGCTGCGCTGTACCCGGTAAAACCCTTCTTGGCCTTCTCCGGACTCGAAAATCAAATTTCAACGCCAAGTTCCCCAGTTTTATCGCTGTTTACCGGCAACAACCCGCTATTAGGGCTATTCATCGGCAACACCCCGCCACAGTTGTTGCCGTTGCTGCTCGGAGAAACGGTCCAGCACACCACCTATAACGGGATGAGCGTCGTGCAGATCACCCCGGCCCATCCCGACGGCAACTACGTGGTCGCCATTCACGGCGGCGCGTTTATCTTCCCGCCCTCAATCTTCCACTGGCTCGATTACACGGTGATGGCCTACCAGACCGGCGCGACCATTGAAGTGCCGATCTACCCGTTGCTGCAGCAGGGCGGTACCGCCGGCACGGTTGTACCCAACATGGCCGGCCTCATCTCCTCGGAAATAGCCGTACACGGGGCCTCTCACGTCAGCGTGATCGGTGACTCCGCGGGCGGCAACCTCGCGCTAGCGGCCGCCGAATACATGGTGGCCCACGGTGACCCCGTACCGGCGTCAATGGTTCTGCTGTCCCCATGGCTGGACGTAGGGATGACCAATCCCAACATCGCATTCGTCCAGGACCCCCTGCTCCCTGTCGGGCCCGGGCAGCAGATCGGCAAGCTATGGGCTGGTGGTCTTTCCGTGACCAACCCCGAGGTGAGCCCGCTGTATGGGTCACTGAGCGGACTCCCGCCGACGTATGTCTACTCGGGCAACCTGGATTCACTCTCACCCGACGTGCTTGTCCTCCAACAAGAAGCCGCAACCGCGCCGGCCCCGATCAACTTCGTATTGGCCAACGGCCAAATTCACGACTGGATTCTGCTCACCCTGGACGGTCCCCAATACTGGCCGCAGATCGACCAGGAACTCGGTATCTAGCTGACGGCGTTTGACCACGCCACCAAAAGCGGCCGATGGAAAATGTGCCGTGCGCTGCCATGATCAAGCGGCGAACTTGTCGCACTGGGGCCGGACGACGGAGTCAAGACTGAATGCGGATTAGGAGAGTCGGCGAGGGAAGGCCCCTGATGGAGCACATGATCGAGACCAAACTCGGGCGTCTGCACGTCGAAGTCGACGGCGAAGGCCCTGCTGCCGTGCTGTGGCACAGCCTATTCGTCGATTCCGGCTCCTGGTCGAGGCTGCGCGGGCTACTTCGCGATGGCCGGCGCCTGGTCCTGATCGACGGCCCCGGACACGGGAAAAGCGGTTTCCCGGCAACGGACTTCGATTTGGATGATTGCGCAGAGGCGGCGATCCAAGTGCTCGACGCGGTGGGCGTGCCGAAGCCGGTCGATTGGGTGGGTAACGCGTGGGGCGGCCACGTCGGGCTGGCGCTGGCCGCCAACTCGCCGGAATGGTGCCGCAGCCTCGCGACGATCTCCACCCCGGTGCAGGCGCTCGGCCGCCGCCAGCGGATGACCATCACACCGATGGTGTGGGCCTACCACTATCTCGGCCCCATACCGGCGCTTGCCAACCGGGTTGCGGTTGCCCTACTCGGCAAGACGTTCATGCGGTCGCACCCCGATGACACGGCCGACGTGCTGCGGGCATTTCGCGACCCACCCCGATCCGGCATGTACCGCGCGATGACGTCAGTCATGTTGAACCGGCCAGGTCTTGACCCGGTACTTCCCCACATCAGGACTCCGACCGTGATGGTGGTGGCGACCGCGGACCCGGTGGTTCCGGTCGCACAGATCCACGCCGCGGTAGCCCACATGCCCGCCGCGCGCGCCGTCGAGCTGCGGGCCGAGGGCCATGTGGCTCCGATCATTGCGAAGGCCGACGAACTGGCAGAGATCATCAGGGCGTTTTGGCGCGATCCGCACGACTACATCGGACCCCGTGCACTGTCCTAGATCGCGCCATCGATGGCGGCATCAATATCATCGTTCTGCGCAAACAATCGCCCTATTCTTGGCGGATCGGGGTCCGGACCCGGGATCGGCGGTGCTGGCATGACGACGGCGGGTTTGGCGTGCGGGTCGTGCGGTATCGACCTGCGGGACGATGCCAGATTCTGCGACGGATGCGGTGCGCCGATCACGCTGGTCAGCAAAGCGGCCGAGTTCAAGCAGGTGACGGTGCTGTTCGCCGACGTCGTGCACTCGATGGACATCGCGGCGGCTGTGGGGGCCGAACGGTTGCGCGAGATCATGGCCGAGTTGTTCAACCTCGCGTCGGCCGTGGTGCAGCGTTACGGCGGGACGCTGGACAAGTTCACCGGCGACGGGGTCATGGCGGTGTTCGGCGCGCCACGAGCGCTGGAGGACCACGCGTTGCGGGCATGTCTGGCCGCGCTGGATATTCAACAGCAGGCTGGGCGCCTGGCGGCCGCAGTTCAGCGGCGCGACGGCTTAGCGCTGGAGCTGCGGGTCGGCCTGAATTCCGGTGAGGTGATTGCCGGTGAGATCGGCTCGGGACCTGCGGGTTACACGGCTGTCGGCGAGCAGGTCGGGCTGGCGCAGCGGATGGAGTCGGTGGCGCCGCCCGGTGCGGTGATGCTCAGCGAGTCGACCGCCCGGCTTGTTGAGGCTGCCGTGCTGTTGGGTGAGCCCGAGATGGTGTCGATCAAGGGTTCCAGCACACCAGTTGGAGCACGGCGTTTGCTCGCGATGACTACTGAAGCCGAGCGGCTGGGCGGGCAGCGGTCGACCCTGGTGGGTCGGGATGGGGAATTGAACACCCTTGCCGAACTACTCGAGCAATCAAACGTCGGCAACGGCCGCGTGGTGCGGCTGGTGGGCCCGCCTGGCATCGGCAAGAGCCGGTTAGCGCTCGAAACGACCGCGATTGCGGCCGAGCGCGGGGTCGACGTCTTCACGACATATTGCGAATCCCACACCTGCGACATCCCGTTTCACGTAGCGGCGCGATTACTCCGGGAGGTGTTTTCGGTCGGCGGTCTCGAACCGGATGCGGCACGCGCAAGCATCCGCGCCCGCTTGCGCGATGCCGATTCCGAAGACCTGTTGTTGCTTGACGACCTGCTGGGCATCTCGGATTCCGGCAGCCCGTTGCCCGTCGTTGATCCCGCCTCGCGCACGCAACGGTTGACGTCCCTGTTGAACGACGCCACGGTCGCTCGAACAACTCCAGCGATTTTCGTGATCGAGGACGCGCACTGGATCGATCAGATCAGTGAGGCGATGATCGCAGAGTTCGCCACCGTCGTGCCGCAGACGCACATTTTGGTCCTCGTCACCTATCGACCCGATTATGGTGGCGCGCTTGACCGGCTGCCGAGCTCACATCGCATTTCGCTTACCCCCCTTGAGGATTCTGCTTCCACGGAGCTTGTCGCCGAGTTGCTCGGGCCCGACCCTTCGGTCGACGGGTTCGTCGAGCAAGTGGCTCAACGCGCCGCGGGCAATCCGTTCTTCGCTGAAGAGATCGTGCGCGATCTGGCTGAGCGCGGTGTGTTGGGCGGCGAGCCCGGCGCCTATGTGTCGCAACACGATCCCACCGACTTGCGCGTCCCCGCCTCGTTACAGGCCGCGATTGCCGCCCGCATCGACCGCCTCGGCGCGACGGCCAAACGCTCGTTGAACGCCGCGGCGGTCATCGGACTACGATTCGAGTCCGACCTACTCGCCGGCATCGCGGAAGAAATCGAGCTACGAGAATTGGTCGAAACTGAACTCATCGACAAGATCGGTTTTACAAACGAATACGCCTTTCGGCATCCGCTGATCCGCACGGTGGCCTACGAATCTCAACTCAAGTCGGATCGCTCCCGGCTGCACCGCAACCTGGCCACGGCGATCGAAGAGCGAGATCCGAAATCGTGCGACGCGAACGCAGCGCTGATTGCAGAGCATTTGGAGGCGGCCGGAGATCTCAGGGCGGCGTGGGGCTGGCACATGCGTGCTGGCGCATGGGCCCAGTCGCGCGATGTGAGGGCCGTGTACAAGAGTTGGCAACGTGCCCGCGACGTCGCCGATCGCCTTGCCGTCGACGAGCCCGATCGGTCCGCGATGCGGATAGCACCGCGAATGCTCATTTGCGGTAACAGCTGGAGACTCGATACTGGTCTCGACGAGGCCGGTTTTGAGGAACTCCGTGAGCTCTGCACCTCTGGTGGAGACGATCTGTCGTTGACGCGCGGAATGGCCGGCATGATCATGACGTTGCTGTTTCATAACAAGTTTCGCGACGCGGCGGCTGTAGCCTCTGAGTGCGCCAGATTGATCGAGACGCATGAGCCGACGTTGGTTATCGATCTCATTGTTGCGGCGAGCAATGGGAAGCTTCAAGCCGGTGAGGTCATCGAGGGACTGCGGTTGGCCCAACTGGCCATCGACGCGTTCATTGGTGATCCAACCACGCCGAGCGCGATCCTCAGTGTTCCGCGAGCGCTTGCACTCGCGTTTCGTGGAATGAACCGACTGTGCCTTGGATCGCCGGGCTTTCGTGACGACCTCGACGGGGCTGTAACGCTCGCTCGAGCGGCGGAAGACGCGACGAACTACGCCAGTGCGCTCTTTTGGAAGTACAGTGCTCCCGTTCTCAATGGGGCGGTACTACCCGACCAGATGGCTATCCAGGAGACCGCTGAGCTGCTCGAGAGGGCAGAGCGTTCCGGTGATGACTACGCCGCAGATCGCGCGCGGATAACTCGCGGTCTCATGCTTGTCCGTCAGCCCGGTCAGCGGGCCTCCGGCCTCGAGCTGCTCAACTCGTTCCGCGAGGCTTGCTTGGGCCACGACCTGTCGGTGTGGTGGAGGCGATTCGTCGACATCGACGTCGCGAAGGAAAAAGCCAGAACCGGCGAGTTCGACACAGCGATCGCGTTGGCACGAGATGCGGTCGACTTCAGATTCACTTCGGGGGACATGGTCACTCGGGGACCCGCCATCACCGTGCTGGTCGAGTCGCTTTTGCAGCGCGGTGCGGATGGCGACCTCGACGAAGCAGCGGAGGCCATCGAGAGGTTGGCGGCCGTCCCGGTTGACCCCGGCTTCGTGCTGCACGAACTGCCGCTGCTGCGGCTTCGCGCACTGCTGGCGCGAGCTCATCGCGATGAAGCGGGATATCGAGATTTCGCCGATCGGTATCGCACGATGGCAAACGACCTTGGTTTTGAAGGGCATATGGCGATCGCCGAGGCGATGTCATGACAGCGGTTCGGAAGGCCTAACGCCGCGCTCGAATTGACCGCATATGGCACCGCCGCTGATTCGCAGGCGTCGCCGCACCGCTTACTTATTGGCCTACTTAGTGGCCGAGGTGTATCTCACACGTGACCTTCCCGCGACGGCGACGAAGGACGCTCATCATCATGATGGTGCTTGCGGCAATCTGCGCGCTCGCGACAGCAACGTGGATCGGCTACTACGCAGGCCGGCGCGCAGGCTCGACGCCGTCAACCTGGAAGCAGCGAACGAGTCGGATCGCGTTGGGCAGGCTTGCGATTAACCTGCTCGTGTTGATGAGCGCACGCCGCATCCGGCGGACCTTCCGGGTCGAGCGCGTGCTCCCCGGCGCAGTAGGCATCCGGAGGCTGAGAACCATTGCGCCACTTGAGCTGCTGCGGGGTGGCGTTGCCTGGATGCGGTCCTATTGAGGCGCACTCTTGACGCGAAGTGGCGTGTGAGCCCCTGGTGGCCCACTACCCGGTGCAATGCACCTCGACGACGCGGCCCGACGGGACCGTGGCCAGCGTGGCCCTCTGAGCAGGCGCCGCGGTCGAGCCCCAGTCGGCGCCCCACCGGCCGGATCCGAGAGCCAAAGCGATGCAGCTGTTTCGAGCCCACGACGCGACGGTGCAGCCCTGGCCGTGCTGCTGGCAGTTGCCCAGCGCGATGTGGGTGGCCTCCTCCATGGTACTGGCGTTGTTGGCCCAACCCGTCCAACCGGTGACGGGGGAGTAGGCGATCACGGCGTAACGGTCAGTTGCCCCCGCCTGCGCAGCGGGTGACAGCGCCGCAGCGCCGAAGAGGGCGGCGCCGGCGCCGGCCGAGGCGATCAAGGCGCAGATGCGGCGGCTGATCATTGCGGAACCTCGTGAGTTGTTTCAGTGGACGAACTCACCATCGGATGCGCCGCCTGGGAAATCCTCAAGAGATTCTTGGCGCGCAATCGAGGCGCAGACCGGGACCGAGCGGTCAGCTGCTAACCGTCTCGGCTATGGCGCTTTCCGGAGATCGGCGAGGGAGTTCTTGAGTCCACCGTCCATGCGAATCTGCACCGCTGCCACCGCAACCATCACTCCCGCGGTCACCAAATGCACCACCGCGTCGGTGATGTTGTTGGGAAAGGTGAAGACATAGGCGACCCGGTGCGAGAAGAAGGCCCAAAAACCCGGCAGTGCACCGGCTATCGCGGCGAGGAGCAGATACAGCACGGCCCACGACTTGCGCACCGAGAACACCAGGCCCGGGGCAAATAGGGCCAGACCGGCGACGGCGTGCCAGCCGTTGTAGTCCATTCCGAGCAGTTGGACGGTCGGCGCGTTGGGCCCGGTCGCGAAGCTGGGATTGACGATGAGGCCGATCACCGCCTGAACGACGTGAAAAGCGCAAATGACCAGCAGCCCGACCTGGGCGAAGCTCCACCTCACATTGCACCTCCTTGTGCGCGGTGAGCTAGCTGAATACTACGCTCAGTAGTAGGCACAGACAATGACGTTCTCGGCTCGCGAATCCGCGGGCCGCGTGCCAGGGGCTGTCAGCGACGGGCCGCGACGGTCAAGGTCCGGAGGCAAAAGCGGCCTCGGGCAGGCCCTGTGTCACTTCCGCCCGGGAAGCTTCATCACCGTGCGCACCATAGGCAACAGCGATTTTTGCCAAAGAGTCGCCGGAATGCCAAGGGGCGGGTCGAGATTGAACACGCGCGCAGCCGCGATCGTCTGCGATTCGGTGTACTTCAGCAGGCCCTCGGGACCGTGTCGGCGGCCGACGCCGGACTGGCCCATCCCTCCCATCGGCGCGCTGAGGCTGCCCCACGCGAACGCGTAACCCTCGTCGACGTTCACCGTCCCCGATCGCAGCCGGGCGGCGATCTGCTGGCCCTCCGCGGTGGAGCCGGCCCACACGCTGGCGTTGAGCCCGTACTCGGTGTCGTTGGCCTTCTCGACGGCTTCGTCGACGTCGGCGACGGGGTAGATCGAGACGAGCGGCCCGAACGTCTCGTTGGCCGCGCACTCCATCTCCGGTGTGACGTCGGTCAGCACCGTCGGCTCGTAGAACAGCGGCCCGATATCGGGTCGAGCTTTGCCGCCCGCAATCACCTTGGCGCCCTTGGCTTTCGCGTCGTCCACGTGGTCGGTCACAGTGTCCAGCTGGCCGGCGGAGATCAAGCTCCCCATGTCGATCGAGAAGTCATACGCGGTGCCCAGCTTCATATTCCGCACTGCAGCACCGAACTTGCTGGTGAACTCGTCGGCGATGTCCTTCTCGACGTAGATCCGCTCGATGGAGATGCACAGCTGGCCTGCGTTCGAGAAGCACGCGCGGGTGGCCGCCTTGGCGGCCTTGTCGAGGTTGGCCCCCCGCGCGACGATCATTGCGTTCTTGCCGCCGAGTTCGGCCGAGAAACCGATCAGCCGACGGCCGGCGTGTTCCGCGAGCTGCCTGCCTGTGGCGGTCGAGCCGGTGAACATCAAGTAGTCGCAGTTGTCGATGATTGCGGTGCCGACCACCGAGCCCGGGCCGGGCACGATCGCGTAGAGCGCGCGCGGCAGGCCGGCCTTGTACAACAGCTCGGCGCACGCCAGCGCGCAATACGGGGTCTGGCTGTCCGGCTTGACCACCACGGCGTTACCCGCCAGAAGTGCCGGCACCGAGTCGGAGGCGGTCAGCGTCATGGGGTAGTTCCACGGTGAGATCACCCCGACCACGCCCTTGGGCTGGTAAGCAACCGTAGTCTTGCCGATCCCCGGGAACAGCGGCTGCACCTTGCGCGGCTTCAGCAGCTTTGCGGCGACGCGCACGTAATAGTTTGCGTTCGCCATCAGATCGACGATTTCCTCCTGCGCCGCCCATCGGGCCTTACCCGCCTCGGCTTGCAGCAGGTCCATGAGGAATTCGCGGTTCTCGACGACCAGGTCGCGATAGCAGCGGATGACGTCGATGCGCTCAGTGACCGGACGGTTCGCCCAGCCGATCTGCGCCGCGCGAGCCTCGGCGAACGCGGCTTCGACGTCGGCGGCCGTGCCGATCGGGACCGTGGTCAGCGGCTTGCCGGTGAAGACCTCGTCGATGGTCTTGGTCTGGTGTGTGGTGACGTCTTTGATCGCGGCGAGCTGACGCAAGCGGTCGAAGACCTCGGCTGACGGTGCAGGCATGTCGTTACCTCTCGAAAAAGCACTGGCGTCCAAAGCACCAGCCTATGCCGCGGCCCTCAGTGTGCCGACCGGGTCATGGCTGCTGAATCTCCTTGCTGATATCGACCGGGGCCGTGGAGCCGTCGGTGCGATGGTCGGTGGTGTCGCGGCATTCGCCGTTGATGTCGGCGCCGACGTGGCGGACGAGGTCGACCGAGGCGGGAGGATGCGGCGCGATGGTCAGGATCAGGTTGACACCGTTCTTCTTCAGCGTCGGCCCATGGGACACGAAATCGGAGCTGGTGCTCCAACCATCGGCGACTAGTCCCTTGATGACGGTTTGCGGGTCGGCAGGTTCGTTGTGGGGAACACCGGGCATCCAGAACGACAGCTCGACGACCCCGCGAAAGGGCGCCTCGCCCTGATCGTTACACGATTCGTAGCTGAACGTCGCCTCGGTGACTTGGGCGTGCAGGGCTTTGACGATGTCGCGGGCGGCGTCAACCACTTGGCCGCGCGCCTGTAACGGAGGCATTGGGTGGCTCACAGTTTCACCGCACCCGCCAAGCGCTAGGCCGATACTGACCGCCACGATGGCGGTCCTGCCCGCCTGAATCCACACTCGTCACTTCCCTTCCTGACGCCTTACGTTGCGTTGTGGTTTTCCGTCAGCCCGCGGGGGCGCTGTGGGTGTGTCCGGTAGTCGCCGTTCGTGCGGCTTCCGGGTCGACCCACTCCGGCAGACCGTATTCGCCGCGGTGGCTTGCGGTCATGCCGTCGTGTTCCAGCGCGTCGCCGTGGCCGGATACCACCTCGGAAATGCTGAACAGCGACTCCGAACCGGTGTCGAAGTAGTGGGAATGGTCATAGATCGGGTTTCCCGTGTAGTGAGGATTCTCGGCCCTGAATCGGGTGGAGCCGTAGCCGTCGACGGACGGGTCGTCCCCGAGCCCGCCGAGCGTCGGACCGATGAGGCCCGGTCCTGTCACATGTCCGGGCGACCAGGTGACCGCATCGCCGGAGGCGGCCCCGACGTAGAGGTGGCCACCGGGTGAGAGATGGAAGTCCGCGGCGGAATGCGCGAAGTCGGTGCCCGGCGAGCCGACCAGCACGACATCGTTCGTATGCATGCCGTAGGCCGCCGCCGCATCTGAAACGACAGTGGATCCGTAGGAGTGGCCGACAACCGTCATGTGTGTCGGCGCACCCTCGTGGGTGACGCCCAAGGCGTTCACATCGGCGGCCAGTAACTGGCCTCCGGTGCGGGCCATGTTGGGCTCGTACAGGCCCGGGTCCGCGACGGTATTAGGAGCGTCATAGCCGACCCACATCACGACCGCGGTCGGCTTGCCCCAGTCAGCGCGGGAGGACTCCCGATACAGCCGCAGGCCATCGGGGTTGGCCAGCGTTCCTTCGCGCACGCCGGTACCCAATCCCTTCACCAGGACCGCGGTGTTGGCCGCGGTGTCGGGGTTGCCCATCGCGATGGCCGCGGCCCCTTCACCGCCGAAGGCGTCGGGCTGGTACTTCAGCAAATACACCGGCGGGTGGCGCCCCCACGCGTCCTCGGCTCTGGAAGACGTAGCGAGACCGTTCCTTGTCTGGCAGGCGTTGTTGTAACGCATTATCGCCGTCGGTGACAGCCCGTACTTGGCGGGATTGCTCAGTACGTCGCTGACCGACACTCCGTTCTGCTTCGCGAGGTCCTCTACGCGGTGCAGGTCGTCGTTCATCACGGCCTCGTTGACCTGGCTGCGGGCATCGACGGGAACGCCATTGAGGTTTCCCAGGTCCGGCGGGTGCTGAGCGATCAACTGGTCCTGTTGCTTCTTGCTGAGCGATTTCCACCACCGGTTCACGTCCTCGGCGCTCGTTCCCGTAGGCGGAAGCTGGATTGGCTCTTCGGGCTTCGGGGGCGCGTCCATCGCTTGGAGTACCGCCGGGTCGTAGCCGTCGGTGCGCAGGGTGGTCAGTGACTTCTGAAGGTAGTCGGAGTAGCCGTTGCGTATCGACTGCAGCTGCGCCAAAGCGGCTTTGGTGTCGTCAACGGCGTCGTTTTCACACGCACGGATGAACGCATCAAGTGCGGCTTTGTCGTCGGCAGTGAGCTTGGGATCCTTCTCCATTTCCACCGCTTGGCCGATTAAGTCATCGAGCTGCTGCAACTGACCCTCTAGCGCCGTGATCTGTCCTTTTGCGGATCGTTGCGCTTCGGCGAGTGCGGCCGCAATGTTCTCCAAATCGACCCCGATCTTGGGCAACTGTAAGGACTGCGCACCCAATGCCTGGGCGGTGCGCTGGACTTCAGCGGAGTCGTTGATTGGATTCTCACCATTTTCGTGAGTCCAGGCCGACTCGAAGCGCCGACGGGCTTCCTCGAAGGCCGCATTGGACTCGGCAGTGCATCGGCCTGCGGCATGAAACGCCTCCGCCAGGTCAGAGATCTGGGCGGGGCGACCTACCTGGAGGGTTTGATTGATCTCCCAAGGATCGCCGCCGGCTTCGGCGATCAACGCCGCGATGCTTATATAGCGCAGCTGCATCGCGCCGCCAGAAATTTCGCGGAGTTGCCGTCGTCCATGTCAAAATTGCGTGGGCCTCGAGCGGACGAAACCAGTACCGATAAAACTCGCCACCCCTTTCCCACCCCTTTCCACCCCTTTCCGGGCCGGTGGTAACGCTACTACCGCGTATTCGTCCGCATCGCCGCTCGCTGGTGCTCGGCGTGGCCACTCAGCGCTGACGGGCTGCGCGACGCACGGCGACCCGCAAGCCAAGCTCTAACTGTTCATGTGCGCGGCGGGCGCTTGGCCCACTGGATCTGCTTAGGCCATGAGGCCGCCGGGTATGCCGTCGCGTATGAGGCTCGGAGTGCCCGACGGGGGCTCATATTCCGCGCGACTCGAGGTGATCGATGCTCACGCGCATCGGTCGCCCACCTGACCGAAGAGGTTGTGTGTCGATGGAAAACGACGGGGGCGACCCCGCGTTCACCTACCAGGGCTGGCGCGAGCCGGTGAGCCAGGTGCATGGACAGTCCGACGAGCTGGTGGCAGCGCGCGACCAGATGGAACACCTGGTGCGGGTCATCGTCGAGATCGGTTCCGACTTGGACCTGGATGTGACGTTGCATCGAATCGTCGATGGGGCGTTGGAGCTGACCGGTGCCCGGTACGGAGCGCTGGGCATACGCGGATCCGACGGCACCCTGGTCTCTTTCGTCCACGCGGGAATCGATGACCACACGGCGCGCCGGCTCGGCGATCTGCCGGTAGGTGAGGGCCTTCGCGTCGATGATGTGAGTGCTCATCCGCAGGCTGCTGGGCTGCACACACATGACCCGCCGATGCGGGCACTCCTGGGGATACCGATCATCGTGCGGGGAGCTGACTTCGGGAGCCTGTACCTGGCTGACGACCGACCCGGCCGGGTGTTCTCCGCCTCCCAGGAGGGCGCCGTGCGGGCGTTGGCAACCGCGGCGGCGGCCGCCATCGACAACGCGCGACTCTTCGAGCGAGAACGCGAATCGGCAAAATGGACGAAGGCCAGTCGCGAGATCACGACCGCATTGCTGTCCGGCGACCCGCAGACGGGGCCGTTGCAGCTCATCGTGAACCGGGCGCTGGAGTTGGCCGATGCCGAGCAGGCGATATTGCTGGTTCCGAGGGAGCCGGATCTGCCCAGCGACGAAGTCGACACTCTCGTCGTGTCCGCTACGGCGGGCCGGTACTCCTCGGAGGTGATCGGCCGGCAGGTTCCGATGGACGCCTCCACTACGGGCGGTGTGGCGCGTCGCGGTGTGCCGCTGATCACCGATTCCTTTCAATATCCGATCGAGGGGTTCACCGACGTTGGTGAACGCTCGGCGATCGTCATGCCGCTGATTGCCGACACCAGGGTGCTCGGTGTCATTGCCGTGGCACGCCGCCCGCAGCAGCCGCCCTTCGGCAACGATTACCTCGAACTCGTCAGTGACTTCGCCCGGCACGCCGCCATCGCCTTGGCGCTGGCGGCAGGTCGCGAACACGCGCTCAACCAGGAACTCGCCCAAGCCGACACCGTCGAGGACGCCGTGCGCGCCGCGGCCGAGGAACTGCGTCGGCTATGGCGGGCGCGCCGCGTCCTGGCCGTCACCTTCCCGCCCCCCGGTTCCCCCACGGAAACCGCTCATCGCGCACCGCGCCTGGTGTCGGTCGGCGAGCCCGCGCAGTGGGTCGACCTGCCCCGCGATACACGACGAACGCTCAGTTTATTGCGCTACGGCGACCTACTCACCCCCTACGCGACAAAGCCAGGCACGGCGGGCATCGCGCTGCAGCATCCCGAGGGTGTGCTCGTCGTCTGGATCGATCTGACCGAGCGACGGCCGTTCACCCTCGAGGACCAGACGTTGCTAGCCGTGCTGGCAGGCCGCCTCGGCCAGGGGCTGCAGCGGGTGCATCAGGTTGACCAGCAGCGCGAAACCGCCCTGGCGCTGCAACACGCAATCCTCGGCCCGGCTCAGCTGCCGCACGGGTTCGCGGTGCACTATCAAGCCGCAAGCAGGCCCCTGCAGGTGGGCGGTGACTGGTACGACATCGTCGACTCGGAAGACGGGCGCATCGCCTTGGTCGTCGGCGACTGTGTCGGCCATGGCCTCGCCGCCGCGACCGTGATGGGGCAGGTACGCAGCGCCTGCCGCGCGCTGTTGTTCGACAATCCCAGCCCCGGCGCCGCTCTCGTGGGGATGGACCGCTTCGCCGCGCGGCTGCCCGGCGCCCAATGCACCACGGCCGTCTGCGCGGTGCTCAACCCCGACACCGGTGAACTGGTGTACTCCAGTGCCGGGCACCCGCCGCCGATCCTGGTCCACGCCGACGGCACCACCCGGGTGCTCGACGATGGCCACACCATCGCATTGGGAATACGACCCGACTGGCCCCGCCCTGAAGCCCGCGTGACCATGCCGGCGCGCGCGACCCTGCTGCTCTACACGGACGGTCTGGTGGAACGTCGCCGCACTCCACTGCAGCACGGCATCTCTTGCGCCGCCGCTCTCGTTCAGGACGGCCGCGCCGCCACCCTGGATGACTTGGCGAACCAGATCATGTCGGGTCTCGCGCCAAGCGGCGGCTATCAGGACGACGTTGTCCTCCTGCTCTACCGCCATCCCGCCCCCCTGGAACTGAAGTTTCCCGCCGACGTTAGCCACCTGGCTCCGACCCGCACCGCCTTGCGCACCTGGTTGACCCGGGCCCGGGTGGACCCGGTTCAAACCATGGACGTGCTCGTCGCCGCCGGGGAAGCCGTCGCCAACGCCATCGAACACGGTCATCGCCACAGTCCCGGTGGCATGATCAGCCTGGACGCAACGGTCCTGAACGACCAAGTGCAGTTGACCATCACCGACACCGGCTCCTGGAAGACTCCGCAACCTGTTACCGACTCCCATCGCGGCCGGGGTATTACCCTGATGCGAGGGCTTATGGAGGACGTCACGATCAACCCCGACATTGCCGGAACCACGGTTCACCTATCCGCGAGGATCACCTGATGCCCACGTCGCTCACCCTCGACACCGCTCGCGACGACGGGAAAGTCGTGCTGGTCGCCGCGGGGGAAATCGACCTGAGCAACATCGACGCTTTCAATCAGGCCCTCACCGCCGCCACCACCGAGGCAGGTAGCAGCGGCGGAACGCTTATCGTCGACCTCAGCGCGGTGGAGTACCTGGACAGCGCCGCCATCAACGCCTTGTTCGCCCGCGCCGACCACATCCATGTAATCGCCCATCTCGTGCTGATGCCCATCCTGACCGTCAGCGGCCTGACCGAACTGGTCAGCGTAGAACCCGCGCCGCCGGCCGCAGAAAACTGACCCAGCGACCACGCCGTGCTGCGGTTCGCCGCGTCCACCACCCGGGGGATACTCGATCCGGGAAGCCGAGCTGTGGAGGAAGGGCAAACGTCTGATGATCCGCGGAAAGTCCGTCGTCGTAACGGGTTCCACGTCCGGCATAGGTCTTGGCATCGCTCGCGCCTTTGCCGCCGAGGGCGCGAACGTGACCCTCAACGGTTTCGGTGACCCTGAGGCTGTTGAGCAACAGCGGCACGGCATCGAGGAGACGTTCGGGGTGACGGCGGCCTATTCGGGTGCCGATGTGACCAAGCCGGACGAGATCGCCGACATGATCAGCGGCGCTGAAAAGGCCTTTGGCGAAATCGACGTCCTTGTCAACAATGCGGGCATCCAGTTCGTGGCGAAGTTGGAGGACTTTCCGGTCGAGAAATGGGACGCCGTGATCGCCACGAATTTGTCGGCCGCCTTCCACACTTCGCGCTGCGTACTGCCTGGGATGAAACGCCGGGGCTGGGGTCGAATAATCAACATCGCCTCGGCGCACGGCATGGTCGCAAGCGCTGGGAAGGCGGCATATGTCGCGGCGAAACACGGCGTTGTCGGACTGACGAAGGTGGTGGCCATTGAAACCGCCGACCACGGCATCACGTGCAACGCGATCTGCCCCGGCTGGGTGATGACGCCTCTGGTGGCGCAGCAAGTCGAAGCGCGCGCCGACGCGGCGGGAAAGTCCTTTGAAGAGGCCAAGCAAGAATTCGTTGCCGAAAAGCAGCCGATGGCCCGCTACACCCGCCCGGAGGACATCGGCGCACTCGCGGTCTTTCTGGCCGGCGATGCGGCCGCGACCATCACCGGCGCCTGTTATCCGATCGACGGCGGGTGGACCGCCCAATAAGACGCACGGCGCCCCGATGTTCTCGTTCGTATCGAAAAGGGGCTTCGTAAAGAACCGACCCGAAATGCCATACGTCACAATGGATCCAGTCGGCCGCTTGGCGGCTCCCATTAGAGCCATGAACGCGGCGCGGGAATTTGAAGCGCCAATCGCCAAACTGATTTGGGTGACGTCATTGCTGAAAAGCCAGGTTTTCATAGGCATTTCGGCGATTTCCTATTACGCTCATATTGCTTAGGCCATCGGGCGGCCGTCTTAATGGAGCGACGGGAGACGCGCGTGTCCTATCTGGTGACGGCCCCGGAAGAGGTCGGGGCGGCGGCCCGAGATTTGGCAGGCATCCGCTCGTTGCTGGCCGGGTCGGCCAGATCGGCCGCGGCGCCCACGACGGCGGTGGCCGCTGCGGCCCAGGATGAGGTATCCGCGTTGGTCGCAACGATGTTCAGCGATTTCGGTCAGGAATTCCAAGCTCTCAATGCCCAAGCGGACGCCTTTCACGAACAGTTCGTCGGCTTGATGAATGCCGGCGCGGGCGCCTACCTCAGCAGCGAGGTCGCCAACGTCGGGGCTATGAGTCAAGCCGCCGGCGCCGGCTCGAGCCTGTCCTCGATTCTGGGTGGCAGTGCGAGCCTGTCGCTGGACGGTGGCGTGGTGAGCCTGCCGCCGGTCCTAGGTGGTGGCGTGCTGAGTGTGCCTTCGCTCCTCACCGGTGGTGTGCTGAGCCTGCCGCCGATCTTGGGCGGTGCGCAATTGACCGTGCCTCCGATCTCCAGCGTCGGGCCGTCGATCCTCAGCGCCATGAGCCCCATCATCAACGGCGGCGTGGTGGACCTGCCCCCGTTCCTAGGCGGCGGGGAGCTAACCGTGCCGTCGATCCTCACCGGTGGCGTGCTGAACTTGCCCGCGAGCCTCGGCGGCGGCGTCCTGGACTTGCCTTCCATCCTCACCGGCGGACTGCTGAGCCTGCCCTCGAGTCTCGGCGGTGGCGTGTTCACCGTGCCGCCGATCAGCAGCGTCTTGACCTCGATCCTCAACGGTGGCGCGGTAGACCCGCCTCCGATCCTGGGCGGTGGTCAGCTGAGCGTGCCGTCGTTCCTCACCGGTGGCGTGCTGGGCCTGCCGCCTATCGCCGGCGGTGGGGACGTGAGCGTGCCGTCGATCCTCACCGGTGGTCAGCTGACCCTGCCCCCGAGCCTCGGCGGTGGGCAACTGACGGTGCCCCCAATCCTCACGGGTGGGTTGCTGGGCCTCCTCGGCGGGTGAGACGGTTGGGCTGGTCACCGAGTTTCGAGAGTTGTTGTGACACAACATAATTTAACCCTGCCCGACGGGCGTCAAGTGGCGGCAGGCTGAAATTTTGTCTGCCGCCGGAAGAAAAGCGGTTGCAGGCCAGTTTCAGAAAAATCCCGGAAGCACCTAAATTGGGCGGCCTCGAATGAATCAACGGATCACGCCGGCGGCGCAGGGATCATGGACCCGATGTAATAGATTTCGTGCCCGGTTGGGTATCCGCCGCCGTTGGTGGCGATATGAACGTGGTCGTAGTGGTTGAGGGTTTCGTTGCCGTAATCCGCCGTCCAACTGCCCCCGCCGATCCCCGGGTAAATCTTCTGCCGCCAGATCACGTGGTTGATTCCCCATCGCTTCGCATTCGCCAAGGCATATCCCGCGATTTGGTCGCCGAGCGCGATGCCTTCGGGGCTGGCATGGTTCGGGATCATCACATCGATCGCCAACCCGTTGGGGTGCCACGGCAAGGGGTCCTCCCGATACCCATAGATGGTGGTGATCTGCGGAAACAGCACGCTGATGGCGCGGGCCGCCCAAATGGTCTTGACCTGCAACCTCTCCTCCGACGCGACGCCGGGAGACAGCGGGAACAGGAATTGCTGGGCAGCGGCAGGCGCGCCCGCTGCCAGAGCTTCCACCTCCGCAGGGGTGGCGGTGTGCGCAGCGGGATCGGGCGGCTGCGCCGCGGGACCGGGCGGCTGCGGCGCACCGGCCGGTCCCGGCGCCGGGGCTGCCGGGGCGGGCGGGCTCTCCGCGCAGCACGGCGGCTTTGCACCTTCGGCGTGAAGGGGCTTGGTGCCTTGGGCGTAAATGATTGCGGCAGACACTACTAGCGAGGCCGCCAATGCCAACCAGCGGCTCCTGCCGATGGCTAACACCCCTTTTCGCACGAACAGCAGCTTAGCGCCGTATGCGGCGCACGCGGCAATCTTTTTGTTTCTTCTTGGCTACGACAGCCAGTAATGGTGCGGCCCGTCGACCCTCCCTCCGAACTCCAGGACTCAAGGAAGGCCAAAATCGTCGGCTCATGTGCCCGGGGAGTGGGATCCTTTCCGGATGAGTGTCAACGACGAATTGGCTGCGTCGGGTCGTTTCGTGGCATCCGGGCTCCCGGCCCCCCGTATGAGCAACACGACGACCATCCTGTTGTGGACGGCGATGGTGGCGTTCCTCTTCGGGGGTATGGCGGCGGCCTCACAGGGGCTCTTTCCCGGTTTCCGCCCGGCGACATTCGCGATCGTCGCGTTGATCTTCCCGTTCGCTTTCATGGCCTTCCAAATGCGCGGGTGGTTCAGCCTCAACAAAAAGATCGCCATTTGCGTTAACCCGGATGGCCTGACGGTCGATAAGTGGCCGGGCGACGTCTTTTCATTCGGTGACGTCAAGTTGGGCCTATGGACTAGTGCGCTGCACGGCGGCACAACGAACGGGACGGCGCTGCACCTGCGATGTGGTCCGCACCGCCTCGTTGTAGGTGGACGCGATCATCGCCTTGCCGCCGGCGCAAGGGTCGACGAGCGGCCCGTGCAGTACCCCAACGCGTGGATGCCGGCCTCGGACTTCGATCAGCTGCTCACCGCGGTCGGCCGCCGGAGTGGGTTGGGCGTACACCAGCCCGCACCGGGGGCGCCGACTCGCTGTTCGTTAATTCCCTGCCCCAATTGGTTCTTCTCGGACACGCTTGCTGGGTCATTGGCCGCTTTTTCTGCGCCCTTCAAGCTTGGATTCAGCCGGCGAGCGCAATTTGCGCCACCGAGCCTGGCGATCGACGTGGACGACAACGCGGTCTGGGTGATCGACCCGACCACCAATACGGTCCTTGCTTCGGCGCGGCTGGCGCAGGTGACCGCAACGCCCGCGATACACACGTATGCCAAAAAGTCGGGGCTGACGATGCCGGTCATGGTCGTGCGCATTCCCGGTTTGCAGGAGCGACTGCAAGCCAACAGACCGCTGACCATCAGTTGTCGCGATACGCGGTTTTCGTGGGGCACCCAGGTGCCGTCGGAGCCGCCGCCGGCGTTCGTCGTCTCGGGCGCGGATTGGCAAACGCTCGTTGAGAAATTCGGCCTGACCCCGTATCTGGCTGTGACGAGCGATGAAGTGGGTGGTGCATACAAGCGGCGGGCGGGTTTTAGGAGCTGAGGTCTGCACAATGAAAATCGGTCACCGCCGGAAACACGAGTTGTGGGACGATTCGGGACATGGACGCCGACGATCCTGAGATGCGAATCAGGGAGTTGGAACGGCGCCTCGCTGACGCCAAGTACGGCCCTCGAGAGAATGTCCCGGCCGGAGACGAGGTGGGGCCCGCGGAGGCACCGGGCCTGATGTTGCCCCCTTCACCGGGCACGATGGCGCCCCCGCCACCCGGCGTGAATCTGCCCAACTACGACCTCCTGCGCCGTCAGATGAACCGACGGCGCCGATTCAGTGGCTTTTGGCTGATCTTCTTGGTGCCCGGCATCATGCTGGTGCTGGTACTTGTGTTTCACCCGTACAGGGTGGAGAAGCACTCGACGTCCCCCACGTCCTTGCCGGGCGCCCAGCCCACCCCGGATTTGTCGAGCGCGCTGACAGTGGGTCCAGGCGGGAATCTGACCGAGGAACCCAGAAACGAAACCTTCACGGTTCTCTGTGATCAGGCGGAACTGACAATTGCCGGCAATGCAAACTCGGCCTACGTGGCCGGCCACTGCGCCCATCTCATTGTCAAGGGCTCCCACAACAAAGTGGTGGCGGACAACGCAGACGCCATCGATACGGACGGCTCAGGGAACCAGGTGATCTACCACGCGGGCACACCACAGATCTCGGTTAGGGGATCTGGAAACGTGGTTCAGAAGGGCTGAGATCGGCTCGACGATTGCGCACTTCGAGCGACGCAAGGATCTCGCAAGAATTCCGCCAACATCCGGCAAGTGGTGTGCGGCAGCCTAAGTTTCGTCGGCCACCGGGGCCGACCCAGGCCGCGAGTGCGGCTGGTGATGTTCGCCGAGCGGCGCGACATACCCGGCGAGGCGTCGGGGATCACCGCCGCAAAGGTAATAGTCCCCGAATCGAAAGTTGTTTGCCATGTTGACGACGCCGACGACGCCCCACTGACATGCTGCCCGGAATCGCCCGACTCGCCATTGCCGCGCCGCGCCAAGTCCTTGCCCTGGCGGTCCTGGTCATGATCGGCACCGCGATCTTCGGTATCCCGGTTTTCAAGTCGCTGTCGCCCGGCGGGTGGTTCGACCCCGGCTCCGAATCGGCGCGGGCATCCGCATTGCTCTCACAGAGGTTCGGCCAGGGCGATATGAGCATGCTGATCACCGTCACCTCCGACGGCGGTGCGCAAGGACGCCAAGCCACCGCGGTCGGCACCGATCTGGTTGGGCGGCTACAGAATTCGCCGAATATCGCGCAGGTGCGATCCGCGTGGACCGTCCCACCGGCGGCGGCGCACTCATTCATCAGCAAGGACGGCACAACGGGACTGATCGTGGCAGCGATCTCCGGCGGCGAGGCCAACGCGCAGGAGAACGCCAAGCGCCTGGCTGACGAACTGGTCCATGACCGCGACGGCGTCAAGGTGCGCGTCGGCGGCGACGCCACCGTCTACTGGCAGGTGAACGAACAAACCCGGAAAGACCTGTTGGTCATGGAGTCGTTGGCGCTGCCGCTGAGTTTTCTTGTGCTGGTCTGGATTTTCGGTGGGTTGTTCGCGGCGGCGCTGCCGGTGGCCGTCGGCGGATTCGCGATTCTCGGTGCCATGGCGTCGCTGCGCTCGGTCTCGCTGTTCGCCAACGTGTCGATCTTCGCGCTGAATCTGACCGTCGCGATGGGCACCGCACTGGCCATCGACTACACGTTGTTGATCCTCAGCCGTTTCCGGGATGAGTTGGCAGAGGGCCGGACTCGCGACGCGGCGCTGATCCGCACGATGGCTACGGCCGGCCGCACGGTGCTGTTCTCGGCGACGACGGTCGCGCTGTCGATGGTGACGATGGTGCTGTTCCCGCAATACTTCCTGAAATCGTTCGCCTACGCGGGGGTCGCGGTCGTCGCGTTCGCGGTGGCCGCGGCGATCATCGTGACGCCTGCGGCGATCGTGCTGCTGGGGGATCGGCTCGATGCGCTGGACGTGCGGCGGTTGACGCGCCGGATCCTGCGGCGGCCCGAGCCTCAACCCGCACCGTTCGAGCGGTGGTTCTGGTACCGATGGACGAAGGCCGTCACGCGGCACGCGGCGCCGATCGTCGTCGCGATCATCGCGCTCCTGCTGCTGCTCGGCTCACCATTCCGCGACGTGCGGTGGGGTGTTGCCGACGACCGGGTGCTGCCCACCTCGGCCTCGGCGCGCCAGGTCGGCGACCAGCTACGCACCGACTTCCCGGGCAGTGGCGTCCCCGATATCACGGTCGTGCTGCCAAACGCGGCCGGCCTGAGCCCGGCCGACCTCGATGGTTACGCCTCCGCGCTGTCGAGCGTGCCGGACGTGTCGTCGGTGTCCTCGCCGGGCGGCACCTTCGTCGGCGGCCGGCCGGCCGGGCCACCCTCCGGGCCCACCGGAATCAAGGACGGCAGCGCCTTCATCACGGTCAGCACCACCGCACCGCTGTATTCCGCCGCCTCCGCTGCTCAGCTAGACCGGCTGCACGCCGTTCCGACCCCGGCGGGCAGACCGGTGCAGTTGGCGGGCGCGGCGCAGAGCAATCGCGACACCGTAGACGCGATCGCATCGCGATTGCCGCTGGTTCTCGGGATCATCGCGGTGATCACCTTGGTGCTGGTGTTCCTGCTGACCGGCAGCGCGGTCTTACCGTTCGAGGCGCTGCTGACGAACACCCTGTCGCTGGCCGCGGCGTTCGGTGCGGTGGTCTGGGTGTTTCAGGAAGGGCACCTGGGTGGGCTGGGTACGGCGGCGACCGGCACGATCGGCGTGAATCTGCCAGTGTTGTTGTTCTGCATCACTTTTGGGCTTTCGATGGACTACGAGGTATTCCTGATCTCGCGGATCCGGGAGTACTGGCTGGCGTCGCATCGTGGCTGGGGCGCTAACGACAAGAGCATCGCGCTCGGCGTGGCCCATACCGGGCGGGTGATCACCGCCGCGGCCCTGATCATGGCGATCTCCTTCGCGGCGTTGACGGCCGCGCAGGTGTCGTTCATGCGGCTGTTCGGGTTCGGGCTGACGGTGGCGGTGCTGGTCGACGCCACGCTGGTGCGGATGCTACTGGTGCCGGCCTTCATGCACATGCTCGGCAAGGCCAACTGGTGGGCGCCTGAATGGTTGGCCCGACTGCATGACCGGTTTGGGCTCAGCGAGAGCGCGCCGCGCGGCTCCGATGCCGCAACGTCCGAGTGGCGGGCGATCGGCCGCCGAGTGCTGTTTGGCGTACACAACCAACCGCAGCCCAGCCAGCGCGTCTGACATCGCGCCGAATGTGAAACTGGCGCCACGCTCGGCGCCAGATCAAGCGTTGAGCACCAGTTCCAGTTCCTGCCCCGCGAACCGCTCGACGAGAAGCGGCACGTACTCCCGCACCGGTCGCCCGTCGAACCGGGCATGGACGTTCCGCACGATCGCAGTCAGGGTTTCGGCTGGAATGGTCGGATACTTCCTGGTCAATCGATCGGCCACCCGGTCGATGATCGTCTGTTCGCTCAACTCGATCACCGCGACAGGCTCGCATGCGTTCACGCCAGAGTCAAACTCCGTTAACGAAACCCGGCTCACCCCGGAATCCGGCGTCGTGCGAAGGTCTGAGTATTGTGTACCATACCTAGCATGGACGACAAACTTCCCGGTCGACTGGCCGAGCACCCCACCGTGCGAAAGGTGCGGTCGCGCACGAGGCGTCAGCCCGGCGTGCTGGATGCCGACTGGCTTCGCGAGCTTTGCCTGGCCGCCGGCGCCGACGACGTCGCGTTCGCCGGCGTCGACAACCCCGACCTGGCCTCCGAGATCGAGCATGTCCAGGCCGCCCTACCGGGAACCAAGAGCTATATCTCCTTGGTGGTGAAGATGAACCGCGATAACGTGCGCTCGACGGCGCGCAGCGTCGCCAACCAGGAGTTCCACCGCAGCGGGGAAGTGCTCAACGAGGCGGCCCACCGCATCGTGCGCCGGCTGCAGGACGCCGGCTATCGGGCGCTGAACCCGTCGGCGACCTTCCCGATGGAGATGGACAACTTCCCCGGCCGGATCTGGGTGGTCGCCCACAAACCCGTCGCCGTGGCCGCGGGCCTTGGCGTAATGGGCATCCACCGCAACGTGATTCACCCCAAGTTCGGCAATTTCATCCTGCTCGGCACGATCTTGGTGGACGCGCAGATCAGCAGCTACGGCCAACCGCTGGACTTCAGCCCGTGCCTGGAGTGCAAGCTGTGCGTGGCGGCGTGTCCCGTCGGGGCGATCGGCAAGGACGGCGATTTCGATTTCGTCTCCTGCTCGGTGCACAACTATCGCGAGTTCATGGGCGGGTTCACCGACTGGGTGCAGACCATCGCCGACAGCGCCGATGGGGCCGATTTCCGTTCGCGGGTAACCGATTCGGAGAACGCGTCGATGTGGCAGAGCCTGTCGTTTAAACCAAATTACAAGGCCGCCTATTGCCTGGCGGTGTGTCCGGCGGGTGAGGAGGTCATCGAGCCCTACCTCGAGAGCCGCAGGGGTTTCATGGACCTGGTGCTAAAACCGTTGCAGGACAAGAAGGAAACGCTGTACGTGCTGCCGAACTCGCGGGCAAAGGTGCACGCCGAACGGCGCTATCCCCACAAGCCGGTGAAGGTCGTCGACAGCGGGATCCGGGGACGCTAGGCATGGCGAAACGCGAGTCGGGCGGTGCGATTTCTCTTTGCTGACGTCAATTTTGGTGCCATGTCGCTAGCGCGCGAGTCGGCCGCCCGTTAGAGTGCGATGGCCTCTTCCCCTCAGTGCGGGTAGCCTTACCTCGCACCATGCGTGGAGGAGAGAGCGCCGGTGCGGGGCGGCGGATGAGGCTGATTGACCGTCGGGCCGAGTGCGGCCTGCTAGACCGGTTGGTAGAGGCGGTTTGCGCCGGGGAAAGCCGGGCGTTGGTGCTGTGCGGCGAGCCGGGTGTGGGTAAGACGGCGCTGCTGCAGTATTTGATTGGGCGGGCTGCGGAGTGCCGGGTGGTGCATACCGCCGGTGTGGAGTCGGAGATGGAGCTGGCGTTTGCCGGCTTGCATCAGTTGTGTGCGCCGCTGCTGGATTGCCTGGAGGATCTGCCTGAGCGGCAGGGCGATGCCCTGCGGATCGTGTTTGGGATGGGTTCGGGGCCCGCGCCGGACCGATTTTTGGTCGGGTTGGCGACGTTGGGCCTGCTGGCCCATGTCGCCGAAGAGCGGCCGCTGGTGTGCGTGGTCGACGATGAGCAGTGGCTCGATCGCGCCTCGGCGCAGGTTCTTGGGTTTGTGGCGCGCCGATTGGCGGGCGAATCGGCGGGTTTGGTGTTCGCCGCGCGCGTCCCCACCTCCGATCTGGCGGGGCTGTCGCAGCTGCCCGTGCAGGGGCTGAGCGCCGAGGGTGCGCGCGCGTTATTGGACGCCCAGCTGACCGTGCCGCTGGACAGCTGGGTCCGCGATCAGCTGGTGGCTGAGACCGGCGGTAATCCGCTGGCGTTGCTGGAATGGCCGCGGGCGTTGACGACTCAGCAGTGGGCCGGGGGTTTTGGGCTACCCGGGGCGGTGCGGTTGCAGGGCGGTGTGGAGGAAGGTTTTCGGCGGCGGCTGGGCGTGCTGCCCGAGGAGACCCGCCGGTTGCTGCTGATCGCGGCGGCAGATCCTCTCGGTGATGCGGGCTTAGTATGGCGGGCTGCCGCGCGGTTGGGGATTGACGCCGAGGCGGCAGGGCCTGCGGTGGAGGACGGTCTGGTCGAGTTCGCCACCCGGGTGTTGTTTCGGCATCCGTTGGTGCGTTCGGTGGTGTACACCTCGGCCTCGCTGCGGGACCGACGGCAGGTGCATGGCGCCTTGGCGCAGGTGACCGATGCGCAGCACGACCCCGATCGTCGTGCCTGGCACGGTGCGCACGCCGCGGCGGGACCCGACGAGGATGTGGCCGCCGAATTGGAGAGTTCGGCGGGCCGGGCGCGGGCGCGCGGCGGGCTGGCCGCGGCGGCGGCGTTTTTGGAACGGGCCACCGCCTTGACGCTGCATCCGGAAAAGCGGGTCGAGCGGGCGCTGGCGGCGGCGTCGGCGCAGGTTCAGGCCGGCGGGTTTGAGGCGGCGCGCGACTTGCTGTCGATTGCGGAAGCCCAGGCGCCCAGCGATTTTCAGCAGGCGCGCATCGAATTGATCGAGGCGGAGCTGGCCTTTGCGACCACCCGGGGTGGTGATGCGCCGCAGCTGCTGCTCAAGGCCGCCCAGCGACTGGAGTCCATCGACGCGGGTATGGCCCGGACGACCTACCTACAGGCACTGACGGCCGCGATTCTCAGCGACCGGGTGACACACGGTGATGTGGGACAACTTGCCCAGGCCGCCGCGGCCGCGACGCGGCCCACGGGCACTCCCACCGCCACCGACCTGCTGCTGGATGGCATCGCGGCCCATTACACCCAGGGGTACGCGGCAGGGGCGCCGATTCTGCGCGCGGCGTTGGATCAGTTCGGCACCGGCACATCGCCCGAAAGGGAACTGCGCGGGCATGGTCTGCTCGCCAGCATGCTGGCCTACCAGCACCTGTGGGACCACCACCGCTGGCAGGTGATTTCGGATCGCTACGTCGAGCTTGCCCGAAGCCTCGGTGCGCTCAGCGAGCTTCCGCCGGCCCTGACTTCGAAGGTGATCTGCCTCGCGTATGCCGGCGAGCTGAGCGCCGCGACCGCGTTGGTCCAGGAGCTGCAGGCGGTGATGGAAGCGACCGACGGCAGTTTCGGGCCGTACGCGGCCCTGACCCTGGCGGGGATGCGGGGCCGGCCCGGCGACGTGACAAACCTGATCGACGCTGCGCGGAGTGACCTTAGCCAACGCGGAGAGCGGTTCGGGATGACGACGGCCTACTTTATGAGCGCGATGGCGAACAATGGTGTCGGCAACTACCAAGCAGCGCTGCGCTCCACGAGTGAATCGGAACTTTTCGGGATATTGACCTCGACCTTGTCTTCGGCGGACTCGCCCGCGGGTCATCGTCAGCCATCATCGTTGCTCGCCCGGCTCTCAATAGGTGCCTTTTGGGCGGTCGAGGTCGTCGAGGCGGCCGCGCGCTGTGGACGCGCCGACATCGCCGCCGAGGCCGTTGACAAGCTGGCCGAGGTGACTAGTGCAAGCGGGACCGATTGGGCATGCGGCGTGGAGGCTAGGTGCCGAGCGTTGGTCACAGCTGGGCCGGTCGCCGAGGATCTGTACCAGGAGTCCATCGAGCGGCTAAGCCGCACTTGCCTGCGCCCGGACCTGGCGAGGGCGCGCCTGCTCTACGGCGAATGGTTGCGCCGGGAACGCCGGCGCAGCGAGGCGCGCGCCGAGCTTGGGTGTGCCCACGACATGTTTGAGGCGATGGGCATGGAGGGTTTCGCCGAGCGGGCCCACCGCGAGTTGGAGGCCACCGGCGAGACCGCGCGCAAGCGCACCAGCGCTCCCGACCCACAGACGCTGACGGCGCAGGAAACTCAAATCGCGCGGATGGCCCGCGACGGCCACTCGAACCCGGAGATCGGCGCGCAGCTGTTCATCAGCACCCGCACCGTGGAGTATCACCTGCAGAAAGTCTTCACCAAGCTCGACGTCCAGTCGCGCAGGCAGCTCGACCGCGTCCTGTCTGACTGAAACTCAGCCTGCTGACTGTGGAGTCGCACTGTGGACTTGCGGATGCCAGTGCACCCTCACGGCGTTGATGATCTTTCCAAGACGAACCGTTGTGCACGACCTTCAACGGCACTGGAAAGGGATGATCGAATGTTCAGTCACTTGCTGGCACTGAGCCCACTTGAAAAGTCGTTATTGAAGATCGACATCGCAACCGGTGAGTCGACCACTTTGGTTGACGGCTTGACCGATGGGCCCGATGGCATCGTTGTCGATCCGGAACGGAAATACGTGTACTGGACCAATATGGGCGCGCCGGGGTTGCCTGAAGGTCGGGCCCCCAAGACAGACGATGACCTGGATTTCTATCTCCGAAACGGATCACTGGAACGTGTCGGGATGGATGGCACGGGGCGCACCTACATACTGCCGGTCGGATCGTTTGTCACTGGGAAACAGTTAGCGGGGGCGTGGTCGACCGGGCGGCTGTATTGGTCTGACCGAGAGGGCGCCGCCGTGCGAAGCGCGCGCCTCGATGGCAGTGACCTACGCGATGAGGTCGTGGTCGCCACCGCCGAAGCCGACCGCCGGACAATTCGCAACCAGTGCGTCGGCGTTGCCGTCGACGAACAACGCGGGCTGCTCTATTGGACGCAGAAGGGCCCCGCAAATGGCAATGACGGTCGGATCTTTCGCACATCACTCAACGCACCTGTCGGTGAACGCCAGATTGAGGTCCTGTGGTCGGAGCTTCCGGAACCCATCGATCTGGAACTCGAGCTCGACACCAGCACGATGTATTGGACAGACCGCGGCGATCCGCCACGGGGGAACACTCTGAATAAGGCTGCGATACCAGCGGTGGGCGAACCCGGCGGCGAGGTGAGCGTGGTCGCGGCCAACTATCACGAGGCCATTGGCCTTGCCGTCGATACACCAGCCGGCGTCGCATACGTCAGCGACCTGTCCGGACAGATTCGTGCAGTGCGGCTTGACGGAAGTGGCGAGCAGGTCGTGTTCAAGGGCAAGCCCTTGACCGGGATCGCCGGCGCATAGCTCACGTTCGAATTCACAAGGAACAAAGGAGTTTACGCAAATGACGACTACACCACCGCGGGCCATCGCGATCATCGGTGCAGGTGTGATTGGCTTGTCCTGGGCGCGGCTAGCCCGTGATCACGGATGGCGGGTGGCCATCACCGATCCCAGCCCGCAACTTGAGGAATGGGTGCAGGGCGAGTTCGGAGCCGACGATCCGATGGTCACCTATGGCTCCGACCAGGACGAGGCGGTCCAGGGCGTCGATCTGGTCCAGGAGAACGGGCCCGAACGCCTGCCTCTGAAAAAGCAGATCTTCGGTGCCCTTCTCAAAACCGCACCCGCCCACGCCGTATTGGCAACGTCGAGTTCATCAATTGGCGCATCGTTGATCGCCGAAGACTTCGATAGTGCCGACCGCATTATCGTGGGCCACCCGTTCAACCCGCCGGCGTTGATGCCGCTGGTCGAGGTGGTGCCGGGTAACAAGACCAGTGACGACACCGTCGCCCGGGCAGTCGGCCTCTACCGTGAGCTGGACCGCGCGCCGGTGATCATTCGCAAGGAACTCCCCGGTTTTGTCGCCAATCGCCTGCAGATGGCGATGACCAGGGAAGCCCAGTACCTCGTCGAAACAGGAGTCGTCGGCGTCGGCGAGTTCGACACCATCCTGCAGAATTCACTCGGCTTGCGCTGGGCCACCATCGGGCTGTTCGAAGGGAACGTCTTGGGCGGAGGTGTCGGGGGCGCGCGGCATCTCTTTGCCGGCGTGGGTGCCGAGACCGGTCAGATAGAGCTGGGCACACCGTCCCGCGATCCCGAAGTCGTCGAAAAATTGATCGAGGATATCGAGGCCGAATACGGAGTTGGCGAGGCGACCTACGACCGCCTCGTCGCTAAGCGAGATCGGCGCACCATCGCGGTGCTGAACGCACTCAAAAACACCACTGCAGCAACCTCTCCGGTTTGAGAAACCGAAAGGCACGACAATGACAACGCAAGGCACGACGGTGAATTACTCGCTCCCCACCAACATCGAAAGCCGTCCGATCGCCATTCTCGGGGCGGGCACTCTTGGCCGTCGCATCGCGATGACGTACGCCACCAGGGGTGGCCTCGTGCGCCTATACGACATTTCTGAGGGGCCCCTCGACGACGCCAAGAAGTTCATCGAGGAACAGCTTCCCGGACTGCTGAGGTCACGCCCGGGCAGTCAACGTGCCGCAGTCGAATATGTGAACGATCTGCCGTCAGCGGTCAAAGATGCTTGGTACATAGTCGAATCCGTGCCCGAGGTACCGTCACTGAAGATCGACATCCTTGGTCAGCTCGACGAGATCGCCGAACCAGACGCCATCATTGGCACCAACTCATCGTCGTACGAGAGCAGCGAATTGATCGGAAAGGTCAAGCATCCCGAGCGTGTGCTCAACACCCACTACGGGCAGCCGCCCGAATTCCCGCAGCTGGAACTCATGACGGACGGGCACACCGATGAGCGCATCTTCGATCTTCTTACCGAGGAGCTGCCCAAGTACGGTTTCGTGGCCGCCGCCGCTCGCGTGGAAAGCGTCGGTTTCATCACCAACCGGGTGTGGGCGGCAATCAAGCGCGAGTCATTGGCGGTGGTTGCCGAGGGCGTCTGCGGCCCAGCCGATTTCGACCGTCTTTGGCTCGCCGCCGGACTCGGGAGTATGGGCGTGTTCCGGCTCATCGACAGAGTCGGCCTCGATGTGGCACTCGATATCGAAGAGAACTACCTGAAGAAGTTCCCCTACATTCCCACGAAATCGCGCGACCTGCTGAAAAGCTATGTCGACCAAGGGAAGTTGGGTGTCAAGTCCGGAGAAGGTTTCTACAGGGACTATCGGTAGCCCTCGCCAACTCATAAGCCAGCATTCAGGAAGTTGTCGAACATGTCATCCACTGCAGATGTCGTCGTGATCGGTGCAGGTCCAGCCGGCGACGTCACGGGCCGCGTCATGCTCGCTTCCGAAGCGATACGGGACGGCTACGTGGCCGCCACAAACGCCGTGCGCGGATCCCTGCTGCCCGTCACGGATCACTTGATACCCGCGGGCAGCTTCACCGATCCCGAATACGCCTCGGTCGGTCTTACCGAAAAAAAGGCGCGCGAAACCCACAACGTCGTGACAGCGGTGTCCTATTACAGCGCGGCTGTCCGCGGAATCATCGACGGGCAATCCACCGGATTCTGCAAACTGATTGTCGATGAGGCAACCACTGAGATCCTCGACTGTCACGTAGTCGGCGAACAAGCCACCAACGTCGTCCAGGTCGCCGCCATGGCGCTCACCGCGGGAATGCGGCGCGTCGACGATCTGGCCCGCGCCGCGGTCTCATTTCCGACGTACGCCGAAATACTCATCGCCACGGCAGTGAGGGCGGCGAAGAAGCTGAACCTCGACATCGGGTGGCGCACCCACTACACCGCCTGATATCACCGACAGCCTGGCCATGTTGACGCTTTCTGCCGACACGATCCACGCACACGCCGCGTGGCACTACACGCTGGGGTGGGGAAATCTTTTCACCGTGACGGTCGCGTTGATCGCAATCACCGCAAGTGTGGTAGTCAGCGTAATCACACTGCGACGCAACGCCAGTCACTTTGAGCAGAGTCGCATAGACACGCGCAACGACAAGCTGAGAGCGGAGGTGATCGATTTGATCAGCGCGCTTTCCCAACGCCGCTCGCAAGTCGAAATTGTTTTCCAACGGATAAGACAACTCGAAAGCGTTGACCGACAGGCAATCCACCAGAACATCGAGGCCATGTTCTCCGAGAACCTCTGGGATTCCTACCGGCGGGCGACCTCTCACGCATTCGCCGTTCTTGCTCTTACCGAAGACAAGGAAGCCGCCGAAGCGATCGGCCTCATACTTGGAGCAATCGGGCAAATACGAAAACTGGTTGAGACCGCCGCCGCTAACCCGTCGACGATTCACGTGATCGACCACGCCGAGGCCGAGAAGCTCAGCCACGCAATCGACGCCGCCACCAAACAACTCAAGTCCTACGCCGTATGCAAATTGGGGGTTACAGCCCACGACGGACACGGGCACCCGCTAGACAAGCTCGACCTACTCTCGCCGGAATAGCCACAGATGTAGCCCATCGCAGACCAGATCAACCGAATACCGCCACACCACGACACGGGACGTGAGGCATCGACATGGATGACATTGCTTTTAAAGAGTTTTCCGCCGCACTGGCCCGCCTGGACGCTGTGGTCACCGACGCCGCCACGCTGACCGCGCAGGGGCACGACTACTGGGGTTTTGGGAGTACACCCGGACTCCTGCTGCGCCCCAACACGCGCGAGGAAGTCATCGCGCTCCTGCACATCGCCGACCAACATGGAATCCACGTGGTCACCCGTGGCGGCGGATCCAACTGCGCCGGCGCGATGATGCCCAGCCCGGACGGGGTGATGCTCGACTTGTCAATGATGGACCGGGTTCTTGACATCGACCCCACCGCCCGCACCGCCCGAGTCCAGCCGGGCATCATCAACGCCGACCTGCAACAGCACCTGGCCCCGCATGGGCTGTGCTTCTCACCGGACCCGGTGTCGGCGCACCTGGCCACGGTCGGGGGCAACATCGTTGAAAACGCCGGTGGCCCACACGCTCTGAAGTACGGCGTCACCTACAACCACGTCCTGGCCGTGTCGGCCGTGCTCGCCGACGGCACCGTCATCCACCTCAGCGCCGACGACGACGGACCCGACCTGCTGGGCGTGCTCATCGGTTCGGAGGGCACGCTCGGGATCGTCACCGAGGCCACCGTCGCACTGCGTCCCATCCCACCGGCGACACGCAGCCTTATGGGCAGCTTCAATACCGCCCGCGACGCCGCCGAGACGGTGGCCGCCATCACGGCGACCGGCACCGTGCCCGCCGCGCTGGAATGGCTCGACCGTGCTGGCATCGCCGGCCTGCAGCAGTTGGTCGACACCGGCTATCCCACCGACGTCGATGCGATCCTGCTCATCGACATCGATGGCACTCCCGAACAGGTGGAACGCGATGCCGAAATCGTCGAACAGGTGCTGCGCCGCACCGCCGTCGAGGTACGTCGCGCCGATGACGAGGACGCCCGCGCTAAACTGTGGTACGGCCGCCTGCACGCTCCCGACGCCGTAGTGGCCATGGGCACAGGGTTTTTCATCGGCGACGTCACCGTTCCCCGCAATCGCATCCCCGACATGCAGGAAGCCATCCAGGCCGCCGCCGCCCGCCACACCGACGGGCTGCTGTTCATCGCGACGGCCGGCCACGCCGGTGACGGCGACCTGCACCCCATCACCTTCTTCGACCGCGACAACCCCAACGCCCCCGCAGCGCTGGAGGCCGCTAACAACGAAATCATTGACGCCGCACTGAGTCTGGGCGGCACCATCACCGGCGAGCACGGTGTGGGCACCGAGAAGCGCCAGTTCATGACCAAACGCTTCACCGCCGTCGAGATCGCCGCCCAGCGGTCGATCAAGCGCGTCTTCGACCCCAAAGGCATGCTGAACCCCGGCATCATGCTGCCCGATGCCTCGCCCGATGAGCCCCGCTTGAGCTCTTTCGCGGCGGCCCTGAACAGTGCGCTGCGAGGTCATTCGACAACCGCTGGCGAGCAGCCCTTCGGCGAGTCCGAGATCGCCGTCAACACCGCAAATCTGAGCTTGGTCGTCGGGGCCGCGGTCACCCTCGACAAACTCTCGCGACTGCTCACCGAACACGGCGTGAGCTGTGCAGCCATCCCCGCCGAGGCGACCCAGCGCACCGTGGGCGAGCTCATCGCCAACCCCGGGCCTGCTGAACGACAGGGCGTACGCCACAGCTTGCTTGGTCTGGAAGTTGTCCTGCCAGACGGGCACGCCCCGGCGCGCTTCGGCGGCGAAAACATGAAAGACGTTGCCGGCTATGACACCAAACGGCTGTTCATCGGCGGCCGCGGCGCGTTCGGCACCATCACCACCGCCATCTTCAAGATCACGGTCAACGCAGGAAGTTGAAAGGGAGTTTGACATGACAACGGAACCCACCGCAGCTGGCAACGGCGACTCTCGTGCGCGCACCCGGCGCGATGCCACCGCCGGGGGTGGTGCGCCCGCCACCGGGGATCACTTCGCCGGTGATGCGGAAGGAACGATCATGCGGGCCTTTCTGCGGGCCGGCGGTTTGAGCAAGGAAGAGGTGCGGCGGCGCCCGATCATCGGGATTTGTTCAAGCTTCAGTGAACTCAATCCATGCAACATGGGCCTGCGCGATCTGGCCGAGGCGGTGCGACGAGGAGTCACCGCGGCCGGCGGCACCGCTGTGGTGTTCCCGACGATCTCGCTGAACGAGAACATGGTCGCGCCGACCACGATGCTGCTGCGCAACTTGATGGCCATGGACGTCGAGGAAATGATCCGGTGCAGCCCCATCGACGGGGTGGTGCTGCTGGCCGGCTGCGACAAGACGGTGCCGGCACAGCTGATGGGTGCCGCCAGTGCCGGCAAGCCGGCCATCATGCTGACCGCCGGCCCGCGCAGCTGCGGCTTTTTCCAGGGGCGGTCCATCGTCACGACAGACATCTGGGATTTGGCGCCGGACCGGTTCGCGGGGCGCATCGATGACCAGGAGTGGGACGAGCTCGAAGGGACCTTCGCGCCCACCGTCGGGGTCTGCAATGTAATGGGTACCGCCACCACGATGGCCATCGCCGCGGAGATCCTCGGCATGGCATTGCCGGGCTCGGCGGCGGTGCCGGCGGTCGAACAGCGACGGCGTGACCTGGGGGAGCGCACCGGGGTGCGTGCGGTGGAGCTGGCCCGGGCCGGCATTCGCCCCGACGACTTGATGACTCCGGATGCCTTCGACAACGCCATCCGCGTGTTGTCGGCCACCGGTGGCTCGACGAACGAGTTCATCCATCTCACGGCGATCGCCGGACGCCTCGGCGTGAAACTCGGGCTCGACCGATTCGCCGATATCGGTGAACAGACTCCACAGGTGCTTGGTGTGCGTCCCTCCGGCGAGTTCGCGCTGGAGGACTTCGACCATGCCGGCGGCGTCCCCGCTCTGTTGGCCGTATTGGAACCGCTTTTGGACCGCGACTGCGTCTTAGGTGATGGGCGCACGGTGGCCGAAGTCGCTGCCGCCGTCCGCACCGCCAAGCCACGGCCGCATCCCTGCCTGCGCTCGCTTGACGATCCGTTCCTGGACAAGAGTGGCCTGGTTGTGTTGCGTGGTTCGCTTGCTCCCCGGGGCGCGATATTCAAGCGATCCGCGGCGCCACGCAAGTTCTGGACCCACCGCGGTCCGGCCGTCGTGTTCGACTACCACAACGCTCACGAGCGGGCCAAAGATCCGAGCCTGCAAGCCTCGCCCGACAGCGTCATTGTGCTTCGCAATGCGGGAATAGTGGGTGCCCCAGGGATGCCCGAGATCGATTTTGTCCCGATACCGGCGAACCTTCTCAAGGCCGGCATCACCGAGCTCGTGTGCGTCACTGACGGACGCATGAGCGGAACCGAAGGGGGGCCCACGGCACTACACGTCACCCCGGAAGCGGCCGTCGGCGGTCCCATCGGACTCGTCCGTGACGGGGATGAGATCGTGCTCGACGCCATCAACGGCACGCTGGATCTGCTGGTGGACGAAGAAGAGCTGGCTGGTCGGGCCGCCGAGGCGCCACCCAGTGCTTCGCCACCCCTTCGTGGCTATGAACGCCTCCACGCCCAGCATGTCCTGCAAGCCGACCAGGGCTGCGACCTGGATTTCCTGGTCGACTACGACTGGCACGAGCGGTCTGGCGAACTTCGACTAACAAAGGAGGTACAGCGATGAGCGAGGTTCGGGCGCTGTTGTTCGATACCTTTGGGACCCTGGTGGATTGGCGCACGGGCCTGATCACCCAGCTAGAGCAGTGGGGAGTGGCCAACAACGTCGCCGCCGATTGGCCTGCCCTGGTCTTGGCCTGGCGGCGTGACCACGTCCCAGCGTTAGCCAAAGTGCGCACCGGCCAACGCGAATGGGCCAACTACGATGAGCTACAAGCCGAAACCATGCGCCAGTTGGCCCCGCAATTCGGTTTGCCTTCGCTCAGCGAGGACGCCCTCGATCATCTGGCGCGGATGTGGCACCAGCTACCCGCCTGGCCCGACACCGTCGAAGGCATGGCGCGGCTGCGCGCGAAATACCTTGTCGCACCACTGTCCAACGGTCATGTCGCCCTGGTGATGTCGCTGGCCCGAGGCGCAGGCATCACGTTTGACGCAGTGTTCGGCGCCGACGTCTTCCGGCAATACAAACCCGACCCGAAAACCTATCTCGGTGCGGTCACCCTGCTCGGATGCACACCAGCCGAGGTGCTGTTTGTGGCATCGCACCCCTCAGATCTTGCGTCGGCAGCGGAATGCGGACTGCGCACGTGCTTTGTCTCCCGGCCCTTGGAATACGGCGGTGTAGTGGTGGAGCAGACGCCCTCCCAAGGTGACGTCGATCTAATGGTTGCCGATCTCCTGGAGTTGGCAACTGTCATGGGGTGCGAAGCGCCGAGCAATCATGAAGGAGTACGTCATGGCTGAAACCGTCATTCAATATGTCTTGAGGCGGCTCAACGAGATTGGCGTTGACGACGTGTTCGGAGTCGCGGGGGATTACGCGTTTCCGGTCAACGACGCGATCGTCGAGCACCCGGCGATCAATTGGATCGGATGCTGCAACGAGCTCAACGCCGCTTATGCGGCCGACGGGTATGCCCGGATGCGCGGCGTTGGCGCGGTGTGCACCACCTACGGGGTGGGTGAACTTGCCGCGATGAGCGCCATTGCCGGTTCGTACGCCGAGAACCTTGCGGTCTTTCATTTGATCGGCACGCCCAACCTGGCGACTCAGGAGGGGCGGGCGCTGGTGCATCACACGCTCGGCAACGGGGAATTCGGACTATTCCACAGGATGGCCGAGCCCATTGTGTGCGCCAGCGCGATCATGACGCCGCAGAACGCGGCGTCGGAGACCGAACGGCTCATCGCCGCGGCACTCTATCATCGGCGGCCGGTCTACATGGCGATTCCCAGCGACGTCGCGGACATCTCCGTGCTCAGGGGCGCCCCGGCGGTGGACGCGCCGGCCAGCGATCCAGCGTCGCTGGCCGCGGCGACCGACGCTGCGGTCGCTGCGCTGAACAACGCGGGTCAGGCGTGTGTGCTGCCCGGGGTGTTACTGAGGCGGCTGGGTCTGCAGGGTGCGGCTGCCGCGCTTGTCGAGGCCTCGGGCCTACCTTTCGCGACGATGTTCGCCGACAAGTCGGTGCTTGGGGAGGACCACCCCAACTACATCGGCATGTACTCGGGTCGGCTGATGGGAGAGCCG
>Ga0335076_10000393_pt1 | contig 39889 bp, 36 predicted proteins | sample Lox_Sample_25_FD_206717 | JGI IMG/M metagenome (GOLD analysis project Ga0335076, IMG submission 206717) | Soil microbial communities from Loxahatchee National Wildlife Refuge, Florida, United States - Lox_Sample_2.5 | ecosystem: Environmental > Terrestrial > Soil > Wetlands | place: USA...
GACGAGGTCGGGGAGGCCGAGCTGGCCTTCGCGGAGCTGCGAGAGGACCACGCCGTCGTCGGCGAGGATCCCGAGCGGCCCCGACCAGGCGGAGAGGGCGGCGTCGAGCGCGGAGCGGCCCGCCCCGCGGGCGGCCGCCACCGCGGCCCGGTAGGTGTCGTCCGCGGCGCGGCCGGCCTCCGAGCGCGTGAACTTCTGTCCCCGCGGCCAGCGCGGTCCGTCGGATCCCAGCTGCATGGTGGGCGACGGTATCCGCCCGGAGCGGGCAAGATGTCAACTGGGGGGTCGGGCTGGCCCACCCCTTCCAGCCGACTCAGCCAGCCAGCTCGCGGACGGCGGCGGGGGCCGCGTCGACGGCGATGGCGTGGCGGCGGCCGTCCGGGGTGAGGAAGGTGTAGCCGACCACCCGGCCCTCCTTCACCAGCCCCAGGGCGCCGAGGGCGGCCTCCAGCTCGGTGGCGATCGGCCCGGGCACGCCCAGCTCGGCGAGCGTCTTCTCGTTGCGCTTCATCTGCTGCTCCTTCGACCGGCCCCGCGGGGCGGGGCCCAGGTTCGAGCGTAGGATGCGGCGCGCGACCTCCCCCGTCCAATCGATTGATCGGTGTGGTGTGATAACCTATGGGTATCGCACCATGGAGCTCCGCCTCCTCCGATCGTTCCAGGTGCTGGCCGAGCAGGGGAATTTCGGGCGGGCCGCCCGGGCCCTCCACCTGAGCCAGCCGGCCCTCACCAAGCAGATCCGGCAGCTGGAGGAGGAGGTGGGAGCTCCCCTCTTCGACCGCGGCCGGCACGGGGCGCGCCTCACTCCGGTGGGGGCGCTGCTCGCCGCCGACGTCGCCCCGCTGCTCCGGCACGCCGAGGGGGTCCTGGAGCGGATCCGCCGGGCGGGGCGCGGGGACACCGGGGAGCTGCGGCTCGGGTTCGGCGTCGCCACCCGGCTGCTCGTGCCGCGGCTCGTGTCGCGCTTCCGCCGCGCCCACCCGCAGGTCCACGTCACCCTCGCCGACATGTCCTCGCCCGACCAGCTGGACGCCCTCGAGCGCGGGGCGCTCGACGTCGGGTTCGTGCGGCTCCCGGTCGATCGCCGGCTGGCGGTCCTCCCCGTGGGAGAGGACCGGCTGGTGCTGGCGGTCCCGGAGGCCCGGCGCGCCGAGCTGGCGCGGCGGCCGCCCCAGGCGCTCGCGGACGAGCCCTTCGTGGAGATCGCCCCCTCCCGCTCGTCGAGCCTCCACGCGCACGTGCTCCGGGTGTGCGAGAGCCACGGGTTCCGGCCCCGCGTGGTCCAGTCGGCCACCGAGCTCTTCACCGTCCTCGCCCTGGTGGCCGCCGGGATGGGGGTGGCGATCGTGCCGAGCTCGGTCAGGACCTCGCGCGTGGACGGGATCGCCTACCTGCCGCTCGAGACCCGGGAGGCCCGCTGGCGCGTGGGCGCCGCCTGGGCCGCCTCGGGCCAGAACCCGGTGCGCGACGCGTTCGTCGCCCTCCTCCGGGAGGACCTGGCGCGCAGCCGCCTTCCGCCGTAGCCTCCGCCGCCTGACCCAGGAGCTCCGCTTGCTCGTCCCCCTCGCCCTCGCCCTCCTCGCCGCCGCCGGCCCGTCCTCCGGCCCCCCGGTCGAGGAGCTGGTGTCCCGCTGCGTGGCGGCCTACGGCGGCCGGCCGGCGCTGGAGCGGCTGGCCCGGCTCCAGGAGCTGGGCACGGTGAGCTCGAACGTGCTCCACCCCGGCGCGCCGGGACGGATCGGCCGCGCCTACCAGCGCCCGGGGCGGCTGCGGGTCGAGCTCGACTATCCGGGGCAGCCGCCGGAGATCCGGGTGCTCGACGGCGGGCGGGGCTGGCGCTTCGGGGAGGAGGTCCGGGGCCCGGCCCTGGACGCGATGATCCTCCAGGCGGCCAGGCTCGACCTCCCCGGGCTGCTCGCCGCCTGGGAGGCGAAGGTCGAGGACCGGGGCTCCCTGGTGCACGAGGGGAAGCGGCTCCGCGTGCTCGCGCTCGAGGTCGCCCCGGGGGTGGTGGTGGAGGCGGGGATCGACCCGGCCACCGGCCGGATCCTCCGCTCCCGCGGGACCGCCCGCGGGGAGGCGGCGCTGGAGTTCGTCACGACCTACTCCGACTTCCGGAAGGTCGAGGGGGTGCTGATCGCCTTCCGGGAGGGGAACTGGGCGAACGGCACGAGCACCGGGGAGACGCGGCTCGAGACGGTCGAGTTCCCGGTTCGCTTCGCGCCCGAGATCTTCCGGCCCTGAGGAGCCGGTCAGGTCCCGATCCGCACGAGGGCGAGGAGGGGCAGCTCGGGGTCGCGCGGGGCGGCGAGGTCGAGCTCGCAGTGGAGCGCCCAGTCCGCCTCCCCCGCCTCGTCCACGATCCGCTGCGCCGCCTCCCAGCGGCGGGGCCCCACCTCGCGCAGGAAGGTGTTGTGCGGGCGGCGGGCGGCCGGGGTGGTGTCGATCCGCTCGTGCTCGGCCCAGTACGGGGCCATCGCCTCCTCGAGCCGCGCCGGCGTCCACTCGCCCCCGGAGGCGAGGAGGGCGGCCGCGCCCGCGTGGTCCCGGCGCGCCAGGGCCACGAGGAGCGCGTGCAGCTCGTTGCGCACCCGGGCGGCGAAGGCCCTCGGGTCGGCCCAGACCGGCGGCGGGCCCAGGGTCTCGGCCACCGCCGCCCGGGGATCGGCGGCGGCCGCCTGGGAGGCCGGATCGCGCAGCCGCTCCCACTCGTCGATGAGCGAGGAGTCCACCCCCCGGACCGTGGCCCGGAGGAAGGCGATCACGTCGAGGAGGGCATCGTCGCGGAAGGTCTCGGGGACGGTCTGGGCCAGGGTCTTGTAGGTCTCGGAGAGGTAGCGGAGGACGAGCCCCTCCGAGCGCTGGAGCTCGTAGTCGCGCACGTAATCGGCGAAGGTCATGAAGCGCTCGACCATCTCGCGGGCGATCGACTTGGGCCGGATGTTCTCCGTCCCCACCCAGGGGTGCTTGGCGGCGAACTCGTTGAAGGTGGCGTAGACGAAGTCCCGGTTCGGCTTCGGGTACTCCACCTTCTCCAGCTCGGCCATCCGCTCGTCGTACTCCATCCCCCGGGCCTTCATCTCCGCCACCGCCTCGCCCCGGGCGCGGTCGAGCTGCTTCCAGAGGATGACGTCGGGGTCCTCCAGGATCGACTCGACCGCCGAGAGCACGTCGAGGGCGTAGGTCTCGCGCTCCCGCGGGATGCGGGGGAGGGTGTCGAGCAGGTAGAGGGCCAGGGTGTGGAAGAGGGAGAAGTCGCGCTGCAGGCCGGGGGCGGGGCGGACGTAGGCGCCGCGGAAGCCCTCGATCCGCCGCACCTCGAGGAGGCCGGCCGCCCGCAGGGTCCGGAACCGCTGGGCGGCGGTGCGCCGGTGCTTCGCCCGGACGTAGTCGTTCCCGTGGGAGCGGCCGATCATCTCCACCAGCCGCCCGTAGCCGCCGCCTGCCCGGGTGGTCTCGGCCTGGAGCAGGTTGACCAGAAGCCCGAAGGTCACGTCGAACCGGCTCTCGAGCGGCTCGGGCTCCTTGGCCTGGAGCCGCTCGAACGTGGCGCGATCGAAGTGGACGTAGCCCTTGGCGGGAGGCTGCTTCTTCACCACCTTCTTGCCGGCGGCCGCCTTCTCCGCCAGGCGCTTGTTCTCGATCACGTGCTCGGGCGCCTGGGCCACCACGTAGCCGCGCTCGTCGAAGCCCTTGCGCCCCGCCCGCCCGGCGATCTGGTGGAAGTCGCGGGCGGTGAGGATCGCCGTCTTCGTCCCGTCGAACTTGCAGAGCTGGGTGAAGAGGACGGTGCGGATGGGGATGTTCACCCCCATCCCCAGGGTGTCGGTCCCGGAGACCACCTTGAGGAGCCCGCCCTGCGCCAGCTTCTCCACCAGCAGGCGGTAGCGGGGGAGGAGGCCGGCGTGGTGGAGGCCGATCCCGTGCCGGACGTACCGCTGCAGGTCCTTGCCGTAGGGCGACTCGAAGCGGACGTCCCGGACCGCCTCGGCGATGCGCTGCTTCTCCTCCTTCGAGGAGAAGTTCGCGCTCATGAGGTTCTGGGCCTGCTCGGCGGCCGCCCGCTGGGTGAAGTTCACCAGGTAGATGGGCGCCTTGCCCGCCGCCACCAGCTCCTCGATGGTCTCGTGGAGCGGCGTCTCCCGCCACTCGGGCTCGAGGGGCACGGGCCGGACCGCCCCCCGCACGGCGGAGAGCTCGCGGCCGGTCACCGCCCGGAGCGACTCCTCGATCGCCGAGGTCTCCCCGAGCGTCGCGGACATGAGCAGGAAGCGGGTCTTCTCCAGCACCAGGAGGGGCACCTGCCAGGCGACCCCTCGCTCCCGGTCGCCGTAGTAATGGAACTCGTCCATCACCACGTGGTCGATCTCGGGGGAGGCCTCGCGCACCGCCAGGTTCATCAGGATCTCGGCGGTGCAGCAGACGATGGGGGCGTCCCGGTTCACCGCCGCGTCGCCGGTCATCATCCCCACGTTCTCGGGGCCGAAGAGCCGGCACAGGTCGAAGAACTTCTCGTTGACGAGCGCCTTGATCGGGCAGGTGTAGAAGGAGCGCTGCCCGGCCGCCATCGCCTGGAAGTGGAGGAAGGTGGCGACCAGCGACTTGCCCGAGCCGGTGGGCGTGGCGAGGACCAGGTGCCGGTCGTCGAGCAGGTGGAGGATCGCCTCCTCCTGGTGCGGGTAGAGCGTGAGCCCGGACGCGGAGGCCCAGCCGACGAAGCGGTCCAGGACCTCGTCGGCCGCCAGGGCGCGGCCCGGGGGCGGCAGGAGGGCGGCCAGCGGCGCGAGGGCGGCCGGGGGCGGGCTCGGGGTGGCCATGGGCGGTCCGGTCGTACCGCGCCCGCGCGGCGGACGCCAGCGGAGGTTGCCCCGGCCGGCTCACGCCGCCGGATCGACCTGGAACCCCGCCCGCTCCAGGAGCCCGCGGAGCTCGCCGCGCGCCACCGCCTTGAGGAGCGCCTCCCGCGGCTCGACCACCTTGCGCTTCGCCAGGTCGAGGAGGGCGTCGTTGAGGGTCGCCATCCCCTGGCCCCGGCCGGTCTGCATGATGGAGGGGATCTGGAAGGTCTTCCCCTCCCGGATCAGGTTGGAGACGCTGGAGGAGCAGAGGAGGATCTCGAGCGCCGCCACCCGCCCGCCCCCGATCTTCTTGCAGAGGGTCTGGGCGATCACCCCCTTCAGCGACTCGGAGAGCATCATCCGGATCTGCGCCTGCCGGTCGGCCGGGAACTGGTCGATGATCCGGTCCACGGTCGAGGGGGCGGTGTTGGTGTGGAGGGTCCCGAAGACCAGGTGGCCGGTCTCGGCGGTCTCGATGGCGATGGCGATGGTATCGAGGTCGCGCAGCTCGCCCACCAGGACGATGTCGGGGTCCTCGCGGAGCGCCGCCCGCAGCGCCTGCTTGAAGGAGCTGGTGTGGATGCCGACCTCGCGCTGGTTCACCAGGCAGCGCTTGTTCGGGTGCACGAACTCGATCGGGTCCTCGATGGTGACGATGTGGTCGTCCCGGTTCCGGTTGATGTAGTCGATCATCGCCGCCAGGGTGGTCGACTTGCCCGAGCCGGTCGGGCCGGTCACCAGCACGAGCCCCTTGTGCAGCCGGCAGAGGTCGAGCACGGCGGGCGAGAGCCCCATCTGCTCGGCGGTGAGGATCTCGTTCGGGATCTGGCGCAGGACGGCGCCGATCCCCTTCCGGTCGGCGAAGACGTTGACGCGGAAGCGGGCCGCCGCGGTCTCGTGGGCGAAGTCGGTGTCCTTGCGCGCGTGCCACTCCTCGCGGTTTCGCTCCGGGGCGATCGACCAGAGGAGCTCCTTGAGCCGCTCGTGGGAGACCGGGCCGTACTCCTTCTCCGGCGTCATGTCGCCGTCGACGCGCAGGATCGGGGCGCAGTCGGAGGAGAGGTGCAGGTCCGAGGCGCGGCGGGCGAGCATCGCCTCGAGGAGCGCGTCGAGGGCGGCGCGGGGGTCCTGCGGGGCGGGGATCCGCGGCCGGGCCGGGGTGGCGGGTGCGGCGGCGGGACGGGAGGGGGCGGCCGCGGTCGGGTCGGCGGGGGGCTCGGCCCTGGGGGCGGGCTCGGCCGCTCCCCCGCGGGACCGCGGCGACACCATCGCCCGCACGCCGCCCTCCGAGACGTCGATCCGCATCTCCACCTGCCCGGCGGGCGCCAGGTAGGGGAAGGCGGTCACCCCGGGCCGCGGGAAGCCGGGCCGGAGATCGGCGGGGACCACCTCGGCGAAGGCCCCCACGATCTGGGCCGCGGTGAGGGGCTGGCGGAGGAGGGGGACCGGGCCGCGGGCGGTCGCCAGGACCGCGCCGCTCCCGCTCTCCAGGCGCAGCTCCTGGGCGGTCTCGGCGAAGAGGCGATCGATGAAGGCGTCGATGCGGGGCATGGGAGGACCTAGCGGCCGACGAGGACCACGCGGGCCACGTGGCGCTTGTTCACCAGGGCGACGGTCCCGGCCTCGAGTAGCCGGAAGAAGGGGGGAGCCTCGTTCAGGAAGTCGACCAGGCGGGAGCGGTCGGGCGGGCGGAGGTAGGAGACCAGGCCGGTGAGCACCGCTCCGTCCACCAGGTGAACCTCCACCTCGTGCTCGGTCGGGAGGGTGAGCGCCTCGGCGTCTTCCTGCTCCGCCGCCCGGGCCACCCGGACCACCGCGATCGCCCCGCGCTGGAGGAAGGTCATCCCGCCCCCCGCCTCGTCCAGGGCGGGGACGAACTCGTGCTGCCCGTTGAGGAGGTCGCTGGGCAGCTCGGGGCCGGCGTGGCCGCTCGCCGCCTGCGCCAGGAACAGCGCCACCCGGCGGGCTCCGCCGCCGGGGAGGAGCACCTCCGCCGGAGCCCGGGACTTCGGGACCTTGAGCTCGTCCATGCCGGACGGCCCGTGCGAGCCCCGTGCCGCCCACCCTGCGCCCTCCGGCCGCGGCGGGCGGCCTCCGCGCCCCGGGGGGCCGCGGGTAGGAGCGTGTCGGCGAAGCGTGGGGACGGGTCGCGCGGCGCGCCGGCCCCGCACCCGGGGGTGGCCTCCCACCCGGTTCCCGGTGGCGTCCGGGATGGGCTTTCGGCACAATCCGGTCGCCCTCCGGGGAGCGGGCGGGGACGATGGCCACGAGGCACTTCCGGTACGACTGGTACGGCGCCGCGGCGGGGGCGGGGCTGCCCATCGTGGGCACGGTGATCGAGGCGGTGCGCCTGTCGGGCGGGATCTCCCCCGCCGCCCTGGTCGCCGCCCACCTGAGCCAGCCGCTGCTCTGGATCATGGACACCACCCCGCTGGTGCTCGGCGGCCTGGGGATGGTGATCGTCCGCCAGCACCGGCGCCTGGTCCGGCAGAGCGAGGAGATCGTCCGGCTCGAGCAGGCGCGGCGGGAGAGCTTCGACCGGACCGCCTCGGGGCTCCTGCACGCGGCCCGCGGCCTCCTCGGCAACGTCGACGACGCCACCCGCGCCACCACCCGCACCGCGGCCACGGTGCGGGAGACCACCGCCACCATGAACCACCTCTCCCAGGCGGCGGCCGCCGCCGCCCTCACGGCCGAGACGGTGATCGGGCTCGCCCTGCAGTCCGAGCGGGCCGGCGTCCAGGGGCTCCACCACGTCGACGCCTCGAGCGCCGAGCTGCTCCGGCTCGCCGAGGAGGTCCGCGCCCTCTCGGGGCGGATCGAGGAGCTCTCCGACCGGATGCGCGCCGTCGGGGGCGTGGCCGAGGTGGTGGCGCAGGTGGCGGAGCGGTCGGATCGCGCCGCCGCGGAGGCGGCCCGGGCGGCGGAGCGGGCCGGGGCGGGCGGGGCCGACCTGGCGGCGGCGGCGGCGGAGCTGCGGCGGCAGGCGGCGGAGACCGGGCGGGCCGCGGTCCAGGTGCGGGAGCTCCTCTCCGGGCTGGAGGGGGCGGCCCGGGACGCCCTCGCCGCGGCCGAGACGGGCGGGGCGCGGGCCCAGGCGGGCGCCCAGGTGGCGGTCCGGACCGGGGAGATCATCCGCGGGCTCTCCACCGCCCTGGGCGAGTCCGCCCGGGCGGCCAAGGAGATCGCCCGGGTGGCCCAGCAGCAGGAGAGCGGCTTCGAGCAGGTGCTCAAGGCCATGACCGAGATCGCCCACGCCACCGAGGAGACGGTCGCCTCGACGGAGGCGGTCGGACAGGAGGCCCGCTCCCTGAACGACCTGGCCGCCTCGCTGCAGGCGGCGGTGAAGGGGTAGGATGGCGGGTCCGGGCGGGTCCGGGCGGGCCCGGCGGCCGGAGGCGATACCGCAGGTCGCGGATGCGACGCGGGGCGCGGCCGGAGGTAGGATGCCGGCCATGACCGCCAGCTACACCTCCCGGTACACCGCCTACGGCGCGGTGCTCGGGGCGATCTTCCCCGTCATCGGGACCACCATCGAGGCCTGGTCGCGCGGCTACGGGCTGGGGGTGGAGGGGCTCCTCAAGGCCCAGTCCTCGCCGCTCCTCTGGATCATCGACACCGCCCCGCTCTTCCTCGGGGCCCTGGCGAGCGTGGCCGGGCGGCAGCAGGACCACATCATGAGGGTGGAGGGCGCGCGGCGGGAGGGATACCTCAAGACCGCCTCCGAGCTCTTCACCGCCGCCCAGTCGCTGCTCTCCACGGTGTCGTCCTTCTCCTCGATGACCGCGGAGACCGCCGCCTCGGTGCGCGAGACCACCGCCACCATGGGGCAGCTGGGCCACACCGCCACCCAGGCGGCCCTCACCGCCGAGACGGTGATCGGGCTGGCGCGCCAGGGCGAGCGGACCTCGGCCGACGGGCTCTCCACCGTCGAGACCAGCCTGACCGAGATGGTCAAGCTCGCGGACGAGGTGCGCGGGCTCTCCCAGCGGATCGAGGGGCTCAACGCCCGGATGCGCGACATCTTCGAGATCGCCTCGGTGGTGAACTTCATCGCCGACCGGTCGCAGCGGCTCGCCGAGCACGCCGCCACCGAGGCCCAGCGGGCCGGGCCGGCGGCCAAGGGCTTCGGCGAGGTGGTGGCGGAGATGCACCACCACGCCGAGGACGCCAAGCGCGCGAGCGCCCAGGTGAAGGGGATCCTCTCCGAGGTCCACAAGACCATGCTCTCGGCCATGACCGCGGCCGAGGTGGGCGTGCGCCGGGCCGAGCAGGGGGCGCAGGTCGCCTCGAGCACCGGCGAGACCATCCGCCGCCTGGCCACCGCGCTGCGCGAGTCGTCCCAGGCCGCCAAGGAGATCGCCACCGTCGCCCAGCAGCAGGACCACGGCATCGACCAGGTCCTCAAGGCGATGAACGAGATCTACCTCGCCACCCAGGAGACGATGTCGTCCACCCAGTCGGTGGCGAGCGAGGCGAAGGCCCTGAACGACCTGGCCTCGGGGCTCAAGCGGGCGGTGGAGAGCTAGCCCCCGCTGCCGCCGCTCAGCGAACGCGGATCCGCGAGACCGTGTAGCGCGTCACCATCGCACACCACTCCGAGTCGACCGCTGCGTAGGACGGGTCGAAGAGGCGCAGGTCGAGGGAGAGGTTCGTCACCACCAGGTCCTTCCCCAGGAAGCGGAGGCTGGCGGGGAAGAGGAGCTGGACCGGGGCCCCGGCGGCCACCCCGCCGAAGTCGCCGAGCCTGGCGATCGCCTTGCCGGTGGGGTCGATGACCACGATCTCGTCGGACTGGTTGGCCACCACCCAGAGGTCGTCGTCCTCGTCGACGATCAGGCCGTCCGCGCCGTTGACCGAGTTGGCGAAGACCGCCGGCGTCCCGGCGGAAGGGCCGGGCGAGCCGGGCGTCGCCGGGATCTCGACCACCGTGTCGTTCCCGGTGTTGGCCACGAACAGGGCGGTCTCGTGCCGGTTGAAGCGGAGGCCGTTGGCGCCGAACGGCGGGACCCCCGTCGTCCGCAGGAGCGCCGAGTCGACCCAGGCCGAGGCGACGCCGCCCCCCGGACCGGTCGTCCAGACGATCCCCTGGAAGGAGTCGGAGACGAAGACGTTCCCCGCCCGGTCGAAGGTGAGGTCGTTGAGCCCTGCGCCCAGGGCGGGGTGGGGGAGCGGCGAAGGGAGGGTCATGAAGACGGTGGAGGCGCCGGTGTGCGGATCGACTTCGAGGACCTGGGCGCCGCCGAAGTCGATCACCAGGAGCTTGCCGGTGGTCGGGTGGAAGGCGAGGCCGAGCAGGTGCGGGGTGGAGCCGGCGATGGAGACCTGCCGGAGGAGCCGGCCGTCGTCGTCGTAGACGTAGAGCTGGCCGGCGCCGGTGACCGGGCCGCTCGCGTCGAACCCGAAGGTGGTCACGTAGACCCGGCCCCGCGCGTCGACCTCCAGCCCCTCGGGGCCGGTGGCCCCTGCCGGCAGGGTGGCGAAGAGGCGGACCCGGCCCCGGTCCCAGGCGCTGGCGCGCGGCGGCGCGGACACCAGGGTCGCGAGGGCGAGGGCCAGTCCTGCGATGCGGGCGATCATGGGATGCCTCCGTGGCGCCGGGACGGCGTGGAACGGAGCGTTCTAGCGACGGAGCGTGCGGGGGCCGCGGTCCGTTGGGGGCGAGCCCGCGGCGCGAGCGGGGCCCCTCGTGACGCTGGCCCGGCTTCCGGACCTCCGCCCCGCACGACGTCAGGCGCCGCCTGCGGCCGCTCGGGGGAGGCGGCCCTCGGGGGGCGCTCAGCCCGGCCGCCCCCTCCGCCGCGGCGCGTCGAGCACCACCTCGAGCCGCCCGGTGCCGCCGTCGTGCCGCTCGACGTGCTCGGGGATCACGCGCAGCAGCGCCACCTGGCGCGGATCGGGGCCGCCGGGGAACCAGCGCGACCAGGACCCGTCCCAGAGCTCCGACATGAGCTTCCGGTCGCGGATCACCTCGCCGGTCCCGGAGACGGTGACGGTGGTCCCGTCGGACGGCTCGAAGAACACCAGGGCGCAGCGAGGCTCGTGCTCGAGGTCCTTCACCTTGGCCGAGTCCGGCGCGGTGGCGAACCAGATCTCCTCGCCGCGCACCTCGTGGCGCATCGCCATGGGGCGGCAGCGCAGGTGGCCGTCCTCCCCGCGCGTGGCGAGGAGCGCGGTCCGGAAGCCCGAGAGCAGCGTGGCGATGGCTCGGTGCGGGTCCTCGGGCATGGCGGGTCCTCCTCCCCGATCATGGTGCCTCCGGGCACGCAGGTGCGGCAAGGTGCGAGGAGGGAGGCCCCGCCGCCTTGACCCCGTCCGGGGATCCGGCATCCTCGGGAGGTGCCTCTCCTCCCCGTCCTGGCCGCCGGCGCGGCGCTCGCCGCCCTGGGCCCCGGGGCGCTCGGCGCGGGGGCGATCGACCTCCCGCTGGGCGAGGACGGGGTGCCGGTCGAGCTCGCCCTCGAGGTGAGGACCTCCGCCCACGCCGGCCCGGCACCGCTCGCCTGGCACACGCGGGCCGACGGGGCGCTCGAGGGGCGCGCCGCCACCGCCGAGTGGGAGGCGACCGTCGAGCTCGCCCCCGTGCCGGGCGGGGCGAGCGCCCTCGACGTCCAGGTCCGCTGGCGGGTGGCCGCCGAGGTGGAGCGGATCGCCCTCGCCCTCGCCTGGCCGGGCCGGCCGCGGGCGGTGGGGCGCACGCTGCGCTTCGAGGAGGTGGGCGGCCCGCTCCGGATCGAGCGGGGCACGCCGCTCCTGGTGGCCGCGGGGCGGGCGGTCCTCGCCGGCGGGCCGGGGCTGGCCGCCGCCCGGGTCGAGCGGACGCCGGCTGGCGTGCGGACCACCCTGATGCTCGACGACGCCGCGGCCCGCCCCTTCTCCACCTACGAGACCTGCCTCGACCACCTCCCCGGCGGCGACGAGGGTACGCAGCAGGTCCCCTGGGGCGCGCTGGAGCGGCGGCGTCCGTTCACCTTCGCCCCGCGGGCGAAGGGCGACCTGGACCGCGCCACCGCCACCCTCTACCCGCTCGGCGCCGGCCTGCCCTTCCTCCCGGTGGTGGTCGAGCGCTGGCCGGCCGGGGCCCGGGCGGCGCTGGTCTTCACCGATCACGCCGACCGGACCGATCCGGACGCCCTCCGGGCGGTCCTCTGGGGCGACTCGGACCCCCGGGCCGAGGGGGGCGTGGGGGCGGGCTTCCTCGGGCGCGGGCTCCGGCTCACCCGGACCTTCTTCGTCCACGCCCGGCGCGGCGGGCTCGACGACCCGGCGGTCCAGGACCTCGCCGACGACCTGGTCGAGGCGGGCTCGGAGGTCGGGCTCCACTCCATCACCGGCGAGCGCGACGGGCGGGACCAGGTCCGCTCCGGCCTCTCCGCCGCCGCCGGCTGGCGGCCGGTGACCTGGATCGACCACGAGCCCTACACGAACTGCGAGGCCGTCTCCTCCGAGGGCTGGAGGGCGGGGGGCAAGTACGGGATCCGCGACCTCCTGGCGGAGGGCGGGATCCGCTGGGTCTGGGCGGCGGGCGACTACGGCTCGGGCGCCACCCGCATCGTGGACCTGCTCGGCGGCGGGCCGGACGAGGCGCGGGCGGCCGTCTACCCGTTCCCGCTCGATCCGCGGCTCTGGGTTTTCCGCTCCTCGATGTTCTACGCGTCGCCCGCGGCCCTCGGGGCGGCGCTCTCCGACGAGGCGCTGGCCGGCCTGGAGGCGGAGCGAGGCCTGTTCGTCGCCCACACCTACCTCGGCCCGGCGGCGCGGACCACGCACTCGGTCGATCACCTCGGGCGGCTGGTGGTGCGCGACGAGGGGAACGGCCACCTGGTGCTCGACCCGGCGCTGGACGAGGCCTTGGCCCGGATCGCCACCCGGGTCCGGCAGGGCCGCCTCGCCTCGCTCACCTGGTCCGAGGCGGGCGATCGGCTGCGGGCCCTGGGAGAGGTCGAGGTCGTCTACCGCCCGGACGGCGCGGCGGAGATCCGGAACCACGGGGCGGAGGCGATCCACGGGCTCACCCTGGCGGTCCCGGTCGCCCCGTTCGTCGACCTGGCCCTGGACGGCGCGCTGCTCCTCGGCCGCGACGACGAGCCGGGCTGGGTTCGCGTCTGGCTCGACCTCGAGCCCGGCGGGCGGGCGGTGCTCCGCGCGCTGGACGGCTTCGTGCCGGTCTCGTTCCTGCCCTTCCGGTAGACTCCGACCGTGATCCGGCCGCTCGCCCCGGAGGACCTCCCCGCCCTGGCCCGCGGCCTCGCCGCCCTCCCGCTCATGGCCCGCTACGGCCGGGGCGCGGAGCAGCTCGAGGCGGCGCTCCAGGGCGCGCTCGGCCGGGGCGAGGGGCTCCTCGTGGCAGAGGAGGCCGGGGCCCTGGCCGGGCTCGCCTGGTTCCTGCCCGCCGGGACCCTGGCGCTGGGCGGCTACCTCCGGCTGATCGCGGTCCTCGGGGCGGCGCAGGGGCAGGGGGTCGGCGCCGCGCTGCTGGCCGCCTTCGAGGCGGAGACCGCCCGGGCCAGCGCCCACGCCTTCCTGCTGGTCTCCGACTTCAACGCAGACGCCCAGCGCTTCTACGGGCGACACGGCTACGCGCGGGTCGGGACGCTCCCGGGGCTGGTCCTCCCGGGCGTCGGCGAGGTGCTCTACTGGAAGCGGCTGCGTTGAGCCGCGCCGCTACCGATCCTTCCAGCGCGTGTGGCCGAGCCACTCGCGGACCGAGGGGCGCCGGAAGATCGCGGCGGCGTAGTCCGCGAGCCGGGACGGGCAGGGGTCGCGGTTGTAGACGAGCCGCTGGAGCATGAGGGCGAGATCGGCGTCGGCGACGGAGAAGGCGCCGGCGAGGAAGGTCGCGCCCGCGGGGAGGAGCCGCTCGGCGATGGCGACCAGCCGGTCGGCCGCCGCCCGGGCCTCCGGGGAGAGGGGCTGCGGGGCCTCGGCGGTGAAGAGGGTCGAGGTCGGCCGGGCCTCGCGGAGCGCGCCCAGGTCGCTGCGGACGAAGGCCTGGACCATCCGCGCCCTCGCCCGGGCGCGCGGGTCGGCCGGATAGACCGCCGGGTGCGCGGGGGGCGGAAAGGCCTCCTCCAGGTACTCGTCGATCGCCGACGACTCGGCCAGCCAGAAGTCGCCGTGCCGCAGCGCCGGCACGCGCCCGGTGAAGGACGGGCCGGCGTACTCCGGCCGCCGGTGCTCCCCCTTGTCGAGGTCGAGCACCTCGAGGCGGAAGGGGAGCTTCTTCTCCTTCAGGGTGACGAAGGAGGAGAAGACGTAGGGGCTGGTGAAGGTGCTGTTGCCGTAGAGGACGATGTCGTCGGGCATGGCGCCGCTCATAACACGGCCCCGCGGGAGCGCAAGGCTGGCGTGGGGCCGGGCGGAGCCCCCGCCGGCGCGGCGCGCCCCCGGCGATCAGATGGTGGGGACCCGCACCTCGACCGCCACTTCGCCCTCGCCCCGGACCTGCACCGGCGCGCTGGCGATCAACGGAGCGGCGTCGCTCCGGAGGACCACCACGGTGTAGAGGCCGGGCGGGACGCGCGGGACGACCTGCCGCGGGCTCTCGGCCACGGGCAGGTAGATGGCCTCGCTGCCGAGGAGCTCGGGGAAGGAGGGGGCGCGGGGGGTGCCGGGCACCAGCACCGCCTGGGCGGGCGCGGGCCGGCCGTCCGCGTGGAGCACGCTGACCCGGACCGTGGCGCCGCCGGCGCTCTCGCGCAGCTCGATCCGCCTCACCCCCGCGTCCGGGACGTCGACGCCCCGAGCGGCGAGGTGGATCGCGAGCGGCGTGCCGAGCCCGGCGAAGACCGCGTAGCGGCCCGGGTGAAGGGCGGCGAAGAGGAAGAAGCCGTCGTCGTCGGTGACGGTCTCGCCGGCGTCGGTGCCCTCGGCACCCACCGCCAGGATGGTCACGCCGGCGAGGGGGGCGCCCTGCGCGTCGCGGAGGGTGCCGGCGATCGCGCCGGGGAGCGGCGCGGTGGCGGCGTGGCTCGCGGCGGCGGCACCGGCGGTGCCCCGCGATCCCGCCGCGGGAGCGGCGGCGGGAGCGGGCGAGGGAGCAGCGGGGGCGCTGCCGCGGGCGGCCGCGGCGGCGCCGCCGGCCAGGGCGGCCCGGCGGGCGGGCGCGGGCTTTCCGGCCGAGGGGGCCGGGGCCCCGGTCTGCTCGCCGGGCGTTGGTGCGCCGGCGACCCGGGTCGGCGCCGGCGGGGTCGCCGCCGTCGCAGGGGCGGGGATGGGAGCTGGAGAAGCGGCCGCGGGCGGCGCCTCCGGGGCGGGCGCCCTCTCGGGCGTGCCCGGCGCCGGGGCCGCGGAAAGCGCCGCCGGAGCGGGCGTCGCGGGTCCCTCGCCCCGGTGCGACGCCGTCAGGTACCAGACCGCCGCCGCGATCGCCAGGACGGCGAGCCCGATCCCGAGTGCGCGCTTCATCCGAACCTCCCGGACCGCGGCAGGAGCGCCGCGTCCCTCCCCGCTGCAAGAGACGGGCCCGCCCGCCGGGCGGGCGGGCCCCGGCCGCTACTTTACGATGTCGAGCAGCTCGATGTCGAAGGTGAGGACCGCGTTGCCCGGGATCACGGGCGGACGGCCCTGCTCGCCGTAGGCGATGGCCGCGGGGCAGACGACCTTGGCGTGCCCGCCGACCTTCATCTTCTGGAGCGCCTCCGTCCAGCACTTGATCACGCCGTTGAGCGGGAACTCGGCCGGCTCGCCGCGCTTGCGTGAGGAGTCGAACTCCTTGCCGTCGACGAGCGTGCCGACGTAGTGCACCTTCACCTTGTCGGTGGCGGCGGGAGAGGCGCCGGTGCCATCCTTGATCGACACCACGATCGCGCCGGACTCGGTCTTGATCGCGCCCTTCTCCTTCGACGCCTTGTCGAGGTAGGCCACCCCGCGGCCCTTCTCCTTCTCGGCGCTGACCGAGAGCCGGGCACGGGCCAGCTCCTGGACCGCCTGCTGGGACTTCTCGTCGAGCGCGATCTTGGGCTTGCCCGCCGCCCCGTCGCGGATCCCGGCGATGACGTGATCGAGCTCGGCCGGGCTGAGGCTGAAGACCTCGAGGCTCTTCGCCACCGAGAGGCCCACCGCGTACAGCGCGCGGTCGGTGTCCGGCTTGGCCGCCGAAGAGGCCTTGGCGGCGGGCGCGGCCGGCTTCGCCGCCTCGGGCTTGGCCTCCTCGCCGCGCGCCGGAGCGGCGAGCACGAAGGTGAGAGCCAGGACGCAGGTGCTGATCCTCATGGAGTGCTTCCTTTCGTGGACGGCGCTTTCGGGGCCGGTTCCGGCGCAGGTGCGCTGGGGCTGCGAAGGACGGAGTGCCGCCGCGAGCGCAGAGGTCGGCGCGGCAGGCGCGTGGAGCGCCCGCGGGCGTTTCCAGGTGGGCGGGTCGAGCGGCATCGGTGGCCAGAGAGTCTACGCGGCTCGGGCGCGATGCCGCTCGCCTTTTCTACTCCTCCAGGGTGGAGACGTCGCCCTCGGGCAGCCCCTGGGCCCGCGCCTTGAGCACCCGGCGCATGATCTTGCCGGAGCGGGTCTTGGGGAGCGCGTCCACGAAGGTCACCTTCTCCGGCTTGACGATGGGGCCGAGGTGGGTGGCGACGTGGGTCTTGACCTCGTCGGCCAGCTCGTCCGAGGGCTTGAAGCCCTGGCGCAGCAGGCAGTAGCAGTGGATCGCCTGCCCCTTCACCTCATGGGGGAGCCCGATCACGGCCGCCTCGGCGATCGCCGGGTGGGAGACCAGCGCGCTCTCGATCTCCGCCGTGCCGAGCCGGTAGCCGGACACCTTGATCACGTCGTCGGTCCGGCCGATCACCCAGAAGTAGCCGTCCTTGTCCCGCTTGGCGGAGTCGCCCGCCATGTAGCGGCCGGGGTACTTGGCCCAGTACGTCTTGGCGTAGCGGTCCGGGTCCTTGTAGACGGTCATGGCCATCGCCGGCCAGGGCTTCTCCAGGACCAGGTAGCCCTCCTCGCCGTCGGCGACGGGCTTGCCGGCGTCGTCCAGGATCGTCGCCTGCTGGCCGAAGAAGGGCCGCGCCGCCGAGCCAGGCTTGAGGGGGAGGGTGGGGACGGGCGTGATCTGGAACATGCCCGTCTCGGTCTGCCACCAGGTGTCCATGATCGGGCAGCGGCCCTTGCCGATCACGCGGTGGTACCACTTCCAGGCCTCCGGGTTGATGGGCTCGCCCACCGAGCCGAGGAGCCGGAGGGTGGAGAGGTCGTGGCGGTTGGGCCAGGACTCGCCGAAGCGCATCAGGCCGCGGATGGCGGTGGGGGCGGTGTAGAGGATGGTGATGCCGTACTTCTCCACCAGCGCCCACCAGCGGTTCGGGTACGGGTAGGTCGGGGCCCCCTCGTACATGAACGTGGTCGCGCCCATGAGCAGCGGGCCGTAGACGATGTAGCTGTGGCCGGTCACCCAGCCCGGATCGGCGGCGCACCAGTAGCGGTCCTCGTCCTTCACGTCGAAGACGTACTTGAGCGTGGAGTAGATGCCGACCATGTAGCCGCCGTGGCCGTGGATGAGCCCCTTCGGCTTCCCGGTGGTCCCCGAGGTGTAGAGGATGTACAGCGGGTCGGTGGACTCCATCACCTCGGTCGGGCAGACGCCGCTCGCCAGCGGCAGCTTCATGAGGTCGTGGTACCAGTAGTCGCGGCCGGCCTCCATCCGGACCTCGTGGCCGGTGCGCTGGACCACGATCACGGTCTCGACCGTCGGGCAGCGGCGGACCGCCTCGTCCACCGTCTTCTTCAGCTCCACGATCTTCCCGTTCATGAAGCCGCCGTCGGCGGTCACGACCACCTTCGACTCCGAGTCCTCGATCCGGCCCTGGAGCGCGTCCACCGAGAACCCGCCGTAGACCACCGAGTGGATCGCCCCGAGCTTGGCGGCGGCGAGCATCGCGATCACGATCTCGGGGATGCGGGGCATGTAGATGGTGACCCGGTCACCCTTCTTCACCCCCATCGCCTTGAGGACGTTGGCGAACTTGGAGACGTCGCGGTTCAGCGCGAAGTAGGAGTAGGTCCGGACCTCGCCCTTCTCGCCCACCCAGACCAGCGAGAGCTTGTTCTTGCGCCAGGTCCGCTGGTGACGGTCGAGGCAGTTGTGGACGATGTTGGTCTGGCCGCCCTTGAACCACCTGAAGAAGGGCTTCTCGGAGGCGTCGAGGACCTTGTCCCACTTCCGGTACCACTCGAGCTCCTCGGCCTCGGCGGCCCAGAAGCCCTCGAGATCCTCCGCGGCGCGCCGGGCGATGGCGTCCCAGTCCTTCGCGCGGGCCTGCGCCACGACGTCGGGGGAAGGGTAGAAGACCTCACCTTCCAGCTGCGTCTTCGGGCTCATCGAGGGGCTCCTTTCGAAACGTCGGCCCGGGCGACGGCGACGGAATCGCCGGGCGGGGTGCGAAGGGCCATGTGCGGCGAGCGGCGCGGCCTGGCCCGCCTCTCGCACACGGTGAGTCGACCTGGATTACCCAACTTATCAGACGCTTACGGCCACACCAATCAAAGTCGCGCGCCGCGATGGGCGCGTGAGGTCCTCCCGAGCCTCGAAAAGGTATCAGGATGAGGACTTGCGATCGGGAGGTCGCCTCCCCCGATGGGGCGCGACTGGAGTGCCGCGCGGACCGGGGCGCCCGGCCGGGCGAGGGCCTGGCCCCGCGTGCGGCTCCCGCCGAGCGGCGCGGCCTCGACCGCCCCGGATCTCGCGGTTATCCTCGCCGCCGTGCTCGTCCCCCCGCCGCTCTCCCGGGGCGACGCGGTCCGCGTCGTCGCCCCCTCAAGCCCCTATGACCCCGCCCAGCTCGAGCGCGGGCTCCGCGTGCTCTCCGAGGGGCTCGGGCTCCGGCCTCGGATGCGGCCCGACCTGGGGGCGCGGGCGCGCTACCTGGCGGGGGACGACGGGCGGCGGCTGGACGAATGGCGAGAGGCGGTCGCCGATCGAGAGGCGCGCGCGATCTTCTGCGCCCGGGGCGGCTACGGGGCGATGCGCATCCTCCCCGGGATCGACCCCGCCCCGCTCCTCGCCCGGCCCAAGGTGCTGGTGGGCTTCTCCGACGTGACCGCCCTCCACGCCCTCCTGAACCGCGCCGGTCTGGCGACGGTGCACGGGCCGGTGGTGACCCAGCTCGGCCGGGCTCCCGAGGCCGCGGTCGCGCACCTGGCGGCGCTGCTCTTCGGCGGCGCGCCCCGCCCCGGCGCCTGGGACGAGCCGGCGCCGGGCGCCGGCCTGGTGGGCACCGCCACCATCCGGGCGGGACGGATCCGGGGCCCCCTCCTGGGCGGCTCGCTGGCGGTCCTCGCCCACCTGGCGGGCACGCCGTTCCTGCCCTCGCTCGAGGGCGCCATCCTCCTCCTCGAGGACGTGGGCGAGGCCCCCTACCGGCTCGACCGCTACCTGACGCAGCTCCGGCTGGCGGGGGCGCTCGAGGGGGTGGCGGGGGTCGCGGTCGGCCAGCTCACGAGCTGCGACGACGCGGTGCTGCGCGGCGCCGAGGTGGTGCGGGAGCTGGTGGCGGAGCTGGGCGTCCCGGCGGTGGAGGGGATCCCCGCCGGGCACGAGGACGCCAACTATGCCGTGCCCCTCGGGGCGACCGCGACCCTGGTGGCGCCCGGGCCGGGCGACGAGGGGCGGCCGCGGCTGCTCTTCGAGGGCTGGACGGCGCGGCCGGGCGGGGCGCTGGCGTGACGCCGTCGATCCCGTCGCTGGCCGCGGCGCTGGAGCAGGCCCGGCGCGAGGGGGTGGCGCCGGCGCTCTCCGCGGTGGTCCTCCGCGAGGGCCGGTGCGTGCACGCGAGCTGCCACGGCGAGATCCCCGCCCCCGCCCCCCGGCCGCTCCGCCCGGACGACCTCTTCGACGTCGCCTCGCTCACCAAGGTGATGGCCACCGCCACGCTCGCGGCGCAGCTGGTGGGCGAGGGGCGGCTCGAGCTCGATCGCCCGGTGGCGGCGGCGCTCCCCGGCTTCGGCGGCGCCGGCAAGGAGGCGATCACCGCCCGGCACCTCCTCGCCCACGCCTCGGGGCTGGCCTGGTGGCGTCCCTACCACGCGCTGGCCCTCGCCGATCCGGTGGCCCGGGCCGCCTTCCTCCCCTCCGCCGCGCGGCCGGGACGGGAGGGCCTTCGCCCGGCGTTCCTCCGCGGCCGGGCGCTGGTGCGCGAGGCGGTCCTGGCCGAGCGGCCGGAGCGGCCCCCCGGGCAGCAGGCGGTCTACAGCGACCCCGGCTTCCTGGCGCTCGGGTTCCTGCTCGAGGCGTGCTCGGGCCAGCCCATCGCCCGGCTCGCCGAGGAGCGCGTCTTCCGGCCGCTCGGGCTCGGCGCGACCTTCTTCCTCGACGGCGCAGAGCCGGCGCAGGTGGAGGCCGCCGCCGCGGGACGCGCCTTCGCCCCCACCGAGCGGTGCGCGCTCCGGGGCGAGGTGAGCCAGGGGACGGTGCACGACGACACCTGCTGGGCGATGGGCGGAGCGGCCGGGCACGCGGGGGTGTTCTCCACCGCGCGCGAGGTGGCCTCCCTCGGCCAGGCCTGGCTGGACGCGATCCACGGGCGCCCCGCGATCGTGCCGGCGGAGGTGGCCCGGGCCTTCGCGGCCCGCGACGGCACCCCGGGGAGCACCCGGGCGCTGGGGTGGGACACGCCCTCGGCGGAGGGCTCGTCGCTGGGCGCTCGCCTGGGGAGGGCCGGGCGGGGCGCCATCGGGCACCTGGGCTTCACCGGGACCTCGCTCTGGGTGGACCTGGAGCGGGCGGTGGTGGTGGCCCTCCTCACCAACCGGGTCCACCCGACCCGCGAGAACGAGCGGATCCGGGCGTTCCGCCCGCGGTTCCACGACGCGGTGGCGGAGGCGCTCGGCGTGGGCTGAGCGTGGCGCGGCGGGGGCAGGAGCGAGCGTGAACGGGATCGAGTGGTCGAAGGTCGGGCGGATCCACCTCATCGGCGTGGCGGGGACGGGCATGGGCTCGTTCGCCGGCATGCTCAAGGCGGCCGGCTACGAGGTGACCGGGTCGGACGAGAACGTCTACCCGCCGATGTCCACCCAGCTCGGGCGCTGGGGGATCCCGGTGCTCACCCCCTACGCGGCCGCGAACCTCGACGCCGCCCGCCCCGACCTGGTGGTGGTGGGCAACGTGGTCCGGGCGGTGAACCCGGAGGCGGCCGCGATGCGCGAGCGGGGGCTGCCGCACGTCTCCTTCCCGGCCGCGCTGGGCGAGGTCTTCATCGGGCCGCGCCACGGGGTGGTCGTGGTGGGGACGCACGGGAAGACCACCACCTCGGCGATGATGGGCTTCCTCCTCCACCACGCCGGCCGCGACCCCTCCTTCCTGGTCGGCGGCGTGACGCGCGACTTCGAGTCGAACTTCCGGCTCGGCCGGGGGCCGCACTTCGTGGTCGAGGGCGACGAGTACGACACCGCCTACTTCGACAAGGGGCCCAAGTTCCTCCACTACCGGCCGCGGACCGCGATCTTCACCAGCTGCGAGCTGGACCACGCCGACATCTACCGGGACGAGGCCCACTACGAGAGCGCCTTCGAGCGCTTCGTCGACCTGCTCCCGCCGGACGGCTTCCTGGCGGCCTGCGCGAGCTACGACGCCGTCGGGCGCATCGCCGGGCGGGCCCGCTGCCGGGTCGAGACCTACGCGGTCGATCGCCCCGGGGCGGACTGGGAGGCGCGCGCCCTCCGGCTCGAGCGGGACGGGGCCCGCTTCACCCTGGTCCGGCGGGGCGCGGAGCTGGGCGCCGTCCACCTCCCGGTGGGCGGGGCGCACAACGTCGAGAACGCCCTCGGGGTGGCGGCGGCGGCGACGGCGCTCGGGCTGTCGCCCGGGGAGATCGCGGCCGGCCTGGCCGCCTTCCACGGGGTGAAGCGGCGCCAGGAGGTGCGGGGAAGCGCGGGCGGGGTGACGGTGGTGGACGACTTCGCCCACCACCCGCGCGCGGTCCGCAAGACCCTGGAGGCGATCCGGGGGAGCTTCCCCGGGGCGCGGCTCCTGGCGGCCTTCGAGCCCCGCTCGAACACCAGCCGCCGCAACCTCCACCAGCGCGAGTACGCCGACCCCGCCACCTGGGCCGGCGCCGCCGAGGTGCTCCTGCTCCGCCCCGCCCCGACCGATCGGGTGCCCGAGGCCGAGCGGCTCGACCTCGACGCCGTCGTCCGCGACCTCTCGGCCGCCGGGACCTCCGCCCGCGTCCTCGGGAGCGTGGACGAGCTGGTCGGGGCGATCACCCGCGCCGCCCGCCCCGGGGACGTGCTGGTGGCGATGTCGAACGGCGCCTTCGGCGGGATCTGGGGGAAGGCGCTGGAGGCGCTGGGGGCTCGGTCCGCGCCGGGCGCGTGAGGCGCGCCGGCTGCCGCGCGTCCCGGCGCCCCGGGACCGCACCACCCTCAGGGCAGCTGCGTCACCGAGACGTTGTCCAGGTAGACCGCGGCCGTGGACGACCCGACGAAGAACGCGACGCCCGCCTCCCGGTTGGTCGTCGGCATCGTGAAGTCGACCGTGAAGGTCGCGGGCGTGGTCGTCAGGGAGTGGGTGGGGAGCGGGAGCGTGTACGTGTACCAGGCGGATCCGTTCCCATCGAGGTCCCGCCCGTTCTCCCAGACCGTGGAGAGGATGGTGCGTGGCGCGCTCGCCCAGGCGTCGAAGGAGAGGCGGTAGCTGCTCCCCTGCTCGAGGTTGACGCCGCCGCCCACGTACTTCACCTGGAGGTCGTACGGGCTCGTGCCGGGCGCCGCGATGCTGGCCTGGAGCGCGCCGCTCACCACCGAGAGCGCGAGGCTGCCCCCGTTCATGGCGAAGCTGTCCCAGCCGGCCAGGCCGGCCCCGAAGTCGCCGTTCGAGACGGCCGGCGGCAGGCTGGAGCCGGCCCGGACGTCGAGGTGATACGGCACGCTCCAGGGTGAGCCCGGGTAGGGGCTGGCGCAGGTGACCGCGGCGTCGCGGCAGAGCCGCACCTGGAGGGCGCCGTCGTGCACGCCGACGGTGCTCGGCGTCACGTGCAGGGTGGCGACGTACTCGGTGGCGCTCGCCGCCGCGAGGTCCACGCTGGCGATGAGGGCCGGATCGTCGATCACCACGCCGACGTCGAGCGGCTCCGAGATCGTCCTCGTGGAGGTCGCCGTCACCAGGATGACCGGGGTCTCGCCCTGGTAGACGGTCATCTGGACCGGCGAGGGCGAGAAGGTCAGCCAGGAGCCGTCCGCGCCCGCGCTCGATCCGGAGCCACCGCAGCCGGCGAGCACGCCGGCGATCAGCAAGCCGAGCCTTCTCATCTGGTCCCCCCTTGCGCCGCGACTTGCCGGGCGCGTTCCGAGCCACTCTAGCGTCGGCCGGCTCAGGGGCGCTGATGAGGGTCAAGAGCGCGGGGGAGTGCGGCGTTTTCGCGGCGGGCGGGCAGTGCAGGCGGGCTGGCGCGCGGATCGACGTGCGGATGGTCTGGGCCCGCCACCCCGGCGTACGGACACCTCCCGGTCCGGGGCGGGGGTTCGAGGCGGCGCGAGGCTTGCGAGCGTTTCGGACGGACACGCCCGCAGTACGCCAGCCGGCCTGCACGGAGCGTGACGGCCGCACCACGGCCACCCTGGCTCCCCGGTGCGTCGGCTGGCAACTGCGGTGGCGGCGCCCGCGGCTGGCATGCGTGGACGTGCGCCGGCCCGAGCGCAAGGTCACGCCTGCCCGGCAACCCCGCTCAAGTCTCGCGCCGAGCGCCGCCGCGAAGCCCCCGCACCGGCCCAGCAGCGCGTTGCCGGGGCGGAGCCCCAGGGGCGGGCGTGAACCGCGCGGGAGCGAGCGGCGCATCCGCGCCCCCGCCCACGACGTCGCATTCGTGCGGAGCCACGCTGTCGAGCGGCCAGCCGCGCCGAGGACACGGTCCGGCTCGCGGTGCCTACGGCGCGACGTCCAGCGTCACGACCATGGTCCGCCCGTCCTCGGCGCGCACCGTGAGCGCGAGTGACGCGGAGGAGGCCCCCGATGGCAGCGTCGGACGGACCAGCGCCTCGCCGGGCTGGGGAGGGTCGAGCACCCTCAGCCAGGGGCTGGAGACCCTCGTCTCCACGATCGGCGCGCTCGGGTCCACCTCGACGAGCTGACCGGCTCTCACCGAGAGCCCGTAGGTCCGAACGTCGTTCGCGAGGCCAACGTCCACGCTGGAGGCGAGCGCGCCGTCGACCTCGAAGGTGGCGGTCAACGGCGGGAGGCCCTCGACCACGTCGCGCATCGTGAGCACGTAGGGAAGCGTCGCGTCGGCGCACTCGTCCGGAGCATAGGTGCACACGTGGAAGGCGAGCCCCCCCGGGTACGTTCCGGCCGGCAGCCCGCTCTGCACGTACAGGCAGGCAATGAAGACCACCTTCTCGGCGTCGCCTCCGAGGACGTCCAAGGAAACGCTGGCCGGGGAGAACGCCCCACCGGTGTCCACCACCCTCACGCTCGGGCCACCTTTCGGCAGGCCCGCGCAATTCGGGTAGCACCATCCGTACGAGACGGGGCTCATGTAGGCGAAGGTGCACGCGGGCTGCGAGACCTCGTCGTCGAACACCCCGAAGGCCCACTGCTCCGAGGCGAAGGAGAGCCGCGGCAACGGGGACCGATCGGAGCTCCCTCCGCAGCCTTCCGACGCCAGCGCGAACGCGATGGCAGCGAGAAACGCCCCGACGAACGATCGGCAGCTCATGCGGGCCCCCCGGGCGATGCCCCGTTCCCCTGGGGCTCATCCTAGCAGCCGACAGCCGCGAAGCGGCCGGTTCCCGCTCCGGGCGCCCCCGCGGTACCGACCTCCGTCTGCGTGACCTCCGGAGGCCCGGCCCCGCCTCAGTCCCGCCGCCCCACCGCCACGAGCCGCTGCGCGGCGCGGTCATACGGCCGGACGTCGAAGCCGCCGAAGAGCTCCACCCCCGCGAACCCGGCCTCGGCGAGGAGCCGGGAGAGCTCGGTCCCGGAGTAGAGGCGCTGCCGGGTGACGTGCTCGCTCCGCGCGCCGCCGCGGAGCACCGCCCAGCGGGACTCCTGGAACTCCCAGCCGGCGAGGACGGTCCGGTCCTCGAGGAGGGTGGTGTCGCCGTAGCTCACCCAGGCGCGGGGGTAGAAGGTCGCCCCGGCCAGCTCCTTCCCGAGCACGTCGAGGACGAGCCGCCCGCCGGGGGCGAGCGCTCCCCGGAGCCGGCGCAGCACCGCCAGGTCGTCCTCGAGCCGCGGCAGGTAGCCGAAGGTGGCCTGGAGGCAGACCGCCAGGTCCACCGGCCCCTCGAGCTCGAAGGTCCGCATGTCCGAGAGGAGCCAGGAGACGTCGACGCGCTCGGCCCGGGCCCGCGCCTGGGCCGCGAAGAGCAGGGCCGCGGTCCGGTCCAGCCCGATCACCCGGTGCCCGCGGCGGGCCAGGGCGACCGCGTGGACCCCGGCCCCGCAGCCCACGTCGAGGACCCGCTCCCGGCCGGAGAGGCCGAGCAGCCCGCTCAGGGCCCGGACGTCGTCCTCCGCCACCCGGGCGCGGGCGGGGGCGTCCAGGGCGGGCAGCATCGCCTCCCAGAGCGCGTCCGACTCGAACCAGCGCGGGTCCGCCATGGCGGCCTCCCAAAGAGAAGGGCCCGGCCGCTCGGGAGCGACCGGGCCCGGGACCTTCACGCCTCCGCCGCTACGAGGTGTGGCAGGCGAGGCACATCTTGTTCTTGGTCTTGTCCTCGCCCTTGTGCGCGCTGATGAACGAGGCGGGGTGCGGGCCGTTCGGGCTCCCGGCGGCGGTGCCCGGGATGGCGGTCGCGTGGCAGGTCACGCAGAGCGACTTGGCGCCCTGGTCGTGGCAGCCCGCGCAGGAGCTGATGTCGCGCCGCGCCGCCTGGCCGTGCGTCTGGAAGAACGACGACGGGTGCGGGTTGCGGGCCGAGGCGCCGAGCGAGGCGGACACGCCGTTCTGGATGTGGCAGGAGTCGCAGAAGGGCGACCCGTGGCAGCGCGTGCAGCTCGCCGGCGAGGACTGGGCCTCGATCACGTGCCGGGAGACGTAGTCGCCGCGGTGGATGAACGAGCGCTGCACCTCCTCGGGGAAGATGACCGAGGGACGCGCCGCGGCCGTCTGGGCCGAGTGGCAGGGCGCGCAGTACGTCTGGTCATGGCACTGGGCGCAGCTCTCGGCGGTGGGCTTGGCGAACTGCCCGTGGAGCCGCAGCCAGTCGCCGCCGTGGGCGTAGTTGGTCTCCGGCTTGTAGCCCTTGAGGTCCCGGTGGCAAGGCGTGCAGCGGGCCTCGGCGTAGTCGGCCTGGTGCTTGTGGCAGGCGGTGCAGGCTGCCATCGGCGGGACGGGCGCCTGCGCGTCGTTCTTGTCCACGAGCTTCTTGTGGCAAGCCTGGCAGTCGTTCTTCACCAGGGGGAGGTGCTTGGAGTGGTCGAAGGTGAACCGGAACGGCACCGTCCGGGTGGGGACGGTGATCTTCGGGTCGTCCGAGTGGCAGCCGTTGCAGTCCGCGTTCTTGGAGGGGTTCTTCGGCAGGGCCACGTGCCGGGCGGAGATGTCGAGCTTGGTCCCCTTGTCGATGCCGACGTGGCACTTGAGGCAGGGGACCTCACCGTCGAGGTGCGGCCGGTGGGGGAAGACGTAGGCCGGGTCGCGAGAGGCCTCGGCGCCGACCGGCTTCATGCCGCAGCCGGCCGCGAGGAGGACCGCGCCCAGGAGGAGGAGCCGGTTCACTAGCGCACCTCCTTGGTGCTGTAGGTCTGGTTGTACACGAGCTTCGCCATGATCGAGAAAGTCTGCTCGAAGTAAGGAGTGACGCCGGCCCCGCCGGAGATCACCGCGGCGAAGCCGCGAGCGAGGTCGTAACCGGCCGTGAGGGTGCCGGTCAGGTCGTACGTCTGGCCGTTCACCTTCTCGCGGTAGAAGTGGGTGAGGACGTCGGCGGCCGCGAAGAACTTGCCGAACGTCCGCTTGCCGAAGAGCCGGCCCCCGAAGTAGCCGTTGTCGTACGCCTCGACCACGTCGAGCTCGGCGCCGGCCTGGGTGGTCGCCTTGGTCCAGATGAGGCGGGCGGCCCCGTCGCCTCCATAATAGAACGACTTCCCGTAGACCGCGCCCGGCTCGACGATCATGTGGTAGTCGGCGCCGCCGGTCAGGCCGCGGGAGAACTCGTACTCGACCCCGCCGCCGACCTCCTTGCGGGTCGAGGCGGAGAAGACCGAGAGGATCGAGTTGCGGGCGAGGAGGAGCCCCGGCTCGACGAAGCGGAAGTCGGCGGTGAGGCGGAGCTTGCGCAGGGCGGCCCAGGTGGCGGCCACCGTGCCCTCGGAGATCCGCTGGTCGTAGATGCTGTAGGCGCCGAAGCCGGAGAGGGTCAGGTTCTCGAGGAGCAGGATCCGGGCGTCCGCGCCGGCCTCCTGGCGGACCGGGTCCTTCGTGCCGTTCTGCACCATGTTGGCGGAGACGCCGAGGTCGAAGCCGCGGCCCGGGAAGCCGGGCAGCACGAACGACCAGCCGACGCGCCCGCCGTAGGCGAGGTCGCCGCCGGTGGGGTTCCAGCTCACCTCGGTGCCGCGCGACTGGAAGCGCTGGCTGACCGGGGCGCCGGCGTAGCCCGAGACCTTGAGCCCGGCGCCGAGGTAGGCGATCGCCTCGCCGCCGTCGATCTGGAGCATCCGGCCGACGCCGGTCATGACCGCCTCGCGGCCCAGGCGCAGCTGGAGGTGGCGGGCGAACACCTGGCCCTGCACGTAGGCCGTGCCGAGGTCGCCGGTGCCCGCCTGGCTGGTGCCGTTGTCCCAGCGGTGGTCGCTGGTGAGATCCCAGGACCCCCACCCGGAGACGACCAGGCGGAGGTCGTCGGCGAAGGAGCTCTTCACGTCGCGCGCGGTGATGGTGACGATCTCGTAGGCCGGGACGACCGTCACGGTGTCGAGCTTCTGCCCGGCGGCGCCGCCGCGGGTCTGCTGCTCGGCGTTGACCATGGTGGTCGAGGTGACCTCGACCGTGTCGGCCCGCGCGACCGCCCCGGCGACGAGGAGGGCGGCGGCGAGAAGGGGTGTCTGTCTCATCAGGGGCTCACCTCTAGGGTGGTGACGCTACGGCCAGACGCTCGCCGCGGACGGCTCCGGCGGGCACGGTGCGCGGGACGATCGCACAGCCGTCCTCCCCCAATCTTGACATGAATCAAGCCGAAACTGGAAAGTGCCGTATCCTACCCGGAGTTTTTACCGTGAGGTCAGGTTCTTCCGCACACCATGGTGCGCTCCGCCGCGCATTCGCGGCAGTTCGGGCGGGCGGGGCAACCCCCCCCGCCTAGAATCCACCGATGCCAAGAACCCTGGCCCTCCTCGCCCTGGCCCTGTCGGCGTGTGCGGGCCCCCGCGCGACCGGGTGGAGCCCCGCCCTGGTCGGAAAGCCCGCCGCCCTGTCCGCCCGCGATCTGTCCGGCAGGGAGGTGACGATCGGCCCGGGCGATGGGACGGTGCGGGTGATCGACTTCTGGGCGACCTGGTGCGAGCCCTGCCGGGACCTCCTGCCGCTGCTCGACCGCTTCGCCCGGGACTACGGCGACCAGGGGCTGTCCGTGTACGGGGTCTCCTTCGACGAGGACCGCGCCCAGGTGGACGAGTTCCTCCGCGACGTCCCGATCGGCTTCACCGTCCTCTGGGACAAGGGCGGGGCGAGGCTCGCCGAGCGGCTCGACATCCAGCGCCTCCCCACCACGCTCCTCGTCGATCGCAAGGGGATCGTGCGGGAGGTCCACCTCGGCTACCGCCCCGAGGAGGCGGGGGCGCTCGAGGCGGAGGTGCGGAAGCTGCTGGCGGAGCGATAGCGCCGGCTCTCCGGATCCATGGGGCCTTCCCGCGGGAGCGTCGACGCCGAAGTGGATTCCGGCGAGAACCCGGTCAATCGAGAAGTGCGCTCTCCGCTAGCCCGGCTGGTCCCGGAGCCGCTGCCGCTCCAGGGCCTGCGCCACGAGCTGCGCCACGGTGAGGACGAACCGCTTCTCGTCCGGGTCGAGCTCGCGCGGGTGCGGGAACCCGAGGCCGAGCGCTCCCACCGTCCGGCCGTCGGCCCGCAGCGGCACGGCCGCCCAGGCCCGCTCCCCGAGCCGCTGGGCGAGGGGGAGGGCGTTCGGGTGGCTCTGCTCCAGGGCCTGGGGACCTGGGACCCAGAGGGCGGTCTGGATCCGGAAGGCCTCCGCCGCCAGGGCCGGGTGATCGCTCCGGAGCTGGCGCAGCTCCAGGGCCAGGTCGTCCGGCCAGCCGTGGGCGTGGAGCAGCTCGAGCCGCTCGCCCGAGGGGGCGGCCCGGAGCACCGTGGCGGTGGAGGGCTCGAGGACGGAGAGGCCGTTCTCCACCACCACGCGGGCGATCGCCTGGGGGGAGAGGATCGAGGCCAGGCTGGCGGAGACGGACTCGAGCCGCCGCAGGCGGAGCAGGGCCCGCTCCGCGGTCAGCCGGGCGTGGTGCTCCCGGTCGGCCTGCTCCAGGGCGGCGGCGCGCCCCGCCTTCTCCAACTGGAACCAGCGGGCGTTGTCGAGCGCCAGGGCGGCCGGCTCGGCCAGCGCCTCGGCGAAGACCAGGTCGTCCTCACCCAGGCCGGGCAGCATGGTGGAGCGGATCAGCGTCACCGCCCCGATGGCCCGGTCGCGGGCCACGAGCGGCACCGCCAGGAGCGAGTTGGGGTGGATGGCGCGGAGGATCTGGAGGTGGCGCTCGTCGTGGGTGGCCCACTCCAGGATCTCCTTGGAGACCTCGCGGAAGAGCCGGGGGGCGCGGTCGCGGATCGCCTGGGCGCTGGGGGTGGCCCAGCCCGGGCCGAAGGAGAGGGCGCGCAGGTCGGCCGCCACCGCCGCCTTGGCCGGGTCGGCGTGGGCGATCTCGACCCGGCGCGGGATGCCGTCGCCGTCGATCAGGTCCACGAAGCACCAGTCGGCCAGGCGCGGCACCACCGCCGACACCAGGGTGCGCAGCGTGTGGCGGAAGTCCAGGCCCGTCTGGAGGAAGGCGCGCTCGATGGGGATCCGGCGCTCGCGCCGGTCCTCGGCCAGCGCCCGGGCGGCGCGCTCCGCCTGGCTGAGGTGGGCGAGGTCGGCGGGGGAGGAGCGGGTCAGGTCGCCGACGTCGGGGACCGTGATCGCGCCGCCCGCCTGGCTCGCGCCGCCGGGCGCGGGCGCGTGGGACCTGGGCTGCCGCATGTGCGCTCCGTTCTCGTCGAGGGGGCCGCCCCGGGCTCCGGGCGCGCTCCCCGCCGCAGGGTCGGGGTCGCGAACGCGGCCGAGCAAGCATCGCGCCCGGGCCGGCGCGGGTCAAGCCGGGCCGGCGGCGACCGGGCCGGCCGGCGCGGCGGCCCGGGGCGCGAGCGCGAAGCGCACCCGCTCCCGCTCGCGCTCCACCTCGCCCGGCTCGGAGGGCGACTCGCGGAGCCAGTAGGCCATCTCGTCCGCCTCCCAGAGGTAGGGCTCGCCGTTCATGCGCACCCGCCCCTCGGCGATCGCCAGGGTGGCCTCGAGGAGCGGGACGTCGGCGAGGTCGCGGAGCAGCGCCTCGAAGCGCCCCTGCCGCTCCGGGTCGATGAAGGTGAAGGCGTGCCGGGCGGCGTAGGCGTTGTGGTAGTGGGCGGGCCGGAAGACCACTCCCCCGAGCCCGAGCCGCACCGCCATTCGCGCCAGCATCGTCCCGGTCTCGCGCGCCAGCCCGAGCCCGGGGACCTCCTGGCCGGGCAGGCGCGGGCGCCGCTCGCTGAACAGCGCCCGCGGGTTCCGCAGCGAGAGCCAGTGGACGTACAGCACCTCCACGCCGAGCACCCGCCGCTTCTCCAGGATCGCCTCCACCAGGAGGTGGCCCTCGCCCTCGGACTCGCCGAAGAGGCGGACCCGCTCCCCCATCCCGGTGGAGTCGAAGGAGGCCCGGAACTGCCGGTACCCCATCCGCTCGAGCTGCTCGAAGATGCCGTAGCGGTAGAGGGCGTGCTCCATCCCGGTGGCGGTGTAGAAGCCGAGGAGGAGCCGCTGCCGCTGCGGCCGCAGCCCGAGGGCCTCCTCCACGTCCTCGGCGGTGAGCTCGCCGGTGTCGCCCAGGTCGATGGGGGAGAGCTGGCGGGAGACCACCGCGAAGCGGGCCTGGAGCGGATCGTAGTCCTCGGGGATGGGCTCGAGCGAGCCGGCCGCCAGGGCCATGCCGGTGCCCGCCAGGACCCGCCAGGCGTGGCGGCTGTAGCCGCCGCCGGGCAGCCACACCGAGGCCACGCCCTCGAGCTCGGTGGCCACCGCCAGGTCCCGCTCCCGCGCCCCCTGGAGGGTGAGCCCGAGCTTGCCCAGCCGGTCGCCGCCCAGGACGTCGCCCCCCGAGATCACGAAGGCGAGGTCGGGGCGCGGCATCCGCCCGAGCAGGGCGCCGAGCGCCTCGAGGTAGGGCTCGTCCTCCGTCCCCTCGGGGAGGAGCACCTCCTCCACGTCGGGGAGCGGTCCCCAGTCCGAGGCGGAGAGCGAGCCGATCCAGCGGCGCTCGTCCCCCGCCAGGCACGCGGCGATCCCGTCCGGCGGGTGCGCGTCCAGGTCGAGGACCGCGATCCGTCCCCGGAACCCGTCCGCCCGGAGGGCCGCCACCGCCACCGCCACGTCGTTCACCGGGCAGAACCCCCCCGCCGAGCCCGGCCCGGCGTGGTGGAAGCCGCCGAGGAGGCTCAGGGCCGGGGCCCGGGTCCGCAGGCTCTCCCGCGCCGCCGCCAGGGTGGCGCCGCAGGCCAGGCGGATGGTGGTCATCACCTCGTCGACGGGCACGTCGGACGGGTCGACCGCGAAGACATGGGCGAGCGTCTCCGGCCGCCCCAGCGACTCGAGCAGGTCCGCCGAGTGGACCCGGGCCAGGCTCTCGTAGGAGATGCGGCGGGGGGCGCGGATCGCGGTCCGCGGCACGGTGCCGGACTCGCGTAGCCACCAGACGGCGTGGTCCGCCCGCCGCGGCTCCATCCCGGCCGCCGCCTCGAGGCCCGAGAGCGGGAGCCGGAAGCGGGGGTCGTACCAGACGGTGATGTCCCGGCGGTGGAGCCAGGAGCGGACCCGGTAGAGCAGCCTCCGCGGGAACATCGCCGCGGCGCTACCGCGGCGGGGCGAAGGGCGGCTCGCCCGAGCCGGCCTTCGGAAGGTCCTTCTCCAGGGGCCTCGATCGGCGCGAGATCGTCCACCACCAGCCCGCCGCGGTCTCCAGCGCGATCCAGGCGATCGACAGCCAGAGCGCGTTCCGGGTGGCGTCGTAGCCGGCCTTCCACTTCTCCTGCGCCGCCCCGAAGTCCGAGGGGAGCCCGATCAGCACCGGCGTGGCGCTGATCGCGTAGTAGAGGATGAACACCAGGAACGCGGTCCGCAGCACCAGGATGACCTTGTTCATCATGGGCGCGAGTGTAGCGCAGGCCCGCTCGCCGGGCCCCTGTCCGGCGCCGGGCCCGGCGGGGGCGGGGGTTCCGCTGTATCCTCCGGGTGAGCGGAGGTGACCGTGGCCGAGGTGAAGGAGCTCCTGGAAGGCTGCATCGCGGCGGCGCGCCGCGGGGGCGAGGTGCTGCGCGAGCGCTGGGGCCAGGCCCGGACCATCGAGCTCAAGGGGGGGATCGACCTGGTCACCGACGCCGACCGGGCCTCCGAGGCGGCGGTGCTCGGGCTCCTGCGGGACCGCTTCCCCGGGGCGGGGATCCTGGCGGAGGAGTCGGGTGCGAGCGGGGGGGCGGCCGGCGGCCTGCGCTTCGTGGTCGACCCGCTCGATGGGACCACCAACTACGCCCACGGCCTCCCGCACTTCGCGGTCAACGTCGGGGCGGCCGACGCCGCCGGCCTGGTGGCCGCCGCCACCTACGACCCGCTGCGGGACGAGCTCTTCAGCGCCGCCCGGGGCCGGGGGGCGCACCTGGGGGCGGCGCGTCTGCGCTGCTCGGGCCGGGCCGACCTGGTGGGCGCCCTGCTGGTGACCGGGTTCCCCTACGACGTCCACCTCGAGCACGCCCTCCCCCTGAAGCTCTTCGGGGCCTTCATCCGCCGGTCGCGGGGCGTGCGGCGCCTCGGCAGCGCGGCGCTCGACCTCGCCTACGTGGCGGCGGGCCGCCTCGACGGCTTCTGGGAGCAGAAGCTCAAGCCCTGGGACATCGCCCCCGGGATCCTCATCGCCCGCGAGGCCGGGGCCCTGGTGACCGACCTCCAGGGCGGCGACCGCATGCTCGAGACCGGCGACATCCTGGCCGCCCCCCCGCGGCTGCACGCGGCCATGCTCGAGGTCGTGGCCGAGGCGCTGCGCGGCTAGAGCACCGATCGGCTTGAAGTCCCCATGATTCCCATCGGTTACACGCCAGGGGGCCAGCGCTGCTCGCGATGGCGTTGGTGCTGCAGGGCTACCTCGGGATGTCGGACTTCGACGCGGTCGAGTCGTCGGTGTTCGACGCGCGATTCCCGCATGCGGCGTCCAGCAACCGAGCGCGATGACGCTGTCCTGGCGGAGCGTGCGTGGGCCTCTACCGGGAGGATCCTGGACCCCTGCCCGGTGGCGCACGTCACCTGCTCGAGACGCTGGCGACGCTGCGCCACGCGCCGTGGCGGGGCCGGGCGGTGGTGCTCGACGTCGCCGGACGGGTGGTCGGCTACAGGTCGAACGAGTTCGGCGGCGAGGTGTGTTCGGTCGACGAGCTGTACGTGACGAGCGACCTCCGGGGTCGAGGCCACGGCTCCGCACTCTTCGAGGCCATCGAGCGAGGCGAGGTCTGGCCCACGCCGCTGGTCGCGTCGCGCTGGGGGTCACGCCAACCAACGCGGGCGCGCGCCGGCTCTACGAGCGACTCGGCTTCGTCGCCGTCGGCGTCTCGATGGTCAGGAGATGCCAGCAACTCCCGTCAAGGTGAGTCCAACCGGACGGGATGAGACATCGGGGGTGGCGAGTGCGGCTAGAGGAGCGCCAGGGCGGCGGATGCAGACCGAGACAGCTCCTCCCGGCTCGCGCCGACCCGGGCCCCGGTCGCGATGCCCTGGAGGACGACGCTCAGGAGCGCGGCCAGGTCGCGGGGCTCGCGGGTGTGAGCGAACTCTCCACTGGCCTGGGCGCGCCGAATCGCGGCCTCGAGGGTGTCGAGCAGCGTCTGCCGGGACCGGGCCGCGAGCTTGCTGGCCAAGTCGCTTTCGCTCGGCCCCAAGCCAGCGGACAGGAGCAGGAAGCAGCCCTTCGGCCCGGAACTGGGGCAAGCGACCTCGATCCAGCGACTGAACATTCGGCGCAGCCCCTCGCGGACCGACGGCGCCACGGTGACGAGCTCCGCAAGGTCCGAGATCTTCTCGGTGTAGCGGGTGATCGCCCGCTCGAAGAGCTGGGTCTTGTCGCCGAATGCACCGTAGAGGCTGGCGCGGGCGAGCCCGGTGGCGGCCGTGAGGTCGTCGATGGACGTCCCTTCATAGCCCCGCATCCAGAACGTCTTCAGGACCTGATCCAGGACCTGGTCCTCGTCGAATTCTCGCGGCCGCGACATGAGTGAAGCCTCCCAGCATGATAGCCAAGAGGCTGACGACCGTCAGGCGGGCCGCCACCCCTGGTCTGGAGAAGGCGGCCCGATGCGGCGCGAGCGCTACAGCTGTCCTGCGCCGCCATCCACGTTCAGCTCGAGTCCGGTCGAGTACGTGGCGTCCGTCGCCAGGAACAGGACGGCACGGGCCACTTCGTCGCTCGTGCCGAAGCGCTTCATGGGATTCGAGTTCGTCATGTGGGCGACGAACCCGGCCTTCTGCTCGGGGGTCAGCCCCATCTTGTCCATGATCGGGGTGTCGATGGGGCCGGGGCTGACGGCGTTCACCCGGATGCCCTTGGGCAGGAGCTCCGTCGACAGGGTTCGGGCCAGCGAGCGCAGGCCCGCCTTGGAGGCAGCGTAGAAGCTCGAGCCCGCCATGCCCTTGTCGTTCGCGATGGTGGTGGTCAGCACGACGCTGCCGCCCGGTTGGATCAGCGGGGACAGCTTCTGCACCGCGAAGAAGGCCCCCTTCAGGTTGATCGAGAAGGTCTCGTCCCAGTTGGCCTCGGTCACGGCCTCGAGCGGGAGGAACTTGCCGACGCCGGCGTTCACGAACAGCAGGTCGATGTGGCCAAAGGCGTCCTTGGCCTCCTTGGCGAGCTGCTCGATGTCCGCGAGCTTGCCGGAATCGGAGTGCCAGGCGTAGTTGCCCTTGCCAAGCTCCTGTTGCGCGGCCTGAATGGAGGCCTTGGTGCGACCTGTGACGCCGACCTTGCCCCCTTCGGAGACCAGGAGCCTTGCGGTGGCGAGGCCGATGCCGGTGGTGCCGCCCGTGATGATGGCGGTCTTGCCTTGAAATCGATTCATGGTGGGCCCTCGAGTGGAATGGGTGGGTGTAGTTCTGGACTGTACAGTCTATAATGAGACGCCGGATGAGCCCGCAACCTCAAGTGCGGGCGATAGGTCCTCTCGGGATGCCTGTCGTGCGGCCGCGCACTGAGGCGCTCGCGTGAGGGGTGGCCGGCGCCCACTGGCGCCCCCGCCCTTCGCGCGACGAACTTCACGATCTGCCTCGGCGACTACCTCGCCAAGCTTGCGCGGCGCACTGGTGCGACGCCTGACGCCGGACCGACTATGACTTCGACCGTGGCGCGCGCAATGGCCAAGAGGTCGCTTCGAGGAGCGCCGGCCCGCGCGCGCACGGCCACGCTGTGCAGCACGCTGGTAGCCAACCGCGCCAAGACTTTCGCATCGCCGGCTGCGCAACGATCCCCTTCGGCCTTGGCCCTTGCGATTCGAACGGCCACAAGGGAATCGAGCTCATCCAGGATCTCCGCGAGCGCTGACCGGATCGTCGCGTCGCCGGTGGCCTCAACGACCGCCGTGCAGATGACGAGGCACCCGCGGGGGCCCGCCTCGCCCGACAAGTACTCCTCGATCGTCCCCACATAGAAAGCTTCGAGCGCTTCACGAAGCGTGGGCGCCTCGAGCGCCTCCTGCATCTCGCGCCCTGACTCGGCGGAGAACATTCGAAGCGCCGCGAGGTACATCTCGCGCTTGTCTCCAAAGGCCCCATACAGACTTGGCCTCTTCATGCCCGCGGCAGCGGCGATGTCGTCGAGTGATGCGGCCGAGAACCCCCGATCCCAGAAGACATCCCGAATGGCGCGAAGCGCGACGTCTCGGTCATAGGACGGCGGTCTGCCACGTCGCGGGGATGGTCTTGTACTGGTACCCATAAGCGTCCTGTCCCCTTGAATGCGATTCGGTACAGAATGTAACGGAGAGTGACCCCAAATGCGACCGGCGCGGCCGGCCCACATGCTGGACTCTCGAGCTCGACCTCCGCCCCTTTCTCTTCAATCAACGGGCCGCTGAGGACCTTCGTTCTGACCCTCCCCCAAGGAGCATGACGACATGGCACGCATGGATAGCCCCACGATATTTTGGCTGCAGATTCTTACGAGCGTCTTCGTCTTCGGCATCGTCGCGGTGGTGTACGTGTGGCCGTCGTTGACCAAACGTTCCTTTAACTCTGCTCTAACGCCGCTCTTATGGGTGCATGTGTTTCGATATGTTGGAATGACGCTGCTGGTTACGGGCATGGTCGATCCGAAATTGCCCGCAGAGTTCCTTTCCAATGCCGCTTACGGCGACCTATTGGAGGCGGCGCTGGCCTTCGCCTCCATCATCGCTTTGCGGAGCAACTGGCGTCTTGCTACTCCGCTCGTGTGGGTGGCCAACATCTGGGGATTCGTGGACCTGCTGAACGGATTGCGCGGCGTCGTACGGTTGAACGTTCCGAGTTTCGACCTGGCCACATTGTGGTACGTCTATACGTTCTACGCTCCAGTGGTCATTGTGTCGCATGTGATGATCTTTTGGATTCTCTTCAGGTCCAAGTCTTGGGGAAGATCCGCTTCAGAACTCGCAAGAAGTCCACAACATGCGACCTGACACAATTAGATACAGCATCTTCCTGCTCCGCCCCATCGTGTAGCTCGTACCGCCAGGGTGCCGAAGACGGGTCGGCGCGCCGCACCGCGGCCGCGATGGCCTCCAGCTCGTCGAGCTCCTCCAGGGCTAGCCGCAGCTCGGAGGGCGGCTCGAGGCGCTGCGCCTACTTCGCGGGCGACGCCGACCCGATCCTGGACGCGGGCCGGATGGAGAGCTGGCGCGAGGCGCGGCTGCGGCGGCGAGGCCGCCCCCGCGCGAGCGCCCGAAGTGGTGGCCAAGCGCGACGGTAACGAGGCAGGAGCAGTTCATCCTGAAGCGGCTGGAGAAGAGGCGGAAGCTCTACGCCTTCCTGCGCCACCATCGGCACGAGATCTTCGACGACGCCTTCCACGCGGAGCTGGAGTCGATGTACCGAGACACGGGCGCGGGCAAGGAGCCGGTGCCGCCAGCGCTGCTCGCCACACTGCCACCGACCTCGACAGCGACCTCATCCTGGCTGGCGCGATCACGCCAGCTAACCGGCCGGAGGACGAAGCCGCGCCGGTGCTGCAGTGGGACATCGAGCAGATGGGCCGCGGCATCGCCGAGCTGAACAGCGACCGCGGCGACATCGCGAGCCCGCTGGTGGACGAGGTCCTGGGCGCCGGCGGCCAGGTCGTCTGCAAGCCGTGGGTGGCGCGAAACGGAAAGTCCTTCGCCAAGGGCGACTTCAAGCTCAACCTGCGTGACCTCACCATCACCTGCCCGGCCGGCGAGACCGAGCGCATCGAGTTCGGCGCGGTCGTCGAGTTCGACCCCGAGGCGTGCGACCACTGCCGCCTGCGCGCCAAGTGCACGGCCGCCAGCGCCGGCAGCGGCCGGACCGTCGCCATCGCCGAGAACGAGCGGCTCCAGCACAAGCTACGCAAACTGCAGAAGACGCCGACCGGTCGGGCCAAGCTCCGCGAGCGCGTCGCCGTCGAGCACCAGCTCGCCCACATCGGCCGTCGGCAGGGGCGCCGCGCTCGCTACCGCGGCGTCCGCAAGAACCTTTTCGACCTACGCCGTGCCTGCGCCATCCAGAACTTCGAGACGATCCAGCGGAAGGCCGCGTAATGAGATCACGTTCAAACCGGTCGGTGTTCTAGGGCCTCGTCGCGGGGGCGGCCTCGGGGGTCGCCTCCCGGGCGTCGCCGCCTGCGGGCGGCTCCTCGGCCGCGCTCGGCGCGCCCTGGGCCTGCGGGGAGGCGGCGGAGGCCCGGGCGACCGCGGTGCCGGCGGCGAAATCGATGGCGAGGAGCGACTCCGGGTCCACGTAGAGCCCGTCCACCTTGGCGCTCCAGTGGAGGTGGGGGCCGGTGACCTGCCCGGTGCTCCCCACCCGGCCGACCACCTGCCCGCGCCTGACCTCCTCCCCCTGCTGGACGTCGATCCGGTCCATGTGGAGGTAGAGGGTGTAGACCCCGGCGCCGTGCCAGAGGAGGAGCGTGTTCCCCGAGAGGTAGGCGTTCCTGACCAGCGCCACCACGCCGTCCGCCGCCGCCTCCACCGGCGCGCCGCGCTCGCCGGAGAGGTCGAGCCCGTAGTGCACGCTCGCCTTCTTCCCGTTCACGAGCCGCTGGTCGCCGAAGCGGCCGGTGGCGCGGCGGGGGCGCGGCCAGCCGAAGCCGGACCGGAAGAGCGGAGGGGAGAAGGGGCGCTTCTGGGCCTCGACGAAGGCGGCCCGGTCGGCGGCCATGCGCTTGCGCGCCGAGGCGGGCGGCTCCACGTACTTCTTCGGGAGCTCGATGGAGGCGGAGGCGAAGCCGGGCGGGACGACCTCCAGGGACGCCTCCAGGCTCACGCCGCCCGCCACCGCCTCCACCCGGGCCTGCCCGACCGGCACCTCCAGCGTCAGCGGGGCGAGCGCCCGCCACTCCGCGCCCTCCCGCCAGAACTGGAGCGCCCGGCCGGCCAGCTTCCCCTCCGGCGCGGCCTCGATCGCCCCGATCACCCGCACCAGCACGGCGTCGCCGGGCCGGGCGGCGGCGGGCGCCACCACCAGGCCGGGCGAGGAGGCGGCGAGCAGGGCGGCGAGGAGGGGGGCGAGCGGCATGGCGGGGAGATAGGCGGCGGGCGGCCGGCGCTCAAGGGCGACCGGCGGAGAGGCCCAGCTCGCGCTCGAGCCCCTTCACGATCCTGAAGTACTCGGTGCGGGTGTACTTCACGTTGAGGATGTGGAACTCGGCCTTGGAGAGGCCGACGCACCCGAAGCAGTAGGTGCACTCGGCGCAGGACTGGCAGAGCACCAGGTAGTTGGAGCGGGTGCAGCGCTCGCTCGACACGCAGTAGGCGCACTCGTGACAGCCGGTGCAGTCGACGCAGTGGGTGAGGTGGGACGAGGCGCGGCAGCCGCGGCAGTGGGTGCAGCGGTGGCACTCCTCGCACTCGACGCAGAACATGCAGGACGAGCAGCGGCGGCAGTCCTGGCAGGAGATGGAGCCCGGGCTCTCGGCGTTGGCCGCGTAGCCGCGGACCAGCCGCTGCAGCTCGGCCTCGAACTCCCGCCGCGACAGGGCGGGGGGCGGCGCGCTCCGGTCCTCGAAGGTGCCGCTGGCGGTGTCGATGAACATCGGGCCGGTGACCACCCGGACCTCGGGGCCGGGCGCAGGGGCCGGGCGCGGGGCGAGGACCCGGGGCGAGCCCGCCGAGGGCCGGGCGGCGGGCCGGGGCGGGGTGGCCGGGGCCGGACCGCGGCGGGCGGCCGGCCGGGAAGGGACGCGGGGCGGGGCGGGCGGGACGCGCGGGGCGGGGCGTCGCGAGTCGGGCATGCCCGGCCATCCTCGCCCGGATCGCGGCCGGAAGGAAACTCGCGCTCCTCGGCCAGACTACCCTCGCTCCACCCGGAGCCTTCCCCCCTCGAGCCGGGCCAGCCCGTCCGCGTCGGGCGGCAGCTCGTCGGGGTGGTGCGAGACCGCCACCAGGGCCGTGCCCGCCGCGCTCACGTCCGCGAGCACCCGGAGCACCCAGGCCCGCGCCGTGGCGTCGAGGCCGGCGAGCGGCTCGTCGAGGAGGAGGGCGGCCGGCCCCGGGGCCAGGGCCCGGGCGAGGAGGAGCTTGCGGAGCTCGCCGTAGGAGAGCGCGTGGGCGTGGCGGGGGAGGAGGCCCTCCACCCCGAGCCGCGCCGCGGCCGCCCGGGCGGCGGCGCGCTGGGCGGGCGTGGGCGGGACGGCGAGCCCG